>Ga0073934_10002046_pt1 | contig 44321 bp, 39 predicted proteins | sample LarsenN4metaG_FD_76834 | JGI IMG/M metagenome (GOLD analysis project Ga0073934, IMG submission 76834) | Hot spring sediment bacterial and archeal communities from British Columbia, Canada, to study Microbial Dark Matter (Phase II) - Larsen... ...
GTCTCGTAGACGATCTCGATGCCGGCGCGCTCAGCCATGGTGAAGAGCGCGTCGGACAGCCCCTTGCCGCCGCCGACCGCCTCCGTGATCAGTCCGCCCCAGAAGCGGCGCAAGCCACCCGACTCGAACGCCTGGCGCCCGTATTGCAGCACCCAGCGCACGCCGCGCTCCCGCATCCAGCACATCGTCGGGTACGCCTCCCGCACGACCATCTCGACGAGATGATCGTCGGCAAGCCCCTCCGACACACGCATCATGTCCGCGTACATCTGCTGCGCGGGATACGAACCCACATCGATCGCCGCCGTTTCGGCGTCACTCAGATCCGGGATGAGGCGGCGGATGTCATCGATCACCTCGTACGGGAAGCGGAACCCGCCGCCAGTGAAGTAGGTGTTGCCACCGCGCAGGTGCTCGGGCGCGCGCTCGAGCACGAGCACGCTGGCGCCTTGTTCGCGGGCAGCGAGCGCGGCGCAGAGGGCGGCGTTGCCCGCGCCCGCGATGACGACGTCGTATGTCGAGGCCACGGGCGTATCATGCGCTCCCGCGCGCCAAGGCTCCACTCGTTTGACGGGGGGCGGCCGCCGCGGGAGAATCAGCCACACCCGCAGCGATTCGGAGGCGCCATGCCTGCCGCCCTATCGGGCATCACCGTCATCGACTTCACGGAGTACATCGCAGGGCCGTACTGCACGATGATGCTGGCCGACATGGGCGCCGATGTGATCAAGGTCGAGCGGCCGCAGGGGGACGCGTGGCGCCATACCGCGCCGGTCGCGCCGTACGAGGGGCGGGTCGCGCTGGGTGTAAACCGCGGCAAGCGCAGCATCGCCATCGATCTCGCGTCTCGACCGGGGCAGGAGGTGGTGCGGCGGATGCTGGCGCGGGCGGACGTCGCGGTGATGAACTATCGGCCTGGCGTCGCTGAACGCCTCGGCATCGGCTACGACGAAGTGGCGCGGGCGAACCCGCGGCTGATCTACTGCGAGAACAGCGCGTTCGGGCGTGAGGGCCCGTACGCCGGGCGACCGGGCTTCGACATCCTCTCGCAGGCGGCCACGGGCATGATTCTGTACGAGAACAAGATCGAGCGCGGCGGCACGCCCGGCTACATCTCGACGCTCGCCGTCGCCGACCTCACAACGGGCATGTTCATGGCCTACGCGATCGTGACGGCGCTGTTCGCGCGGGCTTCGAGCGGCAAGGGTCAACGCATCGAGACGAGTCTCTTCGCGTCGGGGCTGGCCGCGCAGTACCGGCCGCTGCTCTCGATCGAGGATACGGACCGCCCGGTGCGCGAGGGGTTCCTGGCGGAGCTGCGGCAGCGGCGCGCCGACGGCATCCGCCACGAGGACGCCGACGCGCTGCGGCGCCAGTACGTCGTGGGCCGCGGCCGCAACAACTACTACCGCGTGTACGAGACGCGCGACGGGCTGATCGCGGTCGCCTGCCTGCACAACGGCCAGCGGCGCGCGCTGCGGGACGCGCTCGGCGTCGACGATCCGACCGTCGACGGGCTGCGCTATGACTGGTTCTCCGAGGAAGTGCGCATCGCGCACAAGCAACTCACCGAGCACATGGAGGCGGCCTTCCGCTCGCGCCCGACGAGCGAGTGGATCGACGCGCTCGATCGCGCAGACGTGCCGTGCGGGCCGGTGAACTTCCCGGAGGAGATCTTCGAGCATCCGCACGTGCTCGCGAACGACCTGATGGTCGACCTCGAGCACGACGTGGTGGGACCGTTGCGGATGCCGCGCAGCCCGCTCGCGATGAGCGAGACGCCGGCGGTGAAGCCCGCGCCGCCGCCGCCGCTTGGCGCGCACAGCGTCGAGGTGCTGGCGCAGTTCGGCTACGGCGAGCAGGAGATCGAGCGGCTGATCGACGACGGCGCCGTCTGGACGCGGGAACGCATCCTCGAACGCGACGGCCCTGACGAGGAAGGAGCGCCGTGACATGGACTTTCGCTTTTCGCCAGAGGACGAGGCGTTCCGCGACGAGGTGCGGCAGTTCCTGCGCGACGAGCTGCCCGAGCGCGCACCCGACCGCATTGACGGGTGGCAGTTCCACCGGCAGTTCGTCCGCAAACTGGCGGAGCGCGGCTGGCTGACGCTGAGCTGGCCGAAGGAGTGGGGTGGAGCGGGCGCCGGGCACATGCGCCAGCTCGTCTTCAACGAAGAGATGGCGTACGCGGACGCCCCGGCGACGGACCTGGGCAGCGACCGGGTCGGGCCGACGATCATGCTGCACGGCACGGAGGAGCAGAAGCAGCGGTTCCTGCCGGCCATCATGCGCGGCGAGGCCGTGTGGTGCCAGGGCTTCAGCGAGCCGGGCGCCGGCTCCGACCTCGCATCGCTGGAGACGCGCGCGGTCGAGGACGGCGATAGCTTCATCATCAACGGCAGCAAGATCTGGACGAGCCTCGCGCACTACGCGCAGTGGATGATCCTGCTGGCGCGCACGGATCCGGACGCGCCGAAGCACCGCGGCATCTCCTACTTCCTCGTCGACATGAAGACGCCGGGCATCGAGATCTCGCCGCTGACGGATTTGGCGGGCCGGCACACGTTCAACCAGGTGTTCTTCCAGGACGCGCGCATTCCGCGCGACGCGCTGCTCGGCGAGCTGAACCGCGGGTGGTACGTCGCCACGTCGACGCTGGACTTCGAGCGCTCGGGCATCCAGCGCGTGATCGGCTCGATGCGCACGTATAACGACCTCGTCGAGTACGCGCGCGAGCTGAAGCGAGGCGGTCGGCTGGCGCAGGGCTACGCGAGCGTGCGCGCCCGGCTCGCCGACCTCAAGATCGAGTTTGAGGCGGGCCGCCTGCTGGCGTACCGCGTCGCCTGGCTACAGAGCCAGGGGCAGGTGCCGAACTACGAGGCGTCGGTCTCGAAGATGTACGGCTCGGAGCTGACGCAGCGGCTCGCGCGGACCGGTATGCAGCTGATGGGCCTCGCCGGCCAACTGGCACCGGGCTCGCCGTGGGCGCCGCTGGCCGGGCGCATCGAGGCGCTCTACCTCCAGTCGGCCGCGCTGACGATCGCCGCGGGCACAAGCGAGATCAACCGAGGCATCATCGCCACCCGCGGCCTCGGCCTCCCGCGCGACTGACGACAGGGTTAGCGTTCCGTCGCCGGGACCTCGAGGTAGTGCGCGCCCGGACCCTCCCGCGCGACCACATCGCCTGGGTTGAGCAGGCCGCACGTCGAGAGCGACAGACAGCCGCAGCCGATGCAGCTTGTGAGGCGGTCGCGGAGCCGCTCCAGCTCCTCGATGCGTGCGTCGAGCTTGCGGCGCCATCCGCGCGAGAGACGCTCCCAGTCGCGCGTGTTCGGCGTACGGCCAGAGGGAAGCGCGTCGAGCGCTGAGCGGATCTCGTCGAGCGAGAGGCCGACAGCCTGCGCCGCGCGGATAACGGCCACACGCCGCAGCATCGCCCGCTCGTACCGTCGCTGCCCGCCCTTGTTCCGCCGCGACGAGATCAGCCCTCGCGACTCGTAGAAACGCAGCGCCGATGCAGCGACGCCGCTGCGCTGCGCCAGCTCCCCGACCGTCAGTTCATCTGCCATCTTTGCCGCCTCGGAAACCAGGCCTTGACTTCAAGTTAACTTGAAGTCTTACCGTCCCACTATAGCAGTCGAGACACCCGGAGGAGCGGAAGATGAAGTTAGAAGCACAGATCGCCATCGTGACGGGGGCCTCACGCGGGCTCGGGCTGGAGGTGGCACGGGCGTTCGCGGCGCGCGGCGCGAAGCTGGTGCTGACGGCCCGCCGCCGCGAGGCGCTCGACGCGGCTGCTGAGGAGCTCTCGCGCGTGACGGAGGTGGAGGCCGTGTCGGCGGACGTCTCGGAGGACGCCGAGCGGATCATCGAGGCGGCGATCCGGCGCTTCGGGCGCGTCGACATCCTCGTTAACAACGCCTCGGAGCTGGGCCCGAGCCCGATGCCGGTGCTGGCGGACTATCCGTGGCGGGAGCTGCAGCGCGTGCTGCGTGTCAACGTCCTCGCGCCGCTCCACCTGACGCAGCTCGTGCTGCCGGGCATGCGAGCGCGCCGGCAAGGTGTGATCATCAACGTCACCTCCGACGCCGGCGTCGAGGCATACGCGGGCTGGGGCGGCTATGGCCTGAGCAAGGCGGCGCTCGAGCACATGTCGCGCACGCTCGGGGTTGAGCTGGAGGGATCGGGCGTACGCGTGTACGTCGTCGACCCCGGTGACATGGACACAGAGATGCATCGCCTCGCGGAGCCGGGCGTCGACCTCTCGCACCTGCCGTCGCCGGCCGTCGCGGCGCCAGCGTTCGTGTGGCTCGTCGAGGAGGAGAACGCGCCCTTCGCGCGCGTGCAGGCGCAGCAGCTGGCGGCTTCTACGAGGGAAGGGGCGCGTCGATGACGAACGCCGTATTTCTGTCCGAGGTTTCACAACCAGGCGACGCGCTTCTTGACTTCGAGCTGCCGGCCGAGCTGGAGGCGCGGCAGCCGCCGGAGGCGCGAGGGCTGGCGCGGGACGAGGTGCGCCTGCTGGTGAGCTATCGCGATGACGACCGCATCGTCCACGCGACGTTCCTCGACCTTCCCTGGTTCCTCGATGCGGGCGACCTTGTCATCGTCAACGACTCGGCGACGCTGCCGGCGGCACTGACGGCGCGGCAGGAGGACGGCGCGGAGATCCCATTTCACCTCTCGACGCGGCTCGACCGCACCGCGTGGGTCGTAGAGCCGCGCGGCGATGCGGCCGTCCGCCGCGCCGGGACGACGTTCACGCTGCCCGGCGGCGCGACCGCGACGCTGTTGCGTCCGCATCACGGGTCGGCGCGGCTGTGGGTGGCGCGACTCGACCTGCCAGCGCCGTTCGTGCGATACCTGCATGAGTGGGGACGCCCGATCGCCTACAAGTACGTGCAGGGGGAGTGGCCGCTCGCCGCGTACCAGACGGTGTACGCGCGCCGGCCGGGGTCGGCGGAGATGCCGTCGGCGGGGCGTGCGTTCAGCGGGCGCGTGCTCGATGCGCTCGCCGCGCGCGGCGTCGCTGTAGAGGCAGTCACGCTGCACACGGGCGTCGCAAGCCTCGAGTCGCACGAACCGCCGTACGAGGAGTGGTTCGACGTGCCGGCGCGCGCGGCGGAGGCCGTCCGTGATGCTCGGTCGCGGGGCGGACGCGTGATCGCGGTGGGGACGACGGTCGTGCGCGCGCTGGAATCGGCGGCCGACGATGCGGGGCGCGTGCGGCCGATGTCGGGATGGACCGACCTGGTGATCACGCCGGAGCGAGGTATGCGCGCCGTCGATGCGTTGCTGACCGGTTTCCACGAGCCGAAGGCGAGCCACCTGCAGATGCTCGCCGCCATCGCCGGAGAGCGCCACCTGCGCGTCGCCTATCGCGCGGCACTCGCCTGCCGCTACCGCTGGCATGAGTTTGGGGATCTGCACCTGGTCCTGTGAAGGGGGTCAGTTCAGGACGTCATGAAATTGAAACGAATCGGGACGCTACGTCACTGAAATCGATAGCTGGTGCAGCGAGATGATTCAGGCCGAAGGAGGCATGCCATGGCGCAGAGCGAAATGAAGAACCTGAACTCACCCGACGAGACCAGGACGTTCGATCGAGGCTCCATCGAAGTCGTCAATATCGGGGGCGGCACCGTCGGAAGGGCGCGCTTCGAGCCCGGCTGGAAGTGGTCGAGCCATGTGAAGCCCATCGCCGGGACAGAGCTGTGCGAGGAGCCGCACTTCGTCTACCAGATCTCTGGCCGCATGCATGTCGTGATGAAGGACGGCAGCGAGTTCGAGAGCGGACCGGGCGACGTGGCAGTGATCCCACCGGGCCACGATGCGTGGGTGGTGGGCGAGGAACCCGTCGTCATGGTCGACTGGGGTGGCGCCGCCAACTACGCCAAGCGGTAGCTCCACCGTTCGTTCGCCTCCATGGGCAAACAGAACTCACACCCCGGGATGGAACGGTGAGGCGCCCCAAGGGAATGAGGCGCCTCGTATATCTGTCTCCGCCGCGGGTTCAGTTGTCGACGACCAGCTCCACCTCGCCGCCGGCGACAGTCGGCACATTCGAGACTTCGCCAGCCTGCAGGTCGTAGCGGGCGCGGACGCCGCTGCCTGCGCAACCGCCGCCGTCCTTGCCCGAGTTCTTGCCGAGTTCGGAGTCGAGGAGCGGGTTGCCGCCGGAGAACATGCCCCACGGGCTCTCGCATCCCGGCACGACCCATACGTGGTTCATCCAGGCCTGCTGCCCGTTCGCCTTGCGCCCTCCGCGAGCGGCGCACTCTTCCTCGGTCGTCGTGCTGTCGCCAATGACGCCCGTCGCGTTCACGCAGAGCGCGTCGTGGCGATGGAAGTGGTCGTTCGGGCCGCTGAAGCCTTGCGTAGGCTCCGCCGGGCCGGTGTGCCGGACGTAGTACGAGAGGCCGACGATGCGCGCGTCGTCGCCGGTGCCATCGTACAGGAGCATCTCCGGCTCTTCGATGTTGAAGACGCCATCGACGAGCTTGAAGTTCATGAAATGCGCCGCGATGCCGGGGACGTAGCCGGTCACCTGGCGCCAGCCCGCCGCCTTCGCGTCCTTGACGGTCGGGTACTTGAGCGCGGTCTGGCGCGCGAGCTCGAGTTCGGCGGCCAGCTGGTCGCACTGTTCCTGATCGGTCATCGCGTGCCACGCCTGCGGGCCGATGTGCCCGCCCATGCCGTCGTTGTCATCAGGGGCGAGCGGGTTCTCGTCGTGAGCGTGGTTCGCGATGCCGGACGCGCCGAGCCAGCGCAGCCAGTTGAGGTAGACGTCGTCAGATACGGACGCGAGCGCGAGCGTCATCGCCGCGTCGCCTGCCTCTCCCTTCGACGTGAGGTGCTGCGTGATGAGCTTATCGAGCTCGGGCGACCCCACCACTTGTGCCGCGGCGTTGTGGTCGAGCACCGTGGCCTCGCCGCCCATGATCGTGTCGATGCCGGCGATCGCCGTTTCCTTCCAGTACGCCGCCGGGTTGAATCCGAGGTCGCAGCGGTCGGAGGCGAGGGCCGCGAGCTGCGGGTCCATCACGGACGCGCCTCCGTGCGCATGCCCGCCGGACGACAGCACGGTCACGTCGTCACCGTGGCGGTGGTTGACGAGGTCCGGGTCGGCGAGCGCGACCGAGGTCGCGAAGAGCACCAGCAGCGGCATCACGGACGCGAGCGCGACGTTCTCTAGCGACAGCCCCGGCGCCTCATCGCGGCCCATCGCGACGCGCGGGTTGACAAGCAACGCGGCGGCGCCGACGACGAGGATCGCCTCGAAGATCGTCGTCATCAGGTCGATGCCCCGCACGGACTCCGCGTCGTTCGGGTTCTCGCCGAACGGGAGCCCGGCGGTGCGGCTGAACACGTAGGCCACGATCACGGCCGCGTTGAGCAGGATCGCCACCTGCAGCAGCTCGCGTCCCGGCCGAAGCACGAGGCCGATCGCGAGCAAGACTTGCAGCCACCCGACGACTGCGAAGGCGATCGCCTCCGTCGTCGAGCCGGGCGCGTGGATGGGCGCCATGGCGAGGTGAATGGCGCCGGCGGCCAGCGCCAGCGATGCGAGGAGAAGCCTCGGCGCGATGCCGTACTCCCCTGAATGATGTTCATTCATATTGCTGCGTACTTCCATCCCGTCTCTCCCTGTCCTGCGCGGGGCGCTCCGTCCCTTGGGCTCCTGTGCTGGTCAATTGTAGTACGGATCGGCGGCCTGAGGGGATGCCCGGAACGTTTCAGATTCCGGGTCACTCCCGCGGACGCCCGAACCCGAACATTACCTGGGCGATGCGCCGCATCTGAATCTCCTCCGAGCCCTCGGTGATGCGATAGCGCCGGTGGTGCCGGTAGATGTGCTCGAACGGCATGTGGCGGGTGTAGCCGATGCCGCCGTGGACCTGGATCGCGCGGTCCGCGGCATCGCAAACGAGGCGGTTGGCGCGGTAGTTGCACATCGCCACCTTGTCGCTGATCTCCATGTGGTGCTTGTGGTCCAGCTCCCACGCGGTCTTTCGCACGAGCTGGCGCACCATCTCGCATTCCGTCTGCAGCTCCACAAGCGGCCACTGGATCGCCTGACGCGTGGCGAGTGGCTGCCCGAACGTCACGCGCTCGCGGGCGTACTTCACGGACTCGTTGATGCAGTACTGCGCCGCGCCGACTCCGGAGGCGGCCTGGCGGATGCGGTTCTCGTGCGTAAACGTGTTGGCCAGCGCGAGCCCATCGCCCTCGCGGCCGAGCATCGCCGTCGCGGGCACGCGCACGTCCTGTAGCGTCACCTCCGCGTGGTCACTTGGCATGTTGAACGTCCACCACATGAAGTCGACCGAGAAGCCGGGCGTCTTCGTCGGGACGATGAAGCAGCTGATGCCCTGTGCGCGCCCCTCGTCGCCCGAGGTGCGTGCAAAAATCAGGTCATGCGTGGCGTTGTGCATGCCGCTGTTGAAGCGCTTCTTGCCGTTGATCACCCATTCGTCGCCGTCGCGGACGGCCTTCGTCTCGAGCCACGACGCGTCCGAGCCGTGGTTCGGCTCCGTCAGCCCAAAGGCGACGCGCGTCTTGCCGGTGAACATGCCGTCGAGGAACTCGCGCTTCTGTTCTTCCGTGCCGTAGTTCTCCCACATCTTGATCGTCGGAAAGTTACCGACGACTGATGACTCGTTCTGCAGGTCGTTATGCAGGCCCAGCCCCTTCGCCGCGAGATGCTCGCGGATGATGGCCATCGCCAGGTTGGAGCCACCGCGGCCGCCGTACTTCTCCGGGATGCCGTAGCGCAGGAAACCCGCGCGGTCGGCGCGGCGGCGCATCTCGGCCAGCAGCTCCTCCCACTCCTTGCGCGGCACGCCGCCGTTCTCGAAGTCGGTGCGAGCGTACTCGCGACGGTGGTCGAAGAAGCGGATGTTGTCGTCCTGCTGCTCCAGCGGCTTGATCTCCGCTTCGATGAACTCATCGAGGTCGTCGAGAATCTTCTGGATGTCAGGCGGAATGTCGAAGTCCATATCAACGCTCCTCGTTCTCTACGGCGCCTCGTTCGGGCTGGCGATGCGCACCTTGTTCACGACCGTCTGCCAGAGATGCGCGAGCAATGCGTCTTCCGCGTCACCGTCGAAGTCGCCGCGCGTGATGCGCTGCGCGAGCTCGCGGTTGCGCTCGACGAGCCGCGCCGCGAACGCCGGCTGCTGGAGTGGCGGCGCTTCCTCGCCCAACAGCCGGTCGAGGCCGCGCCACTCATCGCGCATGAAGCCGTCCTCCAGCTCCAGCTCCCGGCTGATGACGCCGAGCGAGTTCGCCGCGACTTGAAATTGGAAGCGCTCCCAGCGGTCGCGCGCGTTCGCCGAGCGGTCGCGCATGAAGCCCGCGAGCGCGTCGAGCAACTCCTTGGCAGTCGGTCTATCCTGCATGGCCAACTCGCTCCGGCACGCCCGCGAGCCGCAGGATCTCCAGCTCTGTCTCGGCCGTGCGGCGCCCGATCGCCGCCAGCTCGTGGTTGTTTGTATGCCCGTCGAGGTGCGCGCGCGCCTGCATCATCGTGATCGCCGCCCAGCGGATGTTCTGCAGCACTTCCCAGGCGGCGACGCGCTGCCGGTCGACGGTGCGCCCGCTCGCGCGCTCGTACGCGCGCAGCCAGTCCTCGCGTGTCGCGACGCCGCCAGCCTCCATCGAGGGGTTGCCGAAGCGCCAGATGCGCGTACAGAGCCAAGCGAGGTCTTCCTCCGGCTCGCCGATGTGCACGCCCTCCCAGTCGAGGATGGATGTCAGCCCCTGCTCGTCGTACAGCATGTTGCCGATGCGGAAGTCACCGTGCACCAGGCAGTGCGGGCGCGACGGCGGCTCGATGCGCGCGAGCTGACCGTCGATCCAGCGGAACGCCCAGTCGATTGCGGGATGGGGATTGAGCAGGACGCTGCGGTACAGCTCCTCGACGACGCGGCGCTCGTACAGCAACGCATCCTCCTCGGGCGCGGGCGCGCGCATGCCCGGCGCCGCCGCGACGTCGGCCTCCGCGATGTCGTGGATGCGCGCGAGGTGTTCGGCGAGCTGCTCGATGATGCGGACGCGGGCGTCGGTGAACTTCTCGTTCGCGATGAGCTGCCGCGGGTTCGCGTCGCCCGGGACGCGCGCCATGAGCAGATAGTCCTCGCCGGTCTCGCACTCTCCGACCGCTATCGGCTCCGGGCAGGCGATGCCGCGCGCGAACGCGACACGCAGCACCTCGAACTCGCGGCGTGTCTTCTCATGGTCGGCGCGGCCCGCGGGGCTCACGCGGACGACGAGATCGCGCGCCGCACCGTCGTCGAGCGTGACGGTGACGGCCCAGGAGTCGTGCATGGCGCCGCCGGCGAGCTTGGCCGGCTCGCCGACGGACGCGCGCTCGCCGAAGCACTCGCGCACCGCAAGCGCCGCGACGCGACCGGTGCCCTGCGGCTCAGACGTCACCTGATCTCACCATGGCCGTCAGTTTGCCACGTCGCGCGCGCAACGGCTTCATGGGACGCCGCGCGCAAGCGAGGCGAGTATCGTCCGCCTACGCCTCGCCCGGGTTTGCATCGGGCTCGCCGGCGGTTGGGTCGGCGCCGGGGCGCCAGCCGCCGCCCTGCGCCTGTCGCGCCTGCTTCATCGTGACGGCCATCGCCTCCGCGGCGCGCGGGTTGCTCTGGATCTTCGCCATCACGGCAGCACCGGCGCCCGCCATCAGCTCGGCCTTGTGCTCCTCGAGGAATTCGGCCGAGCGCTTCTGGTTGCGGTTGAATCCGTTGATCTCGGGGATCACGTAGCGCGCGCACAGCTCCCACGAACGGAAGGTCGCCTCCCGGTTTGCCCAATCGTGCGCGAAGCCGAGCACGACGCCGAAGCCGCCGGTGATCTCCTGCAGGTTGCGGATCGCGTCGACCAGCTCGTCGGGCGTGCCGATCACGGCGGCGCCAGCTCCGCTTGCCCCGCGGCCGGCCGTCTGCGCGAGGAGCTCATCCGCATCGTCGACGCGGGTCGCGCCCGGGCGGCCGAGGACGCGCACGTTGTACTCGTTGTGCCAGCGCTGCAGGCCTTCCTTCGCCTCGTGCTCCGCCTGCTTCTTCGACTCGGCGAGATGCCAACTCATGAGCACGCGCCAGTTCTTCCGGTCGACGGTCTTGCCGTGCTGGGCCGCCGCCTCCTCGGCGAACGACCACTGCGTCGGCAGCGCCTGCAGGCCCTCCTTTGACGTAGACGCGATCGAGAGCACGCCGATGCCATACTTGCCGGCGAGCTGCATGCCCGACGGGCTAATCGACGAGGCCGTCGCCATCGGCATGTCCTCTTGCAGCGGCAGGATCTGCAGCTCGGCGTCGCGCAGGGTGAACCACTCGCTCTCGTAGCTGAAGCGCTCCTCGCCGCGGAGGAGGCGGATGATGACGCCGAGCGCCTCGTCCTGGCGGTCGCGCTGCACCATGGGGTTGATGCCGAGCGTGCGGGCATCTGACGGCAGCGCGCCCGGACCGGATCCGAACATGGCGCGGCCGCCCGTCATGTGGTCGAGCTGCACGATGCGCTGCGCGACGTTGAACGGGTGGTGGTACGGGAGCGACACCACGCCCGTGCCGAGCATGATGCGGCTCGTGCGCTGACCGGCGGCCGCGAGGAACATCTCCGGCGAGGCGATCATCTCCCATCCAGACGAGTGGTGCTCGCCGCACCAGAACTCGTCGTAGCCGAGGCGGTCGAGGTGCGCCGCGAAGTCGAGGTCGCGCTGGAACTGCAGCGTCGGGTGCTCGCCCACCGGGTGGTGCGGCGCCAGGAACGTGCCGAACTTGATTCTCGTCATGGTGCTTCCTCCCGTTCTTGTCGATCGGCACGCGCTGCGTCTTCCGGCGAGTGCATCACTGAAGTAGACATCGTCGTGTGGGTGAGCGCCTTCGCTCGTCGTCAGTGTTCGGTCCGGTGTGCGTCAGCATCACAACCCCTCTGCATGCGCGGCAGCGCGACCCGCGTCCGACAGCACGCCCAACAGTGTGAGCTTCAGGTATTCGTCGAGAAAGGCCTCGACGTCGTCACTCGTCAGCGCCGCGACCGTCGCCGCGCCGAGCGCAGAAAGGAACGCCACGCGCGGGTCGAAGCGCCGGAACGCCTCATGCTGGATCACGACCGACAGGATCTCCGTGCTCTCCCGCACCTGCTGCTCGAACAGGTCGAACAGCTGCCTGGCCACTTCCGGGAACTCGCGCATCTCCGTGAGAAAGGTCAGGAGCAACGGCGCTTGCTCGCGCACGAGCGCTGCCCACATCGTCAGGAAGCGATGCACGCGCTGGAACGCCTTTTCGGGCGAGTCGTCGCCGGGCGCGCCGGCGAGACGCGCGCGCGCGTCCTCGTTCGCGGCGATCATGAGATCGAGCATCGGCTCGATGACGGCCGCGCGGAACAACCCTTCCTTGCTGCCGAAGTGCTTGAGGACGAGCTTCTCGGACACGCCCGCCTTGCGTGAAATCTCGAGCGCCGTCGTGCCGCGATAGCCGCCGCGCATGAACGCATCCTGCGCGACCTTGAGGATCTGCAGCCGCCGCTCTCGCGCGGGAAGGCGTTGGCGCGGCGCCATCGGGACTTCGAGCTGCGTTGGCCCTGCCGGCATAAGTCAGTTATAACTGACTTACCGGTTATGTCCTAGATCGGGCGACAGGGGGCGGGGTCATGAGGGTCGTCATCACGGGTGCGGGCATCGCCGGGCTCATGTCCGCGCTCTACCTCGCTCGCGACGGCCACAACGTCATCCTCCTCGAGCGCGATGCCACACCGCTGCCGGCCACGCCGGACGAGGCCTTCACGTGGAAGCGGCGCGGAGCGCCGCAGGTGCGCCATCCGCACGCCTTCCTCGCAAGGCTGCGTAATCTGCTGCGCGACGACCTGCCCGACGTGCGCCAGGACCTCCTCGACGCCGGATGCGTCGAGGTGGGATGGGCGGACATCGTGCCGGACACGCTGGACGACCGCACGCCGCAGCCGGGTGACGACGACATGACGCTCATCGCGTCGCGGCGCACGACCTTTGAGTGGGTGCTGCGGCGCGCGGCGCTGCGGACCGAGCGCGTCGAGCTGCGCGATGGCGTGAAGGTAACGGCGCTGCGCACGGCGCCGGCTTCGTCACCGCCGCGTGTGATCGGTGTGCGGACGAGCGAGGGCGACATCGACGCCGATCTCGTCGTCGACGCGGGCGGGCGCCACTCGCAGGTGAAGGCGTTGCTCGCCGCCATCGGCGTGGACGTGCCCGAGGAGACGCGCGATGCGGGCATGGTCTACATCTCACGCTTCTACCGACTCCGCGACGGCGCGAACGAGCCCGATCCCCAGGCGTTCAATGGCGGCACGCTCGGTTACCTGGGCTACGGCGTCTTCCGCGGTGACAACCGCACGTTCTCGGTGACGATCGCCATCGGCACCGAGGACAAGGAGCTGCGCTCGCTCGTCGGCCTGGCCCACTTCGACGACGCTGCGGCGCTCCTCCCGGCGGCGCAGCCCTGGGTCGACCCCGCGATCGCCGAGCCGATCGCCGAGGCGCACGCGATGGCCGGGCTGGTCAACCGAGCCCGCCATCTCGTCGTCGATGGCAAGCCGAGCGTGCTGGGATTCGCCGCCATCGGCGATGCCCTCATCTGCACGAACCCGCTCTACGGCCGCGGCTGCTCGCTCGCGGGCGTCAACGCACTCTTGCTGGCCGACGGGTTCCGAGATCACGGCACGGACCTCGAGGCCTTCGCGCTGAACCTGCACGAGGGCGTCCAGGAGCAGATCATGCCCTGGTACTACGCGAGCGTCATGCAGGACGAGGCGAGCCGGCAAGCGCGCCTCAACGGCGGCGGCAGCGACTTCATGACGTCGCTGATCACCGAGGGCCTGCTGCCGCTCGTGCGCGTGGACGCGAAGGTGAGCCGCGCGTTCTTCCGCGGGCTCAACCTCCTCTCGTCGCCGAACGCGCTCCTTAGCGATCCGAAGCTCAGCGCGCGGGTGCTCGCGTACTGGCAGACGCGCGACACGCGGCCGCCGGCGCCGCCGCCCGGCCCGACTCGCGCGCAGATGATCGAGGCGCTCTCGTCGCGCGACGGCGCCGCGCTCAGCGCCTGATCCGCGTCTAACGTCCCTTGAACACCGGCTCGCGCTTCTCGACGAAGCTGAGCGCACCCTCCCGATGGTCCTCCGTCGTAAACAGGTAAGCGAGCGCGTTCATCACGTACGCGCCCATCTCGCGGGGGTCGCCGGGCGCCGACAGGCGCAGCCCGTGCTTGAGGTAGCGCATCGCGATCGGCGGGTTGGCGGCGATCTTGCGCGCCAGCTCCGGCGCCGCCGTCATCAGCTCGTCGTGCGGCACCACGCGCGACACGAGGCCGATGCGCTCGGCCTCGGCGGCGTCGATGATGTCGCCGGTGAAGAGCAGTTCGGCCGCCTTCGAGGGCCCGACGATCTGCGGCAGCCGCCACAGCCCGCCGATGTCCGGCACGAGGCCGCGCTTGATGAACAGCTCACCGAAGCGCGCGCGGTCGCTGGCGATGCGGATGTCGCAGAACAGGGCGAGGTCCACTCCCCAGCCGACCGCGGCGCCGTTCACCGCCGCGATCACTGGCTTGTCGCATTCGAGCACGGCCATGGCGGCGGGGGTCGGTCGCGGCGCAGGCTCGCGCTGGCGGGTGGCGGGGGTCTCGGCGCCGGGCGCCAACATGATCTCCTTCACGTCATCGCCGGAACAAAACGCGCTGCCCGCGCCGGTGAGGATGACGCACCGGACGTCCGGGTCGCGGTGCGCGTCGCGGAAGGCCTGTTCCAGGCGCGCGTACAACTCGCGGTTGAGCGCGTTCTTCACCTCGGGCCGGTCGAGCGTGATCGTGGCGACGTAATCGTTGACCTCGTATCGGAGCACGGTGCACCTCCTTCGCGCGGGGCGTGCGCAGCAGCAGCATAGCGCCGCTCACGTGTCACGTCGCGGCGGTCAGCAGCCAGAGCGCGATCATGCCGGCGGCGATGGTCAGCCAGACGCTGCGGGTGAGCGCGACAACGGCGGCGGCCACCAGCGCCGCGACGAAGCGCTCGTTGGCAAGCGATGCCTCGAAGCGCGTCGGCTCGCCGACGTACAGGACGGCGGGCAGGACGATCGCGGCGAGCACGGCGGGCGTCACGTATCGCAGCGCCTGCCGCGCCACGTCGGGGAGCGCGCCGTGCGGTATGAGCGCGAACATCGACAGCCGGATGGCATAAGTGAGGAGACCGGCCGCGACGATGGCCATCCAGGTCGTCATGGCGCCTCCAGCTTGCGCGCCGGGACCAGCCGCTCCGCGGCGAGGCCGGCGGTGATACCGAGGACCGCCGCGACCAGCAGGCCCGTGCCATACTCCCACTCGTAGCCGATGAGCGCGACGGCACCGGCCACCGTCGCCGCGATCAGCGATGGCTGGCTGGACAGCGCGGGCACGAGGATGGCGATGAACGTCAGCGGCAGCGCGAAGTCGAGCGCCCAGGCGTCAGGCAGCGCCGCCCCGGCGAAGATGCCGGCCGCCGTGCTCACCTGCCAGCACGTCCACAGGGAGAGCCCGGACCCGAGAAAGAACCAGTGGCGGTGCGGCGAGGCGTCCGGCTCGCGGTAGCGGCGCACGGTCATGACGTACGCCTCGTCGGTCAGGAGGTACGCGAGCAGCCAGCGCCAGCGCCGCGGCAGGTGCTCGACGTCCGGCGCGAGATCGGCGCTGTAGAGCATGTGCCGGAGGTTGACGAGCGCGACCGTCAGCGCGAGGAGCACCGCCGGCGTCCCGGAGGCGATCAGCTCGACGGCCACGACCTGGCTGGCGCCGCCGAACACGATAGCTGACATCGCCTGCGCCAGACCCGCGGAGATGCCGGATTCGACCGCGTACGCGCCGTACGCGAGCCCGAAAGGCGTGACACCGACGAGCAGGCCGCCCTGTGAGCGGATGCCGGCCGACAGCTCGCGTGCAGGCGAGGGGTGCATGGTTCGGCATGGTATGGACAACCACGCTCGCAGAACAGCGTCGCGGACGGCGATACTGACATCAGGAGGCAGGAATGAGCAGGCTTTCCATCAGTGCTGCGGCAGATGCTCCTGACAGTTATGATCGGCCCGGCTGACGCACGGACCGCGCCTCCGCACGCTTGGTAGTTGAGGGACGGATGGCTGTCGTCGACATCGAGTTCATGCGGTCTGGGGCGCCAGCCGAGGGCGCGGCCGAAGAGATCCTCGACGTCAGCGGTCTGACGAAGACGTTCGGGGGGCTGAAGGCCGTCGACGGCGCGACGCTCTCCGTCCGGCGCGGCACCATCACCGGCCTCATCGGCCCAAACGGGGCGGGCAAGACCACCTTATTCAACCTCGTGACGGGCTTCCTCACGCCCACATCCGGCGAGGTGCTGTTCGACGGGCGCCACATCGAGGGGAAGACGCCGCAGGCCATCTTCAAGCTCGGCATGGTGCGCACCTTCCAGGTACCGCGCGAGTTCAAGTCGATGACGGTGCTGGAGAACCTCGTGCTGGTGCCACAGGGCCAGATCGGGGAGTCCGTGTTGGCCTCGTGGTGCCTGCCCTGGCTTGTCGACAAGCAGGAGAACGAGATCATCGACCGGGCGATCTCGGTGCTCGAGTACGTCGACCTGATTCACCTGCGCGACGAGTACGCGGGCAACCTCTCCGGTGGCCAGCGCAAGTTGCTCGAGTTCGCGCGCACGCTGATGGCGCGCCCGAAGATGATCCTGCTCGACGAGCCGGGCGCGGGCGTCAACCGCGCGCTGCTCAAGAAGCTCACGGGCTACATCGAGCAGCTCCGCGAGTACCTCGGGATCACGTTCTTCATCATCGAACACGACATGGATCTCGTGGCGCGGCTGTGCAACCCCGTGGTCGTTATGACCGAGGGGCGCGTGTTGATGGAGGGAACGCCGGAAGAGGTCCGCAACGACCCGCAGGTGCTCGAGGCGTACCTCGGGGGGCAGTACCGATGACCGCGCTCGTCGCCGAGGACGTCGTCTCCGGCTACGGCGAAGTCGAGATCCTGCACGGCGTCTCGGTGCGCGTTGAAGACGGGGAGATCGTCGCCATCATTGGCCCGAACGGCGCCGGGAAGTCCACGCTGATCAAGGCGATATTCGGGCTGCTGCCGCTAGCCCGCGGCCGCGTACGCCTGGCCGGCGATGAGGTGACCGGGCTCCGGCCGGACAAGCTCGTGCGGCGCGGCATGGGCTACGTGCCGCAGGTCGACAACGTGTTTCCGTCGCTGACGGTCGAGGAGAACCTGGAGATGGGCGCGTTCATCGACGGCACGTCGTACAAGGAGCGCGCAGCCGCTGTCTACGACCTGTTCCCTGACTTGAAGGCGAAGCGGCGCGATAAGGCGGGGCGTCTTTCGGGCGGCCAGCGCCAGCTGCTCGCCATCGGGCGGGCGCTCATGCTGCAGCCGTCCGTGCTGCTGCTCGACGAGCCATCCGCCAGCCTCTCGCCGAAGATGGTCGGCGTCGTCTTCGACCGCATCGGCGAGATCAACGCGCGCGGCACGGCGATCCTCATGGTGGAGCAGAACGCGCGTCACGCGATGGAGATGAGCAACCGGACGTATGTGCTCGCGACCGGCGAAAACCGCCTCGAGGGCGAGTCGAAGAAGCTGCTCGACAGCGACGAAGTCCGGCGGCTGTACTTAGGGGAGTAGAATCGAGGGCGCATGGCGACGGTAGCGCCGCCGACAACGGCCGAACGCCCGATCGCGGCCTGGCGATCGTGGCAGTGGCGCCGGCGCGCGTGGGACGCGGGCAGCGTCGTGCTGCTATGGGGCGGGCTCGCGACGTTCTGCGTCTGGGGCGCCCTCGCCCACACCGACGAGTTCGTCGTCGGCGTCGTCGTGGGCTGCGTGCTCGCGCTCGGCTCGATCGGCCTCACGCTCATCTACGGGATCCTCAAGTTCGGCCACTTCGCGCACGGCGACATGATGCAGCTGTCGTCGTACGTGGCATTCCTGCTCCTCACGGGTGTGCTGCTCGGCGAAACGCGCGACACCGAGGTGCCGCTCAGCATCAACGACCTTCCCGGCGCTACGAACACCATCTGGCGGTTCTCGTTCGGGTACGGCCTGCTCATCGCCATGGCCATCGCCTGCGTGGCGATGGCCGCACTGCTCGTCGGCATCGACCAGGTCGTGTACAAGCCCCTGCGGAACCGGAAGGCGGGCATCGTCATCCTCGCGATCGCGTCGCTGGGGCTGGCGATCGCGACGCGCAGCGCGATCCTCATGTTCTGGGGCCCGAATCCGCGCTACTACGCCAGCGGAATCCGCGAGACGATCGAGCTGCCGTGGGGCACGCGTATCCCCGCCGACCAGATCTTCATCGTTGCCGCGACCTTCGTGCTCGTGGCGCTTGTCTACCTGCTGCTCTACTTCACGAAGCTCGGTCGCGCCATGCGCGCCACCGCCGACAACGCCGATCTCGCGCGCGTGGCCGGCATCGACACGGACCAGGTGCTCAGGTGGACGTGGGTCGTCGCGGGCGTGCTCATCGGCATCGCCGGCGTGCTGCTCGCGCTGCAGTCGCAGCTCAAGCCGGAGCTGGGCTTCACGCTAATCCTGCCTTTGTTCGCCGCGACGATCCTCGGCGGCGTCGGCAGCCCGCCGGGCGCGCTCGTCGGTGGACTGATCGTCGGCATCACGCAGGAAGTGGCGGTGACGTTCGACGTACTGGGGCCGGGATACAAGTTCGCCGTGGCCTTCGCGATCCTGATCCTCGTGCTTCTCGTCCGGCCGCGTGGATTGTTCGGGTCGACGACATGATCGAACGAACGAGCCCGATCACGATCGGCGTCACGCTCGCCATCCTTGCCCTGCTGATCGGCATGCCCGCCGAGCGAACGCACGACGCGACTGCGGTCGTGAATTTCCTCGTGCCGTTCTTCACCGTGGTTGGGATCTTCGCGATCGTGGCGATCGGCCTGAACGTCCAGTGGGGTTACACGGGGATCTTCAATTTCGGTGTCGCTGGCTTCTTCATGGTCGGCGCGTACACGGCCGCGCTGTTCGTGAAGGAACCCTCGGACAGCGACTTCGTCCAGTACGTGGGTGGCTATGGCGACAAGCTCGACTTGCTGCCCTTCCTCGACAGCGAGCAGTGGCTGCCGGCGCTCATCGGCATCATCGCGGCCGCGGCGTTCAGTGCGGCCATCGCCCTCGTCCTCGCGGTCCCGCTGCTGCGGCTGAGGGAGGACTATCTGGCCATTGTCACGATCGGCATCGCTGAGGTGCTGCGGCGGGTCGTCATCGAGGAACGCGGGCTAGTGAACGGGACGCGCGGCCTGACCGGCATCCCGCGCCCGATGAGCGGCTGGGTCGACTCGGCGGATTACAAGTACGTCATCCTCGTGGCGGTGATCGTCGCGCTCGTCGTCTCCTACGTCGCCGTCGAGGGGGCGGCGCGCTCACCGTGGGGGCGTGTCTTGCGCGGCGTGCGCGAGGACGAGGAGGCGACCGCGGCCTGCGGCAAGAGCGTGATCGGCTACAAAATGCAGAGCTTCGTCTTCGGGGCCGCCCTCATGGGGGCGGGTGGGGCGATCTACGCCTATCAGCAGGGCGCGATCTCACCGGACGCCTTCACGCACTTCTTCGGCACGTTTGTCGTCTGGACGATGCTGATGGTCGGCGGCAGCGGCAACAACCTCGGCGCGGTGCTCGGGGCGTTCATCGTCTGGGGGTTCTGGAGCATCACCCTGCAACTGCAGGGCTATGACATTCCGGACGGGCTGCGGACCCGCATGTTCTACCTGCGCGACATGATCATCGGCGCGCTGATCATCATCGTCCTGCTGCTGCGGCCGCGCGGTCTCCTACCCGAACGGCGGCGCGTCTCGCGCTGGCTCGAGCGGCGCGTGGCGCGCATGCGGCGACAGGAGCAGCGTGAGGCGGCTGGCCGGGTCGCGGCCGGTGACAGCGGCTAGACGAAACGGCTGACGGAACCAGGGGAGCCCGCCGCGCCTGCGGCGGGCTCCCCTTTCATACGGGTGCCGCTACACCCTGCCTGGGGCTACTCACCGTCCTCGGGCGTCTCATCGCCGCCTCCGCCGTCGCCGCCTTCCGACAGGTCGATCGGGCGCGTGTCCTCGACGACGATGGCGCCGTTCTCGATCTTCCAGATCTCGATGGCACCGACGAGGATGTCACCGTTCTCGTCCCAGTTCACGGCGCTCGAGGCGCCGTCGTAGTCGATGTCCTCGCCGGCCTCGAGCGCTTCCAGCGCCGCTGCCCAGCCTTCTTCGCCGGGGTTGATCGTCTCACCCGGCGGGTTGGCGATCTCGCGCAGCGCGTCGCGGATTGCCGTCGAATCGGTCGAACCCGCCTTCTGCGCGGCGAGCGCGACGGCGTAGATGGCATCGTACGTCTCGCGGAGGAACGGGAGCCGCGCCGGGTCCTCGTTGAACCGCTCCTGGTACTTCTGGTTGAAGGCGTCGCCGGTCGCGCGATCCAGCGCTCCCGGAGCCGTCCCGTACTGGCCTTCGAAGTTCTCCCAGCCGAGCTGCGCGAACATCTCGTCCGACTTGGTGCCGTCGACGAACTGGTAGTGCTCGAACAGATCCTGCTCGACCGCCTCTCGCAGGTACACGCCCGCCGTCTCCGGGTACGACATGGCGATCAACGTGGTCGCATCGCCGCACTGAGCCAGCTCCGATGCATACGTAGTCTGCTGCTCTTCGTGCGAAACCTGGGCCGTGACCGTGCCCCCCGCGGCCTCGAAGGCCTTGGTGAACTCCTCCGAAAGCCCCTGCCCGTACGCGTTGTTGATGTACATCGTGCAGATGTTGTCGAGGTTCTGCTCTCGCGCAAGCTCGGCGTGAATGACGCCCTGCGCAGCGTCCGAGATCGGCACGCGGAACAGGTAGTCGTTGTCATTCGCGTCGGTGAGCGCCGGCGAGGTCGCCGACGACGTCACCACGAGGATCCTCTCGGGCGCGGTCACGGATTCGACCACCTGTAGCGTCACGCCGCTCGCGGCCGGCCCGATGATGACGTGGACGCCTTCGACGTCGATAAGGCGTCGCGCCTCTTCGACAGCCTGCTGCGGGTTCGTGCCGTCGTCCGCCTGGACAAACTGGATCGGCTGGCCGTTGACGCCGCCCGCCGCGTTGATCTCTTCGATCGCCAGCGTGGCGGCGTTGAGAAACGCAGGGCCAAAGTCGGAGAGGTCGCCAGTGAACGGAAACAGCAGGCCGAGCTTAAGGGCGCCGCCCTCGCCGCCGCTCGGCGTCCGGCCGGCGGCGGGGGTCTCGTCGCCGCCATCTTCATCGTCATCGTCGTCGCCGCACGCCACCGCGACCGACGCGATGAGCGCCAGCAGCGCCGGCAGGATCAACCAGCGAAGCCATGTCATTCCCAGGTATTTCTTCTCTTGCACGTGTCCCTCCTCCATGTGCGGTGCTGCCCTGCACCTGGTCCCAACAGACCTATTATCCAACAGGAGAATACTGCCGCGACAAGGGGTATCGCGCGGAGCGTTATGTCAGACGGACGCCCTCCGATTCAGCTCGAAGCCTGTCTCCTCGCGTACTAAGCGGGCGCGATTAGCTCCCGGTATCCTGGCTCGACGATGTCGAGATATTCCGGGTGCCGCTCGATGTAGGCGCGGATGAAGCGGCACCGTGGAACGACGGTCAGTCGGCCGGCGCGGGCGTCGTCGAGGGCGGCGCGGGCGAGGATGCTGCCGAGGCCGCGCCCTTCGAGCTCTGGCGGCACCTCTGTATGGAGAAAGACGATCTCGCTGCCGCGTCGCTCGTACTGTGAGAAGGCGATACGGCCGTCGATCGCAAGCTCGTAGCGCGATCGCGCCTCGTTCTTCGTGACCATCGGCCCCTCACCCATGTCTCTCACCTTCGTTCGCCGGCGGCAGGTCGCGTCAGGGTAGCGGCTCTGCCCGTTGGCGCTTCACGGCGGCGCGGCGCGCACCGCCACTTCGCCCAGGTCGCGCACCTCTACGTCCGCGCCGTTCGCCAGCAGCGATCCGGCGTCGGACGAGCGATTCACACCGACAACGAGACGAAAACCGCCCGCTCGCCCGGCCTGCACGCCGGCGATCGCGTCCTCGAAGACGGCCGCGCGCGAAGGCGCGGCACGGAGGCGCCGCGCCAGCTCGATCAGCATCGCCGGATCTGGCTTGCCCGGCAGCCTGAGGCGCTCCGCGTCGACGCCATCCACCCGTGCGTCGAACATGCTGACGACGCCGGCCGCCGAAAGGATTGCCTCGGCGTTGCGGCTGGCGGAGAAAACGCCTGCACGAACGCCTGCCGACTTCAGGTCGTGGATAAGGGCCACCGTCGTCGGATACGTCTGCACGCCGTCGCGACGCACGCGCTCCCAGAAGTATGCGTCCTTGCGGTTGCCGAGGCCGCAGACCGTCTCGACCGCCGGATCGTCGTCGGGCGAACCTCGGGGTAAGACGATGCCGCGCGAGGCGAGGAAGGCGGCGACGCCGTCATAGCGCGGCCGCCCGTCGACGTAGCGCCGGTAGTCCACGTCGATATCGAAGGGTGCGTAGCCCTGCAAACCTCGCCGGACTCGCTCCTCGCTATACGCGTCGAAGAGCTGCTTCCACGCCGCGGCGTGTACGGCAGCTGTCTGGGTGATGACGCCGTCCATGTCGAACAGTCCGGCGTCGAAGTCGGTGGCGGCGATGACGACGCGGGGGTCAGCCCTCATGCTCACCACCGACGATCAGCAGCGGGCACGGCGACTCGCGGATCACGTGCCGCAGTGTGCGGGCGCGGTCAGGCTCCAGCCGGCTGCGGCGCACGAGGACGATGGCGTCGTAGTTCCCTTCGCGGGCGAACTGCACGATCTGCGGGCCGGGTTCCCCCTCGCGCACGTGCACATCGACCGCGGCCGATGGCGGAAAGCCAGCGCACTCGACCATGAGGCGCTCCTTCACCTCGTGCTCCCAGTCGCGCCACTCGTGGTGTGGCTGGTCGACGTAGCGCGGCGCATGCATGGCGCCCTTCGTCACTTCGTGCGCCTGCGGCGTGACGACGTAGAGCACGTCCACGGACGCTCCAAGCCGGCGCGCGAGCGACGTCACGGGCTGGAGAGCCCACGCCGTCTCGCGGGTGCCGTCGATGGGCACGAGGAGGCGCGTGAACGCCGGCGCCGTGCGCTCCGGCTCGCCGCCGATCTCCGGCCGCAGGGTGACGATCGGGCGGTCGCAGCAGGCGGCAACCTCGTCGGCGACGCTGCCGAGCGGCCGGTCCGGATCGCCGGAGGCGAGCGTCGTCATCACGAGCAGCTCCACCTGCGGCTGCTGCATCTCGCTCAGGATCGCTTCGGCCGGGCGCCCGGTTCGCAGCTCGAGGCTGACGTCGTCAAACTCTGGCGCGTCCAGGTGGAGGGAAGCGCGGGCGTCCGCCGGTGCCGCTTCAGCGACATGCACGGCGACCACGCGCGCGTGCAGCTGCGCCGCCAGCGTGCGCGCGATGGGGATAGCACGCATCGCCTCCTTCGAGCCGTCGAGGGCGACGAGCATCTTGCTCTCGGTAGACGGGCTCATGATGACGCCTCGCTTTCTCTCCCGTGTGTCGGGAGCGGCCATGTGCGCTCGCCCCCTTCGCGAAGCGTCGCGCTGACTCCACAAACTTCGACGGTGATCGTCCCCTCGCCGCGCACCATCCGCGCCGTCACAGTGGAGCGGGCGGGATCGATCTCGACGTCGACGTCGCAGCCGTGGTATCGGAGTCTGAACGACATGCGGCGCCAGTGTTCAGGCAGGCGCGGGTCAAGGCGCAGCGCGTCGCCGGTGTACGACACGCCCGCAAACCCGAAGATCGTCGCCTGCCAGAGCCCGCCGAGCGCGCCGATGTGGATGCCGCCCGCCGTGGTCCCCATCGCGTCGCCCAAGTCGATGGCGGCCGTCTCGCGCCGGTAGCGCTCGGCGAGCGCGAGATCGCCAAGCCGCGCCGCGACCAGCGCATGGATGGCCGGGCTGAGCGAGATGCCGTGGCCGGTGCGCGGCTCGTAGTAGCGGAAGTTCGCCTCGCGCACGCCCGCCGGGAAGCGGTCGCCCAGCAGCCCGAGCAGCATCACGACGTCGGCCTGCTTGATCACCTGCGAGCGCTGCGTTCGCTCCCGCCCGAGGATGACGTCCATCGGCGCCTCGCGTGGCTCGTACGACGCGAGGTCGACGGTATCCAGCTGGAAGAAGCCCGCGAACTGCTCGAAGAGCTGACTGCCGGCATCGAAGCCGGTGTACATGTGGCGGGCGGCGTCGTCCCAGCGCGCGACCTCTTCCTGCGTAAGCGCGAGGGCCGCCGAAAGCGTGTCCCAACGCTCGGGCCATCGTGACGCCATGATCCGCGCGACGTTCGCGGCCGTCTCCAGGTTCCACTGCGCCATCACGTTGGTGTAGGCGTTGTCATCGACCGCTTCGTGATACTCGTCCGGTCCGATGATTTGCCGGATGTGGTGGAGGCCGTCGCCCTCGAGCGTCGTACGCGCGCACCAGAAGCGCGCCGTCTCGAAAAGGATCTCGGCGCCGGCGTCGAGCAGGAACGCGTTGTCGCCCGTCGCCTCCCAGTAGCGGTAGACCGCAAACGCGACATCGGCGCTGATATGGTGCTCCATCACCCCGGCGAGGATTCTCACGGTTTGGCCGTCCGGGAGTCGCGCGGACTCCGGTGTCGCCTCCTCGCCCGTGTCCGCCGACTCCCACGCGTAGAGCGCGCCCGCATATCCGAGGCGCCTCGCCTTGGCGCGAGCTTCCGGCAGGGTGTGGTAGCGATACATGAGCATCGCGCGGGCGGCCTCCGGCCAGGTGAGCGTATAGAAGGGCAGCAGGAAGATCTCTGTGTCCCAGAAGACGTGCCCGCTGTACGCCTCGCCGGTGAGCGCGCGCGCGCCGATCGACACGCGCTCGTCGGCGGGGTCGCCGGCGGAGATCAGCTGATAGATGGCGTAGCGGAGCGCGAGCTGCGCCTCCGGCTCGCCGTCGATCGTCACGCCGGCAGCGCGCCAGCGCTCATCCCACGCCGCAACGTGCGCTTCGACGACGGCGTCGTGCCGCGTCGCGATGGTGACCGCGACGGCGTCGGACTGCGCTTCGCGCTCGTCACGTCCCTGGTAGCGCGCGAATGCTGCCGTACGCGTGAACGTCGCGACATCGCCTGGCTCGGCGGCCCACCGCCAGCGGCAGGCGAGCCGATGGCCATCCTCCTCCGGCGCGATCTTGATGCCGTTCACGGAGAGCGACGGCTGCATCGCGATGACGAGCCCACGGCGCGACTCCGCGGTGCGCCAGTAGCTCAGGTTGCCTTCGATGCCCTCCAGCACCAGGGCGAGCGTCGTCGGAACGAGCATAGCTTCGAACTCGGCCTCTCCGTCAGCGACGATGCGCACGACCTGCAGCCCCAGCGAGCGGTTTGCGCGCGAGACCAGCCGCAGCGCCTCGAGCGTGACGGTGCCGCCGGAGGGCAGCCGGTGCGTCCAACTCGTGTGCAGCACGCCCGCGCCGAGGTCAAGCGTACGAGACACCTCGGTGCGTTCTCGCGTCATCTCGACCTCATGTCCATTGACGGTAAGCGCGAGCCGCAGCCAGTCGGGCGCCGGCGCGAGGAAGGGGCTTCCCGGCACACCCTCGACATCGTCGAATAGGCCCGCGACGAACGTCCGGGGGCGCGACGCCATCGTGGGGATCTCGAGCGATGCGCGCACTCCCAGGAAGCCGTTCGAGACGGCCAGCCGCGATTCGACCTCGCGTTCGACCACGGGGTCGTAGCCATCAGCGGTGAGCGACCAGCCGTCGGCGGGCCGGCGCTCCAGCATGCGCGATGTCCACTCGCCGGTGAGCTCTGGCCTCGACATGGATGCCCTATTCGTAGCGCAGCGCCTCGGCCGGATACACGTTCGAAGCCCGCCGGGCGGGCAGGTACACCGTGACCAGCGCGGCGATGAGCACCACGGCATAGATCAGCGCGAGGCCGAGCCACGGCACGCTGTAATCGAGCGTCGCCCAGCCCGGCTGCGACTTCGTGTCACGGATGATATTGAACGAGATGACGATGCCCATCAGCGTCCCTACGACGATCCCTACGAGCGCAACCATGCACGACTCGAGCAGGAAGCTGATTTGCACCCGCTCTCGCTCGAACCCGATGGCGCGCATCACGCCAATCTCGTGCCGCCTCTCGACGACGGAGCGCGCGCTGATCACACCGAGCGCCGCCACGCCGACAATCAGCCCGAGCCCGAGGAACCCCTCGACAATGTAGTTGAAGGTTCGCGACACGGCGACGAAGTCATCCAGCTCCTCCTGCAGCACGACGGCTTCCATGCCGTTCTGCAGGAACTCGGACTCCAGGGTGTCGGCCACCAGCTCCGCATCCGCTCCTTCGTCAAGTCGAATCAGGTGCGCGGTCGGTGTCGACTGCTCGGGGAAGACGTCGTTCACGAGCTGTTGCGACGTCGAGATCCCGATCATGGAGATCGGGACGATGTCGGTGAGCACGGCGATGACCGTCACGGTCGTGTTGTTGCCGGTGATCGGGTCGCGGACCTCGACGTCGATAGGATCGAAGGTCTCGTCCTCGACATAGAAACCCTCGAGCTGGAAGTCGGCCTCCGGCGCGCCGACGCCGAAGTTCGCGCGCCGCGGGACCGGCAGGCCGTCGACGACGGCGAGCCCCGGGTTGGAGCGCAGCGCCGCCCACACCTCCTCGGGCGAGCCATAACCCTCTGCGAACGCGGCGAAGCCGTACGTCGTGTTGTCCAAGAACGTGTCATCGAGGCCGCGTAGCGCGTAGTCGGCGAACTCGTTGTCCGTATCCACCTGGCGTGCCTCCACGGCGACGAGCGACTGGTTGGCGATGACATCGAACTGGCTTTCGTCGAGCTGGTCCGACTCGACGATCTCCGCCTGGAGGTCTGGGATCGGGTTGACGCGCACAGTCTCCGCCCTGATGTCGAAACCGCCGCCGTAAGTCTCGATGTTGTCGGTTGCATCGGTGAAGGCGGTTGTGGTGACCGCCCCGACGACGAGCGTGAACATGGCCAGCGTCATGCCGGTGCGGAAGCGGTTCGTCAACGGATAGCTCACTGCGGTCTTTACCACCGGCGCGAGCGCGCGCACGCCGCCTGCCGCGACGACGACGGGCCGGAGCAGGAGATCGGAGTTGAACATGATCACCCACGTCGCGGCTGTGACCATGATGAGGCCCGACGCCACGAAGATGTTGAAGTCAGCCGACATCTCCGGCAACAGGAAGTCCCACGTGTCAGCGGGAAGCATCCACCAGACGAGCAGCACGAGCGCCGGCGCCGTGAAAGCGACGCGATCGCCGGCGCGGAGCCACTGCAGCAGCGGGACCACGGCGAGAATGACCAGCGACACACCGATGTTGAACGGCGTGGCGTCCTCGTTATTGAGGCCAGCCCACGTCAGCAATACGCCGAGCGCGAAGAGCACGATCGCCCAGACGAGCGAGGCGCGCCCGGCCTGCCTCCGCACCTCCGGCAGGTTGCGGATCGCCGCGACGATGTTCAGGAGGCTCACGCGCCACGCCGAGATTGTCACGACGAAAAAGGTCAGCACCACCCCCATCGCATACGCGGTGATCAGGCTTTGCGTCGACATCGTGCGGCGCAGCTCGACCCCCAGCTCCGCGAAGGCGCCGCTGATGACCTCCACCATCACCCAGGCGACGGCGATGCAGCGCGGCGCCGATTGCGGCGGCTACGAGGTCGTACGCGAGTCCTTCGAGCGCGAACATCTCCACCAGGTGCCGGCGCTCACCACCGACCGCTCGCGTGATGCCCATCTCCGACTTCCGCTCGCCGGCGAGCATGACGAAGATGAGGAAGATGAGCAGAATTCCGGCGGCGATCGAGAAGCTGCCGAACGTCACGAAGAACGCGCTGAACGTGTTGCCAGCTTCGTCTGCCTCGGCGAGGTCCTCTTCCTTCGTGGGCTCGATCGAAAGGCCCAGCGAGTTCACGACCGGCTGCACGTCCTTCATCACCTGATCGGTGAGGTCTGCGCCCGACTCGGCGTCGCCGCGGTTCGAGATCACGATGTGCTTGATCTGGCCCTCGCGCTGGAACAGCGTCTGCGCGTCAGAGAGGCGCATCATCACGCCCGGCTCGGTCGAGGTGGTGCCGCCGCCATCGTAGTCCACGACGGCTTTGACGATAAACGTCTGCTCGCCTCCCGGCCCGTAGACGGCGATCTCGTTGCCCGGCCTGGCGTCGAGGTCGTCGCGCGCCTCCGGGTTCACGTACAGCTCGCCGCTCGCCAAGTCGTCCATCGTCAGGGTGCCGCCGTCGACGTCACGGATGGTGCCGAACCCCTCCATGTACGCCGGGTCGGCGCCGAAGACCGTGACGCGGGGCTCGGTCTGGCGCGTCGTCAGGTTCTGGACGCCCGTTCCCTCAAAGATGAGCGGCATGACGCCATCAACGTCCTCGTTGTCAGCGACCGCGTCGCGCACCTCCCCGAACGCTGCTTCGTCGAAGTACGCGAGCTGGCTCGTCTCGCCTGTGACCTCGATGTCACCCTCTTCCTGCGCCGAGATGATCTCGTCGATGTTGCCCAGGCTGGTGATGACTTCCGTGCGGATCGTCTTCGCGATCGTGTCGCCGGTGCCGAAGGCCGCCGAGATGATCGCCGTGGCGAGCATCAGTCCGATGACGATGAGGAACGCCCGGCCTACCCGCCGCCCGATGTTGCGCGCGCTCAGCCGGAAGAGGATCGGCTCGCGCACAATGACGAAGATCGACCAGGCGATGATCGCCGCGAGGAGGGCGAGGAACGCCCACATCAGGACGTCGACCGGGATGCCGAACAGCGTCTCCACGGGATTGCCTAGCGCTGCTGGAGGAGCGCGACCGCGTCAGGGGCCAGGCGCGCGCGTGTGACCTCGTAGTGCTCGCGGCCTGGCGGCTGGCGCATGAACGTCACGAACTTGGCGATCTGCGCCTGGTAGTAGCCGCTCTCGATGCCGGACTGCGCCTCCTTCTCGCTCTTCCACAGGGAGAGCACCATCCCCTTCCCCTCGGGTGTGCGCATCACGTAGAGGCCCTCGAAGCCGGGCTGCTGCTCGAGCAGCGGCACGACCTGTTCGTCGAAGAGGCGCTCGGCGTCTTCGATCGGGATGCGCAGCGTGTCGATCTCGAACAGCGTCACACGCGCGAACACCGGTCTTCCTCCTGTCTCACGCCGGGTACTCTTCCCCGACGATCTCGCCGTCCGCCATTCGCACGATGCGGTCGGCGCGCCGGCCGATGCCGATGTCGTGCGTGACGATGGCGAACGTCACCTGTTGTTCCTTATTGAGCCCTCGCATGAGGTCCATGATCTCTTCGGCGTTCTTGCTATCGAGGTCGCCCGTGGGCTCGTCCGCCCAGACGATCGCCGGGTCGTTGACGAGCGCGCGCGCGATGGTCACGCGCTGGCGCTCACCGCCGGAGAGCGCAGCCGGAAGATGGCCCTCGCGTCCGGCGAGCCCCACCATCTCGAGCGCTTTCACCGCCCGGTCGCGCGCCTCTCGCGAAGCTACGCCAGAAAGCAAGAGCGGCATCTCCACGTTCTCGACTGCGGTGAGCACGCTCAGCAGGTTGTAGAACTGGAACACGAATCCCATCCGGCGGCCGCGATAGCGCGTGCGTTCTCCGTCCGACATCACGCTGAGCGAGACGTCCTCGATCTGGACGTCTCCCTCGTCGATGTCGTCGAGGCCTGAGAGGCAGTTCAGCAGCGTCGTCTTGCCGCACCCCGACGGCCCCATGATCGCCACCATCTCACCGCGCTCGATCGTGAGGCTGACCCCGCGGAGGGCCTGCACCTGGAGTTTCCCCGTGTCGTAACGTTTGACCACGTCGACCGCGCGCACCATGTGCGCAGCCGGCTCTGGGCGGCGCGCCTGCTGAATCTCGGCGACAGCACGTGCCATTGCATCGCTCCTCACAATACGGTCGCACGCTCCCGCTCGCTCCCATTGTGGTACGCGCTCGCGGGCGGCGCTTCGTCACGACCCACTCTCGCGCTTGCGGATGTGTGTCAGTAGACGCGCACGGCACTACTCAGGTGAGACGAGAGGACTCAGTACCACGGGCCATTCGGCCCTCGCACGGGATGATGTCGGCTACGATGGGGATGATTGGAGGCTCACATGGAACGAGACCCAGTGTGCGGGATGGACGTCGACCCCAAGACTGCGGCAGGCAAGAGCGAGTACCAGGGCAAGACCTATTACTTCTGCGCCCCCGGCTGCAAGAAGGAGTTCGACGCCAACCCCTCGAAGTACGTGCAATGACCGGAGCGAGGGCCGCGGCGAGTAAGCTGATCCGGTGAACGGATCGGGACACGTATCGCAGCCGCCCGTCGCTTCACCGGTCGCCGCAGCCGAGCGCCCGCTGGCGGCGTCGCGGCGTCGCCTCGCCGCGATCGAGATCGCAGTCGCCGCGGGCGCGTTCGTGCTCGCGCTCATCCCGAGCGCAATCCTGCTGGTCAACCCGGACATCACGGAGCCGCTCGAGGACTTCCGTTACCCGGGCGTCTTCCTGGTCAATCTGATCAGCACCGCGACGCTGTTCTTCCCGGTGCCCGGCATCACCACGGCCGCCAACGTGCTCATCGTCACCGAGGCGAGCGATTCGCAGTTCCCGTGGCTCGTCGGCCTGGCGGGCGGCGCCGGGATGGCGATTGGCGAGCTCACGGCGTATTACGCGGGCGTCCTGGGCGCGCATCTCTCCAGATCGTGGGAGCTGCCCGTGCCCGCGCGCGTCGAGCAGTGGCTCGAGCGGGCGTTCGGCATGGCGCAGCGGCTGATGCATCGATGGGGCATGCTGACGCTGTTCGTCCTCGCCGCCATCCCGGATCCGGTCTTCGAGATCGCTGCCGTCACGGCGGGCTCGGCGGGCATGCCGTTGCGCCGCTACATGCTGGCCGTGCTCGCCGGCTGCCTCGTGCGCGGGCTGACGCTCGCGTACCTGGGCACACAGCTCCCGTTCCTCACGTGAGTTCCGAGTTAGGCGCTGCGGGCGCGCGAAAGGGCGTCGTAACCGCCGCGCACGTTCGCGACGCCCTCGTAGCCGCGCCGTTCGAGGATGGACGCCGCGGTCGACGCCCGCTCTCCATGGCCGCAGTACACGACCACCGGCACATCCCGCGTGTCATTGAGCGATGCGTGCACAACTTCCCCAAGAGGGATGAGTGTCGCGTCGGGCAGGTGACCCGCGGCGTGCTCACTCGGCTCGCGGACGTCGATGACGGTCGCGCCTTCACGCGCGAGTTGCAGCGCCTGCTCGCCATCCAGCAGGCGCGTGGACGAGACCGGACGGCCACTCGCAATCCACGCCTCGATGCCGCCGTCGAGCACGCCGCCGAAGTTCTCGTATCCGACGAGCAGACACTCGTCGACGACCCGTTCTACCGCCTCTGCGTCTGCAACGAGGAGCAGCGGCGCGTCGTACGGCGCCAGCCAGCCGAGCCACACCGCGAACGAATCGCGGAACGGGATGTGAAGCGAGCCGTAGATGTGCGCCTTCGCGTACGCATCGACCGGACGCACGTCGATGATGTGTGCATCGGCCATCGCGCGTTCGAACGACTCGGGCAACAACGGCCGTGGCATTGCGATCTGGTCGCGCAGGCGCGGCCCCGCCTGGTTGAACGCGCGCATTCGGGAGTAGTACGCAGGCGTGCCAGGGAACGTGCCCGGGAACCAGCGCACGAAGTCCTCCTCCGTCTTCACGGCCAGCGCCGGATTCGTCGCGCGCTCGCCTCCGAGCGTCGACGCCCGCTCTTCTCCGCTGCCCGTCGAACAGAACGAGCCGCCGCCGTGGGTGGGATACAGCAGCGTCTCATCCGGCAATGACGCGAAGGACTGGTTGATCGTCCGGTACTGCGCTCGCGTCAGCTCCTCCGTCCGGTCGGGCGCGATGAGATCTGTCCGCGCAGCGCCGCCGACGATGAGCGAACCGCCGCTGAACAAGCTCGGCGGCGCGGAGGGCGTGCGGAGCACGTAGCTCATGTGCTCCGGCGTGTGCCCCGGCGATGCGATCGGTTCGAACTCAACGCCGTCGAGGCGGATACGCTCTCCGGCGCGGGCGGCCTGATGCGGCAACCGCGAGCCGGAGCCCTCCGGGATGAACAGCATCGCGCCCTCCCGCGCCAGCAACTCGTGCGCGCCCGAGACGAAGTCGGCATGGATGTGCGTCTCGAGCGCCGCAACGATACGCCAACCCTGCGTGTCGGCGGCCCGCAAGTAGCGCTCGACACTGCGGTCCGGGTCGACGAGCGCCGCGCGCCCATCGCCGAGGCCGATGAGGTACGAGCTGTTGCCGAGACCTTCGTGGACGAACGGGATCGCCTTCATGCGCGTACCTCCATGATGACGGATGGACGTCGCAGTGCACGGGTCGTCACCAGCGCGGACAGCGCCGTGAGTGCCGCGACGGTCTGGATCGCCACGTTGAAGCCGAAGACATCCGCGAGCGCGCCCGCCCCAAGCGCACCGACGATGGCGCCTCCATCGCGCCAGAAGCGATACACACCGAGCGCGGTGGCGCGCTCACCGGGCACGACGGCGTCGCTCGTCGCGGCGAGCAGTGCGGGGTAGGCCATCGCCGTGCCGACGCCGAGCGCCGCCAGCGCCGCCAGCCATGCGGCGAACGTGTCGGCGAAGGCCACGGCCGAGATCGCGACGGCCTGCAGCACCATTCCTGCGATGATCACGGGCTTCCGGCCGAGGGTATCGCTCGCCCATCCGGTCGCCAGTTGTAGTCCGCCCCAGAGAAACGGGTAGATGGCGGCGAGCACGGCGATCTTGTCGAGCGATAGGCCGCGGCTGGCGAAGAAGAGCGGGAAGATGCCCCACGCCAGACCGTCGTTCAGGTTGTTCACGAAGCCAGCCTGCGAGATGCCGACGAGATGCAGATCACGCCACGTGCCGCGCGCGAAACTCGCACGCAGCGAGAGCGCCGGTGCATCCTGTGCGAGCAGGCGCGCCTCGGCCCGCACGTGCGCGCTCGTATCGCGGACGAGCAGCACGCTGAGCGTGAGCCCGGCGGACGCGAACGCGATCCCGAGGTACCACGGCTCCGGTCGCAGCCCGTACGCCTCGGCGATCAGTCCCGCGGCGAGCGCGGCCGCCGCCACGGAGAGATAGCCCGCCGCCTCGTTCAGCCCGAGCGCAAACCCGCGCCTGTTCGGCCCCGCGAGGTCGAGCTTCATGTTCACGGTCATCGACCACGCCAGCCCCTGGTTCACGCCGAGCAGCACGTTCGCGCCGACGATCCAGCCCCAGGACGGAGCTGCGATGATGATGAAGGGCACGGGTAGCCCGACGAGCCAGCCCGCAATGAGCACCGAGCGCCGCGAGAACCGCTCGGACAGCCAGCCGGCCGCGAGGTTGGTGAGCGCCTTCGCGAGCCCGAAGGCGCCGATGAACGAGATCGCCGCCGTCTTTGAGGCGATGCCGAATTCGTCGCGGGCGAGCAGCGGCAGGACTGCGCGCTCGAGCCCCACCATGCCACCGACGAACGCGTTCGTGGCGACGAGGAGCGTGAACTGACGCCAGTTGGCGCTCAGCCCGAGTCGCACCGCGCGCTGAGGACGCCCCCCAATCGCGCGCGCGACTGCGGCTGATGCTCGGCCGGTCAGGCTTGCCTGCACGCTACCTCACGTTCTCTTCAGCGCGCAGGCATCAGCGCGCGGGTTTGATCCCGGTGAAGGTAACGCCTCGCGTGTCGAAGTCCTTCGCGTCCGACTCGTGCTTCGAGCCCGAGAAGACGTCGACCTCCCGTCCCCAGCGGATGTCGCGGAAGCCGACGTGGTCGAGCACCCAGTTCCACTCTGCATACAGCAGAGCACCGGCAATTCAGCCAGACCAGAGGTCGATGTCGTCCTTTGCGTCCTGCGGGACTTCCTTGTGCACGATGATGTCGCCGATCTGGAAGCGGCCGCCGGGCTTGAGCACGCGATGGATCTCGCGCATCACGCCGGCCTTGTCGGGCGTGAGGTTGATCACGCCGTTGCTGATCACCACGTCGATCGACTCATCGTCGACGGGCAGCTCCTCCATGAAGCCTTCGCGCGTCTCGACATTGTCGAGACCGAGCGCGGCGGCGCCCGCACGCGTCTTCTCCAGCATCGCTGGTGTCATGTCGACCGCGATCACGCGCCCCGTAGGCCCGACCTGCATCGCCGCCTGCAGCGTGTCGAAACCCGAGCCGCACCCGATGTCGAGCACGGTCTCGCCGGGGTTGAGCTGCCCCATCGAAAAGGGATTGCCCGTCCCCGCGAACGACTCGACAGTCGACGCCGGCAGCCGGTCGATGGATGCCGCGTCATAGCCGAGCATCATCGCCAGGGGGCGCCCGGTGTGGAAGTGGAAGCCCTTCTCGGGCTCCAGCGCGACTTCGGTGTACTTATCGCTGATCTGGCGCCGCAGCACATCGCGGTCGACCTTCGCTGGCTGCACGGGGATGGAGACCATGGGTTCGTACCTCCGTCAGGGTGCTCGCGTGAGCCAATCGTAGCCGGGCGGGGCGACGATTGTCAACCACTCAATTGATTTATTGACTCACACCGCGCGGCATGGGATCATAGGGCCGTGGCGCATCGCGAGTTCAAGGACCGCCTCTATCCAGAGTTCGCGCGCATCGCCCAGGCGCTCGCCAGCGAGCGGCGGCTCGAGCTGCTCGACCTGCTCGCGCAGGGCCCGCGCCGCGTCGAGGCGCTCGCCGCCGAGGGCGGCATGTCCGTCGCCAATGCCTCACAGCACCTGCAGGTGTTGAAGAAGGCGCGGCTCGTGCAGTCGCAGCGCCACGGCGCGAACGTGACGTACAGTGTGTCGACGCCGGATGTCGTGCGGCTGTGGCTCGCCCTCCGCGACGTCGCGGAGCAGCGCCTCCCTCACATCGAACAGCTCCGCCGCGAGTTTGCGCCCGGTGCCGACGACGGCGAGCTGGCGCGCGAAGATGTGTCGAGGCTGCTCGGGCGCGGGGACGCCGTGATCATCGACGTGCGGCCGGCGCGCGAGTTCGAGAGCGGCCACATCGAGGGCGCGCGCTCGATCCCGGTCGAGGAGCTCGAGCAGCGGCTGGACGAGTTGCCACGCGACAAGCGGATCGTCGCCTATTGCCGCGGCTCCTACTGCCTCTTTGCCGATGAAGCGGTCGCGCTCCTGCGTGAACGCGGATTCGACGCCGTGCGCCTCGCCGGTGGCTGGCCTGAGTGGTCGGCGGAGGGCCGCGCAACCGCGGCGGGCTGACAAGGCCAGATCACTCAATGACCGCGATGCCGGCGCCCGCGATGCGCACCCGCTCCGTGAGCGCATTGTTGTCTTCGTCCGCCTCCGCCAGGCGGTTTACAGGATCGACGACCGACTTCAGCACGTACTCGCCGTCGGGCAGCGCGCCCAGCGGCAGCTCCTGACCGGCGATCTCCGCGCCATACGTGTCGCTCCAGCCGGCCGAGATTCCCTGGACGCCGTCGCCGCAGGTGAAGTATGCCGGCTCGCTGGCGTCCGGGGCCTCGGGCACCTCGTCGACCGCGCAGAACGTGGACTTCCCGGTGCTCAGCGCAAGGTCCCCTGGCTCGCCGTCGACGCCGAGCGTCCATAGTTCGAGCAGCGTGAAGTCCTGGAAGTGCCAGTGTGCGTGTTCCGGGTGAAAGACGAAGCGGCCAACTTCGCGCTGGATGAACGAACCATCCCTCAGCAGCGTGCGCTGCGACGCGACGATGATGCCCTCGTCGGGCCGGTGCTCGCCCACCAGCTCGAGCGGTCCCTGGCCGTCATTCAGCACTGTCGTGCTAAATCGGAGGACACGCGCGTCGCCTTCGCCTTCGATGTAGAGCTCGCGCGTGGCCATCGGCTGCAGGTCGGGCAGCAGTTCAGCCGGATCCGGCGGATCCGTTGCCGGGGGCGCACCTCCGGCCAGCGGCTCGACCGTTGCGATCGGGTTGGCATCGCCGGCGGCGTCATCCGAGACGGCGCGCGGGCCCTCGGAGCCATTGGAACAGGCGACGAACGCGAGTCCCAGGGCGAGGATGACCGGCACGAAGCGCCGTGCGCTGCAAACGGAGGCGATGACACGACGAAGGCGCCGGCTTGATCGCACTGCTCATCCAGTATTGAGGATCGCGCGCACGATCGGGGCGCGACGGACGACATGATCGCGCTAAGGATGCGCGTTCGCGCAGGCGCGCGGGCGTGACGTACCCGTGGCACGCGGAGCGCCACGGTGTCCGTTCCTGGATGGGCTCGTCGAGCCGATCATTCCGCGATCAAGAGTGCGACCGGGAACCTGCGCAGCGCATCGGCGAGACGCAGCGTGCGCATACGCGCAGAGCCCTCGGGCACAACGGTCTCGCCCGTGAACACGTTCCGGTAGACGCGCGCGCCATACGGCGGCGGAAGCCGCAACACCGTATCTCCCCACACCGGGTCGCCGATGGGCGGGCGCGCCTCGCCGCTCAGAAGTCCGTACACCAGCCGCGGCGCCACCGCGATCGCCGCCCCGCCGGCATGCCCGCGCGCGAAGGCGATGACGTGCCGCTGTGCCGGCCCGCGCGAGTCGAGCGGCTGGTACTCGCCGGTGGTGAACAGTTCGGGCCAGTCGCGGCGCACGCCCAGCCCCGCGCGCAGGACGAACATCTTCACCAGACCGGGGTCGGCGTCGTCCATGATGCGCTGGCATATTGCCGCGGCATCGCGCTCCGTGCTGCAGAGCGCGTCCATGAGGCGCCGGCGCACTTCGTAGTCGGGCACGCGGCGGTTGTCCGGATCGACGAGGCTCAGATCCCATGCATCGGCGCCCTGGTACACGTCAGGCACACCCGGCGACGCCAGCTTGAGCACGAGCTGCGAGAGCGAGTTGAGACGCCCGAAGAACGCCACCTTTCGAGCGAACGCGTCGATGTCGGCGACGAACGCGTCGTCAGCGAGGATGCCCTCGACAAAGCGGCGAGTCGCCTCGTCGTAGCCCGCGTTGGGATTGACCCAACTCGTGTGAACCTTCGCCTCCTTCGTCGCCTTCTCCATGTACGCGGCGATGCGCTCTGCGAAGCCCGTGCGATCATCGTCGCGCAGCGGCCATGCGCCGACCAGCGTCTGGTAGAGCAGGCACTGGTCGTTCGGGTCGGGCGTCTCCTCGCCGTCGAGCATGCCCAGCCACGACGCGTTCATATCGCGCCAGCGCATGACGGCGCTGCGCCATTCCGCCGGCATCTCCGACAGCAGATTGATGCGCGCCCGCACGTCCTCGCTGCGCTTCGTGTCGTGCGTCGACGAAGCGAGCAGCGTATGCGGCCACGTTCGCCTCCGATGCTCGTTGCCGAGATGCAGCGCCTGCACCGACGACCCGAAACGTCCCGGCCGGCCGCCCACTTCGTTCAGCGAAACGAGCCGGTGGTAGACGTAGAACGCCGTGTCCTCGACGCCCTTCGCCATCACCGGGCCCGTGATCTGCTGGAAGCGCAGCACGAAGTCGTACAGCCGCGGTAGATCGTGCTCGGAAAAAGACGGGGCGTTGTCGAGCAGCAGTGTCTCGCCGACGAAGTCGAAGAGAGAGCGCGCGGTGCGTGGGTTTCGGCGTCGCGCCGAGCGCATCGCCGCCTCGATGTATGCCCGGTCGCGCGCGGACACGTCCGGCGGGATGATGTACGTGCGGTACACCGGCAGGGCGGCAATGATCTCGCGGATGGCGAAGATGAGGGCGTTGCGCGTGAAGTCGCGGTAGCGCCGGTTGTCGGCGGCGACACGATCGAGCAGGTGCCCGAGCGTGTTCACCTCGCCCGCGAACGACACGAGCATGATCATCTTCTTGGCGACGTTCTCGATCTCGGCGAAGCTCGCGCGCGGCGCCCCGAACTGATCGTAGATGCGGTCGAACGCGCGGCGCGTCCGTGGATCGACGAAGACGCCGTTCAAGTCATTCAGGAAGTCATAGCCGGTCGTGCCGTGCACCTGCCAGTCCACCGGCAGTTGCTCCCCCTCCGAGAGGATCTTCTCGGCGACGACGTAGAGCGGCGGATCGGGGCCATCATCTCGCCGCGCGATCGCCGCCCACCAGTCTTCGACGCCAGCCGCTGCCTCATCGAGCGGGATGGCGAGGCGGCGCGCGACGCTCTGCGCGAGATACGTCTTCTGCAACCTCTCGAAGTACACGCCGGGGTCGCGCAGTCCGTCCGGATGGTCGACGCGCAGGCCCTGCACGTGCCCTTCCACGAGCAGGTCGAAGACGAGCCGATGCGTGTCGGCGAACACGTCCTCGTGCTCGACGCGGATCGCCGCCAGCTCGTTGATGTCGAAGAAGCGACGGTAATTGATCTCCTCGCTCGCGACGCGCCAGTACGCAGGCCGGTACGACTGCGCTGACAGCAGCGCATCCAGCGCATCGAAGCTGCGCGGGTCACCCGGCCCGCCGTTATAGCGCGCAACCGCCGCCGCGATCGCCTCACGAACGGCGGCACTGGAGGCCGCCAGATCTCGAAGGCGCCGCTTCAATTCCTCGCCAGCCGCGCGGCATGCGATGAGCGCATCACGTGACGAGTGCGCATCGGGCACGCCAATACGGTCGGCCGCCGCCGCGATCTCCGCCAGCTCACGCAGACCGTCGCCATCGGCCGCCGCAGGCCGCAACTCGAACGCGAGACGCAGCAGCCGGCTATACGTGCTCGGCGCGACCGGCAGGATGTGATCGTAGTAGCGCACCCGGAATGCGCCATCCTCAAACGAAAGGGCAAACTTCCCTGCCTCAAGCACGATGCCGTACTGGTCCTCGAGGATGGGCAGCAGCACCTTGTTGACAGTGTCGGAGGTCGGCGGGTCCCAGTCGATGTCGAAGTAGTGCGCGTACGCCGACGCCCGTCCGTACTCGAGCACGTCGAGCCACCAGCGGTTATCGGCGCCGCCGACGCCCATGTGATTCGGGACGACATCGAGGATCAGCCCCATGCCGTGGTCGCGCAGCGCCGCCGTGAACGCCTCGAAGTCCTCACGTGAGCCCAGCGCCGGGTCGAGCACGCTATGGTCGACGATGTCGTACCCGTGACTGCCCGGGCGCGACCGCTGCAGCGGCGACGCGTACACGTGGCTGACGCCGAGCTGCGCGAGATACGGCACGAGCCGCCGCGCGTCCTCGAACCCGAAGCCGGCGCCGAACTGAAGGCGGTACGTCGCGCAAGGGAGCAGGCGCTGCGCGCGAATCTCCGCGATCGCCTCGGCGATGCGCTGCTGAACGTCGGCGCCGTGTGTGGCGGTCATCCCTCGTTCGCGACGGGCGTCCGGATGTTCAGGCGATCGCCCAGCTCCCGGAAACGCTCCATCCACGCCCGCGCCTCGCCGTTGTCCATCTGCGAGCGCGCAGCGATGCGAGGATAGTCGACCTGCAGCATCTCCCAGTAGATGTTCTGCGCGCGCCAGAGGTTCGTCTCGCCCGGCATCACGTCAACAAGCGCCACCGTCTCGGTCACGAGATCGAGCAGCTCGGCGTTCGATGCGTCGCGCGAAAGCTCCGCCATGAGACGCTCGATGGTCAGCCCGAGCGTGAACGCCAGCCCCGGCGCGTCGAGCTGGGCGCTGACTCCGCGCGCCTCCTCGAGCAGCGCGCGCGCCCGCGGGATGTCCGGGCGCTCGGCTTCGACGGCGCTGCGCAGGTTGAACTCGATCGCGAACTCGGCGGCGGTCTGGAGGCGGCGCGGCAGCGGCGTGCCGATGTCCGTGAGGAAGCGCATGAGCGGCGCATGGTGATCGTACAGGTCGCGGTAGCGTTCCGACGCCTCCTGCAGGATCGGCTCGATGATCAGACGCAGCACGCGGCGCTGCTCGTCGCGGAAGAGCGATTTCAGCGAGTACGTCACAGGCGCGAACTCGCGGTCGAACAGGCGCAGCACTTCCGGGACGTCCGCGCGCGCGAACGCCTCGATCACCTCCTGCGTGAATGGCCCCAGCTCACCGCCGTTGCCGAGCGGGCGCACACCGGCGGTAACGTTGTGATCGCCGAAGTGCAGCACGCCGAAGCTCATCGCCTCGCATTCGCCCGTAATCACGGAGGTCACGTGCGCGCGCCCGACGGCGACGCGCGTCTTGCCCGCCTCGGCGCTCTCGTACTCGTCCCGCTGCACTTCGTAGCAGTAGATGCGGGCGCGCTTCTGGTACGGCTCGAATAGCGACGACACCGCGTAGTGCGCGCCTACCGCTGTCAGGTCGACCATCGCGGGCCTCACGAACTTCTCGTAGATGCGGGCGCCATCGCCGTGCTCGTGCACGTTGCTGTGCGCCCGCGCCAGCCGCTCGAGGAAGCCACCTTCCAGGTCGGCGCCGAACAGCTCCCGCGCGAGCTGGATCGCTCTGCCTGCGTACTGCAACACCTGGACGGTCTCAATGCCCGACAGGTCGTCGAAGAACCAGCCGCAACTCGTGAACATGAGCTGCGCGTGCCGTTGCAGCTCCATGAGCTTCAGCAGCCGGACGCGCTCTCCGCCGTCGAGCGGCCGGCCGGCATGACGCGCGCAAAAGGCATCGATGTTCTCGGGGTCGCGGTTGAGGATGATGTCGATGTAACCGTCGCGAGCCGCCCACGGGTCGTGCACGAGCGAGCGCGCGCGTTCCTCGTACAGCGGCGCGAGTTGGTCGCGCAACCAGTCGAGCGATTCGCGCAGGGGGGCGCGCCACTCCTGGTTCCACTCCGGGCGGCTGCCGGTGTTGCAGCCGCAGTTGCTCCGCCAGCGTTCGACGCCGTGCACGCAGCTCCACGAGCTATTCTCGAAGATCTCGACCTGGTGTGCCGGCGGGTGGCGCTCGAGGTACTCGCCGTAGTTCGTCAGTTCGACGCCGCCTGTCCCGTCGATGCGCTCGAGCGCGAACGCGAGGGCCATGTCACCGTGACGGTGATGATGCCCATACGTCTCGCCGTCCGTCGCGATATGGATGAGCTGCGCCCAGTCTCGCTCGTCGGAGAACCCGCCGAGCAGCCGGTTGGCGAACGACTCGCCGCTGCGCAGCAGCCCTTCGAACGCGATCGCCTGTGAGATCGGGCCGTCGTAAAAGAACAGGGCGATGCGCCGTCCCGACGGCAGCCGCTGCTCGTAGGCGCGCGTGGGGTCGATGCGGCCGCCGCTGACGTCGCGCCACGCCCGCCCGCCGATCGGGCGCACGCGACTCGCCTGGCGCGGCGCCAGCACCGTGAACTTGATCCCGTGTTCGGCGAGCAGGTCGAGCGACTCGAGGTCAACCGCCGTCTCGGCGAGCCACATGCCCTCCGGCCGCCGCCCGAACCGGTGCTCGAAGTCGCGGATGCCCCAAGCGATCTGCGTGCGCTTGTCGCGCGAGTTCGCGAGCGGCATGATCAGGTGGTTGTAGACCTGCGCCATCGCTGAGCCGTGCCCGGAGAAACGTTCTATGCTCTCGCGGTCGGCCTCGCGGATGTGCTCGTACGTGTCGGGCGCAGACTCCTTCATCCAGGTCAGCAGTGTCGGTCCGAAGTTGAAGCTGGTGCGGGCGTAGTTGTTGGTGATCTTGACGATCATTCCCTCATCGCCGAGGATCCGCGACCGCGCGTTGGGCGCATAGCATTCGGCATGGATGCGCTCATTCCAATCGTGATACGGGTACGCGGAGTCCTGGAGCTGGATCGCCTCGAGCCACGGGTTCTCCCGCGGCGGCTGGTAGTAGTGCCCGTGGACGCAGATATATCGTTGCATGAAGCCGGGTTTCGCGCGTGCCGAGCGGGCGCCCGGCGGACGCGCTCATGAATTCTAACGGGCTGGCGGTGCGACGCTAACCTTTCAGGAGTATCGCGCCTAATGGCGGGAGTGTGACGGAAAGGCGCCACGGCCGTCCGTGCATAGGTTCGGCCGTAGCTTCGACGCCGCCGAAATTGCCGTGGCCGCTGCCGCCGTATTCGTGTGCGTCGGTATTGAGGATTTCGCGCCAGAAGCCTCCGTGTGGCACGCCGATCTGGTACTCGAGCCGGGGCACGGGCGTGAAGTTGAATGCCGCGACGATCACGTCCTCCCCTGCCGACCTGCGCAGGAACGTGAGCACGCTATTGTCGACGTCATCCGCATCGATCCACTCGAAGCCGCGCGCGTCGCAGTCGCGCTCGTGGAGCGCCGCCTCGTTGCGGTACAAGCGGTTGAGCTCGGCGAGCAGGCGCCGCACGCCGTCGTGGCGTTCGTACTGAAGGAGGTGCCACGGCAGACTCTCGTCGTGGTGCCACTCCTCCCACTGGGCGATCTCGGCGCCCATGAACAGGAGCTTCTTCCCGGGCTGGCCGTACATGTACGCATAAAGCAGCCGCAGGTTGGCGAACTTCTGCCAGTCGTCGCCTGGCATCTTCGCCAGCAGCGATCCCTTGCCGTGCACGACTTCGTCGTGGGACAGCGGCAGCACGAAGTTCTCGTTGAAGGCGTAGAGCATGCGGAATGTCATCTCGTTGTGGTGGTAGTGGCGGTGCACAGGGTCGCGGGACATGTAGCGCAGCGTGTCGTGCATCCATCCCATGTCCCACTTCAGCCCGAACCCCAGGCCGCCAACGTACACGGGCCTCGACACCGAGGGCCACGCCGTCGACTCCTCCGCAATCATCTGGATGTCCGGATGTGCTGCGTAAGCCTCCTGGTTGACGCGCTGGATCAGCGAGATGGCGGGCAGGTTCTCGCGGCCGCCGTACTCGTTCGGCACCCACTCACCTTCCTTGCGCGAGTAGTCGAGGTAGAGCATCGAGGCGACGGCGTCGACGCGCAGCCCGTCGGCGTGGAACACGTCCAGCCAGTACATGGCGTTGCTAAGCAAGAAGCTGCGGACTTCGTTGCGGCTGTAGTTGAAGATGAAGCTGTTCCAGTCGGGGTGGAAGCCCTGGCGCGGGTCGGCGTGCTCGTAGAGGTGTGTGCCGTCGAAGAAGCCGAGGCCATGCTCGTCGGTAGGGAAGTGTGACGGCACCCAGTCGAGGATGACGCCGATGTCACTCTGGTGCAGGAGGTCGATCAGGTACATCAGGTCTTGCGGCGTCCCATACCGGCTCGTCGGCGCGAAATAGCCAGTGATCTGGTAGCCCCACGAGCCGTAAAAGGGATGCTCCATCACGGGCATCAGCTCGACGTGGGTGAACCCCAACTCCTTCACGTGCTGGACGAGCTGGGGCGCAATCTCGCGATACGAGAGGAAGCGGGAGGGATCCTCCGGGTCGCGCCGCCACGAGCCCAAATGCACTTCGTAGATAGCCATCGGCGCGTCGAGCGCGTTGCAGCGGCGCCGCGCGCGCATCCATTCGTCGTCGCGCCATTCGTACGCGAGATCCCAGATGACCGACGCGGTGCGCGGCGGCACCTCCGCCATGGCGGCAAACGGGTCGGCCTTCTCGGCCGCGTACGCGCGGTGGCGCGACCGGACGAAGTACTTGTAGGCGATGCCCTTGCCGGCGCCCGGCATGAAGCCCTCCCAGATGCCGGAGCTGCCGCGCGCCCGCAGTGGGTTGGCGTTGCGGTCCCAGCCATTCAGGTCGCAGACGACGGAGACGGCCTCGGCGTTCGGCGCCCACACCGCGAAGTGCGTGCCCTCGATGCCGCCCCGCCGCACGACATGCGCGCCGAGCTTCTCCCACAACCGGAGGTGGCTACCCTCGTTGAAGAGATGCAGGTCATCATCGCTGAACAGCGACGGCGCATCGGCGGCGGCGCTCATGTTCGAGCGGTCACGCGCCTCGGGCCTTCGTGCCAATCACCACCTCGCTCGACCAATCGGCGTACGTGCTCTGAAGCAATGTGGACAGGCTGCAGACCTGTCCACGTTCGTGCCGATTGCGGATTCAACATGAGTATACCCGCGCCAGCCGCGCGTACTTATCGGGGATCCCCCTTATGCGAACGCGCTGTATCCGGCGGCTTCAGGCACGCGGCGATCGATCATGCGGACACTCGAGCAAGCCCGACCGCATCAGCAGCGCCGATAGCGCCAGCAGGGCGCCCCAGAGCCAGCCGCCCAGCACGTCCGCTGGCCAATGCACGCCGAGGTACAGGTTCACCATCCCCGTCGCTGCCAGCAGCACCAGCGACGCCGTTATGACGAGTACCCGCACTTGCACCGGCCACGCCGTCCGGAGCGCCGCCAGCCCGATGAGGAAGCCGTACAGCACGGTCGGGCTCATGACGTGACCGGCCGGGAAGCTCGGGCTGGTGATGCTCGCCCGGATCTCGACGAGATCCTCGGTCGGCCGTGCGCGGTCAACCAGCTGCTTGATCGACGGCTGCACGACGTTCAGCGCCACAATCGCGAGCGCGAGCGCGACGGCCGCCCGGCGCTCACCCGCCACCCACAGGCCGACGGCGACGGCAGCCCCGGTGATCGTCAC
>Ga0073934_10002047_pt1 | contig 44297 bp, 47 predicted proteins | sample LarsenN4metaG_FD_76834 | JGI IMG/M metagenome (GOLD analysis project Ga0073934, IMG submission 76834) | Hot spring sediment bacterial and archeal communities from British Columbia, Canada, to study Microbial Dark Matter (Phase II) - Larsen... ...
AAAAGTAGCTGAACAATTCACCCTGGCGATCTACCTGGCCGCGCATTGTTCTTCTCCCTTAAACGACGCTGCCGCTATGACATCGTCTTGCGAGCATCGTTCCGGGAGTTTTTCAACAGCCTGCTAACTCTCTGCGCCGCGGACAGGATTCGTTCCACATACCGCGCGATCAGGTCCACCTCCAGATTCACTTTCGCGCCGGGCTGCAGACGCTTGAGGGTGGTCACCCTGAGCGTGTGCGGGATGAGGAACACTTCGAACTCCGGTCCGCTCACGCGGTTCACCGTCAGGCTCACGCCATCCACCGCGATCGAGCCCTTGCGCGCGATGTAGCGGGCGAGCCGCCGCGGCGCGCGGATGCGCAGGACGCCGTCGGCGAACGCGACCACGCGTCCGACGCCGTCCACGTGGCCGGTGACGAAATGCCCGCCGAGGCGGTCGCCGACGGCGAGCGACTTCTCCAGGTTCACCTCGCCGGGCGCATCGAGCCCCGCGCTGACCGAGAGCGTCTCGCGCGAGACGTCGAACGCGAGCCGCCGCCCGCGCTTCGCGATCACGGTGAGGCACACGCCCTGCACGCAGATCGAATCGCCGAGGCGCACGTCGCGAAGCGCAAGTCCGTCCGCGTCCACCAAGAAAGGGCGGGTGGAGACGATACGGCCGACGGCCTGAACGATGCCGGTGAACATCAGCGCAGCCGGGCGATGAGCCGCAGATCCTCGCCCACGCGCTCGACCGAGTGGATGCGAAGCCGCAGGCGCTCCTCGAGCGCGGCGACGGCGGGAAGGTCCGCCATGCCCGGCGCGGCGTCGCCGAGCAGGCTCGGATTGAGATAGATGAGGAACTCGTCCACGCAGCCCTCGCGCACGAGCGAGCCGTTCAACCGGAACCCGGCTTCGACGTGCAGCTCGTTGACGCCGCGGCGCGCAAGCTCCGCGAGCATCGCCGGCAGCTCGACCTTGCCGCGCGCGTTCGGCAGCACCACCACCTCGGCGTTGGGCGGCGTCCTGCCGCCTTGGGCGGCGAAGATCAGCACGCGTTCGCCGGCGAGGATCCGTGCCGAGTCGGGGATCTCCAGGCGGCTGTCCACCACCACGCGCAGCGGCTGGCGCGGCGTCTCGATCGCGCGCACCGTCAGCTCCGGGTCGTCGGTCTTCACCGTGCCGATGCCGGTGAGGATGGCGCAGGCGCGCGCGCGCCAGCGGTGGCCGTCGGCGCGCGCCTCGGGCCCCGTGATCCAGCGGCTGCGGCCGTCGGCGAGCGCCGTGCGCCCGTCCAGCGTCGCCGCGATCTTCGCCCGCACCCACGGGCGACTGCGCGTCATGCGCGAGAAAAACCCGATGTTCATCTCCCGCGCTGCCTCCTCCAGCAACCCGAACTCGACGCGCACGCCGGCGGCGGCGAGCGTCCCGCCGCCGTCGCGCGCCTGCGGATTCGGGTCGCGCACCGCCGCCACCACGCGCGCGATGCCGGCGCGCGCGAGCGCCTCGGCGCAGGGAGGCGTCCGGCCATGGTGGCTGCACGGCTCCAGCGTCACGTAGGCCGTCGCGCCCCGCGCCGCCGCTCCGGCCACGGCGAGGGCATTCGCCTCGGCGTGCGGTGCGCCGGCCCGCTCGTGCCAGCCTTCGCCGACGATGCGGTTGCCCTGTGCGATCACGCAGCCGACGCGCGGGTTGGGCGTCGCGGTGTACAGGCCGCGTTCGGCGAGCGCGAGCGCCCGCGCCATCATCGTCCGGTCGAGGCCGGAGAAGCCGCTCACCGCCGGCGGCGGCGCGCCGCCTTCACTTCCTGCACCGCCTCGCGGAAGTCGTCCGGCGTCTCGAAGCTGCGGTACACCGAGGCGAACCGGATGTAGGCGATCTTGTCGAGCTTCGCCAGCTCGCGCATGACGAGGTCGCCGACGCGGCTGGTGGGGATTTCGCGCTCGCCGAGCGAGCGCAGTTTTTCCTCGATGCGGTCCACCGCCGCATCCACCGCCTCGGTCGCGACCGGGCGCTTGCGCAACGCGAGCATCATGCTGCCCACCAGCTTTTCGCGGTCGTAGTCGGCGCGGGTGCCGTCCTTCTTCACCAGACGCGGCATGCGCAGCTCGACCCGCTCGTAGGTAGTGAAGCGCTTGTCGCACTTCGGGCAGCGGCGGCGCCGGCGCACGACGTTCGCGCCGGGGTTGGAGCGCGTGTCCACCACGCTGGTGTCCTCGTGCGAGCAGAACGGGCAGCGCATCGGCGCGCCTCAGCCGTAGACCGGGAATTTCGCGCACAGCGCGGCGACCTCGCGCCGCACCCGCCCGACGCGCATCTCGTCCGACGGCGCCTCGATCACGTCGGCGATCAGTTCGGCGAGCCGCTCGGCCTGCTCCTCGCGCATGCCGCGCGTGGTCATCGCCGGCGTGCCGATGCGGATCCCGGAGGTCACCGTGGGTTTTTCCGGGTCGTGCGGCACGGCGTTCTTGTTCACCGTGATGTGGGCGCGCCCGAGGGCCTCCTCCGCCGTCTTGCCGGTGATGCCCTTCGCGCGCAGGTCCACGAGGAACATGTGGCATTCGGTGCGCCCGGAGACGATCCGCAGGCCCCGGCGCGCGAGCGTCTCGGCCATGACGCGCGCATTTTTCATCACCTGCGCCTGATAGTCGCGGAACTCGGGCCGCGCCGCCTCGGCGAGCGCCACCGCCTTCGCCGCGATCACGTGCATCAGCGGGCCGCCCTGGATTCCGGGAAACACCGCCGAGTCGAGCGCGCGCGCGTGCTCGGCGTTGGCGAGGATCATGCCGCCGCGCGGCCCGCGCAGCGTCTTGTGCGTGGTGGTGGTGACGACGTCGGCGATCCCGACCGGGCTGGGGTACAGGCCCGCGGCGACCAGCCCGGCGTAGTGCGCGATGTCGGCCACCAGCACCGCGTCCACCTCGTCGGCGATGTGGCGCAGCCGCTGCCAGTCAATGCGCAGCGAATAGGCGGAGGCGCCGGCGACGATGACGCGCGGGTTGTGCTCGAGCGCGAGCTTCTCCGCCTCGGCGTAGTCGAGCACCTCGTCGGCATCCAGCCCGTAGGAAAGCGCGCGATAGAGCTTGCCGCTCGAATTCACCGCCGCGCCGTGCGTGAGGTGCCCGCCGTGCGCGAGCGACATCCCCAGAATCGTGTCGCCGGGCCTGAGAAATGCGAGGTACACCGCTTGGTTCGCCTGCGAGCCGGAATGCGGCTGCACATTCGCGTAGTCGGCGCCGAAAAGGCGCTTGGCGCGCTCGATCGCGAGGTGCTCGACGACGTCCACGAAGCCGCAACCGCCGTAGTAGCGGCGCCCCGGGTAGCCCTCGGCGTACTTGTTCGTGAGGAGCGATCCCTGCGCCGCCAGCACCGCCGGGCTGGCGTAGTTCTCCGAGGCGATCAGCTCGACGTGCTCTTCCTGGCGCCGCGTCTCCTGGCGGATCGCCTGGAAAACCTCCGGATCGGTCTGCTCCAGGGTGGCGGCAAGCATGGTGCGTGGCGGCGCGAGGCGGCGAGGGGGCGAATTCTACTCGACCCCCCGGCGCGCGCCCGCTCTACACCGTCGCCGGCGGCGCGAGGTCGGACGGGGAGTCTATGTCGCGCAGGACGCCGGGGTCGCCCACCGGCACCTTGACGATCTCGGCCTCGTGCGCGGCGAGGATTGCGCGCGCGCCCTCGTCGCCGCCGCAGCGCTCCAGCAAACCGCGAAAGCGCGCCGAAAAGCCCACCGGATGGCCGCGGCGGGCCCGGTAATACGGCGCCGCGATCGGGGCGCCGGTGGCGAGCGCGTCGCGCACCGCGGCGATCGTGCTCGGGCGCACGAACGGCATGTCGGCGAGCGCGACGAGCCACCCGTCGGCGTCGGGCACGGCGCGCACGCCGCAGGCGAGGCTCGCGCCCATGCCCTCGGCGGCGCCGGCGCAGAACACGGTCTCGCAGCCTTCGTCGGCCAGGCGCCGACCGAGCTCGCCGGCGCCCGGTCGCAGCACCGCGATCACCCGCGACAGTTCCGCGCGCAGATTCCTGGCCGCTTGCACGGCCATTGGAACGCCGTGCGGCAGTGGATGCAGCAGCTTGTCCGAGCCGAAGCGGGTCGCCGATCCCGCCGCGAGCAGCAGGCCGACGAGCTTCAAGCCTTGGCGGCGGTGTCCGACGCCACCTCGCAGGCCGAGGGGTCGAAGCGGCTCTTTTCTTTTGCCGCCCAGGAAGGCTCGCTCACCCCGTGGCGAACCGCGGTCATCTCGGCGAGGATGGCCACCGCGATCTCCGGCGGCGTCTTCGAGCCGATGTACAGGCCGACCGGCCCGCGCAGCCGGGCGATCTCCTCCTGCGACAGGTCGAACTCCGCCAGACGCCTGCGGCGCGCGTCGTTGTTCTTCTTCGAGCCGATCGCGCCGACGTAGAACGCGGGCGACTTGAGCGCTTCCATGAGCGCCAGATCGTCGAGCTTCGGGTCGTGCGTGAGCGCCACCACCGCGCTGTGGGCGTCGAGGTTCATCTCGCGGATGACGTCGTCCGGCATGCCGCGCACGAGCGCCACGCCCTCGACGTTCCATCCCGCAGCATATTCCTCGCGCGGATCAATGACCGTCACGTGGTAGTCGAGCATGCGCGCCATCGTCGCGAGGTAGTGCGTGAGCTGGCCGGCGCCGATCAGCACCAGGCGCCAGCGCGGGCCGTGCACCGTGACGAGCACGCGGCCGTCGAACTCCAGCGTGTCGCTCCAGCGCCCGGGTTCGAGCGACACCGCGCCGCTCGCCATGTCGAGCCGCCGGCGCACGAGCTGCTGGCGCGAGATGGCGTCGAGCAGCTCGCGAATGCCGCTCCTTTCGGTGACCGGTTCGAGAACGATCTGCAGCGTCCCGCCGCAGGGCAGGCCCCAGCGAGTCGCCTCCTCGTTGGTGACGCCGTACTTGACCAGTTGCGGCAGGTCTGTCGCCACCGCCCGCGCGCGCACCTTCTCGACCAGATCGTCCTCGACGCAGCCGCCGGAAACCGATCCCACGACCTGCCCGTCGTCGCGGATCGCGACCAGCGCGCCGACCGGACGCGGCGCCGAGCCCCAGGTCTTGACGATGGTGCCGAGCGTCACGCGATGCCCGGCCGCGCGCCAGGCCTCGGCGGTGCGAAGAACCTCGATGTCCACGCTGTCCATGGCGCGATTTTACGCCCGCGCAAAGCGCCAGAGGCCGACGCCGCAGCAGTGTTTGCGCGGCGCAACATTGCCGGCTCGTTGTCGCTTCGCTAGCATTGCGCCTCCCCCGAAGCAACAAGCAGACAATCGTCCGAGGAGGCGCCATGGCGGTCAGAGTTTCCATGAAGGTGAACGGCAAGCCGGTTACCGGCGAGATGGAGGAGCGCACGCTTCTGGTGACTTTCATCCGCGAGCACCTGCGGCTCACCGGAACGCATGTCGGCTGCGACACGGCGCAGTGCGGCGCGTGCACCGTGATCATGAACGGCCGAGCGGTGAAATCGTGCTCGATTCTCGCGACGCAGGCCGAAGGCGCGGACATCACCACGATCGAGGGCGTGGCGAAACCCGACGGCACGCTGCACCCGATGCAGGCGGCCTTCAAGGAGCACCATGGCCTGCAGTGCGGCTTCTGCACACCGGGCATGGTGATGAACGCGATTGACTTCGCGACCCGCAATCCGAACCCCACCGAACAGGAAATCCGCGAGGCGCTGGAAGGAAACCTGTGCCGTTGCACCGGCTACCACAACATCGTGAAGTCCATCGCCGCCGGCGCGCGGGCGATGGCCGCCGCCAAGTGAGGAGGACGCCATGAACGCACCGTTGATCGGCGCGCGCATCGCGCGCAAGGAGGACTACCGCTTCCTCACCGGCGCGGGCCAGTACACCGACGATGTCACGCTGCCGAACCAGACCTACGCCGCATTCGTGCGCTCGCCGCACGCGCACGCGAGAATCCGGGGCATCCGCACCGAGAAAGCGAAGCGCGCGAGCGGGGTGCTCGCGGTCTACACCGGCGAGGACATCGCCGCGGCGAAGCTGGGCACCCTTCCCTGCGGCTGGCTGATCACCGACGTCAACGGCCAGCCGATGAAGGAGCCGCCCTACCCGGTGCTCGCGCAGGGCAAGGTGCGCTTCGTCGGCGAGCGCGTCGCGGTGGTGATCGCCGAGACCGCCGCCCAGGCGCGCGACGCGGCGGAACTCGTCGAAGTGGACTACGAGCCGCTTCCAGCGGTGACCGACGCCGCCAAGGCGCGCGCACCGGGCGCGCCGGTGATCCACGACATCGCGCCGGACAACACCTGCTACGTCTGGGCGCTCGGTGACAAGGCGGCGGTGGACGCGGCCTTCGCCAAGGCCGCGCATGTGACGCGCCTGGAGTTCGTCAACAACCGACTGATTCCGAACGCGCTCGAGCCGCGGGCGGCGAACGGCGTGTACTCGCGCGCCGACGACAGCTACACCCTGTACGTCGCCAACCAGAATCCGCACGTCGAGCGGCTGCTGATGACCGCTTTCGTCATGGGCCTGCCCGAGCACAAGGTGCGGGTGGTGGCCCCCGACGTCGGCGGCGGATTCGGCTCGAAGATCTACCTCTACGCCGAGGACGTCGTCGTCACATGGGCGGCGAAACAGCTGAACCGCCCGGTGAAGTGGACCGCCGAGCGCTCGGAGTCGTACCTCTCGGATGCGCACGGACGCGATCACCACACGGTGGCCGAGCTGGCGCTCGACCGCGACGGCAGATTCCTCGCGATGCGCGTGAAGACGACCGCGAACCTGGGCGCGTACCTGTCCACGTTCGCCTCGTGCATCCCGACGATCCTGTACGCGACGCTGCTCGCCGGCCAGTACACGACGCCGCTCATCCACTGCGAGGTGACGGCGGTGTTCACGAACACCGCGCCGGTGGACGCCTACCGTGGAGCGGGACGACCGGAAGCGACCTACGTCGTCGAGCGGCTGGTCGAGACGGCGGCGCGCGAGCTGAAGATGGATCCGGCGGAGATCCGGCGGCGCAACTTCATCACCCAGTTCCCGTACCAGACGCCGGTGGCGCTCGTGTACGACACCGGCAACTACCATGCGACGCTGGAGAAGGCGCAGAAACTCGCCGACGTGGCCGGCTACCCGGCGCGCAAGAAGGCATCGGAAGCGAAGGGCAAACGCCGGGGCATCGGCTACGCCTGCTACATCGAGGCCTGCGGCATCGCGCCCTCGGCGGTCGCCGGCTCGCTCGGTGCGCGCGCGGGGCTTTTCGAGGCGGGCGAGATCCGCGTGCACCCGACCGGCACCGTGACCGTGTTCACCGGCTCGCACTCGCACGGCCAGGGGCACGAGACGACCTTCGCGCAGGTGGTGGCCGACCGGCTCGGCATCCCGATCGAGAACGTGGACATCGTGCACGGCGACACCTCGAAGATCCTGTTCGGCATGGGGACCTACGGCTCGCGCTCGATCGCCGTCGGCGGCACCGCGATCGTAAAGGCGCTCGACAAGGTGATCGCCAAGGGCCGGAAAATCGCGGCGCACCTGCTGGAAGCGTCCGAGGCCGACATCGAGTACGAGCGCGGCGTGTACAAGGTGAAGGGCACCGACAAGCAGAAGACGTTCGGCGAGGTCGCCTTCGCCGCCTACGTGCCGCACAACTATCCGCTCGACAAGCTGGAGCCGGGCCTGAACGAAAACGCGTTCTACGATCCGACCAACTTCACCTTCCCGGCCGGTACCTACATCTGCGAGGTCGAGGTGGACCCGGACACCGGCAAGGTGACGATTGATCGCTGGACCGCGGTGGACGACTTCGGCAAGGTGATCAACCCGATGATCGTCGAGGGCCAGGTGCACGGCGGGCTCGCGCAAGGCATCGGACAGGCGCTCACCGAGGTCTGCCGCTATGACGACAACGGCCAGCTCCTCACCGGATCGTTCATGGACTACTGCATTCCGCGCGCCGACGATCTGCCCGCGTTCCAGGTGGACACCTGCGAGACGCCGTGCACGCACAACCCGCTCGGGGTGAAAGGCTGCGGCGAAGCGGGAGCGATCGGAGCGCCGGCGGCGCTCATGAACGCGATCACCGACGCGCTGGGCGTGAAGGACCTGCCGATGCCGGCGACGCCGGAGACGGTCTGGAAAGCCCTGCGGACGCACTGAGAAGGAGAACCGGACATGCGTGCATTCCACTACCACCGCCCGGCGAGCCTCGCCGAAGCCGCGTCACTCGCCACCCGAGGGGAAGCGAAACTTCTGGCCGGCGGCCAGTCGCTCGTGCAGGCGATGAAGCTGCGCCTCGCCTCGCCCTCCGACGTCGTGGACCTGGGGGGCCTCAAGGACCTCGCCGGGATCAAGTCCGACGGCAAGACGCTCACCATCGGCGCGATGACGCGCCACGCCGAAGTGGCCGACTCGGCCGAAGTGAAGAAGGCGATCCCGGCGCTCGCGGCGCTCGCCGGCATGATCGGCGATCGCCAGGTGCGCGCGATGGGCACGCTCGGCGGCTCGATCGCCAACAACGACCCGGCGGCGGACTATCCGGCGGCGGTGCTCGGCCTCAATGCGGTCGTGCATACCAACAAGGGCAGGCACGAGGCCGACAAGTTCTTCAAGGGCCTGTACGAAACCGCGCTCGCGCCCGGCGAGATCATCACTTCGGTCGCTTTCCAGATTCCGAAGCGCGCCGCCTACATGAAGTTCAAGAACCCGGCCTCGCGCTTCGCCATCGTGGGCGTGTTCGTCGCCGATTTCGGCGGCGGCAACGTGCGCGTCGCGGTGACCGGCGCCGGCCCGTGCGTGTTCCGGCAGACCGAAATGGAGAAGGCGCTCGCGGCGAAGTTCGAGCCGGCCTCGGTCGCGAACGTCAAGGTGAGTCCTGCCGGACTGAACAGCGACCTGCACGCGAGCGCCGAGTATCGAGCGCACCTTGTCACCGTCATGGCGAAGCGCGCGGTGGAGGCGGCGCTGAAGTAGAAAAGGTTGTTCGGGAGGGGGAGCGGGAGGAAAGCCCGCGCACCGCGCGGGCTTTTTTTTCGCCGGTGCCCGCGTCGGCGAAACGGAACGCACCGTGCCCGGCGTCGGGCGCGATTCAAACCACCGGGGAGCGCGACGACCGACGCGGCGCGATCGGCGCTCGCCTGCGAACGGGCAGTGGCGCCCGTTCGCCAAATGCCCGAAAATAGCGCTTTTCCGCAGCGCGCAAATCCCCATGCCCACACCCCGAGCGCTTCCCGGTTCCATTGACGAGACCCTGCAGATGCTCGGCACCGCCGATTACGTCGCCGATCGCAGCCTCGCGACCGCGGTGTACCTCGCCCTCGCCATGCGCCGGCCGCTGTTCCTCGAGGGCGAAGCGGGCGTCGGCAAGACCGAGATCGCCAAGGTGCTCGCCTCGACCCTCGGGCGCGAGATGATCCGGCTGCAGTGCTACGAGGGTCTGGACATCGGCCAGGCGGCCTACGAGTGGAACTACTCGCGCCAGATGATCGAGATCCGGCTCGCCGAGGCGGCCGGAGAGCGATCGCGCGAGAGGCTCGCGCAGGACATCTACGCCGAGCGCTTCCTCGTCAAGCGGCCGCTGGCGCGCGCGCTGGAGGGAAAGCCGGGCGCGGCGCCGGTGCTCCTCATTGACGAACTCGACCGCACCGACGAGCCGTTCGAGGCGTACCTGCTGGAGGTGCTGTCCGAGTGGCAGATCACGATTCCCGAGCTCGGCACCCTGCGCGCCGCCGAGCCGCCGGTGGTGGTGATCACCTCCAACCGCACGCGCGAGATCCACGATGCGGTCAAGCGCCGCTGCTTCTACTACTGGGTGGACTATCCGGACGCCGAACGCGAGCTGGAGATTTTGCGGCGCAAGGCACCCGGCGCCGCCGCGGCGCTCTCGCGCGAGGTCGTGCAGTTCGTGCAGCGCCTGCGCAGGCTGGACCTGTTCAAGGCGCCGGGCGTGGCGGAAACCATAGACTGGGCGAACTGCCTGGTCGCGCTCGACCGCGTCGCGCTCGATCCGGAGACGGTGAGCAACACGCTCGGGGTGCTGCTCAAGTACCGCGACGACATCGAGCGCATCTCCGGCGCGGAGGCCGAGCGGCTGGTGAGCGAGGCGAAGTCCGCCGTCGCCGCCTGAGGCCGGATGAGCGCGGTTTCGCTTCTGCGCCGCCTGCTCGGGCGCCCGCGGTCCGGCGTCGCGCCGCGCACGCGGCAGCTGGTGCAGCTGTGCGAGGCCCTGCTCGGCGAGCGCGGCGAAGTCTCGGGCATGGCGACCGCGCGCGAGGCGCTGGCCGCCTACCACGCGCTCGATGAGCGGGAGCGCGAGCAGTTCTTCGACGTCCTCAGCGAGGACTTTTCGCCTTCGCCGGAGGCCGTCGGCAGGGCGGCCGACGCCTACCGCGACGACCCGACACCGCACAACCTGGTCCGGCTGCAGCAGGTGGTCGAGCCGCCGCGGCAGGAGCTTTTCCGGCGACTGAACATGGCCGCCGGCGGCACCGCCGCGCTGGTGGAGATGCGCCGGCTGGTGCTGCGCGGGCTCGACGCCCATCCGGCGTGGAAGGTGATTGACGCCGACCTGCTGCACCTGTTCCGCTCCTGGTTCAACCGCGGATTCCTGCGGCTGGAGCGAATCGACTGGCGCACGCCGGCGATCGTGCTGGAGAAGCTCATCCGGTACGAAGCGGTGCACGCGATCCAGGGATGGCGCGACCTGCGGCGGCGGCTGGAGGCGGACCGGCGCTGCTTCGGCTTCTTCCACCCGCAGCTGCCGGAGGAGCCCATCATCTTCATCGAGGTGGCGCTCACGCGGGGCATGAGCGCGCATGTGCAGCCGCTCCTCGACGTGGAGGCGCCGGTCTTCCCGCCCGAGCAGGCCGACTGCGCGATGTTCTACTCGATCACCAACTGCCAGGAAGGCCTGCGCGGCATTTCCTTCGGCAACCTGCTCATCAAGCAGGTCGTCGAAGACCTGAAGCGCGAGTTCCCCCACCTGAAGACGTTCGCGACCCTTTCGCCGATCCCCGGATTCCGCAAATGGCTCGCCGAGCCCGACACGCGGGTGCGGCTCGCCATGGGGCGGGACGGCGAGACGCGTATCGCGCTGCTCGCGCAGATCAACTCGCCGGGCTGGCATCTGCGCGAAGTGCCGGAGTCGCTGCAGAAGCTGCTGATGCGCCTGTGCGCCTGGTATCTGCTGCACGCCCGGCGCGGCTCCGAACCCTACGATGCGGTGGCGCGTTTCCACCTCGAGAACGGCGCGGCGCTGGAACGCCTCAACTGGCTGGGCGACACCTCCGAGGCGGGAATGGCGCGCTCGGCCGGCCTGATGGTCAATTACGTCTACCGGCTCGAGGACGTCGAGCGCAACCATCAGCGCTATTTCGCCGCCCACGAAGTCGTCGCCTCGCGCGCCGTCGAGAAGCTGGCGCGCAAATGCGTGCTGGCCCTGGAAAGGCAGGCCGAGGGCTGACATGGCCGCGGCGCCAGCCACAACCGCTCCCCGGGGCCGGCTCGCCGAGAACGTGATGCACTTCGCGCGCCTGCTGCGCGCGGCGGGCCTGCGGATCGGCCCCGACCGCGTGCTCGACTGCGTGCAGGCGCTGGAACTCGCCGGCTGCGCGCGCCGCGAGGACTGGTACTGGACGATGTCCGCGGTGCTGCTCTCGCGCGAGGAACAGCGCCCGATCTTCGATCAGGCGTTCCGCATCTTCTGGCGCGATCCACGGCTCACCGAGCGCATGATGCAGGCGCTCCTGCCCAAGGCCTACGGCCGCGTGGACAAACCCGCGGAGCAGAGCCAGCGGCTCACGGACGCGCTCCTCGGCCAGAAGAAGCCCGAGCCGCGCGAGGAGCGCAAGGTGGAGCTCGACGCGCGCCTGACCTTTTCCTCGCGCGAGGTGCTGCAGCGCATGGACTTCGACACCATGTCGGCCGCCGAGCTCGCGGAGGCGAAGCGAATGCTCGCCGAACTGCGCCTGCCGCTGCCGATGGTGCGCACGCGGCGCCTGGCGCCCGCGGCGCGCGGCGAGCGCGTGCACATGCGCGCCACCCTGCGCCAGAGCCTGCGCGAAGGCGGCGACATCATCGCGCTCGTGCGCGCGGCGCCGGTCGAAGTGCACCCGCCGCTGGTGGTGCTGTGCGACATCTCGGGCTCCATGAACCCGTATGCGCGCATGTTCCTGCACTTCCTGCACGCGATCACCAACGACCGCGACCGCGTCAGCGTGTTCGTGTTCGGCACGCGCCTGACCAACATCACGCGGCAGCTGCGGCACCGCGACGTGGACGTGGCGATGGCGCGCGTCGCCGAGGTGATCAAGGACTGGTCCGGGGGCACCCGCATCGGTGCCTGCCTGCGCGAGTTCAACTGGCGCTGGTCGCGGCGCGTGCTCGGCCAGAACGCGTGCGTGCTGCTCGTCTCCGACGGCCTGGACCGCGAGGCGGGCGAAGGCCTGGCCGAGGAAATGGAGCGGCTGCACAAGTCGTGCCGCGACCTCATCTGGCTCAACCCCCTGCTGCGTTACGAGAAATTCGAGGCGCGGCCCGCCGGCGTGCGCGCGATGCTGCCGCACGTGGACCGGTTCCTGCCCGTGCACAATCTGAAGAGCCTCGTGGACCTCGCGCACGCGCTGGCGCGGCCCGAGCCCCGGCACCTGGAGAAACGCGCATGGAGATGACCGGCGAGCAGCTCATTCCGGCCTCGCAGACGGAGACCTGGAAGGCGCTCAACGACACCGAGTTCCTGAAGCAGTGCGTGCCCGGCTGCGAGGCGATCGAGCCCGCCGGCGACAACACCTACACGGTGCAGATGACGGCGCGCGTCGGCCCGGTGAGCGCGAAGTTCAAGGGCAAGCTGACCCTGTCGGACCTCGATCCGCCGCGCGCGTACTCGATCGCGTTCGAGGGCCAAGGCGGCGTGGCGGGCTTCGCCCGCGGCAGCGCCCGGGTACAGCTCGTTCCCGAAGGCGACGGCACGAAGCTCACGTACGCGGTGAAGGCGAGCGTCGGCGGCAAGCTGGCGCAGATCGGCTCGCGGTTGGTGGACGCGGCGGCGCAGAAGGTGGCGAACGACTTCTTCACCGCGTTCAACGAGAAGCTCGCCGCGCGCCGGCCGCAGGCGGCCACCGTGGCGCACGAATATCACGACCCGCACTTCCCCGAGCCGGTGCCGCGCGACCCGGAGCTGCCGGACGTGTCCGATGCCACGCTCGCGTTCTTCGCCGCCGGCGTGCTCGTCGTCGTCTCGGTGGCGCTGCTGACGCTGCTCGGATGAGCACCGCGCTCGTCTTTCGCGACGACGCGTACGCGCGCGCCTGCGAGGCCACCGTGATCTCGGCGCGCGACAACATCGTCGTGCTCGACCGCACCGTGTTCTATCCGCTGGGCGGCGGCCAGCCCGGCGACACCGGTCGCATCGGCGGCCTGCGCGTGACCGACACCCGCAAGGGCGAAGGCGAGACGGTGCTGCACTTCGTCGAGCCGGGCATGCCGCTGCCCGAGCCCGGCTCGCGCGTGCTCGCCGAGCTTGACTGGGAGCGACGCCACCGCCTGATGCGTTTTCATACCGCGCTGCATCTCCTCGGCGCGGTGGTGAAGGCTCCGGTGACCGGCGGTCGCATCGCCGAGGACAAGGCGCACCTCGATTTCGACATCGAGATGGAGCGGCTGGTGAAAGACGAGATCGAGAGGGGCGTCAACGCGCTGGTGCGCGCCGGGCACGCGACGCGGGCGAGCTGGATCACCGACGCGGAGCTCGACGCCCGGCCCGAACTGGTGCGCACGATGTCGGTCGCGCCACCGCGCGGCGCCGGGCGCGTGCGCCTCGTCGAAATCCCCGGGGTGGACCTCCAGGCCTGCGGCGGCACTCATGTGGCCGACACGCGCGAGATCGGCCCGATCACGGTCGTGCGCATCCGCTCCGAAGGCAGGCGCAACAAGCGCGTCACCCTCGCGTTCGTGGAATAGTTCACGCCGCGCCCTTTCCCGCCGCGGGAAAAACCGGAAGCAGTTCCTCTCTTGCAGTTTCTTGCAAGCCTTACGCTCGGGCTCACACCCCACCATGGAGAAGGCATGACCGCGCTTCCCGCGGATTTCGCAAAGACCCAGCCGCTTGCGCGGAGCGCGACCTCGATTCCGGGGGTATTGCTCCAGACGGCAGCGCCGCACCGGCTTGACGGGGTGATCCTGTTCACCGAGCTGCGGGGGCTGGTGACCTTCGCCGGCGTCCTTGATCCCGCGCAGGTGCTCGCGCTGGCGAGTGAATTCTTTACCTTGACCGGTGAGACGGTGGCCGCGCACGGCGGCGAGCCGCTCGCTGCGCACCATGACGCCGTCCTTTCGGTGTTCTGGCGCGGCAGCCCGGTGCAGGCGGCGCAGCGCGCGATCCGCGCCGCCCAGCAGCTGCAGAGCGGATTCGCCGCGACGGCCGAGCGCTGGCGGCGCGAATGCGGCGTGCGCACCGCACTCGCCCAGGGGCTGCACCTCGGCGAGGTCGTGCTCGGCGAGGCCGGGCCGCGCGGCGCCGAGCGCCGCCTCGCCTTCGGCGAGAGCATCGCGCTCGCCCAGCGCATCCTGAAGCGCGCGCGCACCGGGGAAATCGTCCTCTCGGACGCGGTGATGGGCGCGCTTTCGGTCGAGAACCTCGACCTCGACGCCGAGCCTCTGCCGCCGCTTGAACTCGCGCGCCGCCAGCCGTTGCGGATCTACGGCGTGCTGCTCGAGAGCCGGCTCGACTTCACGTAGCGGCGGCCTCGCGGATCGCCGCGGCGAGCTCCCCGGGCGGCACGGCGCCGGACAGTCCCGAGCGCCGGTCGAAGATGAAGGTGGGCACCGCCGAGATGCCGAAGCCGCGCACCCGTTCCTCCTGCTCGGCCACCCGCGCCGGATCGGCCGCTTCCGGCCAGCCGCGCACGCCGCAGCGCGCGGCGATGTCCGCCAGAACCGCCCGATCGCCGATGTCCTGCGCTTCCTCGAAGTAGGCCCGGAAGAGCGCCTCCACCACCGGGGTCGCGCGGCCCTGCGCCTGCGCGAGATCAATCAGGCAGTGCGCGGCGGCGGTGTTCGGCGTGCGCGCAATGCGCTCGAAGGCGAAGGCGATGCCCTCGCCCGCGCCCTCGGCGGCGACCCGCGCATCCAGGGCCCGCGCGCGCTCGGGCGAACCGAACTTCGCTCGGCGGTAGTCCGCGCGCGCCATTCCCTCGACCGGCATGCCCGGGTTGAGCTGGAACGGAAGCCAGGCGATATCGGCCTCGATCTCACCTGTCAGCAGCGCGAGCGCCTTCTCCAGGCGCCGCTTGCCGATGTAGCACCACGGGCAGATGACGTCGGAGGCGATCTCGATGCGCAGCCGCGCGGCCATGTCAGCGCCGACCGGACGCGCCCGGGATGGTCCACATGTACACGGTGCGGCCGTTGACCTCCAGCTTCTTGTCCGGCTTCCAGTCCCCCATGTCGAACTGGTGCGAGACGATGCGGGTCCCGGGCTTGAGCTCCTTCAGAAGCCGCGGCCGCAGCTTCAGATTGAGATCCGGCAGGAGGTACAGCGTGATCACGGTCGCCTCCTTCCAGTTCGCCTGGAACAGGTCCTCGTTGCGAAACTCGACCAGCTTCGTCACGCCGGCCTTGCGGGCGTTCTCGGTCGCCTCCCTGATCCGGTCGGGGTCTATGTCAATTCCGACCGCACGCACGCCGTAGCGGCGCGCCGCGGTGATCGGGATGCGCCCGTCACCCGAGCCGAGGTCGTAGAGCACGTCGCCCTTTCTGACCCCGGCGAGGCACAGCATGTCGTCCACCACCTCTTGCGGCGTCGGCACGAAGATGACGTCGGGCGTGCGCGCCGGCTGCGCCGCAACGGGTGGCGCGAGCACGACAAGGATTGCGAGAGCGAAGGCACGCAGCATGCGGTGTGACCTCCCTGTCTAGTGGCCTGCGATGGTCATGCGCTCGATCAGCATGGAGCCGCAACGGTAGGCGCCGCGCACCACCTCGTCGGAGCCGATCGCCACCACGCCGCGGAACATGTCCTTGAGATTGCCGGCGACCGTGATCTCCTCGACCGGATACGCGATCTCGCCGTCCTCGACCCAGTAGCCGGCGGCGCCGCGCGAATAGTCTCCGGTGACGAGATTGACGCCGTGGCCGAGCAGCTCGGTGACGAAGAGCCCCCGCCCGAGCTTCTTCAGCATGCCGCGCAGGTCCGGGCCGTCGGCGAGGGCGACCAGGTTGTGCGGGCCGCCCGCGTTGCCGGTCGTCTTCATGCCGAGCTTGCGCGCGGAATACGTGCCGAGGAAGTAGCCGCGCAGCTCGCCTTTTTCCACCACCGCGCGCGGCTGCGTCGCGACCCCCTCCTCGTCGTAGGGGGCGCTCGCGAGGCCCTGCGGTTCGTGCGGGCGCTCCTCGATGGTGACGTTCGGCGCGAACACCCGCTGGCCGAGCGCGTCCACGAGAAACGACGCCTTGCGGTAGAGGTTCGCGCCGCTTGCGGCGCTGGCGAACGTCGCGAGCAGCCCGGTCGCCACCGGCGCCTCGAACAGGACCGGCGCCTGGCAGGTGGCGATCTTGCGTGCGCCCAGGCGGGCGAGCGCCCGCTCCCCGGCGTAGCGCCCGAGCGCCTCCGGATCGGCGAGCCGCGCCGGGGCGCGCGCGGCGCTGTACCAGTCGTCGCGCTGCATCCGCCCTCCGTCCTCGGCGATGACCGCGAGCGACAGGCTGTGGCGCGAGCTGGGAAAGCCGTGCATGAAGCCGAGGCTGTTGGCGAGCACGAACTGGCCGTGCTGGGCCGAGACCATCGCGCCCTCCGAATTGCGGATCTTCGGCGAGAGCGCGAACGCGGCGCGCTCGATGCGGCGCGCGAGGCGGATCGCCTCGCCGGTCCCGATCGCCCAAGGATGGAAAAGATCGAGGTCGCGCGGCGCGCGCGCGAGGGTGTCGGGCTCCGGCGGCCCGGCGCACTCGTCCACCGCCGTGCGGCGCGCGATCGCGAGCGCCGCCTCCACCGCGCGCTCGATCGCCGCGGCGGAGAAGTCCGAGGTGCTGGCGTGGCCGCGGCGCGCCGCCGGCCGCTCGCCGAGATAGACCGTGACGCCGATCATCTTGTCGCGGTGGTGCTCGATCGTCTCCACTTCGCCCATGCGCACCGTGACCGAAAGACCGTAGCCTTCGGACACCTCGCACTCGCAGGCGGAGGCGCCCCCGCGGCGCGCGCAATCGAGCACGCGCTCGGCGAGCGCGCGCAGTTGCGCATCGGTATGGCTGAAGCGCACACCGCCCGCCGCAGACCGGGCGGGGCGCCGGGAAACGGACAGCACCGCGCTCATCGCGCGCTATCATAGCAGCGCGATGCAGCCCGAAATCCCGAGCAAGACGCAGCGCAAGCGCGCGATGGCGGAACTGCAGGCGCTCGGCGCGGCGCTGCTCGAGCTCCCGCCGGCGCGAGTACAGGCGCTCGCGCTGCCCGAACCGCTCGCCGAGGCGATCGCCGAGGCGCGCCGCATCGCCAGCCGCGAGGCGCGCCGCAGGCAGATCCAGTTCATCGGCCGGCTGATGCGCGAGGTGGACCCGGAACCGATCCGCGCGGCGCTCGCCGAGGCCGAAGGCCGCTCGGCGGCGGCGCGCGCGCGCCAGCGCCAGCTCGAGCGCTGGCGCGAACGCCTGATCGCCGATGACGCCGCGCTCACCGAGTTCGCGCGCGCGCACCCGGCGGCCGAGCTTCAGGCGCTGCGCGCGGCGATCCGCAACGCGCGCAAGGAGATCGCGGACGGCCATCCGCCGCGCGCACAGCGCGCGCTTTATCGCCTCATCCGGGAAGCGGTCGGCGAGTCGTGATCGAGACCGAGTTCCTCTGCCGCATCCGCATCACGCTCGAGCCGGCGCGCGAGCTGGGGCACGGGCCGCTCGGCCGACGCCGCGTCATCGGCATCACCGGCGGCGAATTCGAGGGCCCGCGCTTCGCGGGCCGCGTGCTCGCGGGCGGCGCCGACTGGCAGCTCGTGCGCGCCGACGGCGTGGCGTACCTCGATGCGCGCTACACGCTGGAGACCTCCGACGGCGCGCTGGTCTACGTCAGGAACCGCGGCTACCGCCACGGCCCGCCGGAGGTCATGGAGCGCCTTGCGCGCGGCGAGCCGGTGGATGCTTCGCTCTACTATCAGCGCGCGACGCCATGGTTCGAGACCCCTGCGCCAAAGTACGACTGGCTCAACCGTACCGTGTGCGTCGCCACCGGTTCGCGGCAGGCCGATGCGGTAATCCAGGATTTCTACCTCGTGCGATGAGCGGCGAGCTTCGCGTCGGACTGGTATCGGTGAGCGACCGCGCCTCGCGCGGCGTGTACCGCGACGAAGGGCTTCCGGCGCTGAAGGACTGGCTCGGCCGTGCGATCCGCTCGCCGGCGGTGCGTTATGAGGAACGGCTGATTCCGGACGAGCAGTCGCTGATCGCGACCGCGCTGATCGAGCTGGTGGACGCGCGAGGCTGCCACCTCGTGCTCACCACCGGCGGCACCGGACCCGCCCCGCGCGACGTGACGCCCGAGGCGACCCTCGCGGTCGCCGACAAGGTGATGCCGGGATTAGGCGAGCAGATGCGCCGCATCAGCCTGGAGTTCGTGCCGACCGCGATCCTGTCGCGCCAGGTCGCCGTGATCCGCAAGGGCTGCCTGATCGTCAATCTGCCGGGACAGCCGAAGTCCATCCGCGAGACGCTCGAAGGCCTCAAGGACGCGGGCGGCAAGCCGATCGTTCCGGGCATCTTCGCCGCCATCCCCTACTGCATTGACCTGATCGGCGGTCCCTATGTCGAGACCGACGAGGCGGTGATCAAGGCCTTCCGCCCCAAGTCGGCCCTCCGACCGAAGGCGTAGCCGGCGTGCTGGAGACGATCGAGGTCGAGACCGGCGCGCGCCCCGACGCCGCCGTCATCTGGATGCACGGCCTGGGCGCCGACGGCCATGACTTCGAGCCCGTCGTGCCGGAGCTGCGCCTGCCCGAGCGGCTGCGCGTGCGCTTCGTGTTTCCGCACGCCCCCATCCGCCCGGTGACGATCAATGCCGGCATGCGCATGCGGGCGTGGTACGACATTTTCCAGCTCGGCGGCGGTGCGGAGGACGAAGCCGGAATTCGCGCCTCGCAGGCGGAGGTGCAGAGGCTGATCGAGCGCGAGACGCAGCGCGGCATCCGGCCCGGCCGGATCGTGCTCGCCGGCTTCTCGCAGGGCGGGGCGATGGCGCTGCATACCGGCCTGCGCCATCCGGAACCGCTCGCCGGAATCATCGCGCTTTCGACCTGGCTGCCGCTCGCGGCGCAGCTCCCGGCCGAGCGCAGCGCCGCGAACGTGCGCACGCCGATCTTCATGGCGCACGGCACGGAAGATCCCATGGTGCCGCTCGCGCTGGCGCGGGCCTCGCGCGCGGCGCTCGAGCGTCTGGGGTACGCCGTCGAGTGGCACGAGTACCCGATGCCCCATTCGGTCTGCGGCGAGGAGATCGCCGATATCGCCGCGTTCCTCGTCAGGATTCTCTGATCATCTCCCGATAGCGGCCGATGTCGTAGTCCTCGCCGCGCTCGGCGAGACCTTGCGGGATGTAGACGAAAGTGCGCTCGCCCTCGCGCACCTCCAGGTTCTGCAGCGGTGCGTAGATCCCGGGCTTGAGCAGGATCCGCACTTCCGCCGCCGCGGCGTCGCGCATCAGCACGCCCTCCTCGAACGCGCCGCCCACCTCGAAGCGCCGCACCTCGGCCGAGCGCGCCAGCGTCTGGATTCCCACGCGCGCCTCGCGCGGGGTGGTCTTGTTCACCCGGCGCACGATCCCGAGCACCCAGTTCGTCCCGCCCTCGGCCTGAAGCGCGACAAGGGCTCCGACGCGCAGCCAGTCGCCCTTCAACTGCGGCACCACCGCGCCGAAGCCCCCGGCACTCACGTTCTCCACCACCCAGCTCTCGGCGCCCTCGGCGCTGAAGCTGAGGGCGCCCGCAGCCCCCATCGCACCGAGCGCACCCTCATAGCCATGCGCGACGAACACGCGCGATTTGACCGGGTGGCGCTGCGATTTGCGCTCCGGCGGCTGCGGCGACCACGCGCGCACCAGATGGCGCAGCACGCCGAGCACCGGTTCCGGATCCGAGCCTGCGGCCGCGGTGAGCGCCGAGGGCACCTGCCCGCCGGTGTAGACGCGCTCGACGAGCGCTTCGGCTTCCGCAAGCGCGGCGCCAGCGCCGAACCAGCGCGCGCCCGGCGCCGTCTGTGCGCCCCGGATGCTGCGCTGCGGCGCCATCGCCCGGCCGAGATCAATCCACCAGCCGAGCGCCGGGGTGGGCGCGGGCGCGATCACGAAGCTCGGAGCGAAATGCGCGATCAGGCGCTCGGCGAGATCGGCCTCCGCCGGCAGCAGACAGTCGGGGCCCGCGGCGCTGAACATCGCCGCCTTGAGGAATTCGAGCTGCGGCGAGGATTCGCCCGGCACGCCCGGATACGCCGTGACGCGCGCCTGCGCGAGCTGGCGCGCTTCCGCAAAGGCGTACACGCCGTTCAGCACCGCCCAAGCGGCGGGGTCAATCGGGCCGTAGCGCAGGTGCATCCACTTGATCTGCTGCGCCAGGCTCCTCAGGGTCCGCACGAGGAGCACCGGAAGCGAAGCACGCGCCTGCTCGGCGCCCTTGGCGCCCTGCACGAACAGATCCACGGCTTTCGCCAGCGACAGGCCCGCCTGCCGGAAATAGCCGTGCATCGCGCCCCAGAGCCGATTTTCCTGAAAGCGGGACGGTCGCTCGGCGGCAAGGTAGTCGCGGGCGAGCCTGCGCAGGCGCGGCTGCGCGGCCTCGTCCACGGCGAAGAGCGCCTGGATGCGAGGCTCGGGGCGGAGCTGGTCGGCGGCCGTCACCGACTCCAGCCAGTGCGTCAGCTCCTCCAGTGCCTTGACCGGATCCTGCGCCGGAAGCTCGCCGAGAATCCGGCGCGCCTCCCTCGGATCGGCGAGGGGATGGTCGGGTTTGCCGCCAAACAGACGGAGCATCGCCTGCCCTCCTTGCGGAGGCGCATCATGCAATGTCCGGCAGGCTTTATCAATCCGTCCGGTCCCGGCACAATCCGGCGAGCGCCGTGGAGTCCCTGCGCTTCCTGATCGTGAGCGATTCGCCCGCCGAGTGCGCGGCGCTTGCGCGCCTGCTCGCGGCGCGCTGGCCTCAGGCCGCGACCGAGCACTGGGTGCCGAGCGAGCGCCGGGGGTTGCCGGACGGGCGACTCGCGCGCTGGAGCGCCATCCTGCTCGACGCGGGTACGGTGCGCGAGCAGGCGCTGGCGTGGGTTTCCCGCCTGCGCGATACCGCCGATCCCCCGCCGGTGCTGCTGCTCACGGCGCCCGGCGGCGAGATCGGGGCCGAGCAGGCGAGCCGCGCCGGGGCGGCCGACGTGCTCGACAAGTCCACGCTCGGGCAGGGGCAGCTCGCGCGCGCCATCGAGGACGCGCTTGCCGAGCGCGAGGCTCGCCGCGCCGAGGCGACGGGTGCCAACCCGCCGTGGCTGCGCACGACGCGCTGGGAGCCGGCGCGAATCGGCGCGCCGCTCGACGAGGCGGCGCGCGAAGTGCCCGGCTACCGGCTGCTGCGCAAGATCGGCGAGGGCGGCATGGGGCAGGTGTACCTTGCCGAGCGCGTGCACGACGGCCAGCAAATGGTGCTCAAACTGCTCGGGCCCGCGCTGCGCGGCGATCCCGTCTTCCTGCAGCGGTTCGTGCGCGAGTACAAGCTGATCGCGGCGATCGCCGACGAGCATGTGGCGCGGATCTACGACCAGGGTTTCGCCGGCGCGCAGCCCTACATCGCGATGGAGTTCCTCGCTGGCGGCACGCTCGCCGCGCGCATCCACGAGGGCATGACCTCGCTCGCGGCGCTGCGGCTCGCCGGCGGAATCGCGCGCGCGCTGGACGTGATCCACAGCCACGGCATCGTGCACCGCGACCTCAAGCCGCAGAACATCATGTTCCGCACCCGCGGCGGCCGTCCGGTGATCGTGGATTTCGGCCTGGCGCGCGAGATGCGCGGCGACTCGGCGCTCACGCAGCACGGGCCTCTGCTCGCCACGCCACGCTACATGAGCCCCGAGCAGTGCCTCGGCGAGCCGGCGGACGCGCGCTCCGATCTCTACAGCCTCGGCGTCATCTTCTACGAGATGCTGACCGGCCAGAAGCTGTTCGGCGACGCCTCCCCGGCCGATCTGATGCTCGCGCACGTGCGCGGCGAGATTCCGCGGCTGCCGCCGCGCCTCGCCGGCTACCAGCCGGTGCTCGATCGCCTGCTCGCCCGGGATCCCGGGCGGCGGTTCCAGAGCGCACGCGAGCTTTTCGCTACCATCGCGATATGAGCGCCAACCGCGAGGAGCAGCAGTACCTCGACCTGCTTGCCGAGGTGATGGCGAGCGGCGCGCGCAAGCCCGACCGCACCGGCACCGGCACGCTGTCGGTGTTCGGCCGGCAGATGCGTTTCGGCCTCGACGGGCGCTTTCCGCTGCTCACCACCAAGAAGCTGCATTTCAAGTCCATCGCGTACGAACTGCTGTGGTTCCTGCGCGGTGATACCAACGTGCGCTGGCTGCAGGAGCGCGGGGTCACGATCTGGGACGAATGGGCGGATGCGAACGGGGAGCTGGGGCCGGTCTACGGCTACCAGTGGCGCCACTGGCGCACCCCCGACGGACGCGAGATTGACCAGATCCGCGACGTCGTCGAGGCGATCCGGCGCGACCCGCATTCGCGTCGCCACGTCGTCTCGGCCTGGAACCCGGCCGACATCGGCCGCATGGCGCTGCCGCCGTGCCATGCGCTGTTCCAGTTCTACGCCGCCGAGGGGCGATTGTCCTGCCAGATGTACCAGAGGAGCGCGGACCTGTTTCTCGGCGTGCCGTTCAACATCGCCTCCTATGCGCTGCTCACCCTGATGGTCGCGCAGGTCACAGGCCTCGCCGCGGGCGAGTTCATTCTGACGCTGGGCGACGCGCACCTGTACCTCAACCACCTCGATCAGGCGCGCGAGCAGCTCGCGCGCTCGCCGCGCCCGTTTCCGCGCATGCGGCTCAACCCGGAGGTGCGCGACCTGTTCGCCTTCCGCTACGAGGACTTCACGCTCGAAGGCTACGAACCGCACCCGGCGATCCGGGCGCCGATCGCGGTCTGAGCGCTACGCGCGGCGGGGCTCGGCGTTCTCCGCCGGACGCCTCTTGAACGCCGCCGGCGCGAGCGCGTGCCGTGCGAGCAGCCGATAGAACTCGGTGCGGTTGCGCCCAGCGAGGCGCGCGGCGCGAGTGACGTTGCCGGAGGTGATTCTCAGCACGCGCTCGAGGTAGTCGCGCTCGAAAGCCCGGCGCGCCTCGTCGAGCGGGACGAACTTCGGCGCCCCGCCGAGCGCCTCCTCCACCATCGCGCGCGTGATCGGACCGGCCGGGGCCATCGCCACGAGCCGCTCGACGAACGCGAGCAGCTGGCGTACGTTGCCCGGCCAGGGCGCGGCGACCAGCAGCTCCAGCGCTTCGTGGGCGATCGCCGGCCGCGCTCCCCGGTGCGGGGCGCCGGACCGCGCAAGCGCATGGGCCACAAGCGGCGGGATGTCCTCGAGCCGCTCGGCGAGCGGCGGAACGACGAGCCGGATCACGCCGAGGCGGAAAAAGAGCTCCTCGCGAAACTCGCCGGCGGCGACCCGCTCTTCCAGCCGCTCGCGCGTGCCGGCGATGAGACGCATCCGGGGGAGCCCCGGCGCGCGCTCTTCGAGCGCCTCGAGCAGGGTCGCCTGCAGCGCCGGCGAAAGCTCGTTTACGCCGTCGAGATAAAGCGTGCCTGAGGGCGGCGCCGACGCGGGCCGCACCCCGCCCTCGCCCGGCGATCCGAGTATCGCCCGCCGGATCTCCGCTGCCGCCGCCTGCGCGCAGCGCGTGACGACGAAGGGGCCGGCGGCGCGAGCGCTGGCGCGATGGATCGCGCGCGCCAGCGTCTTCTTGCCGGCGCCGGCCGGGCCGACGATGCACACCGCGGCGTCCGAGGCGGCGGCGCGCCGCGCCTGTGCGAGCAGCGTCTCCATCACCGGCGAACGCCCGACGATGTCCGCGCGCCACGATGCCGCTTCGCTCTGCTCGTCGTTGCCGGCACGCGCCGCTTCGGTCAGGTTGAAGATCGAGGCCATGTTCGCCCCTCTATAATCGGCGCAAAGATTCGTCTGGACCAGGACGTATGTCACAGAATGCTCGCGCGCCGACGCCGGCGGTCGCCCCGGACGAGCCGCGCATCTACCTCGTCGCCGCGATCGCGGCGAACGGCGTGATCGGCGCCGGCGGGCGGATTCCCTGGCATCTGCCCGAGGATCTGAAGCACTTTCGCGCGCTGACGCTCGGCCATCCGGTGATCATGGGCCGCCGCACCTGGGAGTCGCTGGGCAAGCCGCTGCCCGGACGCGAAAACATCGTGGTCACGCGCCGGCGCGGCTACGAGGCGCCCGGGGCGAGCGTCGCCGGCTCGCTGGAGGCGGCGCTTGCGCTCTGCCAGGGCGAGCCGGTGGTGTTCGTGATCGGGGGAGCGGAACTGTACGCGGCGGCACTGCCGCTCGCGCACGGCATGGTGATCACCGAGATCCACCGCGACTACGAGGGCGACGTCCGGTTTCCGGAGTGGGACCGCACCCGCTGGCGCGAAACCCAGCGCAAGCCGCAGACCGGCGCCGACGGCGTGCGGTTCGATTTCGTGCTCTACGAGCGGGTCTAGGCGGGTCTAGCGCGCCTCGCCCTTGGACTCGAAGACGCGGACCTCGGGCAGCGGAAAGCCGTTGAACTCGCTCGCGTACGCCGTCGTGTAGGCGCCCGCGTTGCGGATGTAGATGAAATCGCCCTCCTGCAGGTCCGAGGGCAACGGTTCGTCGCGCAGGACCACGTCCACCGAGTCGCAGGTGGGGCCGGCCACGTTCCAAGGCACGTCCGGCCCGGAGCGCTCGCTGCGGATTCTGTACTTGAGCCCCTCGGTGGTCTCGATGATGCCGCCAAAGAGGCCCGCGTCCCAGTGCATCCAGCGCTTGCCGCCGCGCGTGGTCGTGCCGACGACCCGGCAGACGAAGTAGCCGGCGTCCGAGGTCATGTAGCGGCCGGGTTCTGCGACCACTTGAACGTCGTCGGGGAACGCTTTCAGCGCCTCGTTGACCACCGCGCCGATCACCTCGATCGAGGGAATCGGCTTGACGTGGCGGACCGGGAAGCCGCCGCCGATGTCGAGCATGCGCGGCTTCAGGCCCGCCTTCAGCATCGCGTCGAACACTCCGCGCGCCTTTTCGATGCCGACGCGCCAATTCTCCGGGTTGCGGCACTGCGAGCCGACGTGGAACGTGACGCCGGCGAGGTCCGCCCCGAGCTTGGCCGCCGTGGCGATGATCTCGCGCGTCTCGGCCGCCCCGGCACCGAACTTGCCCGAAAGCGGCCAGTCGCTGCCGATGTTCGGCGTCGCGATGCGCACATAGGTTCGGGCGTCGGCGCGCGTCTCGTGCACGCGGCGCAGCTCGTCCACGCTGTCCACCGCGAACCACTGCACGCCCTTGCCGGCGGCCCAGGCGATCGCCGCGCGCGATTTCATCGGGTTGGAAAACAGGATCTCGCCGGCCGGAACGCCCAGGGCGAGCAGCAGATCCAGCTCCGCGGTCGAGGCGATTTCGAAGCCGCAGCCTTCCTGGGCGAGCACCTTGAGCACGCGCCGGTCGGGATTCGCCTTCACCGCGTAATGCGGCCGCACGCGCGGCATGGCGGCGCGGAACCGGCGCACCTTCTGGCGCACGATGGCGGTGTCGAGGATCAGGAACGGCCGCGTGTAGCGTTGCCGGGCGGCCTGGCGCACGATCTCGAAGTCGAGGCTCGCTTCGGGATGCGTGTCGAAGAGCTGTTCTTGCGGTTGCGGGTTCTGTCTGCTGTTGCGCGCGATGCTACTCGGAGGGCGAGCGCCCATTCTGCCGGTCTCCTTGCGAACTAGGTTTCAGGAAGGTCGAGGATGCAGACGCAAGCGCCGGAGTTCCTTTTGCCTGTCATGATGACCTCCTTCATTCAGTTCGTCGAGCGCACGGTGAGAAAAGTCTGCGCCGATTATAAGTACGACCCCCCCGCTGTCAAGCGTTTCGGCGCCGCGGGCCGCGGGCGCGGCGGCACCGCCGGTCGTCGTGCGGCGCTTCCAATGCACTACCTGTGGCGTGCCTTGCCGGCCACCCAGCCCTATCTAGTAGGTCAGATCTTGGGCGGCGTCACGCCGCGCTGGCCCTGGTACTTGCCGCGGCGGTCGCGGTACGAGGTTTCGCAGACTTCGTCGGACTCGATGAAGATCACCTGCGCGACGCCCTCGTTGGCGTAGACCTTCGCCGGCAGCGGCGTGGTGTTGGAGAACTCCAGCGTGACGTGGCCTTCCCACTCCGGCTCGAGCGGGGTGACGTTGACGATGATCCCGCAGCGCGCGTAGGTGGACTTGCCCAGGCAGATGGTGAGCACGTTCCTTGGGATGCGGAAATACTCCACCGTGCGCGCCAGCGCAAAGGAGTTGGGCGGGATGATGCAGACCTCGCCTTCGAAGTCCACGAAGCTCTTGGCGTCGAACGCCTTCGGATCCACGATGGTCGAGTTGATGTTGGTGAAGATCTTGAATTCGGTCGAGCAGCGGATGTCGTAGCCGTAGCTCGAGGTGCCGTAGGAGACGACCGGCCGCCCGTCGAGCGCCTTCACCTGGCCGGGCTCGAACGGCTCGATCATCCCCTGCGCCGCCATGCGGCGGATCCAGCGGTCCGACTTGATGGTCATCGGGCGCGCGGCCGGGGGTGCTTCAGGTGTTCTGCACCACGATGTTGGGGAACTTCGAGCTCATGTCCTTCTGCAGCTCGGCGATCTTCACCGCGCAGCGGCGCGCGATCGTTTTGTAGATCGCCGCCGCGGCGCCTTCCGGATCGGACACCAGCGTCGGCCGGCCGGAATCGGCCTGCTCGCGGATCGCCGCGTCGAGGGGCAATTGCCCCAGCAATTCGGTGCCGTAGTCGGCGCACATGCGCGCGGCGCCCCCCTCGCCGAAGATGTGGCTCTGGTGGCCGCAGTTGGGGCACACGTGCACCGACATGTTCTCGACCACGCCGAGGATCGGGATTCCCACCTTCTCGAACATTTTCAGGCCCTTGCGTGCGTCAATGAGCGCGATGTCCTGCGGCGTGGTGACGATCACGGCGCCGGTCACCGGCACCTTCTGCGCAAGGGTGAGCTGGATGTCGCCGGTGCCGGGGGGCAGGTCCACCACCAGGTAATCGAGGTCGCGCCAGCGCGTGTCGCGCAGTAGCTGCTCCAGAGCCTGGGTCACCATCGGGCCGCGCCAGATCATCGGCGTGTCCACGTCAATCAGGAAGCCGATCGAAATCACCTGCAGGCCGTGGCCTTCCATCGGCTCGAGCGTGCGACCGTCCTTCGACTCCGGCCTACCGGCGATGCCGAGCATCGTCGGCTGCGATGGGCCGTAGATGTCGGCGTCGAGAATGCCGGCCGAGGCGCCCTCGGCGGCGAGCGCGAGGGCGAGGTTCGCCGCCGTGGTGGACTTGCCGACGCCGCCCTTCGCCGAAGCGACGGCAATGATGTTCTTGACGCCGGGCACCAGCTTGACGCCGCGCTGCACCGCGTGCGCGACGACCTTCGAACGCACGTTGACCGCGGCGCTCGCGGCGCCGCCCGCCCTGAGTGCCTCGATCACTTGGCGGCGGATGAACTCGAACTGGCTTTTGCCCGGGTACCCCAGCTCGATGTCCACCGTCACTGCGTCGCCCTCGACCCTGAGATCCCTGAGCGCGCGCGCGCTGACGTAGTCCTTGCCTGTATTGGGGTCCACGAGCCGGGAGAGGATCGCCCGGGCATCGGCTTCGGTGATCGGCATGATGCTTCGCTGTGGGAGGGACAGTCGAAAGTGAAGTGTAAGCTAAAATCCGCGCTTTTCCGCCCGCCCCGATGCCTCACGGCAAGCTCTTCGTCACCACCGCTCTCCCCTACGCCAACGGGGCTTTTCACATCGGCCACATCATGGAGTACATCCAGGCCGACATCTGGGTGCGCTTCCAGCGCATGCTCGGGCGCGAGGTGCACTTCGTCGGCGCCGACGATGCGCACGGCGCGCCGATCATGCTGGCCGCGGAAAAGGCCGGCATGACGCCGGAGGCGTTCATCGCCGAGATCGCGCGCGGGCGCAGGCCCTACCTGGACGGCTTTCACATCGGGTTCGACCACTGGCACTCGACGCACTCGCCGGAGAACACCCTGCTTTCGCAGGACATCTTCCGGCGCCTGAAGCGGGCCGGACTCATCTACGTGCGGGCGATCGAGCAGCTGTACGACCCGGTGAAGGGCATGTTTCTCGCCGACCGCTACGTCAAGGGCGAGTGCCCGAGGTGCGGTGCGCCGGACCAGTACGGCGACGCCTGCGAGCGCTGCAGCTCGGTGTACCCGGCCACCGAGCTGAAAAACCCCTACTCGACGCTCTCGGGGGCGCGGCCGGTGCTGCGCTCCTCCGAGCATTATTTTTTCCGGCTCTCGGACGAGCGCTGCAAGCGGTTCCTGCGCGAGTGGCTGCAGACGCCGGGGCGGCTGCAGCCGCAGGTGGTCAACAAGGCGCGCGAGTGGCTCGAGGGCGAAGGCGAGAAGGCGCTCGCCGACTGGGACATCTCGCGCGACCCGCCCTATTTCGGCATCCGCGTGCCCGACATCGCCGAGGAGAAATACCTCTACGTGTGGCTGGATGCGCCGATCGGCTATCTCGCCTCGCTCAAGCACTATTTCGACTGCGGGAAGGCGCGCGCGCGGGGCGAGACGCGCTCCTTCGAGGAGTTCCTCGCCGACCCCGAGACGCGCCAGATCCACTTCATCGGCAAGGACATCATCTATTTCCACACGCTGTTCTGGCCGGCGATGCTCAGATTCGCCGGCCCGCCGTATCGCGTACCGGACCACGTGTGGGTGCACGGGTTCATCACCGTCTCAGGCGACAAGATGTCCAAGTCGCGCGGGACGGGCATTGATCCCCTTCGCTATCTGCGCCTGGGCATGAACCCGGAATGGCTGCGCTACTACCTCGCCGCCAAACTCAATGCCAACGTCGAGGACCTCGACTTCAATCCCGAGGACTTCATCGCCCGGGTCAACAGCGATCTTGTGGGCAAGTATGTCAACATCGCCAGCCGCGCGGCCGGCTTCATCGCCCGGAACTTCGACGGCCGGCTCTACGAGTTCCGACCCGATCAGCTCGGCCCGCAGCACAGCGGGGCGGCGGCGGCGGCGGCCGCGGAGATGATCGCGCGGGCCTACGAGGAGCGCGAGTTCGGCAAGGTCGTGCGCGAGGTGATGCGCCTTGCCGACCTCGCCAACCAGCGCTACGACCGGGCCAAGCCTTGGGAACTCACGAAGGACCCGCTGCGACGCGATGAGCTGCACCGGGTATGCACCGAAGCGATCCACGCCTTCCATGCGCTCACGGTGTATCTCGCCCCGATCCTGCCGGCCACGGCCGAGCGCGTGGCGCGCGAGCTGTTCGGCATGGACCGCGGCTTCGTCTTCGACGACGTCCGCGCGCGACCGACGCGGATCGGTCCTTTCAGGCACCTGCTCACGCGGGTCCACGAAAGCCAGGTCGAGGCGCTCTTCAGCGCCGAAGCGGTGCCGCAGCAGGCGGCGCCACAGCGCCACGCCGAGGTGCAGCAAAGAGTCGCCAAGGAGCACGCCGTGACCAGCCAGATCACGATCGAGGATTTCGCCCGTGTGGACCTGAGGGTTGCGAGAATCGTCAGGGCCGAAGCGGTCGAGGGCGCCGACAAGCTGCTCAAGCTCACGCTCGACCTCGGCAACGAGCAGCGCACCGTCTTCGCCGGGATCAAGTCGGCCTATGAGCCGGCGGCGCTGGAAGGGCGGCTGACGGTCGTGGTCGCGAATCTCGCCCCGCGCAAGATGAAGTTCGGGGTCTCCGAGGGCATGGTGCTCGCCGCCTCCGGCGACGGCCCCGGCATCTTCCTGCTGTCGGTGGATCCGGGTGCGCAGCCCGGAATGAAGGTCAAATAGCGCCGGCGCCGGGCGCGCACCGCGGCGCCGCCCGCCGCGATCGAATCAGTCCTTGCCGCCGCACGCGGCCGGCATCGCCGAGATCGGGTAGCCCCGGCAGCTCCAGGCGACCTTGCCTCCCTGCAGGCTCGGGATCAGCGAGATCTCGATGGCGTTCTTCTCGTTCCAGCCGCGGATCGCGCCGTTCGCCTCCACCACCCACTTCAGTTCGCCCGCCTTCGGATCGTTGCGCGCGGCGATCTTGACGCCATTGCCCGAGCCGGTGAGGCTTCCGGCCTTCTCCGCGGCCGACGCCACCTGCGTCTTCCCAGGTTCCGCACCCGCGATCAGCGCCTGCGCGGCCTCCCTCGCCTCCGCGCCTGACATCCCCGGCAGCACATAGGCGACAGCGATGAAACCCACCAGCGCCAGAACCGCAACCACCAGCAGGACCGTCCGCATTTCCCCTCCGCGAGGCTCCGGTGAGCCTCTTTCATGTTCTTGGACCGAGATTATCACGGACCGGGCAGCCCTTCAGGGGCACGAACCCGCCGGGCCGCCTCCCCCGAAGGCAAAATCGAGTCATGAGCGTGACGCGCTACCTGCTCATCCGTGGTCGCGTGCAGGGCGTGGGCTTTCGCGAGGCGATGCGGCGCGAGGCGATCGCGCGGGGCTGCACCGGCTGGGTGCGCAATCGGCGCGACGGCAGCGTCGAGGCGGTCGTTCAAGGCGATCCGGCGGCGGTCGAGGCGATCATCGCCTGGGCGAGGCGAGGTCCTCCGGCCGCGCGCGTGGACGACCTCGTCCTCGGCGCCGCCGAGGGCGAGCTTGCGCGCGAGTACAAGAGCTTCGAATGGCTGCCGACGGTGTAACCCGCGGTATCGCCGCCGGCGACTTTCCGCGGCGGCGTTGCGCGTCGCGGGGCGCCGCACACAATGGCGCACATCCATCGCCCACCCGGTGCCGCCATGCTTGCCGAGTTCGGCCTTGCACTTCCCCAGGACCTCGCCGCCGTCCCCCGCGCCGCGACGGTGCGGGTCCGCTCCGCCGAAGAGCTGCGGCGGGCCCTGCGCCAGGCGCGCACCTGCGCTGTCAGGCTCGACGGATCCGCGCTCGACCGCGTGCTCGGCGTGGATCGCGAGCGCGGCCGCGCCGAGATCCAGGCGGCGGCGCGCTGGGCGAGCCTTGCCGAGCATCCGGCACTCGCGCATCCGGGCCTTGCCGCGTTCGGCGCGGAACCCGGGGCCGCGCCGACAGTGGGCGAGAGCGTGAACGTCAACGGCGCCGGACCGGACGGCGCGCCAGTGTCCCGCCACATCGCGGCGATCACGCTCGTCACGCCCGATGGCGAACTGCGGCGCGCCGACCGGCAGTCGAACGCGGACCTCTTCCGGCTGGCCGTCGGCGGCCAGGGGGTGTTCGGCGTGCTCTACAGCGTGACGCTCGACCTTGCTTCGCTCGCCGCCTCCGCGGCCGCGGCACGGGCGCCGGTGCGGCTTGCGCTCGGCGACGACAGCGCCGCGGCGGGCAGCGCGAGCGCGATCGAGCTGCTTGTTCCCCCGCAGGCCCTGGATCGCTTTCTCGACGCGGTGCGCGGGATCGCCGCCGAACGGCGCGTCGCGTTGCGGCGCGTCTCGGTGCGACGCACGCTTGCGGAGGAGGAAACCCGCCTGCGGTGGGCGAGCCGCGACTGGGCGGCGGTGCACATCCGTTTCGGCGTGCGCGGCTCGCTCGGCGCCGCGGTGCACGCGGCCGAAACGCGGCGCGCGCTGCTCGCGCAGGCGCTCGACTGCGGCGGTTCGTTCCCGGTGTGCGATCTGCGTGATGCCGCACGCGAGCAGCTGGAAGCCTGCTATCCGGGGCTCGGCGTCTTCCTCGCCGAGAAGGGCCGCCTCGATCCCTGCGACCGCCTGCAAAACCCATGGCTGCGGCGGGTGCGCGCGATCCTGCGCGAGGACCGCTGTGAGTCGCGCTGGTCGCGCTGACGCGGGCGGCGCCGAGCGTCCGGCGCAGTGCCGCTGCGCCTGCACGCGGCGTGCGGCGGCGTCGAAAAGCCCGAGCGCGGGCGAGCGGGACGCTATCATCGCAACATGAAGGGGAGCGCGAGCGAGCGCCTCGTGGTGGCGATCGGCGGCAATGCCACGCACCCGGAGAACATCCGCGGCACCACCGAGGAGCAGGAGGAGGTCGCCATGCGCGCCGCGCGCGCCCTCCGACCGCTGCTCGAGCGTCCGGGCGAGCTCGTCATCACCCACGGCAACGGCCCGGTGGTCGGCAAGATCCTGCTCGGCCAGTACTATGCCCGCGAACACATCCCGCCGATGCGGCTCGACGTGTGCGTAGCGGAAAGCCAGGGCGCGATCGGCCACATCCTCATGCAGGGGCTGGTGGACGAACTCGCGCGCGCGGAAGTTGACCGTCGCGTCGCCTGCGTGATCACGCGGGTAGCGGTGAACCCGGATGACCCGGCGTTTCTTCGTCCGACCAAGCCGATCGGCCCCTTCTTCAGCGCCGCCGAGGCCGAGAGCCTGCGGCGTTCGCTCGGATGGAACATGATGGAAGACGCCGGCCGCGGCTGGCGCTACGCGGTCGCCTCGCCCCGGCCGAAAGCGATCCTTGACCTGGACGTCATCGCTTCGCTCGCGGCGCAACGCGTGGCGGTGATCGCGGCCGGTGGCGGCGGCATTCCGATGGTGCGCCGCGCCGACGGTTCCTGCGTCGGCGTGCCGGCGGTCGTGGACAAGGATCTCACCTCCGCGCTGCTTGCGCATGCACTCGGCGCCGAAACGCTGCTCATCCTCACCGCGGTGCCGAACGTCATGATCGGCTACGGCAAGCCGGGCGCGCGCGCGCTGGGCCGCGTGAGCGCCAGTGAGCTGGCGAGTTACGCCTCCGAAGGCCACTTCGCCCCGGGCAGCATGGGGCCGAAGGTCGAAGCGGCGCTTTGGTTCATCGCGCACGGCGGCAGACGCGCGGTGATCGCGCATCTGGACGAGGCGCTGGCGGCGCTCGAAGGCGCGCGCGGCACGCAGGTGGTTCCGGACTGAAAGCCCCGCACGCGTTCGCGCGGCCTGCTCGGGGCCGGAGGATGCAAGCGCCCGTCCGCGCGCCCGCCGCGGGGCTCAGGGAGGGCCGTTCGCGTACTCGACGGCGACGTTCTCCGGCGCAAGCCACGCCGAAAGCTCCCCGATCAGGCGCGCGTCCGGCCGTACCCGCCAGGCGTCGCCGAGCGCGAGGTCGCAGCTCGCGGCGCCGTTCTCGTAGTGCACCAGCACGGCGCAGCCGGCCCCGCCCTCGACGCGGTAGGGTGCAAGCGCCTCGCGCAGTCGCGCCGCCGCCCGCGGCTCCCGGGCGGCGCCGTTCAGCGCGATCCGAAGGCGCGCGCCGAAACGTTCACGCAGCGACGCGAGATCGTAGATCTCCTCGGCGGTGACGCGCAGCCCGCCGACGAACTCGTCGCGCTGCACGCGCCCGGCGACGATGAGCAACGCGTCCTCCTTCAGCCGGTCGCGGTGCTGTTCGAACAGCTCGTTGAACACGCTCACCTCGACCTGCCCGGTGCCGTCCTCCAGCACGACCGCCACCATGCGCCCGCGGCGCGTCATCTGCGGCCGCACCGACGCGGCGACGCCGGCGATCCAGGCGCGATCCGCGGCACCGAGCTTGCCGATGGGCGTACGCGGAAAACCCGCAAGCGAACGCTCGTGCACCGAGAACGGATGCGCCGACAGGCAGAAGCCGAGCGCCGCCTTCTCCTCGGCGAGCGTGCGCGCCAGATCCCAGGGCGGTGCCTCCACACGCGCAAGCCCGGCCTCGTTCGCCGACTCCGCCTCGCCGAACAGGCTCGCCTGGGCGGCGGCGCGCTCGGCGCGCTCGGCCGCCTCCAGCGCGCGGCCGACCGAGGCGAGCAGGCTCGCGCGGTTCGCATCCAGCGAATCGAAACTGCCGGCGCGCACCAGCGCCTCGACCGCGCGCCGGTTGACGAGGCGCTTGTCCACCCGCCGGCAGAAATCGTACAGATCGGCGAACGGGCCGGCGGCGCGCGCGGCGAGGATCGCCTGCACGGCCGCCTGCCCGGTGCCGCGGATCGCGCCCAGGCCGTAGCGGATCGTGCGCTCGTCCACCGGCACGAAGCGGTAGTCGGAGGCGTTGATGTCGGGCGGCAGAACGCGCAGGCCGTTCGCCACGGCGTCGTCGTAGAACTGGCGCACCTTGTCGGTATCGTCCATCACCGCCGAGAGGTTGGCCGCCATGAAGGCCGCCGGATGGTGGCGCTTCATGTACGCCGTCTGGTACGCGAGCAGCGCGTAGGCGGCGGCGTGCGACTTGTTGAAACCGTAGCCGGCGAACTTCGCCATCAGGTCGAAGAGCTGCATCGCCTTGCCGCGCGGCATGCCGTTCTTCTGCGCCCCGGCGACGAACGTGTCGCGCTGCGCGTCCATCTCCTGCTGGTTCTTCTTGCCCATCGCGCGGCGAAGCAGATCGGCGCCGCCGAGCGTATAGCCGGCGATCACCTGCGCGATCTGCATCACCTGCTCCTGATAGACCATGATCCCGTAGGTCGGCGCGAGGATCGGCTCAAGGCGCGGATCGAGGTACTCGACGCGCTCCTCGCCGTGCTTGCGGCGGATGAAGTCCGGGATCAGGTCCATCGGCCCGGGGCGGTACAGGGCCACCAGCGCGATCACATCCTCGAAGCGGTCCGGGCGCGCGCGTTTGAGCAGGTCGCGCATGCCACGCGATTCGAGCTGGAACACCGCGGTCGTGTTGCCTGAGGCGAGCAGGCGGTAGGTTTCGGCGTCATCGAGCGGGATCTCCTCCAGGGAAAACGCGGCCTGGCCGAGCTGGCGCACGTCGCGCTGCGCCCGGTCGAGGATGGTGAGGGTGGTGAGCCCGAGGAAGTCGAATTTCACCAGCCCGATCCGCTCGACGTCGTCCTTGTCGAACTGCGAGATCGCGTGCGCCCCGCCCTCGGCGGCGTACAGCGGGCAGTAGTCGGTGAGCCTGCCCGGTGCGATCAGCACGCCGCCGGCGTGCATGCCGACGTTGCGCACCAGCCCTTCGAGCCTTCCGGCGAGCGCGAGCAGATCGCGCACCTCCTCCTCCTGCTGCTCGCGCTGGGCGAGCAGCGGCTCCAGCTCGCGCGCCTCGGCGAGGGTGATGAGCCGGCCGGGCTGGAACGGGATCAGCTTGGCGATCTGGTCGCAGAAGCCGTAGCCGAGGTCGAGCACCCGGCCGACGTCGCGCACGACGGCGCGCGCCGCCATGGTGCCGAAGGTGGCGATCTGCGCAACCGACTCCTCGCCGTATTTGCCGCGCACGTACTCGATGACCCGGTCGCGGCCGTCCTGACAGAAATCAATGTCGAAGTCCGGCATCGAGACGCGCTCTGGATTGAGAAATCGCTCGAAGAGCAGCTCGTAGCGCAGCGGATCGAGATCGGTGATGCCGAGCGCGTAGGCGACGAGCGACCCGGCGCCGGAGCCTCGCCCCGGGCCCACCGGAACGCCGTTTGCGCGCGCCCAGCCGATGAAGTCGGCGACGATCAGAAAGTAGCCGGCGAAGCCCATCTTGACGATGGTGCCGATCTCGAATTCCAGCCGCGCCCGGTAGCGCGGCGTCTCGGCCGCCCGCCGCGCCGCATCCGGATACAGCCGGGCCAGGCGCCGCTCAAGCCCCTTTTCCGCCTGCTCGCGCAGGTACCGGTCCACGCCGATCCCGCCCGGCGTCGGAAATTCCGGCAGGCGGCTCCTGCCCAGCTCGACGGCAAGGTTGCAGCGGCGCGCGATCTCGACCGCGTTCGCGAGCGCCTGCGGCACGTCGGCGAACAGCCGCACCATCTCCTCCTGCGACTTGAAATACTGCTCGGGCGTAAACAGGCGCGGCCGGCGCTGGTCGCCGAGCACGTACCCTTGCGCGATGCACACGCGCGCTTCGTGCGCCTTGAAATCCTGCGGCGCGATGAACTGCACCGGATGCGTCGCGACCACCGGAAGCCCGGTGCGCGCGGCGAGCGCCAGCGTGCGCGCGACCAGCGCCTCGCCCTGCGGCGCGCCGGCGCGCTGAATCTCCAGGTAATAGCGCCCGGGGAAACGCCGCGCCCAGACGCCGGCGAGCTTGTCGGCCGCGGCATCGTTGCCCGCGGCGAGCGCGTGGCCGACATCGCCCGCGGCAAAGCCCGAGAGCGCGATCAGGCCCTCGGTGCCCAGCTCGTCGAACCAGGCCGCCGCGATCTCGCCCCGGCCGCGGTACGCGTTCTTCAGCCAGGCGCGCGTGAGCAGCTCGCACAGCCGGCGGTATCCCGCCTGCGAGGCGCACAGCAGCAGCACGCGGTGCGGCTTGTCGCGGTCGGTGTCGTTCTTCAGCCAGCAGTCGGCGCCGACGATCGGCTTGACGCCGGCGGCGCGCGCAGCGCCGTAGAATTTCACCATGCCGAAGAGGTTCGCGCCGTCGGTGAGCGCAAGGGCGGGCATGCCGTCGGCCGCCGCGCGCGCCACCGCCTCTTCGATCCGCACGATTCCGTCCGTGATGGAGTACTCGCTGTGCAGCCGCAGGTGGACGAAACGCGGGCCGGGCATCGTAAAAAATTCTACCACCCGGTGCGTGGCGAACCGCACCGTCGCAGCGCTGTCCAACGTTCCGAAATGATGCGAGGAATCGCCGCCGTTTTCGCGCTCTGTGCAGCCGCAACCGTCGCGCTCGCGCAGGCCCGGTCGGAGGAGCTGGAGCGCGCCTACGCCGAGGTCGTCGCCGCGCAGAAGGCGCTCGACGAGGCGAGACGCAAGCGAGAGGAGGGCGTGGAGCCGCTGCCCGGCGAGCGGATCGGCACGGTGAGCGGCAAAAGCAGGCTCACGGAAGCCTACCTCGAGCGGCAGAAGGCGCTCGAGGAAGAAGTCCGCGCCGCCGAACGGCGGCTGGCGGAAGCCTACCGGCGCTGGAACGATCTGAAATAGCGCCGGAGAGCGCCGGCGCCCGCTGCTAACATCGGCGGCGCATGAATCTCGCGCTCGCCGCGCTGCTCGCCGGCGCGACCTGCATCGCGCTGTCGCCGATCTGGGTGCGGCTCGCCGACGTCGGGCCGACCGCGAGCGCGTTCTGGCGCGTCGCGCTCGCGGTGCCGCTGCTGTGGCTGCTGTGCGCCGCTTTCGAGCCACAGCGGCTCGTCGCGCCGCGCGCGCGCGAGCGCCGCTGGCTCGCCTTCGCCGGCATCGCCTTCGCCGGTGATCTCGCGTTCTGGCACTGGTCCATCCAGCTCACCTCGGTCGCCAACTCGACGCTGCTCGCCAACCTCGCCACCCTGTTCGTCACCCTCGCCGCGTGGCTCATCTGGAAACAAAGGCCGACGATCCTTTTTCTGGCCGGCCTCGCGGCCGCGCTCGCCGGCGTGGCGATGCTCGTGCGCGCGAGCCTGTCGTTCTCGCCGACCGCGCTCACCGGCGACGCGCTTGGCGTGATCACCGCGATCTTCTACGCCGGGTACCTGCTGTCAGTGAAGGAAGTGCGCGACCGGGGCGCGGCGACCGTCCGCCTGATGGCGGTCACCACCACCGTCACCGCGCTGCTGCTGCTGCCGGTCGCGCTCGCCTCCGGCGAGCGGCTGCTGCCGCGCTCGCCCGAGGGCTGGCTCGTTCTCGCCGGCCTCGCCTGGATCTCGCACTCCGGCGGCCAGGGCCTGATCGCCTGGGCGCTCGCGCACCTGCCCGCGGCGTTCTCCTCGGTGAGCCTGCTCTTTCAGCCGGTGATGGCAGCGATGTTCGCCTGGCTGCTGCTGGGTGAGCCACTCGCGCCGCTGCAAGTCGCCGGCGGCGCGGTGGTGCTCGCCGGCATCTGGCTGGCGCGCCGCGGCTCGGCGTAGCCGGGGCCGGCGGCCGGTTGCCGCAGTCGCACCGCGTCGGGCCTCAGACGATGAGCGCTGCCGGCTCGCCCTCGTGGCGCTCGATGCAACCGATCGCGTACACCGTCTCGCCCGCCTCGCGCAGCAGCGCCGCGGCGCGATCGGCGTGCGCCGCGTCCACTACCACAACCATGCCGATGCCGCAGTTGAAGACGCGGAACATCTCGTCCTCGGCGATCGCGCCCGCACGTTGCAGCCAGTCGAACACCGCCGGGCGCGGCCACGAGCTTTTTTCGATCCGCGCGCGCGTGCCCGCCGGAAGGATGCGCGGCAGGTTGCCGGGAATGCCGCCGCCGGTGATGTGCGCGAGGCCTTTCACCGGCACCGCTTCGAGCAGCCTGAGCACCGGCTTGACGTAGATGCGCGTCGGTTCGAGCAGATCCAACCCGGCCGGCGGCGAGGCGCGCTCGAGCACGCGGCGGATGAGCGAATAGCCGTTCGAGTGCGCACCGCTGGAAGCGAGCCCGAGCACCGCATCGCCGGGCGCGATGGTGCGCCCGTCCACGATGCGGCTCGCCTCGACCACCCCGACGCAGAAGCCGGCGAGGTCGTATTCTCCCGGCGGGTACATGCCCGGCATCTCGGCGGTCTCCCCGCCGATCAGCGCGCAGCCGGCGAGCTCGCAGCCGCGGGCGATGCCGCGGATCACCTCCGCGGCGACGCCCGTCTCCAGCCTGCCGCAGGCAAAGTAATCGAGAAAGAACAGCGGCTCGGCTCCCTGCACCAGAACGTCGTTCGCGCTCATCGCGACCAGGTCCACGCCGACGGTGTCGTGACGCCGCGCGGCAAAGGCGAGCTTGAGCTTGGTGCCGACGCCATCGGTACCGGACACCAGCACCGGCTCCCGGTAGCGCGCCGGGATGCGGCACAGCGCGCCGAAACCGCCGATGCCGGCCATCACCTCCGGCCGCATCGTGCGCGCCGCGTACGGGCGGATCGCCTCGACGAGCGCGTCGCCCGCCTCGATGTCAACGCCGGCGTCGCGGTAGGAAAGTCCCTCGGGCATGGCGGGCTAGAATTCGCGGATGATCGCGGGCGATTCTACGTGAAATGAACGGCGTCGCCCCCGCTTCGCCGCCGCGGATGCGGCGCGCGACCGCAACGCCGAAGCTCGCGCTGCGCCGGCGGTATCGCGCCCGCCGCGCCGGCGCGCCGCACACGGCTCACCTCTGATCGGCCGACATGCGACAGCTCGCGCTGCCGATCTCGCCGCCCCCCGAGCCGACGCTCGAGAACTTCGTGCCGGGCGCGAACACGGAGCTCGTCGCGCGCCTGCGCGAGCTCCTCGCTGGTCGTCTCGCCGAAAGCGTGCTCTATCTCTGGGGCGCGCCCGGCTGCGGCCGCACCCATCTGCTGCGCGCCTGCGCCGGCGCGGCGCTCGCGGTCGCCGACGACGTCGAGGCGCTGGACGAACCGGCCCAGGTGGCGCTGTTCAACGCGATCAACCAGGCACGCGAGCGCGGCGGCACGGTGCTCGCCGCCGGCGCCGCGCCGCCGGCGCAACTGCCGCTGCGCGCCGACTTGCGCAGCCGCCTCGCCTGGGGGCTGGTGTACGAGGTCAAGCCGCTCACCGACGAGGAGCGCGCGCAGTACCTTCGCGCCGAGGCCGCGCGTCGCGGCCTGAGGGTCGGCGACGAGGTCGTGCGCTACCTGCTCGCCCAAGTGCGCCGCGACCTGCCTTCCCTGGTCGCGATCATGGAGCACCTCGACCGAACCGCGCTCGAACGGCGGCGCCCGCTCACGCTGCCGCTGGTGCGCGAGGCGCTGAAGGCGCTGCGATGAGGCTGGCGCTCTTCGACCTCGATCACACGCTGCTCGCCGGCGACAGCGACTACGAGTGGGGCCAGTTCCTGGTGGACCACGGCGTGCTCGCGCGCGAGGAATACGAGGCGCAGAACGCCGCCTTCTACGAGCAGTACAAGGCGGGAACGCTCGACATCCACGAATTCCTCGGCTTCGCGCTGCGCCCGCTTGCCAACCACAGCGACGCCGAGCTGGCGCGCTGGCACGCCCGGTTCATGGCCGAGCGCATCCGGCCGATGATCTCCGAGCGCGCGCGGGCGCTGGTGCGCGAGCACCTGCAGGCCGGGGACCTGTGCGCGATCGTCACCGCCACCAACAGCTTCGTCACCGCGCCGATCGCACGCGAATTCGGCGTGCCGCACCTGGTCGCGACCGAACCGGAGCGCGCCGGCGGGCGCTACACCGGCCGCGTCGCCGGCACGCCCTGCTTTCGCGAGGGCAAGATCCGGCGCGTCGAGGAGTGGCTGGCGGGCCTCGGGCACAGGCTCGACGAGTTCGAGAAAAGCACCTTCTACAGCGACTCCCACAACGATCTGCCGCTGCTTGAGCGCGTGACACACCCGGTCGCCGTGGACCCTGACCCGCAGCTCGCCGCCACCGCCCGCGCGCGCGGCTGGCCGGTGATTTCCCTGCGATAATCCGCCGCCCGATGATCCGGCGCTTCATCCAGCGCGTGCTCGGCCTGCGCACGGCGGCGCCCGTGCGCGTGCCGCGCGCGCGGCACGGCATCGCCCGCGAGGCGATCAGTCCGGCCGCGCGCAAGGTCTGCGAGGTGCTCGCGGCGCACGGCTTCTCGGCCTACATCGTGGGCGGCGCGGTGCGCGACCTTCTTCTCGGCATCGCGCCGAAGGACTTCGACGTCGCCACCGACGCACGTCCGGAGGAGGTGAAACCCCTGTTCCGCCGCGCGCTGCTGATCGGCCGGCGGTTCCGGCTGGTGCACGTCATCATCGGCGGCGAGACGGTCGAGGTGTCCACGTTCCGCGGCGCCGCGGCCGGCGAAGCGCAGGCGGACGGCGACAGTCTCGTGCGCGACGAGCACGGCCGCGTGCTGCGCGACAACGTCTTCGGGACCCAGGAAGAGGACGCGCGGCGGCGCGATTTCACGATCAACGCGCTCTACTACGACCCGGCGACCGAGGAAGTCATTGACTACCACGGCGGCATGGCGGACCTGAAGAAGCGCGTGCTGCGCATGATCGGCGATCCGGAGGAACGCTACCGCGAGGATCCGGTGCGGATGCTGCGGGCGGTGCGCCTTGCCGCCAAGCTCGGCCTCACCATTGACCCGGCGACGCGGGCGCCGATCCGGCGCCTCGCGCCATTGCTCGAGCACGTGCCGCCGGCGCGCCTGTTCGAGGAAATGCTCAAGCTGCTGCTCTCCGGCCACGCGAGCGCCTGCGTGCGCCAGCTCCGCGACGAAGGTCTTTCGCACGGATTGTTGCCGCTCCTCGACGTGATCCTCGAGCAGCCGCTCGGCGAGCGATTCGTCACGCTCGCGCTCGCGCAGACCGACGAGCGCGTGCTCGCGGGGCGTCCGGTATCGCCGGCGTTCCTGTTCGCCGCGCTGCTCTGGCACCAGGTGCTGGCGGCGTGGAAAGAGCGCGAGCGCCGCGGCGAGCGTCCGATCCCGGCGCTGGAGGCGGCGATGGACGAGGTGCTCGACGCGCAGTGCGAGAAGCTCGCGCTCACCCGGCGGTTGACCGCCATCATGCGCGAGATCTGGGCGATGCAGCCGCGCTTCGAGCAGCGCTCCGGGAGCCGCCCGCTGCGCCTGCTGGAATCGCCGCGCTTTCGCATGGCCTACGATTTTCTCGCCCTGCGCGCGGCGAGCGGCGAGGTGCCGGCGGAGCTGGAAAACTGGTGGCGCGCGTTCCAGCAGGCCGATGCCGAGACGCGCCGCGCGATGCTGCTGCCCGCGGCCGGCCCGGCCAAGCGCCGGCGCCGGCGCCGGCGCGGCCGCAAGGCGGCTGCCGCCCCCGCGGGCGAGGCATGACGCGGGCGTACGTGGGACTGGGCGCCAACCTCGACGATCCGCGCACGCACATCGAGCGCGCGCTCGCGGAACTCGCGCGCCTGCCGCGCACCCGCCTGGTCGCGCGCTCGAGCCTTTATCGCAGCGCCCCGGTGGGCTTTCGCGCCCAGCCGGACTTTCTGAACGCGGTGGCGGCGCTGGATACCGATCTCGACCCCCAGAGCCTGTTCGAGGCGCTGCGCGCGATCGAGCGGCGTCACGGGCGCGAGCGGCCGTTTCCCGGCGCGCCACGCACGCTCGACCTGGACCTCCTGCTCTACGGCGAGGACACCATCGCGACGCCCACCCTCGCCGTGCCCCACCCGCGCATGCACGAGCGCGCGTTCGTGCTCGCGCCGCTCGCCGAGATCGCGCCCGAGGCTCGCGTGCCGGGGCGCGGTCCGGTCGCCGAGCTGCTCGCGGCCTGCGCCGGGCAGCGCATCGAGCGTCTGGCATGAGCGCGCCGCCCCGCCTCCGTTATCTCGCCGTCGAGGGGCCGATCGGCGCCGGCAAGACGAGCCTCGCGCGCCTGCTCGCCGAGCGCTTCGGGGCGGAGCTGCTGCTCGAAGCGCCCGAGGAGAACCCCTTTCTCGAACGCTTCTACCGCGACATGGCGCGCTATGCGCTGCCGACGCAGCTTTTCTTCCTCTTCCAGCGCGTGCGCCAGCTCGAGCCGCTCGCGCAACCCGGCCTCTTCGACCGGCCGGTGGTGGCCGACTTCCTGCTGGAGAAGGACCCGCTCTTCGCGCGCCTGACGCTCTCGGCCGACGAGCTTTCGCTCTACGAGCGGATCTACGCCGCACTTTCGCCGCAGGCGCCGGTGCCGGACCTGGTCGTCTATCTCGAGGCGCGCCCGCGCACGCTCGCCGAGCGCGTGCGGCGCCGCGCGGCGTCCTGGGAGCGCGGCATCAGCGAGGCGTATCTGGCGATGCTCGCCGAAGGCTACGCGAGGTTCTTTCACCACTATACTGCGGCCCCGGTGCTGATCGTGAACTCGGAGAACCTCAACTTCGTGGACCGCGACGCGGACCTGGAGCTGCTGGTCGGGCGCATCCGCGGCATGAAGAGCCGGCGCGAGTACTTCAACCTCGGGTGATGCCGATGCGGATCGTGCGCACCGTCGCCGAGCTGCGCCACGCGCTTGCGCCGATGCCCGAGCGCGCATTCGTGCCCACCATGGGCAATCTCCACGAAGGGCATCTTTCGCTCGTGCGCCTGGCGCGCGACCGCGCGCCTCACGTGGTCGTGAGCATCTTCGTCAACCGGTTGCAGTTCGGACCGAACGAGGATTTCGACCGCTACCCGCGCACGTTCGAGGCCGACTGCGCGAAGCTGGCGGGCGAAGGCGTGGACATCGTGTTCGCGCCGCACGAAGCCGAGCTGTATCCCGAACCGCAGACGTACATTGTCGAGCCGCCGCCGATCGCCAACGAGCTGGAGGGGCGTTTCCGGCCGCGCTTTTTCCACGGCGTCGCCACGGTGGTGCTCAAGCTTTTCAACTGCGTGCAGCCGCGCCTCGCGGTGTTCGGCAAGAAGGACTATCAACAGTGGCACATCGTGCGCGGCATGGTGCGCCAGTTCAACCTGCCTATCGAGATCGTCGCCGGCGAGACGGTGCGCGAGCCCGACGGCCTAGCGATGAGCTCGCGCAACGCCTACCTGTCGGCGGCCGAGCGCGCCGAGGCCCCGCGCCTGTACCGCCTGCTGCGCGAGGTGCGCACCTCGGCCGACTGCGAGCGCGCCGCGCGCGAGCTGGAAGCCTCGGGCTGGAAGGTGGATTACGTCGAGCTGCGCGGCGCGCCGATCTCGCCCCGCCTGCGCCGGGCGAACGCGAGCGGGTCGTGCTCGCCGCTGCGCGCCTCGGCGGCACGCGGCTCATTGACAACATCGAAATCTAATCCGGGTAGGGCTCGAAGGTCACCGCTTCGACGGCGCAGCCCATCGCGCGCGCCATCTTCTCCATCGCCTCGTCATCGAGCCTGACCGGCTGATACTCTGCCTCGGCGCCTCGGGCGGCGAGAAACGCCTTCGCCGCGGCCTCGGTGTTCCAGGTGACCACCGGATCGGGACTCACCCCCTCCACTTGACGGCAGATCGGGAACCCGTCGGATTTGTGAACGATCGCGTACATGCCCGCCTCTCGCAGCGCTGCGCACCGGTAGCGGAAAACTCTAACCGATGTTCCGCCCTCGTGCCATACCCCGGTCCGTGCGGATCGCGCGCTCAGAAACCGGCGACGCAGCCGTCGCTGCGCGGGTCGGCCGCGCCCTGCAGAACGCCGTCGGTGCCGCGCACCAGAGCGCCGGCGTGGCCCATGCGTTCGTCGAACTCGCCGAGCAGCTCCACCTCATGGCCGCGCCGGCGCAGTTCCTCCACCACGTGCGGCGCAAAGCGCGCCTCCAGCTTGAGCGTCTCGGAAGCCGAACCCCAGGTGCGCCCGAGCAGCCAGCGCGGCGCGGTGACCGCGTGCGCGAGCGGCCGGCCGAACACCGCGTAGCGCGTAAAGAGCGCCGCCTGCGTTTGCGGCTGGCCGTCGCCGCCCATCGTGCCGTACACCATCACGCGGCCGTCGCGCAGGCGCGCGAGCGCCGG
>Ga0073934_10002049_pt1 | contig 44275 bp, 41 predicted proteins | sample LarsenN4metaG_FD_76834 | JGI IMG/M metagenome (GOLD analysis project Ga0073934, IMG submission 76834) | Hot spring sediment bacterial and archeal communities from British Columbia, Canada, to study Microbial Dark Matter (Phase II) - Larsen... ...
CGTTGTGGCCATCGGCCGCTGTACCGGCGGCGGACGCGCCATCGCCGGCGGAGTTCGACCGGCCGCCGCTGTGGCTGACGCAGCGGCCATGGCAGGCGCGCTTCGCTGCACCGGCGCCGCTTGCGCCCGAGCCGGCGGTCGACGGGACGACTGGCGGCCCCGCCACGACGGCGGCCGTCGCCACGGCGCCGCCGCTGGTCGAGCGGCTGCCGCTGCTGCGCGCCGTCGGGCAGCTGGCGAGCACGTACGTGGTCGCGGAGGCGCCGGACGGCATGTACCTGGTGGACCAGCACGCCGCGCACGAGCGGGTGCTCTACGAGCGCATGCTCGCCGCGGTGCGGGCCGGGCGGCCGGAGGCGCAGCCGCTGCTCGAGCCGCTGGCGATCGAGCTGGACGCGCCGGCCGCGGCGCTGCTGGCGGAGCAGGCGGCGGCGTTCGCGCGGCTGGGCTTCGACGTCGCGCACTTCGGCGACCGCGCCTGGATGGTCCGCGCGGTGCCGGCGGTGCTGGCGGGGGACGACATCGCCGCGAACCTGCGCGAGCTGCTCGACCGGGCGGCGCGCGAGGCGGCGGCGGACGGCGCGGCGCGCGACGAGCCGTCGCACCGGCTGGCGGCGTCGCTCGCCTGCCACGCGGCGGTGCGCGCCGGGATGACGCTGGCGGAAGCGGAACAGCGCGAGCTGCTGCGGTCGCTCGAGTCGTGCGAGGCGCCGCGGACGTGCCCGCACGGGCGGCCGACCACGGTGCACCTGGCGGCGGAGGCGATCGCGCGGGAGTTCCGGCGGCGATGACGTTACGCGGCTACCAGAGCTTCAGCCAGCCGAGCCAGCGGTGGCGGTTCCGCACGGCGCGTGCCAGCGGCGCGTAGTAGCCAACACGTCGCTTCAGCCGCCGTTCGGCGTTGCCGAGGAGCGCCGTGGGGTGGCGCACGGCGCGTCCGCCGGTGGCGCGGGTGAAGCGGGACTTCGCAGACGAGATTCCGAGCGCGCGGGCGATGCTTGGCCGCCGGTAGCGGAAGAGTTTCATCGCGCAGGGATCATGCGCCGCCGCTCCGGCGTCGCGCAACCGGCATCAGCGGGTGACCGTGAACGTCGCGAAGGCGCCGGCGGTGTCGCTGTAGCGGTAGTCGACGCTGTCGACGCGGGCGAAGCGGGGCCCCTCGCGCAGGGCGGCGAGCAGCGCCGCGAGCGCCTCCTCCGGGCCCTCGGCGACGACCTCGACGCTCGTGCCGTCGTCGCCGTTGCGCACGTAGCCGGCGAGCTTGCGCAGCGACGCCTCACGGCGGACGAAGTCGCGGAAGCCGACGCCCTGCACCCGGCCACGGACGACGGCGTCGAGGCGGCGGACGCTCACGGCGTCACCTCGACCGGGACGGCGAAAATGTCATGCGGGCCGGCCTCGCTACCGCCGGTGGTGTATGCGGCGAGCTCGTAGGCGCCGGGCGCGACGCTGGCGAGGTCGAAGCTGGCCTCCCAGGACCAGCGGCCGTCCGGACCGGCAGCGGCGGGGTCGAGCGCGTGGCGGGTGACGAGGCCACGCGCGCCGCCGAGTTCGACCGTGACGGGCACGCCGGCGGCGGCGGTGCCGCGCGCGATGAGCGCCGTCCCGGCGGGGACGGCCGCGTTGCAGGCAGGCGCGTCGACGACGACGGGGGCGAGGGCGGCATCGAGCCGCAGCGCGCGCGTGGCGAGTGTTGCTTCGGCGCCGGCGGCGTCGCGCGTCAGCACGCGCAGCGTGGCGGTGCCATCTCCGGGGGCGGCGAAGGCCATCGTCACCTGCCAGGAGCCCTGGAGCGATGTCCCAGGCGGCGCCTGGACGGCACGCTCGCAGAGGCGGGCGCCTTCGCCGCCGATGGCCTGCACGACGAGCGCTGTGGCGTCAATGTTGGCGCTGCCGCCGGCGACGAAGGGGATGCGGACCGTTGCCCCTTCGGCTGGCGAGACGATTGTGGCGACGCCGGCCGGCGGCAGGGCGCTGACGGTGGCGTCAAGCGCGTCGGCGGGATTTGTCGCCGTCGCGTGCGGGCTGGCCGTCGCGGTGGGGCGACCGCCGTCGCCGCCGCCGCACGCGGCGAGGAGCGCCGCGCCGCTTGAGGCCAGGAGCAGCAACACGATGACGGTTCGCCGGGCGCGGGGCCGGCGCGTGCAGGTGTCGCCGGGGACGAGTGGTCGGACGCGCATGCCTGATCTTGCCTGCAATCGCGGTGTAACGGCTATGGCGTGAGGGGGTACCTCTTCGTTGCGCATGCGCCCTGTTATCGTGCGCGGGATGCGGGTCCTGTTTTTCGGCTCGCCCGACTTCGCGCTGCCGGCGCTCCGGGCGCTGCTCGCGAGTGGGTACGACGTCGTGGCGGTGGTCACGCAGCCGGACCGGCCGGCCGGGCGCGGGCGGAGGCTCATGCCGCCGCCCGTGAAGGCGCTTGCCCTGGAGCACGGCCTGCGCGTGCTCCAGCCGGCGAAGGTGAGCGCGCCCGCGGTCGTCGCCGAGCTCCGCGCGCTGGCGCCGGACGTCGGCGTGCTGGCGGCGTACGGACAGCTGCTCAAGCCGCCGGTGCTCGAGGTGCCACGGCTGGGGATCCTGAATATCCACGCCTCGCTGCTCCCGCGCTGGCGCGGGGCGTCACCGGTGACGGCGGCAATCCTCGCCGGCGACGAGGAGACGGGAGCCACGATCATGCGCATCGTGCCCGAGCTCGATGCCGGGCCGGTGCTGGACGCGGTGCGGCTGCGCATCGACGCCGCGGACACGGCGGGGACGCTCACCGCCCGCATCGCCGAGGCAGGCGCCGAGCTGCTGCTGCGCGTGTTGCCGCGCTATGCGGCGGGCGAGCTGGTGCCGCGGCCGCAGGACGAGGCGCTGGCGACGTACGCGCCGCGCGTGCGCCGCGAGGACGCGCGTATCGAATGGGCGCGGGAGTCCGCCGAGCAGGTCTGGCGCAAGGTGCGGGCATACAACCCGTGGCCGATGGCGTGGACGACGGTCGACGGCGCGCCGCTCCGCATCGTCGAGGCGCTGCCGCTCGCCGGCGGCAAGCGGTACGAGGCGGAGCCAGGCACCGTGTACACGTTCACTCGCGCCGAGGAGCCGACGCTCTCGGAGGCCGGGTTTTGCGTCGTCACGGCGGACGGTGATCTGGCGGTCGAGCAGGTGCAGGGCGCGGGTGGCAGGCCGATGCGGGCGTCAGAGTACCTGCGTGGCCACCGCGAGCTCGTCGGCAAGCGGCTCGGGACATAACGGTGCTGCCGGGTCAGCGGCGGGTGACGCCCGTGACGACGGCGATGGCGGTGTCGCTGTTTGGCCGTGTGATCACGGCCGCCGCTTCGTCGGCCGATGGCAGCGCCGCGGTGCTCAGCGGACGTCGCGCGTCGACAAGTCGCGTGTGCTCGTCGAGGCGATACGTCGCGCGGCGGTCGCCGGCGTAGGAGCGGATCTCGATGCGGTCGTTGGCGGCGGAGAGGACGCCGCCGGCATCGATGCGGATGATGGGGTCGCCTCCCAGCAGCGAGCCCAACAGGAGTCCGGGCGCGGCGGGGGCGCCGCCCGTGTCGACGACGACGCCGACAGGGACGCGCCAGCCGGCGATCTCAACCTGCGCCTCCGCCTTGTCCGGGATGGCGCGGGCAATGATGACGGCGGCGATCACGACTGCGGCCGCGAGGACGCACGCGACGAGCGCCCAACGCACGATCATGCGGTCGTACCAGCGTGCGGTCGACTCCGAGTCGGATTGCATCGCCATGGCCCTCCGCCGGCCGGGCGAGGTGGCGGCCGCTACTCGCGTCGGGCGCGCGCCTCCTGGTGGGCGCGGCGCTCGCGGTACTCGGCGCTCTCGCGGCTGTCGCCGAACTGGCCGTCACGCCAGGCGAGCGCGGCCTTCAGGCCCTGCGTCATGGCGATCTTGCCGAACTCGCGCACGGCGGGCGCCTGGTGGGCCCGGCCGTCGTTCTCGGCGGCCCAGCGCTGCATCGTGCGGGCGCCCATCAGCTCGAGCGCCATGTTGACGGCGCGCTTATTGGGCGCGAGCAGCTCGACGTCGATGCGCGCCATCTTCGACGCGAGCGCCTCGACCTCCGATTCGAGCTGGTCGGGCGGGACGGCCTTCCAGACGAGCCCGATCGCCTCGGCGGTGGCGCCACTGACGCTGTCGCCGGTGAGGAGGAAGTACTTCGCCCACTGCGGGCCGACAAGGTAGGTCCACATGTGCGCGGGCGGCGAGCCCATGGCGCGCACTGGAGGGAAACCGATGACGGAGTCGTCGGCGGCCACGACGATATCGCAGAGCAGTGCGAGGTCGGTGCCGCCAGCGAGGCAGTAGCCGTGCACCTGGGCGATGACGGGCTTGTGCATGTCCCAGATCGCCATGCGGTCGCGCTGCTGGCGTTCGAGCTGCCAGATGTCGTCGTCGAGTGCCGTGGCGCCACGGTAGACCGCGCTGTAGGTTTCGCCATCGCGCTTCGGCGCGGGCGCCTGCATCGGCGAGAGGTCATAGCCGGCGCAGAAGGCGCGGCCGGCGCCGCGGAGGATCACGACGTGGACGCCGCGCTCGTTGTCGGCCTCCCAGAGCGCGGCGCTCAGTTCGCGCTGCAGCTTCGCGGAGAGGGCGTTCAGCTTTTCGGGGCGGTTGAGCGTGATGCGGGCCTTGCCGCCATCTTTCTCGTACAGGATGGTCTCGAACTCCGGCATGACGGCGGCCTCCTTCCGATGATCGCGCCCGCATCGTATGCCTGCGGCCGTCGGCGGCCAACCGGGCCAGGGGGTTGACAGGCGGGCGGCGCGGCCGTAGGCTGGCGATGAGAACATATGTACTAGGCAGGGATGGACGCGATGCCGGACGTGATCTTCGAGGAGGTCGAGTGCAGGGCGGCGCTGAACCGGGTGACGCAGGCCTCGCAACGGATGCTGCCGTTTCGCTGGAGCCTGAACCCGTACCGCGGCTGCCAGCACGCATGCACCTACTGCTTTGCGCGGCGCACGCACGAGTTCCTCGGCTACGACGCCGGGCGCGACTTCGAACGGCGCATCCAGGTGAAGACGAACATCGATGGCGTCCTGCGTGATGAGCTGGCGCGGCCGTCCTGGCGACGCGAACTGGTGGCAATCGGCACCGCGTGCGACCCGTATCAGGCGGCGGAGCTGAAGTACTCGCTGACGCACCGCTGCCTGCGGGCGCTGCGCGACGCGGCGAACCCGTGCTCGATCACGACGAAGTCGCCGCTCGTCGTGCGCGACGTCGACCTGCTGCTGGACCTGTCGCTCGACGCGAGTGTGACCGTCAACATCAGCATCGCCACGCTCGACGAGGAGGTGTGGCAGCGGACGGAGCCTGGGACGTCGCGGCCGCAGAAGCGGCTGGCGGCGTTGCGCGAGCTGGCGCGGCGTGGCCTGCGCACCGGCGTGCTCCTGGCGCCGGTGCTGCCCGGGCTGACCGACGACCCGGCGTCGCTCGAGCGCGTAGTGGTGGCGGCGAAGGAGCACGGTGCGTAGTACGTGTGGGACAACGTGCTCTACCTGCAGCCGGGGACAAGGGAGTGGTTCATGCCATTCCTGCGCGAAGCCTACCCGCACCTCTCGGAGCGCTATGCCAAGTACTACCGAGGTGCCTTCGCGCCGAAGACGTACAGCGCAGACGTGCACCGGATCGTCGAGGCGCTCCGCCACAAGCACGGGATGGTGCCGGACCGCGAGCGGGCGCAGGTGCGCGGGCAACTGGCGTTGGCGATGTGATTTAGGCGATCGGTCGTGGTCGTTAGGGGAGAACAGACGACAGGCAGCAGACGGCAGACGGCCGACAGCAGATGGCAGACAGTCGGGCTAGTCGCGGTTGTAGCGGTTCATCGCTGCGTCGATGCCGTCGGTGATGGCGCATTCGATGGCCTCGACGGCGCGTTCGACGCCAGCATCGAGCAGCTTCTTCTCCTCTGGCGTGGGGTCGCTGAGCACCCAGGCAGCGACGTCGTCGGGTTCCCATGACGGCTCGCCGTCGACCACGGGGCGCCCGATGCCGATGCGGACGCGCGGGAACTCGTCCGTGCCCGTGCGGTCGATGATGTCGGCGATACCCTTCTGGCCGCCGGAGCCGCCCTTACGGCGGATGCGCACCTTGCCGGGCGGCAGGTCGAGGTGGTCGGAGACGACCAGCAGTTCGCGCGCGTCGTCGAGCTTCAGCGTGCGGATGAGCGCGGCGACGGCCTTGCCGCTGTCGTTGTTGAAGGTGCGTGTCTTTGCGAGCGCCACGCGGCGGCCGCCGATCTCCCCTTCGGCGAGCGCGTAGGTACCGGTCTTGGTCTTGAAGTCGAGCCCGTGTTTCTTCGCGAGCCGGTTGACGACCCAGAAGCCGATGTTGCGGCGGTTGCCCCCGTACTCGGCGCCGGGGTTACCGAGCGCGAACACGAGGCGGATGGGGTAGACGCGCTCGTCGTCAGAGGCATCCTCGCGCCGCGGGAACAGGTGCCGGAAGAACGCCGTCACGCGTGTCCCCGCGGACGGAACGGCGTGACGTTGGCGCGCGGCTTCCGGCGAGCGACGCGACGTCGCGCCGGCGCACGGACGTCGTCGAGCAGGCGCTCGAGCGCCTCGCCGCTCAGCGGTGAGCGGTCGGTGAGGAGCGCGAGCGTGCGGAGGTCGGCGGCAAACGCATCAAGGTTTTGTTCGGGGGTGCCGCCGCGGTGCAGGGTGCGCAGGGCGTGCTTCAGGCGGATGACCGCGGGCGCGCGTGCGGGCGGCCGTTCGTCCCTGTCGCCCGGCGAGAGTCGCGCGGCGAGCTCTCCGAGCGCGTCGGTGCCGGGCGGGAGGCGCAGCTCGTGGCGCACGAGCGCGATGTAGGCGGGCCGCAGGTCGTCAGGCACGCGCGCAGGATAACGGAGTTCAGGCGACCGACGCCGACGTCGCACGCTTTGCCCGCGAGCGCTTGACGACGTCGGGTAGGACCGCGAGCGCGTAGTCGATGTCGGCGTCGGTCGTGTCGTGACCGAGCGTCAGGCGGAGCGTGCCAGCCGCGCGGTCGATCGGCACGTCTATCGCCAATAACACGTGCGACGGCTCCAGGGTCGTGGCGCCGCAGGCGGCGCCGGCGCTGCAGGCGATGCCGGCTGCATCGAGGTCGGCGAGGAGGTCGCGGGCGTCGGTGCCGTCGAAGCTGATGCTGACGTTGTTCGCGAGCCGTTCCGTGGGGTGGCCGTTGAGCACTGTGGCCGGGATCGCGGCGAGGATGCCATCACGGAGGCGCCCGGCGAGCGCCCCGATGCGGGCGCGGTCGGCGGCGAGCGTCGACTGCGTGAGGCGCAGCGCCTCGGCGGTGGCGACGATGCCGGCGACGTTCTCGGTGCCTGCGCGCCGCTGGCGCTCCTGGCCGCCGCCGTTCTGCTGCGCGAGGAAGGGCGTACCGCGCCGGATGTAGAGTACGCCGACGCCCTTCGGGCCGCGGAACTTGTGGGCGGCGAGGCTGAGGAGGTCGACGTCGCGGACGAGCGCGTCCAGCGCGAGCGTGTTCGGCGCCTGGACGGCATCGGTGTGGAACGGGATGCGCTTGCCGAGCGCGGCGGCGCGCTCGCGGACGGCGGCGGCGATCGCGGCGATCGGCTCGATGGTGCCGACCTCGTTGTTGGCGGTCATGACGCTGACGAGGATCGTCTGCGGCGTGATGGCGCGCGCGACGTCGGCGGGGTCGACCATGCCGAAGCGGTCGACGGGGACGTAGGTGACGTCGAAGCCGAAGCGCTCGAGGTACTGGCAGGCGTGGAGGACGGCGTGGTGCTCGATCTCTGATGTGACGATGTGGTTGCCCGCGCGCGCCTTCTTCTGCTGGAAGGCGACACCTTTGATCGCTGCGTTGATCGACTCGGTGCCGGCGCCCGTGAAGACCACCTCGCTCGGACGACAGCGGAGAATCTGTGCGATTGTGCGGCGAGCCTTCGTCAGGGCCGCGTCGGCCTCCTTCGCGAGGGTGTAGGTGGCGGAAGGGTTGCCGTACGAGGTGGTGAGGTAGGGCATCATCGCCGCGAGCGCGCGCGGGTGGAGCGGAGTGGTGGCGGCGTGGTCCAGGTAGACGAGGCGGCGGTGCTGCACGTGATCGAGGGTAGCCCGGTGCGGTGGAAGAAGTAAAGCGCCACCGGGTCACTAGAGGGGTTTGTCGTTGGGCGGCGCGAGCGCGGCCACCGTCGCACTGCTAAGCCTCGGGCGCTGTCGCGCCGCCGAGGCCCGGGAGGTTCGCGAAGGCCGTCAGATCGCCGAAGGGGCCGAGCGGCGCGCTCGGCGACTTCGCGCGCTTGCCCCGAAGGACGGTGCGGATGGCGCGGGGGAGGGCAGGCAGAAGGTCGGAGGCGAGGATGCCGCGGTCAGCGAGGTCGAGCGCCTCGGCGGCATCCTCGGCGGCGAGGCCGTGGAGGTAGACGGCGCAGGCGGCGGCCTCGAACGGCTCGGCGCCCTGCGCCAGCAGGCCCGCAATGGCGCCCGCCAGCACATCGCCGGTGCCGGCCGTCGCGAGCAGCGGGTTGGCGTGCGGGCTGATGGCGATGCGGCCATCTGGCGCGGCGACGACTGTGTGCGCGCCCTTGAGGGCGACGACCTGGCGCCACTCGCGCGCGGCGCGCGTCGCGACCCCGAGCCGATCCGCCTGGACGTCGGCTACGGAGGTCTCGGTGAGGCGGGCCATCTCGCCTGGGTGGGGGGTGAGGACCGCGATGCCGGCGCGTGGAAGGGCAGACGGCCAGTCGGGCGTGGCGGCGAGCGCGTTCAGGGCATCGGCGTCGACCACGCAGGCTCGGATGGCGTCAGGCAGCGCGCGGAGCGTTGCGAGCACGGCGTCGCGTACGCCCGGCGCCTGGCCGAGGCCCGGGCCGATCAGGAGCACGTCGTACCTGGGGAGCGCCTCGTCGACCGCTTTGGCGGCGGCGCTGTCGAGCGCGCGCTCGCACGCGAGCGGGACATACACGGCCTCGGCGAGCGCGACGGAGACAGCCACCCGGGCCGGGTGAGGCGCCGCGACGGCGACGAGCCCGGCGCCGGCGCGGTACGCCGCCTCGGCACTAAGGCGCACGGCGCCTGTATAGTCGGCGGAGCCGCCAACGACGAGCAGCTTGCCGAACGTGCCCTTGTTCGCGTCCTTTGGACGCGCGGGGAGGCGTTCCTTCACCCAACGGTTCTCGGTCAGCTCCGTCGCGACCTCGCGCGCTGCGTGCGGCGGGAGGCCGATGTCGACGACCTCGACGCGGCCGGCGCATTCGGAACCGGGAAGCATGCAGAGGCCGACCTTCGCGAGGCCGAGCGTGACGGTCGTATCGGCGTGGACGGCGAGGTCATGCGCGCGCCCGGTGTCTGCGTCAACGCCGCTGGGAAGGTCTACCGCGATCACCTGCGGCGCGCGCGGTCGCTCACGGGCGTCGCGCAGCCGTCGGAGGATGGCCGCGAGGTCGCCATCGGGCGGGCGCTGCGGGCCGGTGCCGAAGAGCGCGTCGATGACGAGTTCCGCGCCGTCGAGGGCGGCCTGCAAGCGCTCGTAGCCGGGGTCATCGGGCGCGGCGATGACGGGGACACTCAGCGCGCGGACCGCGGCGAGCTTCGGGTCGTCCGCCGGACGCGGGCGGAGGAGATAGACGACGACGTCGGCCTCCCACTCGGCGAGGTGGCGCGCGCAGACGAGGCCATCGCCGCCGTTGTTGCCGGGGCCGACGAGTACGAGGACGCGACGGCCGGCGACGACGCCGAGCTGCAGCCACGCTTCTTGCGCGATGGCGAGGCCGGCGTTCTCCATGAGCGCGTCGAGCGATGTCCCGGCGGCGACGGCCGCCTGCTCGAGCGCGCGCATCTCCGCGGATGTAACGAGCTTCACAGGCGTCCCTGACCCTTCAGCCACTCGATAAGGCGGGCGCGGTGCTCGCCACGGTCGAGCGGCGCCCTGTCGGCCATGCCGACGACGACGGCGATCGCGAGGTCGCCCTCGTGCGTGAGGCTAACATCAAGGCCGCGCGCGCCGATCGCCTCGGCGCGGCGCTGGGCGGCGCCGTGGAGGTAGACGAGCGGCTTGCCGCGGCGGTCCGGCAGCACCTCGATCTCGCGCCAGGCGAGGCCGCGCGCGCCGGTGCCGAGCGCCTTCATGACGGCTTCCTTGGCGGCGAAGCGGGCGGCGAGCTCGTGGACGCGGCCGCGGCAGAACGCCACCTCCTCGCGCGTGTAGACACGCTCGAGAAACCGTCGCGGGTGCCGCTCGAGGACGCGCCGGACGCGCGAGATGACGATGACGTCGACGCCGACGGCCATCTCCATGCGGCGATTGTACGCGGGTGTGGCTGGCGGCGCAGGGGATCGCGCCGCGGGCCTCCGGGGCACGGCGCCCGACGAGATTCTGCGTCAGGCGTCGGGCCCGGCCACGAGCGTGCCGCGCAGGAAGGCAACGACCGCTTCGTTGAACTGTTGCGCAGCGTCGATGTTGACGGCGTGCCCGCCATCGAGGCGTGCGACGCGCAGCATCGGCATGTGCGCCTCGGCGAAGGCGGCGTGCTCGGCGAAGCGTGTTTCCCGCTCGCCGAAGACCAGCAGCGACGGCACGCAGTTCTCGCCGATGCGCGTGCGCACCGGCGACGCCAGTACGATGTAGAGCCCGGTCTTTGCGACGCCGCCAGGGTCGAGCAGCGCGACGTCCGCCTCGAACGCGGCGCGCAGCTCGGGCGAAAGCCGCTTGCCGCGCGCCGGGTTCAGCGGGTGGTCGTCGAAGACGCGGCGGCCATCCACCGCGAGCCGCAGCGCCTGCGCCTCGAGTCCGGGCCGGACGCGCGCCACCCACTCGTTGTCGGCGAGCGCGGAGTTCGAGTTCGTGAAGACGTGTGCGATGACGCGCTCCGGATGGTCGAGCACGTAGCGCAGCGTCAGCGCAGCGCCGAGCGACTGCCCGAGCACAAACCAGCGTTCCGCGCCGAGATCTTCGCGGATGCGCTCGAACTCGCGCACGTAGTGCGCCGGCGTGTACGCCTCCGGTTCCTCCGGCGATGGCGAGCGGCCGTGTCCGAACAGCTCGACGACGACCGGGCGTGCGACCGTCGAGAGCGTGGCGAGGTTCGGCAGCCACTGCGCGCGGCTCGAGAGGATGCCGTGCACGAGCAGCAGGTACGGGCCGTCGCCGTCGTGCACGTCGTAGTGCAGGTGTACCGTCGACGCGCTCACTCCCGACGCCGCCTCAGGAACTCGCCGAAGACATCGTCAAAGTCGGCGGGTCGCTCGCCAGGGTCAGGAGGTGACAATGACCTGGCCTTGTCGGCGCTGGAACGCGGGTTATACGTGGGCCTCAACACGCCGATGCTGACAACTATGGCGCCGAGCACAACGATGCCGGCTGCGATGCCGAGATACATCCAGACCTTTGCGCGCGATGGCGGCTCCTCTGGCCGCCCGAAGATGCTCAGGATGGTCGTCCCGCCGCTTCTCACGGTGACGGTCTGGAAGTTCGAGACCCAAAAGCCGTCCTCTGTCTTGAGCTCGTGCCGGGGTGGATCAGCGTCGATGTTCGGGCAGCACGTCAGCTGTTGAGCAGGCGGCCGCGGGTAGAAGGCCGTGAAGCCGCCGAGGACGGGTATGCAGTCACGGATGATCACGGAGTATTCGCCGGGAGGCACGTAGACGAACAGTCTGCCGTCCTGCGTGACAGGCGAGTGCTTGATCGGCGTGAGCGCATTGAGATCGAGCGGCGCCGTGCCACGCGGCAGCTTGACGCGCTCAAGCGACTCAAAGATCAAGATCTCACAGGACTCGAGCACACCGGCAGGCGTCAGCGAGGGCGCGAACGCGCTCGTCGACGTGTATCCGCCAGGTCGAGCGAGGACTGTGCCGACGCGTATCTCGAGCAGCCCTTCGTCAGGCTGGGCGGCCACTTCCGAACCCGGCAGGGCAACGATGGCGACTGTAGCGCCCAATAGACCGAGACTCAGCGCTCGCAGGTGCATGCGTGCCATTGTCGCTCACAGACGGCCGGTGAGCCGCGCGCGCTCGAGCACGCCCTCGAAGATGCGCACGGACGCCGCGTCCACGAGCACGCCTGCCTCGCCCGCGGCGCCGGCGCCGGCGGACGATGCCGCCTCGTACGCCTCGCACATGCGCTTCGCCAGCGCGATCTCCCTCTCCGTCGGCGCGAAGACGTCGTTCGCGATGGCGATCTGGCTCGGGTGGATGCACCACTTGCCGACGCACCCGAGCGTGCTGCCCCAGGTGGCCTCGCGGCGGTAGCCGTCGGCGTCGCGGTAGTTGGGATACGGGCCGTCGATCGCGTCGATGCCGGCCGCGCGAGCGGCGACGATCATGCGATTGCGCGCGTAGTGCCACATGTCGCCGGGGTAGCGCAGCGCCGGGTCCGTGACGTGGCCGGTGCGGATTCCCTGGCTCGCGGAGAGGTCGCCGACGCCGAGGATCAGCGCCTCGAGCCGCGGCGAGCATGCGGCGATCTCCTCGACGCGCGCGAGCGCCTCCGTCTCCTCGACCAGCGCCTCCAACCCGATGCGGTGAGGCAGCCGCAGCTTCGCCTCGAGTTGGGCAAGCAGCGTCTCGACGAACCAGACGTCGCGCGGCGCCTTCACCTTCGGCACGATGATGATGTCGAGGCTCGCGCCGGCGTGCGTGACGACTTCGACGATGTCCTCGTGGCACCAGATCGTGCGCACGTCGTTGATGCGCACGGCACGCGTCTTGGCGCCCCAGTCGATGCTGTTCAGCGCGTCGATGACGCGGGCGCGCGCGGCCACCTTCTCCGCCGGTGCGACGGCGTCCTCGAGGTCGAGAAAGACGAGGTCGGCGGCGCTCTTGGCCGCGCTCGCGATCATCCGCTCCTGCGAGCCAGGCACCGCCAGCTCCGACCGCCGCAGTCGCACCGTCATGTCTGTGCCTCCAGCCGGTGTCCGTGCGGGTCGACGCCGATCTCGGCGAGGATCTCGGCACGGTGCTCGTCGAGCAGCGGCGGCCGCCGGTAGACCTTGGCCGGCGTCTGGGTGAAGTGGATCGGCGGCGCCGCGATCTGTACCCGCTCCCCCGTCTCAGGCAGCTCGATCTCCGCCAGCATCCCGCGCGCCGCGACGTGCGGGTCGGCGAAGATGTCGCTCGCCGTGTTCACCGGCCCCACCGGCACGCGGCCAGCCAGCTCGGCGACGACCTGCGCCTTCGTCCGCGTCTTCGTCCACGCCGAGATCGCGTCGATCACGATATCGCGGTGCTCAAGGCGCGCGATGTTCTCGAACGTGCGCGGGTCGTCGATCAGGTCGACGCGGCCGATGAGGCCGCAAAGGACGGCCCAGTGATTCGGCGTCGGCGCCGCGATGGCGACCGCGCCGTCGGACGTCTCGAAGACGTCAAACGGGCACAGCGCGGCGTGCCCGCGGCCCTTCGGCTCAAGCTCACGGCCGCCGAAGGAGTATTGGTACACGAGGTTCTCGCACAGCGCGAGCACGCCGTCGTACATCGCGACATCGACGAACTGTCCCTCGCCGGTGATGCGCGCGCGGTAGATGGCCGAGACGATGCCGAGCGCCGCGAGCGTGCCCGGATAGATATCGCCGACGCTGGCGCCCGCGGGGTATCCCTGCGAGCCCTCGGGGCCCGTGAGCCGCACGATGCCTCCCATGCTCTGGGCGATGACGTCGAACGCCGGCCACTCGGCGTACGGGCTCTCGCCGGTGCGCGGGTCGCCGAAGCCGCGGATGGCGCCGTAGACGATGCGCGGGTTGCGGGCCCGCAGCGTCTCGTAGCCGACGCCGAGGCGGTCCATGACGCCGACGCGGGAGTTCTCGACGACGGCGTCCGCCGTCTCGACGAGCCGAAAGAGGATGTCGAGGTCGTCGTTTTTCCGCAGGTCGAGCGCGATGCTGCGCTTGTTGCGGTTGATGCTCGCGAAGTACCCGCCGTACGGCGCCTCCTCGCGCGTGCCGCGCCACGGCGGCATGCCGCGCGTCATGTCGCCGCGCGGCGGCTCGACCTTGATGACGTCGCACCCGAGGTCTGCGAGCAGCATCGTGCAGAACGGCCCCGCCAGCGCCTGCGTCAGGTCGATCACCCGCACGTCCTGCAGCGGTCCTGTGCGTGCGCTCACGGCGCCTTCCTTCGCTTGATCCACACCGTCCGCTCTCCTTCGAATACCAATGTCCCGTCCTGGTTCGTGCCCCAGTGCTTGAAGCGCACGAGCCCAGCGTCCGGCCGGTCGCTGTCGTCCTTCGCCAGCACCTCGGTGTAGGCGTACAGCGTATCGCCGTGGTGCACCGGCGACGTGAACCGCAGCTTGTCGAGGCCCACCTCCGCGACCGCGTGCTCCGCCGTGTCCTGCGTCGCGAGCCCGATCACAATCGACGCCGTCACCAGCCCGAACACGATGCGCTGTCCGAACGGACCGCCCTGCATCGCGTGCTCGTTGAAGTGCGCCTGCGCCGTGTTCATGACGAGCTTCGTCAGGAGCTGCCCCTCTACCTCACCCACCGTCGTCCCGCGCGCATGCCGATACTTGTCGCCGACGGCGAAGTCCTCGAAGTAGCGTCCGCTGTCGCTGGTCGCTCGTCGCATGTCGCTCATGCGCCGCACGTGACGCAGCGGCCGCGATCACATCGCGACCGCGGACAGGACAGGTCTACAGGCCTGTCCGTACGAGTAGGCGGGAGTCTAACGAGTGACGACGAACGACGAACGCCGAGCCTCAACGCGCCCGCCCCAGCAATCGGTCCGAGATGATCACCCGCTGGATCTCCGACGTCCCTTCGAAGATCGTCGTGAGGCGCGCGTCGCGCCAGTAGCGCTCGACCGCGCGCTCCGTCGTATAGCCGTTGCCGCCGTGCACCTGGATCGCTTCGCCGGTCACGCGCTCGGCCATCTCCGTGGCGAAGAGCTTCACCATCGCCGCTTCCTTCTCGATGTTCTCGCCGGCGTCGCAGCGCTCGGCGACGAGGTACATGAGCGCGCGCGCCGCCTCGACCTGCGTCGCCATGTCAGCGAGCTTGAAGCGGATCGCCTGGAACTCGCCGATCGGCCGCCCGAACTGCACGCGCTCGCCGGCGTACGCCAGCGAGTCCTCGAGCGCGCCGCGCGCCAGCCCGATCGCGCGCGCGGCCGTGTGGATGCGCGCGACGTTCAGGCCGTGCATCGTCGCGTTGAAGGCGCGTCCCGCGCCGCGCGGGGTGTGGGCGGAGGCGTTGGCGCGCGCGCCAAGCACCGCATCGCCGGGCACGCGCAGGCCGTCGAACACGAGGTGGAAGGTCGTGATGCCGTAGTAGCCGATCTTGTCGATCGGCGTGCCCGTCAGGCCGTCAGGGAAGCGGTCGCGCTCCTTCTCGACGAGGAAGCTCTCGAGCCCGCGGGAGCGGTTCTCGCCCGGCGCCGGGTCGGCCGTCCGCGCGAGCAGCATGATGAAGTCGGCCGCGAGCGCGTTCCCGCACCAGCGTTTCTCGCCGGTAATGCACCACTCGTCGCCGTCGCGTACCGCGCGGCACTGCACGTTCGCCAGGTCCGACCCGGCGCCCGGCTCGGACAGCGCTGCCGCGCCGATCCACTCGCCCGCCGCGCTCTTTCGCAGCAGCTCCGCGCGCCGCGCGGGGTCGGCGACCTGCGTCCCCATGCCGTTGCCGCGGGCGATGATGCTGGCGACGGACATCCAGCCGCGAGCGAGCTCCTCCGTAATCAGCGCGTACTCGAAGACGCCGAGGCCCATGCCGCCGAACTCGCGCGGGATCATGATCCCGAAGTAGCCCATTGCCGCCATGCGGCGCAGAAAGTCGCGCGGGATGTCGGCCTTCCGCTTGTCGAGCTCGTTCGCGAGCGGTAGCACCTCATCCATGGCGAATGCGCGTGCGGTCTGCTGGAGCGCGAGCCGCTCGTCGGTGAGGAAGGGATTGCTGGCGCTCACGACGGCCTCCGCTTCGCGACGAGGTTCGTGCGGCGGAACTCGACGACGAGCTCGCCGCGCTGGTTGCGCCCTTCGGTGTGCCAGGTGACGACGCCGAACACCGGCCGCGAGGCAGACTCGCGCGCGTCGACCACCTCGCTCGCGGCGACGATCGTATCGCCCGGGTACACGGGCCGGTGGAAGGTGGCGGCGTCGACGCCGAGGAAGGGCCCGCCCGCCTCGCTCAGGTCCTCGACGGAGAGGCCGACGACCGTGCAGAGCACGAGCATCGGGTTGACGACGATGCCCGGGTGGCCCTCGGCGCGCGCGTACTCGGCGTTGAAGTAGAGCGGGTTGTAGGCGAGCGTGGCCGTCGTGAACATGGCGTTATCCGCTTCGGTCAGGGTACGGCCCCAGTGGTGGACGAAGCGACGGCCGGGTGTGAAGTCCTCGAAGGCGTGGCCTTTCCGTTGCAGCTCGAAACTGGCCGGGTCGAACTCGGGCATGGCGAAACTATACTCGCGTCACGACGCGTGAGAACCCGGAAGCGTCTGCGGTTGCGCTGGCCAACCGAGGCGCGGCTCAGCCCTGCTGCGCGTAGTTGCTCGCGCCGCACCAGTCGCCGCCGACGACCGGCGCGTCGCCGACGCCCCAGGCATCGTGGCCCTGCGGGAGAGACGTGACGTCGCCCGGGCCCGCGATGGACTCGGTGCCATGGTCCATGCGGATCGCGAGGCGGCCGCTGACGTGGTACTCGAGGTGCGGCCCCTCGCAGCTCGCCGTGCCAGCGTTCGGCTTGATGTCGTTTTGACCAACGCCAGCCGGGGCTGAGGCATCAGGCGGCCGATTGCCATGTCGCCGACCTTCACGATCTCCGCCTGGTTGTTGGGGATGGTCCGCGCCTCAGCGGTGTTGCCGAAGCTCTTGTGCTCTGTCTGCTGCACGGTCATCCTCCGATGCGATGATGGACACGATCAATAGTCCGTCACACGAACGTTGTCAGGGTGCGTGCGAAATGGGCGATGCTTGAGCGGCGCTGGCTTGATGGCAGTGACGGAGGAGGCAAGGATCGATGGACCCCGCTGTTCAGCAGGTGGTGGAGGCGATCGTCGAGAATCGGCGGCGCTTCGAGGCGTTCTCCCGCTCGCTGAGCGCCGAAGAGCTCGAGCGGCCTGTGCCCCAGAGCACCTGGCGCGTGCGTGACTTCATCGCCCACCTGGCAACGCTCGACCCTGTGATGGAGCGCTGGTTCTCCGGCGGCGCGTCGCTTGGCGGCGAGGGCAGCGACGGCGAGCGAGCCTCCTTCGACATCGACAAGTTCAACGAAGCGGAAGTGGTCGCACGCCGGGGATGGTCGCTGGACCAGCTGCTCGAGGAGGGCGCTCGCAACCGCGAGCGGCTGATCGCTGCGCTTTCGCGGCTCACCACGGAGGACATCGAGCGTCCGATGTACTTCGGCGGCGATGCGAAGCGTAAGGCGGGCACGATCCAGCTGAAGCTCTTCCTCGCCGGCTGGTCACAACACGACCCGATTCATGTTGCCGACATGCTCAAGGCGCTGCCGGAGCGCGTCGGAGATCCGGAGCTGCGGGCCTGGACGGATAACGTGTTCGTGCGCGGCTACCAGCAGGTGATGAACCGCCCTGCGAGCTAACCGTCGCCCTCGCGAGCGTAGACGCGTTCGCCGGCGACCCACGTCTCGACCACGCGAAGGCCTTCGTCGAGCAGGACGAGGTCAGCGGCGCAGCCGGGAGCGAGCCGACCGAGGTCGCCGCGATTGATGACGCGCGCGGGTACCGTCGATCCCATCGCGACCGCATGATGCGCTGGGACGTCGAGGTGAGCGACAGCGTTGCGAACGGCCTGGTCGAGCGTGATGATGCCGCCGATGATGGTGCCGTCGCTGACACGTATCGCCTTCCCGCCCTCGACGCGGATCCGGGTGCCCTCCCACTCCCCTTCGCCGTCCGGCGTGCCGGCGAGCGGCATCCCGTCCGTGACCAGCGCGACGCGCCCGGCGCCCTTGGCCCTCACGAGCAGCCGCGCTGCGGCGAAGTCAACGTGCGCGCCGTCGCCAATCAGCTCGACGGTCACGCGGTTGTCCGCGATGACGGCCGCGAGGACGCCGGGGTCGCGGTGTGCGAACGGGCGCATGGCGTTGAAGCAGTGTGTGACATGCGTCGCCCCCCAGCCGATGGCGCGCCGTGCCTCTTCGTACGTCGCGTCGGTATGGCCGATCGCGGCCGTGGCACCGGAGGCGATGATGGCGCGGGCGAGGGCCTCGGCGTCCGGGAGCTCCGGGGCAAACGTCACCTGCTGCACCCACCCGCCCGACGAGGCGACGAGCTGCTCGTACTCGACCACGCTCGGCGCTCGTAGCCAGCCGGGCGGGAACGCCCCCTTGCGCGCCGGGTTGATGTACGGACCCTCGAGGTGGAAGCCGAGCATGCGGGCGCTGTTGGCCGGGGGCGGCAGCGCCGCGATCGGCGCCAGCGCGTCGAGCCGACGCCGGATCGTGGCGTGGTCGGGGCCGGACGTGCTGACAAGGAAGCCCGTCACGCCGTTGCGGACCGCCCAGCGGGCGTAGGCGCGGACTTGCTGGGGGTCTTCGGTCATGAGGTCGAAGCCACCGCCGCCGTGGACGTGAATATCGATGAACCCGGGCGCGACATAACGATTCCGCGCATCGACAATGACGTCGGCCGTGGGCGCGGATGCGCCCACGTGGACCGCGGCGATGACACCGCCGTCCAGCAAGAGCGATCCTTCGACGGTGCGTGCTGCGAGCACGAGTCGGGCGTTGACGATGGCTGTGCGCGTCATATCTGCGTGGGCACTAGGTCTGGCACGTCCGGCACCAGGTCGTGACGCGCTGGTTCGGGGAGATCTCGGTCAGGTGGGTGCCGCAGCGCGGGCAGCGGCCCTGGTCGCGCGGGGCGGCGGGCGGGGCTCCGCGACGGTGAATCTTGAGATGGTCGCGCCACTCCTCGTATTCGAGCTCGTCGCGAAACTTCTCACGGACGATCGGGATGCTACGCTCGAAGACCGTGTGCATGGCGGCGTAAAGGCGGCCGATGTCGTCGTCGGACAGCTCAGTGCGCTTGCGGAAAGGGGCGATGCGCGCCTCGAAGAGGATTTCGTCGGAGTAGGCGTTGCCGATGCCGGCGATGAACTTGTGGTTCGTGAGGATGTTCTTGATGGCGCCGGAGTGCTTGCGGATGCGGGCGCGGAAGTCGGCCTCGCTCACCTCTAGCGCGTCCGGCCCCATCTCGGCGAACATCGGCACGCGCTCGACCTGCTCCGCCGGCACGACGTAGACCTTCCCCATCAGCAGGTCGTCTGCGTAGCGGAGCTGCATGCCCGTATCGAGCGTCAGCACGAAGCAGGTCTTCTTCGCGCGCCTCGCCGAGGGTTTGAGGTACTGGAAGCGGCCCTTGAGCATCGGGTTGACGACCATGACTGACTCGTCGGCGAGGCCGAAGAGGAGGAACTTGCCGCGGCGGAGGACATGGCCGAAGCGGTTGCCTGTGAGGGTAGCGGCGAAGTCGGCGGCGCCCGTGCGGATGACATGCGGGATCAGCGCCTCCGCCTGGAGGCATTCGGCGCCGACGATGCGCTCGTTCAGGAACGCTCGGATTGCCTCCAGGTCGGGGATCTCCGGCATGGTCGCACGGTAGCCGAGGAGGGCGCCGGACGCGAGACAAGCAAAGCCCCACCGCATCGCGGTGGGGCTCGGCCGCGGTGTTCAGTTGTGCCCGGCCGCGCTTACGAGGTCTTGCCCTCGATCATCGGCTGCCCGGTCTGCACCTTGATCTGCTTCGGCTTCATGCTCTCAGCCTTCGGCAGGCGCAGCTCGAGCACGCCGTGCTCGAAGTTGGCCTGCGCCTTCTCGGCGTCGACCTCGGTCGGGAGCGTGAACTGCCGCAGGTAGGTGCCCGTGCTGCGCTCGCGGCGGTACCAGTTGCGGCCCTTGTCCTCATGCTCCTCGCGCGCTTCGGCCTTGAGCGTGAGGAGCTGGCCCGTGACCGAGATGTCGATGTCGTCCGGCTTCACGCCCGGAAGCGACGCCTTGACGACGACGTCGTCGTTCGTCTCATAGACGTCGACCGGGAAGTAGCCGGCGGAGCCACTGCCGTTGCCACCGAACACCCGCCACGGGCGGGCCTCGTCGAAGAGGCGGTCGACCGTCTGCCTGAGGCTGGCCATTTCGGCGAAGGGGTCCCAACGAATGATGTCTGCCATATCTGCATCCCTCCTTGTCTTTTGGTGTCTGGCCCCCGAAACACGGGGTGTCATCTGCCAAAAATCTAGCGCTCGGAAGTATCGTTGTCAAGAGGCTTGATGGCATGAGTAGCAGTGTTGATGATGTCAATGTTGTGATATTGGGCCCGCCTCCGCTATAGTTGAGGCATGGCGGACTTCTACGAGACCCTCGGGGTGAAGCGCGACGCCTCCGAGAAGGAGCTGAGGGCGGCGTATCGTCGACTCGCCCGGCGCTACCACCCGGACGTCAACCCCGGAGACAAGGCTGCGGAGGCCAAGTTCAAGGAGATTAACGCCGCCTACGAGGTGCTCTCGGACGCCGAGAAGCGTCGCAAGTACGACAAGTACGGCGACAAATGGGAGTACGCCGACCAAATTGAGGAGGCGCAGCGGCAGCGGGGCGCGCGGTTCGCGAGCGGCAACGGCGGCTTCCAGACCTTTGAGATCAACGACCTGGGCGACCTGGGCGACCTGGGGAGCGTGTTCAGCCAGTTCTTCGGCCGTGGCGGAGGCGGCGGCGCGGGCACACGGACGCGTGCGCGGCCGTTCAGCCGGCGCGGCGCGGATGTCGAGCAACCGGTCGAGGTGACACTCGAAGAGGCGTACCACGGCACCACCCGGACCGTCGAGATGCTGTCGCACGATGCGTGCCCGACGTGCGGCGGAAGCGGGGAGATCGCGGGGGCGACGTGTCACGCATGCGGGGGCGACGGTGTGGTCGCGCGTCCGCGCAGGCTCGAAGTGAAGATCCCGCCGGGAGTTGCGACGGGTTCGCGCGTCCGGGTGGCGGGCGAGGGGCAGCCGGGCATTGGTGGCGGCGCGAAGGGAGACCTCATCCTGAGCATCAGGGTGCGGCCACATCCCCGGTTCGAGCGCCGGGGCGACGACCTGTACGAGGACATCGATGTACCGCTCACCGTGGCGGTGCTCGGGGGCGAGGCGGAAGTGCCGACGGTGACCGCGAAGGTGATGCTCAAGATCCCGCCACTGACGCAGAACGGGCGAGTGTTCAAACTGAGTGGCCTCGGCATGCCGCGGCTGGGGCGCGAAGGCAAAGGCGACCTGCACGCGCGCGTGCGCGTGCGGCTGCCGGAGCGGATCGATGACCGGCAGCGGGCCCTCTTCGAGCAGCTTCGGGCGAGCGGGCTGTGATGGTGGTACCTGCGAATGATGGACGGACGCGAGCAATTCGTTGACCAGCACCACGACCCGGACGAGCCGGTGTACGTGATCTCGATCGCAGCGCGCATGGTTGGCATGCACGCGCAGACGCTGCGGCAGTACGAGCGTGCTGGGCTCGTCGAGCCCAAGCGGTCGCGCGGGAATATTCGGCTGTATTCGCGCGCGGACGTGGCGCGGCTGCGGCAGGTGCAACGCCTGATCAACGACCTCGGCGTGAACCTGGCGGGTGTCGAGGTGATCCTGCGGATGAGCGAACGGATGCGCCAGATGGAGGAGGAGTTGCGGCGGCTGCGCGAGGAGCTCGCGCAGCACGAACAGAAGCGATAGCCGGCGAGCGGCCCTCGTTGGCTGCACGCCTCGGCGAGGCGGAAGAAGGACAAGCGACATGATGAGACAGGACCGGTTCACACAGCAGGCACAGGAGGTGTTGGCCGCCTCGCAGGAGATGGTGCGGCAGCAGCGGCACTCGCAGTGGGATGTGGAGCACGTGCTGCTGGCGCTGTTGCAGCACCGTGACGGGCTGGCGCCGCGCATCCTTGAAGCGATGGGTATCGACGTGCCGGCGCTCGTGCAGCGCGTGGCGGAGACGCTTGCGCGCTCGCCAAAGCTGGCGTACGACGTCGTGCAGGTGTATACGACGCCGCGCATCGTGAAGATGCTTGAGACGGCGAATGCCGAGGCGGAGCGCCTGAAGGACGAGTACGTCGGTGTCGAACACCTGCTGATCGCGATCGCGGACGAGCGTGAGGGGGATTCGGCGCGGATCCTGGCGCAGTTCGGCGTCGACAAGGAGCGCATCTACCGGGCGCTGCAGGAGATCCGCGGCAGTGCGCGGGTGGACTCCCCGACGGCGGAGAGCAAGTACGGCGCCCTCGAGAAGTACAGCATCGACCTGACGGCGGCGGCACGCGATGGCAAGCTCGACCCGGTGATCGGCCGGGAGGTCGAGATCCGTCGTGTCATGCAGATCCTCAACCGGCGCACAAAGAACAACCCGGTGATCATCGGCGAGGCCGGCGTCGGCAAGACGGCGGTGGTCGAAGGGCTGGCGCAGAAGATCGTCAGCGGCGACGTGCCGGAGAACATCAAGGACAAGCGGCTGCTGGCGCTCGACATGGGGGCGATGATCGCCGGCTCGAAGTTCCGCGGCGAGTTCGAGGAGCGCCTGAAGGCCGTGATCGACGAGATCAAGCGCGCCGAGGGCGAAGTGATCATCTTCATCGACGAGATGCACCAGGTCGTGGGCGCGGGTGCCGCGGAGGGCGCCATCGACGCGAGCACGATGATGAAGCCGGCGCTCGCGCGGGGCGAGCTGCGCGTCATCGGCGCGACAACGCTCGACGAATACCGCAAGTACATCGAGAAGGACCCGGCGCTCGAGCGGCGCTTCTCACCCGTGTTCCTCGACGAGCCGAGCGTCGACGAGACGATCGAGATCCTGCGGGGCCTGCGACCAAAGTACGAGGCGCACCACAAGGTGCGCATCTCCGACGACGCAATCATCGCCGCGGCGCGTCTGAGTGACCGCTACATCACCGAGCGCTATCTCCCGGATAAGGCGATCGACCTGATCGACGAGGCGGCGAGCAAGCACGTGATCGACCAGCAGTCAATGACGCCGGAGCTGCGCGACCTCAAGAAGCGGCTCGACGAGCTGCAGATGGAGACGGAGGCCGCGGCGAACCGCCAGGACTACGAAGCGGCGGCGCGGATCCGCCAGCAGGTGCTCGAACTGCAGGCGGAATACGAGGCGGCCAAGGCAGACTGGGAGCGCACGCACACAGAGGACATGACCATAACGGAGCAGGACATCGCCGAGCTGATCGCGTCGATCACGGGCATTCCCGTCAGCCGCATGCTCGAGGGCGAGGCGGAGAAGCTGCTGCACATCGAAGAGGCGCTGCACCGGCGCGTCATTGGCCAGGACAAGGCGGTCGAGGCGGTGGCGGAGGCGCTACGCCGGGCGCGTGCGGGGCTGAAGGACCCGAAGCGGCCGATCGGCAGCTTCATCTTCCTCGGCCCGACGGGTGTCGGCAAGACCGAGCTGGCGCGCGCGCTGGCGGAGTACCTGTTCGATGACGAGGAGGCGATGATCCGCCTCGACATGTCGGAGTACCAGGAGCGGCATACGGTGTCACGCATCCTTGGCGCGCCCCCCGGGTATGTCGGCTACGAGGAGGGTGGCTCGCTCACCGAGGCCGTGCGGCGGCGTCCGTATCGGGTCATCCTGTTCGACGAGATCGAGAAGGCGCACCCGGATCTGTTCAATGTGCTGCTGCAGATCCTCGACGACGGGAGGCTGACAGACGGCCAGGGCCGGACGGTCGACTTCCGGAACACCATCATCATCATGACGTCGAACCTCGGCACGAGCTCCGAGAACAAGGGGCGGTTCGGGTTCGTGACGAGCCGCGCGCAGGACGACGGCCAGCGCTCGTTGCGGCAGGAGCAGATCGAGCGGGCGCTCCGCGAGGCCTTCCGGCCCGAGTTCCTGAACCGCATCGACGAGATCATCGTGTTCGAGCCGCTGACGGAAGCGGAGCTGCGACAGATCGTCGACCTGATGCTGAACGAAGTGCGCAAGCGTCTGGCGGACCGCAAGGTGGACTTCGAGGTGACCGACGCTGCGAAGGAAGAGCTCGTGAAGGAGGGCTTCGACCGTGTCTACGGCGCGCGGCCGCTCCGGCGGACGGTGCAGCGCCAGGTCGAGAACGCGCTGGCGCGACGCATCCTGGCGGGTGAGTTCCGCGAGGGCGACGTCGTGCGGGTGGACTACCGTGACGGGTCCTACGTGTTCGAGAAGGCCGGCTCGCGGCCGGAGCCGGAGCGCGAGCCGGCCGGCGTCCCGGCGTAGCGCTGTGACGTAGCCGGGCGAGCCTCGGAGCGATCCGGCATCGCCGTGCCGCCTATTCGTGGTACCTGGCGAAGGACGCGCGCGTCGGTGTGGTGCTGCGGCGCCGACCGAGCGTGTGGGCGCGCTTGAGCCTGCGGCACACAGACACCAATGCCGAGCACGGGCAGTGGATCGGCGGGCGGGTGGCATGAGCGGAGAAGCGGCGTCTCGCCGGACCGGGGGCGGTTCGTGTATTTGGTACGCAAGAGCGGCGGCATGCCGCGCGACGTGCAGACCGACAGCTGGATCGCGATGAGTCGGGCGCCGTGGTTCACGGCGCTGGTGTGGTGGCCGATTGGCGGCATGTACCGCACCTGAGGCTGCTTCCCCAACGCGCGTTCGGTGTTCCTCGGTCGGTTGCCGTTGGCGGCCGGATGCCGGCGTGCTGCCGGGGTGGCTCGGGATCATGCGCGAACCGCGGCACGTCGACCACACGCAAAACAGAACGGAGCGTACGGTGCATTGAGCCGGCTGCTGCGCGACGGCTGGCTGGCGCTCGACCGGCTTGAGGCACCCCCGGGTGGGCGCGCGACCACCCGGGCGGCGACGGGCGCACGCTCATCATGATCGAGCGCACGGACGCGGACTGCACTTTATGGCCTGCGGCGGACAGCGTGTCGTCGAGTTTGCGCCGCGCGAGAGCGGTGGACGCGAGCATCCATTGGGACGGCGATCTGCGCCGACGGGGGGTGCCCGCCCCGCAGCCATCGCCGCCGAAAGCGGGGGTTGCCGGCGGGCGCGCGACGGGATTGAATCCCGAACGGGCTACGTACGCGATAGTTTGCAGTAGCGGTGGATCCGCGCGCGTGTCCCAGGCTCGCTCCCTCGCGCCGCATCATCGCGGAACACTGGGGTGTCACAAACGTCACAGAGGGAGCTGCGGTTTAGGGCGTCGCTCAGTGAACCGGCTTCGGCGATCAGTTCGTCCGGAGAGTTTGCTGCCGCATCGACGGCCTGAATCCACAGTCGAAATCGATCTTGCACCAGCGACGCGTCTCTCGTTCTCTCTAATAACGTCCTGCGGAAGTCGTCACGGGACATGGCGTCGATCAGCCTGTACCGAAGGCCCTCCGCAAGTAGTTGTCCCTGATCCGGTTGGCACTTGTTCCAGTACGGCTCCAACCGCTCCCCGGCGTGAGCGAACCCGACCATCTCGACTTCGTAAACAAGATCAGATCGTTGTCGGCGCCATCGCCCAGATGGCGACGATTCTTGGCCTAATTCGAACAACTTAAACACCTCATCGCCGAAGACACGCGATGACCAAAGAGTAGCTAGGTTGAACTGTCGCTCGAATCTGTGAAGATCATCCGACGAAGCTTGTCTATGCTCCTCCATCTCCATGTTAAGAAAGTGCCTGAACGGCGTGCGATACCTGTCGCGGCGATGGAGTAACGCGAAGAATCGCAGCGTTAGCTCGCGATGGCGCATTCTCTTGTCAGCCGCTGACTTTCCTCACAACCGCAAGAAGTCCTGTCTCTCGGCCAGCTTCGCAATTAGGTTGTTGTACGCGCCACGGTAAAGGCAGTTCCTAAGCTCCTGCGCATTGAGGCTCATCGAACCCAGGTTGAGTCTCGCGAACAGTGCGTACTTCATGTCCGGGTGGCTGTCAGGGGCCAATACGATAATGGGGAGGTTGGTATCCCAGAAGCGGCGCCTGTCCTCGATGGTTAAGGCGCGAATGTCTTTGGCATTGAGCTCAACTAGCACCTCCATCTGCGACAGCACTAGCGCATCGAGCGGAGGCAGCTTCGTTGTTAGCCCCCGGCGCTCCTTAAGCTGCTGCGTCAACGGTTCGAGAAAGCGGAACAGTGTCTCAAATCGCTGGTGCCCGTCGATGACGAGCCAGGTGCCGTCTGACTCCTCGGAGATAAACAGCGCAGGGACAGGAAGCGCCAGCAGTACCGATTCGATGAAGCGACTCGCGCGCTGTCGATCCCAGACGTAGTTCCGCTGGAAGTCTGGTTCGAGTTGCAATTTTCCCTCGGCGAACTTGTCCCAGACATCCCGTACGCTAATGTCATATCGCGCCCATTTTAGGGTTCGGTACTGCGGCGGTATATCGAGCGGGACGTATTCTTCGACGTCCTCGGGTTCCCATTCTTGCTCGTATGGGATGCTAGGCACCGACGCCCCCGTTCGCGCTTGATTAGGGCCTATCATGCATTCACCCGGCTCGAATGTCAAGCAACCAGGTACTGGATGTCGTCAAGCTGCCTCTCGCCCAGGGCGCGCGGACGTTAGGGCGTTCACCCGAGAATCACGACTGCCGATTCTACGCGAGTTTGATCTGCACCGCCTTGGTCTCGAGGTACTCCTCGAGGCCCTCGTGGCCGAGCTCGCGGCCGATCCCGGACTGCTTGTAGCCGCCGTACGGCATGAACGGCAGGCCGGCGCTGTGGTAGGCGTTGACCCAGACCGTGCCGGCCTGGATGCCCTTCGCCATCTTGAAGGCGGTGTTGATGTCCTTCGTCCAGACGGCGGCGGCGAGGCCGTAGATCGTGTCGTTGGCGATGCGCAGCGCCTCGCCGGCGTCCTTGAAGGTGAGTACCGAGAGCACCGGGCCGAAGATCTCCTCCTTCGCGATCGCCATGTCGTTGCGGACGTTGTCGAAGATCGTCGGCTGGACGTAGAGGCCGCGGTCGTAATCGCCGCCGGTGAGGCGGCCGCCGCCGCAGAGCATCGTGGCGCCTTCCTCCTGGCCGGCGTGGACGTAGCGGACGACTTTGTCGAGCTGCTGCTCGTTGATCACCGGGCCCATCGTTGTCGACGGGTCCTCGGGGTTGCCGACCTTCACCGTCTTCGTGAACGCCTGGAGCTTCGCGAGAAACTCGTCCTTAATCGACTCCTGCAGCAGCAGGCGCGAGCCGGCCTGGCAGACCTGGCCGGTGTTTAGGTAGATGCCGAAGAAGGCGCCGCCGACGGCCGCGTCCATGTTCGCATCGGCGAAGACGATGTTGGGTGACTTGCCGCCGAGCTCGAGCGAGATCTTCTTCAGATTGCCCGCGGCCGCCTGCATGATCGTCTTGCCGACGGCCGTCGAGCCGGTGAAGGCGATCTTGTCGACCTTCGCCGATGCCGCAAGTTCGGCGCCGACGACTGGGCCGGGGCCGGTGACGACGTTGATGACGCCGGCGGGCGCCCCGGCCTCGCTGATGATGCGCGCCAGCTCGAACGTCGTGCCGGCGGTAAACTCCGACGGCTTGGCGACGATCGTACAGCCGGCGGCGAGCGCGGGCGCGAGCTTCCATGAGATCAGCAGCACAGGGAAGTTCCACGGCGTGATCACGCCGACGACGCCGACGGGCTCGTGCATCGTGATGCCGATGGCGTCTGGCGCGAAGTTGGTCACAGACTCGCCGTGCATGTCGAGCGCGAGGCCGGCGTAGTAGTCGAAGACGTCGGCGGTCATTGCCACTTCAGCGATGGCCATCGACTGGGGCTTGCCGACCTCCTTCGACAGCAGCTGGGCGAGCGGGAGCAGTTCGGCGCGGATCTTCTCCGCGGTCTTGCGGAGCACCTGCGCGCGCTGCTGGGCAGGCGCCTTCGCCCATGTGCCCGCGTCGAACGCGGCGCGGGCGGCATCGATCGCGCGGTGCGCGTCCTCGGCATCGCCCCAGGCGATCGTCTCGACGAGGTCTCCGGTGGCGGGGCTGCGGCGCTCGTAGGTCTGGCCGGTCGCGGGTGCCACCCACTGGCCGGCGATGAAGTGCTCGTACGTCCGGGCGGCTGGCGCTTGGGCTGGTTCTTTCGTCTGGGTGACCACAGTGGACCTCCTGGCGCTGCGCGGGCGATATGTCCGCGCCAGCATATCACTGAGCGGACGCTAAGGTCAGCGTAGGCCGTCGCGAGATGGTCTGCAACGGCGGTAGGCGGCGACTCTCAGCCTGTCTAGCTTCGCTCGCGTGAGAGCAACTCGCGCTTGCGCGCGAGCCCGTAGCGGAAGCCGCCGAGTGTGCCGTCGCCGGCGACCACCCGGTGGCAGGGCACGATGACCGGCACCGGGTTGGCGTTGCAGGCGTTGCCGACGGCGCGCGCGGCGGCGGGCGCGCCGATCGCGCGGGCGACCTCGCCGTAGGTGCGCGTCTCGCCGCGCGGGATGCGTCGCAACTCCGCCCAGACGCGGGCACGGAAGGCCGTCGTGCGGATGTCGAGCGGAAGCTGCGGCTGTTCGACGCCGCGGTCGACGCTCGCGAGCACGGCTTCCACCCAGCGCCGGGTGCCGGCGTCGTCGCGCCGGATGGACGCCCGCGGGAACTCCGCGCGCAGCTCGGCTTCGAGGGCGGCGTCGTCGTTGCCGAAGATCAGCGTCGACACCCCACGCTCCGTGGCGGCGACGAGCATGCGGCCGAACGAACTCGTCGCCACGGTGAAGGACAGGGCCATGCCCTCGCCCCCGCGGCCGTAGCGGCCGGGCGTCATGCCGAGCACGTCGGGCGCGCTTTCGTAGGCACGGCTCGTGGAGGCAAAGCCGGCGGCGAAGACGGCGTCGGTGGCACCGCGGCCATTGCGCAACGCGCGGCGAAGGCGCGTCGCGCGGTGCGACGAGGCATACGCCTTGGGTGACAGGCCGGTCACCTTCTTGAACGTGCGCTGGAGGTGGAAGCGGCTGACGCCGAACTCGGTCGACAGCGCGGCGAGCGTCGGCGCCTCGACTGCCTCCTCGATCCGGCGACAGATCGCGCGGACGAGCCGGGCGTCCGAGCGCACGGGGTCGCGGGGCCGGCAGCGTTTGCAGGCGCGGAAGCCGGCGGCCTCGGCGGCGTCGGCCGTCGGGAAGAAGCGGACGTTCTTGCGCAGCGGCGTGCGCGAGGGGCAGGACGGCCGGCAGTAGATGCCGGTCGTGAGGACGGCGGTGTAGAAGAGGCCGTCGGCGGACTGGCGCTTCTGGACGGCCGCCTGCCAGCAGGCTTCCTCGCTGAGCGCCGGGGCCGAGGTTTCGGACTGAAGCAGGGCGACCATGGTACACCTCGTTTTCGGGGCGGGCGTCCTGCCCGCCGCGTATGGGCCGATCGTACGCGTCGCTGTGAGGTGGCGTCTATCCGAATGTTGCGGTCAGAGTCGAGAGCGCCGCCTATACTGCCGACGATCGAGAGGGAGGCCCGCGGATGGTCGGCAAGCTCGTCGGGACGGTGCGGCGGAACCACGCGCTCGAACACGCCACCATCACCGTCATGCTGCGGCGCATCGGGCACGACATCCGGATGGTCGGCCGCGCCACGCGTGACGGCTACTACCTCTACGCGGACGTTCCGAAGGAGCTGCTCGAGTCGTCGACGCACGAGGCGCTGGCGCGGCTGAAGTCGGGCGAGGGCCACCTGGCGGTGTCGCCGCTGTGCGGCACGAACCTGGCCGTCGCGGGCGCGCTCGCCGGGGTCGCCTCAATGCTGACGATGGGGAGCCGGAACCGCGCGGAGCGGCTGCCGAACGTGATCCTCGCGTCGATGCTGGCGGTGCTCGTTGCGCAGCCGGTGGGGCGGGCGGTGCAGCGCTACCTGACGACGAGCCCGGACCTGAGCGACACGGAGATCGTCGGCATCAAGACGGGCGGCCGGGGTGGCGCGCGGTTCTTCAAGGTGCAGACGCGCCGCGGCGCGTGATACGATCGGTCTGTCGGGGCGTGGCGCAGCCCGGTAGCGCACCTGAATGGGGTTCAGGAGGTCGCTGGTTCGAATCCAGTCGCCCCGACCATTTCCCTCGCGGTTCACTGCATCGCAGCGACGTCGCGAATCGCCAGTACGCGAGAAAGTGAATGGCCAGCGCCGGATCGTCGACAGGTTCTCCGGACGCCGGCTATGCCAGTCGTCCGGCTCCGTCGCTGTATCGCGGCCCCAATCTCTGGTCGTTCAGACGAGCGCATCCAACTCGCTGCGGAGTTGCCGCAGGCCCATCGGGCCGAGGGCGAGCGCCCGCGTGTGGAACTGCTTCAGGTCGAAGCTGGCGCCGGCGCGCTGCTTCGCCGATTCGCGTGCGGCGAGCCAGGCGCGCTCGCCGACCTTGTAGCTGATCGCCTGCGCCGGTGAGCCGAGGTAGCGGAGGATTTCGCTCGCCATGGCTTCGGGGTCGCGGCCGGTGCGGTCGATGAGGAATTCGCGCGCGAGGTCGTGATCCCATGTCTCGCCGCGGTGGAAGGACTCGCTCGCCGGGATCGGCAGCTCGAGGTGCATGCCGATGTCGATGATGACGCGCACGGCGCGCATCGCCTGGCCGCTGAGCATGCCCATGTAGTAGTCGGGATTATCGAGGTAGCCAAGCTCGGCCATCAGGCGCTCGGCGTAGAGCGCCCAGCCTTCGCCGTGGCCCGAGACGAACGTCATGACGCGCTGGTAGCGTGTGAGGTCGAGCACGCGCGTGCTGCCGACCTGCAGGTGATGGCCGGGGACGCCCTCGTGGTAGGCGGTCGTGACGTCCTGCCACTTCGGGAAGCGCGTGCGCGTGCCGGTCGGCCACCAGGTGCGGCCCGGGCGAGCGAGGTCCTCGCTCGGGCCGGTGTAGTAGATGGCGAGCGGGCCGCCGGGCGGCGGGATCATCACTTCGATGCACTTGATGCGCGGGTCGATGTCGAAGTGGGTGCCGTCGAGGTCGAACAGCGCGCGGTCGTGCACCTCCTGCAACCACGCGCGGTAGGCGTTGACGCCTTCGACGCTACGGGCCGGGTCGTGCTCGATGAGGTCGATCGCCTCGGCGGTGGCCGCGCCGGGCCTGATGCGCTCGGCCGTCGACGCCATCTCGGCTTCGATGCGATGCAGCTCCTCCCAGCCCCAGGCGTAGACCTCGCGTGGATCGATCTCGTCGCCGAGGTAGAGGCGCGACATCAGGGCGTAGCGTTCGTCGCCGGCGGCCTCGCGGTCGGTGGCGCGCGGGAGGTAGGTGTCGCGGAGATAGCGCGCAAAGTCGGCGTAGGCGTCGTTCGCTGCCCGCGCACCCGTTGCGAGGTCGGCGCGCACTGAGTCAGCCTGATGCTCGCGCTGCGCGTAGCGGTCCACGAGGCCGTCGAAGAACGACGACTTCGGGCCGCGGACGCCGGCGAACGTCTCGACTTGGCGGATCGACTCGACGACCTGCCGTGTCGCGGCGATGCGGCCCTTCGCGAGCCCTTCGTCGAGCGTGATGCGGAGCCGGTCGAGGGCGGCCGGGATCGCGGCCATGCGGGCAGCGATGTTCGACCACTGGTCCTCGGTGTCGCGCGGCATCTGGTCGAAGACGCCGCGGAGCGCGCCCATCGGGCTCCCGAGCGTGCGGACACCCAGGTAGCGCTCGCCCGCATCGTAGATATCCGTGCGCACGCCGAGGCGCTCGCGCATGACGTCGCGCGCGATGCGGTCGGCTTCGGTGGTGACCTCGGCGGCGCGGAGTGCAGCGAGCGTCTCGCGGTCGAGCGCGTTGGTGGCGGCGTAGCCGTCGGGCGAGTAGTCGGGGAGTTCGCGCTGGCCTTCCGGCAGACCGAGGCTGGTGGCGAGGATCGGGTCGAGTGCGGCCATGCGGGTGACGTAGTCGTCGGCGAGCTGTCGGATGTGGGTCATACGGGCCATGGTAGCGGGCGCCGCGCGGTACGCGGCTTCCGTGCCGGGCACTCAGGGGCGCGTTGCCTCGACCGCGCGCGGTCAGCCGAGGCGGCGCGTGAGCAGTCGCGTAATCAGCTCGGGCTTCATCTTGCGCTTCGACGGGTCGGGCATGCCGTCGGAGAGGTAGTTGCCTTCGGTGAAGATGCGCATCGCGTTGTCATGACCGACGATGCGCGTCATCTTCGCGAAGAGGCGCACGAAGGCGTCCTTCTTCTCGGCGAGCGTCGGGAACGCGGCCTGCTCCATGGCCTCGCGGCGCGGGCCGTAGTCGTCCATCAGGTAGGCGCCCGGCATGCCGAACTCCTTGAGCGACTCGACGACAAGCGGCATCAGGCCCGGGTCGGCAGCGAGACAGTCCTTCGTCTTCTGCTCGTAGAACATCTCGTGCCGGGTCTCGTCCTTGCCGAGCAGCGTCTCGATCTTCGCGAGCACCGGCTCGCGCGTATGGCGCGCGTGGTGCCGATAGAACTCGGCCGTGACGAACTCCTGGACGGTCGTGTTGGCGACGACCTGTGCCGGCAGGTAGTGCGCGGGGATGCCCCAGTTCTCGATGCTGGCCTCGCGGATCGCGGCGACGTCGTCGGCGAGGGCCATCCGCACCGAGGCTTCGATCTCGACAATCCGCGACGGGTTGCCCGTAGCGTTGACGCCGGCCTTGCGCGCTTCGAGCGCGGTCTGCACCTTCGTGAGGTAGTCGCGGAGGGCGTAGTAGTGCTTCCACTCCTCGATCGCCCACATCATGATGAAGTCGCAGACGTCCTGGTCGGCCTTGAAGTACTCGATGAGGTTGGCGACGTAGTCGGGGTTGTTGCTCTCGACGAGCATCGTCGTCTCGACGACGCAGACGTCGGCGGGCGTAAGGCGGTCGAGGTCGATGGCCTGCCAGGGGATGTCGAGGAACTCGGTGAGGCTCCAGCTGACACGCTCGTGCGTGCGATAGAAGGCGATGACGTCGTCGCGACTCGGGACGGTGCGGTGGTCGCGCGGGGTCAGGTCCGGCTGTTCGCCGGTGAAGGGGAAGGTGGTGGACTTTGCGAGCTTGGACACGGCGTGCACTCCGGGATGAATGGCGACAAGAGGCGGACGGCGCACGAGGGACGCCATCCGACGCGGATCAGGCCGCAAGCTGGTTCGCGATACGGGGTTTCGGGATGGGCGCGCGCGGGCGCCGGGGAGAGCAGTGCGTCAGCGGTGGTCAGTGGGGGTCCTCGTGCCCGCAGGGGCTGTGTGCGTTACGTGAACAGTGTACAGGCTCGGGAGAGGCGATCGGTGTGGAACTACACGAGTGCCGGGGCGAGAATCGCGGTGCGCGCCCGAAAGTAGTAGATCGCGGTCGCAGTCACGCCCGGGGTGGCGCGACGTCTATCGCCGGGAGAGCGCTCCTTAGCACCAGCTTCTGTTCGTCGTTAGGGATCGACTTCGCGATGACCTCGACGGGGACTGTCGCACTGGCCGGCGGCGTTGGCGGTGGCGAGGAAGCGGAAGTTTCACTCAAGTCCGGCGAGGGCAGGAGAACATGGCTGGAGGCCTTGTGCCGCAACAGGGCCTTTGGGGGTGCGACGATCTTTACTGGCCCTTGACGTTCTTGCGCTTGTTCTGGACGTAGTCGACGAGGATGTACTGGCCGAGCTTGTCCGGCGTGGTGTAGAAGACGCGGCCCTTGTTGATCTTTGCGACCTGGTTCACGAACTCCTTGAGGTAGTAGTTGCGGTCGAGCATGAAGGTGTTGATCGTGATGCCCTTCTGCGTCGCGCGCTTCACTTCCTTGAGGGTCTCGCGGATCGTGATCGGGCTCGGCGGGTAGGCGAAGTACGAGCGGCCACGCTCGAGGTGCGCCGTCGGCTCGCCGTCGGAGATCATGATGATCTGCTTCGTGCCGCTCTTGTGCTTGGAGAGCAGGTTCTGCGCGAGCATCAGCGCGTGGTGCATGTTCGTGCCGAGGACGGACTCGTCCCAGCGGACGTACGGGAGCTGCTCCGCCTGCAGCTCGCGGGCGTAGGCTGAGAAGCCGACGATGTAGAGGCTGTCGCGCGTGAACTGGCTGCGGATCAGGTTGTTCAGCGCCAGCGCGACCTTTTTCGCCGCCTGGAACGAGCCGCGGAGCGCCATCGACCACGAGAGGTCGACCATCATCACGGTCGCGGTCTGCGTGAGCTGCTCGGAGCGGTAGACCTCGAAGTCGTCCTTGTTGAGCCGCACGGGGACAGACGCGCCCTCCCGCTGCAGCGAGTTCATGATCGTCTTGTCGAGCGCGAGGTGGAACGGGTCGCCGAACTCGTACTTCTTCGTGTCGTCGGCGCGCTCGCCGCCGCGGCCGGTGTCGCGCGTGTTGTGCTTGCCGAAGGAGTCGTGCTTGAGCTGGGCGTAGATCTCGCCGAGCGCCTTCTGGCCGATCTTGCGGGTGCCGCGCGGCGTCAGCTCGTAGGTGTTGCCCTTGCGGCGGATGTAGCCCGCCTCCTCGAGGATCTCGAGGAACTGCTTGAGCTGGTCGAGCGTCTCCGCGGCCTCGTCGCCGAGCAGCTCGCGGAGCTTCTCCTCGTCGATGTCGTCGATGTCGCCGCCATACTGCGTCCGCTCGAGCTGCTTCTCGAGGTCGTCCATGCCCTGCATCTGGTCCATGAGGCGCATCGCCTGGTTGAGGTCGATCTCCTCGTCGCCGCGGAAGGGGTACTGATTCCGCATGTCGCGCATCGGCGAGAGGAACTCAAGGTTCATCTGCAGCTCGGACAGTTCTGCCTGGAGCTCGGGGTCGCCGACCTTGTCCATGAGCAGGTCCTGGAGCTGCTGGCGCATGTCGCCGGGCAGGCTGTCGAGCAGGTTCTGCATCTGCGCGATCTGCGACTGCATGCGCTCGACCAGCTCGTCGAGCGACTGCGGCGGATTATCGCCGAAGAGGTCGCCGTACTGCTGCATGAAGCTGTCGAAGTCTGGCTCGCCGCCGGCGAGCTTGTCGGACAGCATCTGGTTGAGGTCTTTGACCATCTGCTTGAGGCGCGCCATGTCTTCGGGCGACATGTTGGCGATCTGGTCGTACATGTCCTTAAAGAAGGTCTCGGTCATCGCCTTCTTCAGCATGTCCATCAGCTCGGTGAACTTGTGCTGCGCCTCCGGGTCCATGAACTCGTAGTTCTGCAGCTCTTTCACGGCGCCCGGGACGTCGGGCGGCAGGTTCGAGAGGAAGTTCTTCTTGCGCTCGGCGATGGTCTTGAGCATCTGAGCGAACTGGTCCTGCTCGCCGCCGCCGGCCTGCGAGCCGGAGCGCGACGGCTGGCCGTCGTCGGACTCGCCCGGCTCGCCGGACGGCTGCTGGCCGCTCGCCTGCTCACCGTGCGGTTGCGGCGCGCCGGACATCGACGGTTGCTGCTGGCCTGAGGGCCGCGTCGTTGATGGTGCCTGCGCCGAGGTCCCCGACTGCGACTGATCAGATCCGTCCTCTGCCCTCTGACCCCTTGCCTCCGGCCCCTGCTGGTCCTGCGGGCCGAGCGCGTCCTCGAGGCGCTTGTCGATGGTGCTGCGCTCCATCTCGAGGATTTCGTCGAGGCGCTGCTTGATGTCGTCCATGACGGACGAGAGGTTGTATTTGTCGAGCATGGAGCGGCGCTGCTGCCGGAGCTGCTGGAGGAGGTCGCGCAGGCCCTGGAGGCGCTGGCCCATCGGGTTACGCATTCCGCGCTGGAGAAGGTTGCGCATGGCGTGCTGCAGGTCGCCAAAGTTCATGAGGTCGTCGGTCAGCGACTCGAGGACCTCGTCGGGGTCGAGCGGCGGGATCTCCTGTGTGCCGTCCCATTCGGTGTAGCGAAACGCGACCATGCGGATATCCCTTCGTGGGGTGGGATGCGGCGCTCTGTGGCCGGACGGGATCAGGGTGACAGGTTCGGGAAAGCGATGCCAATGGTCCGGTATCCGATGTTGGGGCGGAGGGCGGCTCGTAGGAGGAGGCCACGCGAAGCGGCTGCTTGTGAAATCCGGCAGGCTTCTGTAGTATCCGGCAATCCCGTCGGGTGGCTGCTCCGCGCGTCGGCGCGGGGCGTGAGCGGGGTCGCTGTCGGGCGACCTCGTTGTGATCTCGGCGGCGTGCGCCGGCGCCGTGGGCTGGCGTGCTGGCCCACTTTGTGAAGTGCGTTACAATTGTCGCACTTCCGGTTCCCCTGGGTGAGAGAAGTGCAGTCTCCGCAGGACAGGCCCGAACGGCATCGGGGGGCCTCCGGTATCGGCATCCAAGCCGATGGCGCGGCCCGGCAGCGGCGCGCGTCCGATGCCCAGCCGTTGCCGTTCAGCGCCATCCCCCCGGCGGGCGGGCTGTACGACCCGCGCTTCGAGCACGACTCCTGCGGCGTCGGCTTCGTCGTCAACGTGAAGGGGGTCAAAAGCCGCGACATCATCGATACCGCGCTCGGGGCGCTCTGCAATCTCGACCACCGTGGCGCCTCGGGCGCCGAAGTGAACACCGGCGACGGCGCCGGCATACTGATGCAGGTGCCGGACGCGTTCCTCCGCGCGGTTACGCCGTTCGAGCTGCCGCCCGCGGGGGCCTACGGCGTCGGCCTCGCGATGCTGCCGCTCGATGCCGCGTACGCTGACAAGTCGCGTGCCGTCGTCGAGGACCTCGCCGAGCAGCAGGGGCTGCGGGTGCTCGGCTGGCGGCACGTGCCGACGAACCCGGAGCCGGTCGGGCCGACGGCGCGGGCGGCGATGCCGAGCTTCTGGCACTGCTTCATCGCCGACCCTGCCGGCACGACCGGAATCGAGCTCGACCGCAAGCTGTTCGTCCTGCGTAAACGGATCGAGCACGAGGTCTGCGGCGAGCTCGCCATGTACTTCGCGTCGTTGTCGAGCCGGACGCTCGTGTACAAGGGCATGCTGACGACGCCGCAGCTGCGCGAGTTCTTCCTGGACCTGGACGATTCGCGCATGGTCTCGGCGCTGGCGCTGGTGCATAGCCGCTTCTCGACGAACACGTTCCCGTCGTGGCCGCTGGCGCACCCGTATCGCTATATCGCGCACAACGGCGAGATCAACACGCTGCAGGGAAACCGCAACTGGATGCGGGCGCGGGAGGCGCAGATCTCGACGCCCCTGATCCCCGACCTCGAAAAGGCGTTCCCGATCATCACCGAGGGCTCGTCCGACACGATGAGCTTTGATGAGGTGCTCGAACTGTTGCACCTTGGCGGGCGCCCGATCTGGCACGGCGTGCTGATGATGATCCCCGAGGCGTGGGAGAACCACGCGACGATGCCGCCCGCCCGCCGCGCGTTCTATCGCTATCACGCCTCACTCATGGAGCCGTGGGACGGCCCGGCATCGATCGCCTTCACAGACGGCACGGTGATCGGCGCGGTGCTCGACCGCAACGGTTTGCGGCCGAGCCGCTACTGGGTGACCGACGATGACCGGGTAATCATGGCGAGCGAGACCGGCGTGGTGGACATCCACCCGTCGCGCGTCGTGAAGAAGGGTCGTCTTCAGCCCGGACGGATGTTCTTGGTGGATACGGCGCAGGGCCGGATCGTCGACGACGAGGAGCTGAAGGCAGCGCTCGCCGCCGAGCATCCCTACGAGGAATGGTGCGAGCGCGAACTTGTGCATCTCGACGATCTGCCGGACCGCGAGCACGTCGTGCCATCACACCAGTCGGTGCTGCGCCGCCAGATGACGTTCGGCTACACGCACGAAGAGCTGCGTCTCTTGGTCGCCCCGATGGCGAAGCAGGGGCAAGAGGCCGTCGGCTCGATGGGCACGGACACACCGCTTGCGGTGCTGTCGACTCGCCCGCGGTTGCTGTTTGACTACTTCCAGCAGCTGTTCGCGCAGGTCACAAACCCGCCGCTGGACGCGATCCGCGAGGAGCTCGTGACATCGCTGTCATCGAACATCGGCGGCGAGGGCAATTTGCTCTCAGCGGATCCGGAGGCCTGCCACCAGATCGAGGTGCCGTTCCCGATCCTCGACAACGACCAGCTCGCGAAGCTGATCCACATCAACGACGACGGAGCATGGCCGGAGTTCGCGGCGAAGGTGATTCCGGGCTTCTACCCGGTCGCCGGCGGCGGGCAGGCGTTGCGCGAGGCGCTTGACGGCGTGTGCGCGGAAGCCTCGAAGGCCGTGAGCGAAGGCGCCCGCATCATCATCCTGTCCGACCGCTACTCCGGGCCGGATTTGGCGCCGATCCCGTCGCTGCTCCTCGTGTCGGCTGTGCACCACCATCTCATCCGCGACGGTAAGCGCACGCGCGTCGGCCTGGTCCTGGAGACCGGTGATGCGCGCGAAGTGCACCACATGGCGCTCCTCATCGGCTACGGCGCCGGCGCGATCAACCCGTATCTCGCCTTCGAGTCGATCGAGGACCTCATCGAACAGGGCCTGTACGGGCTCGACGGCATGGACCCGCACCTCGCCGTCAAGAACTACGTCAAGGCCGCCGGCAAGGGCGTCTTGAAGGTGATGTCGAAGATGGGCATCTCCACAGTGGCGTCGTATCGAGGCGCGCAGGTCTTCGAGGCGATCGGGCTGAGTCAGGAGCTCGTCGATCAGTACTTCACCGGCACCGTGTCGCGGATCGGTGGCGTCGGGCTCGACGAGCTCGCGGAGGAGATACGGCGGCGCCACAACCGCGCCTATCCCAAGCGCCCGACGGAGCTGGCGCACCGCGACCTCGAGATCGGCGGTGAGTACCAGTGGCGTCGCGAGGGCGAGTACCACCTTTTCAACCCTGAGACGGTATTCAAGCTGCAGCACGCGACGCGGTCTGGCCAGTACAAGATCTTCAAGGAATACACGCGCCTGGTGGACGACCAGTCGAGGCGGCTGGCCACGCTGCGCGGTCTGTTCACGTTCCGCGAGGGCGTGCGGCCGCCCGTTCCGATCGAGGAGGTCGAACCGGCGTGTGAGATCGTCAAGCGCTTCGCGACCGGCGCCATGTCGTACGGCTCGATTTCAAAGGAAGTTCACGAGACGCTCGCCATCGCGATGAACCGCATCGGCGCGAAATCGAACACGGGCGAGGGCGGCGAGGATGCCGACCGCTACGTACCGGACGAGAACGGCGACCTGCGGCGGTCCGCGGTGAAGCAGGTGGCGTCCGGGCGCTTCGGCGTGACATCCGAGTACCTCGTGAACGCCGACGACCTCCAGATCAAGATGGCGCAGGGTGCGAAGCCTGGTGAGGGCGGACAGCTGCCGGGCCACAAGGTCTATCCGTGGATTGCGAAGACGCGCTTCAGCACGCCGGGCGTCGGCCTGATCAGCCCGCCGCCACACCATGACATCTACTCGATCGAGGATATCAAGCAGCTCATCCACGACTTGAAGAACTCGAACCCGAGCGCGCGCGTCCACGTGAAGCTTGTCGCCCAGGTTGGCGTCGGCACAGTCGCGGCGGGTGTAGCGAAGGCGCACAGCGACGTCGTGCTGATCTCCGGCCACGATGGGGGCACGGGCGCCTCACCACTGACATCGATCAAGCACGCGGGTGCACCGTGGGAGCTCGGCCTCGCCGAGACGCAGCAGACGCTGATGCGCAACGGGCTGCGCGACCGTATCGTCGTGCAGGTGGACGGCCAGATGAAGACGGGTCGCGATGTCGTGATCGCGGCACTGTTGGGCGCCGAGGAGTTCGGCTTTGGGACAGCGCCGCTTGTCGTCAGCGGCTGCGTGATGATGCGTGTCTGCCACCTCGACACGTGCCCGGTCGGCATTGCAACACAGAACCCGGAGCTGCGGAAGCGCTTTGCCGGGAAGCCGGAGTTTGTCGTCAACTTCTTCCAGTTCATCGCAGAGGAAGTGCGTGAGTATCTTGCGGCGCTCGGCTTCCGTTCGATTGCCGAGGCGATCGGGCACACGGAGATGCTCGACGTACGGGCCGCGGTCGATCACTGGAAGGCGCATGGGCTCGACCTGTCGCCGATCCTCGCGCCCGCTCCGAACCCGTATGACGGGCAGATGCCGTACCAGGTGCGGCCGCAAGACCACGGCCTCGACCGCGCGCTCGACAAGCTGCTCATCGAGCGCGCGCAACCGGCTCTCGTGCATGGCAAGCCGGTCGAGATCGAGCTGCCGATCAGGAACACGAACCGCACCGTCGGGACGATGCTCGGCTCCGAGGTGACGAAGCGCTGGGGCGGCGCCGGCCTGCCCGACAACACGATCCGCATCCACCTCCGCGGGTCCGCCGGCCAGAGCTTCGGTGCGTTCCTACCGCGCGGCATCACCTTACGTCTCGAGGGCGACGCGAACGACTACACGGCGAAAGGGCTCTCGGGCGGCATCGTCATCGTCCACCCCGACCGCGATGCGCTGTTCCCCGCGCAGGACAACATCATCGCCGGCAACGTCGTGCTGTACGGCGCAACCGGCGGCGAAGCGTACTTCCGTGGGACCGTTGGCGAGCGCTTCTGCGTGCGTAACTCGGGCGCCACAGCGGTGGTCGAGGGCGTTGGCGACCACGGCTGCGAATACATGACCGGCGGACGCGTCGTCGTCCTCGGACCGACCGGCCGCAACTTCGCCGCCGGGATGTCAGGCGGCATCGCCTACGTCTACGACCCGCACGACCGGTTCCCGGCGCTCGTGAACTACCAGATGGTCGAGCTTGAGCCGCTGACAGACGACGACCGCGAGTGGCTCCGGGCGACGGTCGAACGACACCGCGAACTGACGGGGTCGGATGTGGCGGACGCCCTGCTCTCGCAGTGGGAGAGCGAGGTCGACGCGTTCCGGAAGGTGATGCCACAGGACTTCAAGCGCGTGCTCGTCGTCATGGAGGAAGCGGCCGCGTCCGGGCTCAGCGAAGCCGAGACACTGCAACGGGTGATGGCCGCCGCGCATGGGTGAGACGACCGGCTTTCTCAAGTGGCAGCGGATCACCCCGAAGCGCCGCCCGGTCGAGGTGCGCGTTCATGACTGGCGCGAGGTCTACGAGCCGTTCGACTACGAGGCGTTGCGGCTGCAGGCGGGCCGCTGCATGGACTGCGGCATCCCGTTCTGCAACAACGGCTGTCCGCTCGGGAACCTGATCCCCGACTGGAACGACCTCGTCTACCGCAACCACTGGCGCGAGGCGATCGAGCGCCTGCACGCGACGAACAACTTTCCGGAGTTCACCGGGCGGCTCTGCCCGGCGCCGTGCGAGGCTGCCTGCGTGCTCGGCATCAACCAGGATCCGGTGACGATCAAGCAGGTCGAACTCGAGATCGTTGACCGTGCGTGGGACGAAGGCTGGATCGTGCCCGTGCGACCGAGCACGCGGACCGAGAAGTGCGTCGCGGTTGTCGGCTCGGGGCCAGCGGGCCTTGCCGCCGCGCAGCAGCTGACGCGCGCCGGTCATGACGTCGTGGTCTTCGAACGCGATGACCGCATCGGCGGTCTGCTGCGGTACGGCATCCCCGAGTTCAAGATGGAGAAGCGCCACCTCGATCGACGGCTCGACCAGATGCGCGCCGAGGGGACGACGATCCGCGTTAACGCCCATGTCGGCGTGAACGTCCCGGTCGATGAGCTGCGGTCGTTCGATGCCATCGTGCTCGCCGGCGGTGCGACGGCGGCGCGGGATCTGCCGATCCCGGGTCGTGAGCTGCGCGGCATCCACCAGGCGATGGAGTACCTCCCCATCGCGAACCGCGTGCAGCAAGGAGACATCACGGAGCCGACGATTACAGCGGCTGGCAAGCGCGTCGTGATCATCGGCGGTGGCGACACCGGCGCGGACTGCCTCGGGACGGCGCACCGGCAGGGTGCCGTGTCGGTGCACCAGCTGGAGATCTTGCCGCGGCCACCGGATACCCGCGCGCCGACGAATCCGTGGCCGACGTGGTCGAACATCTTCCGCGTGTCCTCGGCGCATGAAGAGGGTGGTGAACGTCTTTACAGCGTCAGCACCGAACGTTTTCTGGGTGACGACGAGGGCAACGTCCGCGGGCTGGTCGCATCTGAGGTAGCATTCATCGATGGGCGCTTCGAGAAGCGGCCAGGGACGGAGTTCGAGCTGCCGTGCGAGCTCGTACTTCTGGCGCTCGGCTTCGTCGGCCCTGAGCGCGAGGGCATGCTGGCGCAGCTGGGCGTCGAGCTCGATGCACGCGGCAACGTCGCGCGCGACAGCTCGTTCATGACGAGCGTGCCCGGCGTATTTGTGTGCGGCGACATGGGCCGCGGCCAAAGCCTGATCGTCTGGGCGATCGCCGAAGGCCGCGCGTGCGCGGCGAGCGTCGACCGCTACTTGATGGGCGAGAGCGACTTGCCCGCGCCGATCGAGCCGACGGCGCGGCCGCTGGCCTGAAACGGCACCGGTCCGCAACCCGCCTGGCGGCGATCCCGTCGTGTCGCGCAGGCAGCTCTCTCTAACTCGCCACGTACGGTGCGGATGCCGTCGCGCCGCCGCAGGCGATGGTCACCGCGCCCTGGCCCTCGGGCATGTCCTTGGGGATCGTCCACTCCCAGCGCGCTTCGCCGTCCGCATCGGTCGAGCGAGGCTCAAGGCCTGGCACCGATAGCTTCGCGCCGGATGGCGCGAAGGCGGCGATGACGCACTCGACGCCTGGCGCGGTATGTGCGATGGCGCGGGCCGTCGCGCCGAGGGCGTTGCCGGTGACCTCGATCGTCAGGGGCGGTAGCCCAGGCCCGGCCGGCGCCGTGCTTGTCGACGTGGCAGGGACGATCTCGATGGGCACGGTCGCGGAGTCGACACCACAGCGCACCTCGATCGTGCCGATGCCCGGGCGTGTGTCGTTGCTCACGCGAAACTGCCACGCGATGTCGCCGGCTTCGTCGGACCGTTTGGTCTCGAGTCCGGCGGCCGTGCTGACGCGGCCGGACGGACGCGTGAACTGAATCGCGCAGGCCACCGAGGCGGGTACGCGCGCGTGGACCGCGGCAAGGTCGCCGGCAGCCGTTGGCGATGGTGGATCAATCGTGATCGGCGATGGGCGCTCCGCGTGGTCGTCGCTATTGCCGCACGCGCTCGTCAGCAGGGCGAGTGCCGTGAGGATGGTGCCGAGAGCAGGACTCAGGCATCGGGAACGAGATGGGTGCCGGCTCGAATTGAGGGTGCGTGCCATGCATCGAGCGTACCCGTGCCGCGGGGTTGGGGGAACAAACGGGCCGTCCCCGACGTCCTGCTCTATACCCACAGGGTCAGCCAACGGAGGCCGACATGCGATTCCTCACCATCCAGATCGCGGCGCTCGCGACCGTCGCCGGAGCGTTGTTCGGAGGTCCGGCGGTCGCCGATGCGTGCGCGGGGCTCATCGGCTCGAACGGGTCGGTGAATCTCGCTCGGACGTCGACGCTCGCCGGCTACCACGACGGCGTCGAGCACTACGTCACCGCCTTCAAGTTCCAGGGAGGTGGTGGCGAATTCGGCACCCTGATCCCCCTCCCGGGCGTGCCGACGAACATCGAGCGCGGCGGCGCCTGGACGCTACAGCGGCTCGAGCGCGAGACCCAGCCGCCGCGTCGCGGCTTCGAGGCCGCCGCCGCGGCGCCGGCCCTCTCCGCGGCTGGTGCCGAGGTGATTCAGCAGGTGCGCATCGATGCGCTCGACCTGACGGTGCTCAAGGGCGGCGCGCCTGATGTCGCCGCGTGGGCCGAGGCGCACGGCTTCCGTCTCTCGCCGGACGCGCCAGAGGTGCTCGAGTTCTACGCCAGCCGCAGCCCGATCTTCCTCGCGGCTGTCTTCGATGGCGCCGCGGCCGTGGCCCGCGGCCAGCAGCTCGGCGACGGGACGCCCGTCCACCTGAGGATCCCGACGACAAACCCGTGGGTGCCACTTCGTATCCTCGGACTGGGCAAGACGCAGTCTGACCTGGTGCAGGCCGACGTCTACCTGCTTACGGACAAGCGGCCGGCGCTGCTGCCCGGTGCGCGTCCCGGCCTTTCGCTGGTGTACGACCAGCCGGCCAGCACGCCCTTGCTCAGCGACCTGCGCGCGGACGATGGGATGGACTGGGTACCGGCATCAGCCTGGCTGACGAAGCTGCAGGTGGACACGACGGTCGACGACCTGAAGTACGACCTCGCGGTCGACACCAGTCCGGCGCAGCGTCCGTCGCCGCGGGATGCCGGGCTCGCGTTCTTCCCGACGCTGACGCCACAGACGCCCGAATCCGGCGGGCTCGGTGTCGGCGTCTGGCTGGCGTCGGGCGCGGCGCTCCTCCTCGTGCTCGGCGCGGGCTGGCGCGGCGCGGTCGCGGCGAGGCGCGCGTCGTGAGGTGCCGCGCGCGGGCAGCGGTGGCGTGTGCGCTCGCGCTCGTCGCCGCAGCGGCCGCCGGCTGCAGCGGCGGCGCCCAGCGGCGCGCGATCGATGTGCGATACTCGCACTTCACAGTGGGCGAGGTGACGGTGCGCGCGGGCGAGCCGGTGACGTTCTCGCTCCAGAACGATGACCCGATCGAGCACGAATGGATCGTCGGTCCCGAGGAGGTACACGCGCGGCACCGCACGGGCACGGAGCGATACCACGGCTCCGTGCCCACGGAGGTCTCGCTGCGGCCCTACGAACGGCGCGAGACGACCGTCACGTTCGCGGAGCCGGGCGACTACCGC
>Ga0073934_10002050_pt1 | contig 44269 bp, 45 predicted proteins | sample LarsenN4metaG_FD_76834 | JGI IMG/M metagenome (GOLD analysis project Ga0073934, IMG submission 76834) | Hot spring sediment bacterial and archeal communities from British Columbia, Canada, to study Microbial Dark Matter (Phase II) - Larsen... ...
AGCGCGCTCGCCACCATGTCATCGATCAGGCGGTGTTCGTAGACGATGTTCTTGGCCTTGAACTTGGCGGCGAATTCCTGGTCGAACACTTCCTGGAAGATGTCCTTGAAGCGGCCGTCATAGGCCTTGAGGATGGTATTCTTGGTCGACAAATACACCGGCCAGCCGCGGTTGAGGCCGTAGTTGAAGCTGGCCTTGGCGAAGGCGCGGATGCTGTCGTCGAGGTTGTACATTCCCATGGCGACGCCGGCGCCGGGGAAGTCGAACACCTCCTCCTCGATCACCTGGCCATCCTCGCCCTGCCACTTCATGGTCAGCTTGCCCTTGCCGGGCACCTTGAAGTCGGTCGCCTTGTACTGGTCGCCGAAGGCGTGGCGGCCGACGACGATCGGGTCGGTCCAGCCGGGGATCAGCCGCGGGATGTTGGAGATGACGATCGGCTCGCGGAAGACGACGCCGTTCAAAATGTTCCGGATGGTGCCGTTGGGCGATTTCCACATTTTCTTGAGGCCGAACTCCTCGACCCGCGCCTCGTCGGGCGTGATGGTCGCGCATTTGACGCCGACGCCGTGCTTCCTGATCGCTTCCGCCGCTTCGATCGTCACCTTGTCGTCGGTGGCATCGCGGTTTTCAACGCTGAGGTCGAAGTAGAGGAGGTCGATGTCGAGATATGGCTGGATCAGCCGCTCGCGGATCCATTGCCAGATAATCCGCGTCATCTCGTCGCCGTCGAGCTCGACAACCGGGTTCTTCACCTTGATCTTGGCCATGGGTCCATTCCTGCGTTTCCGGGATCGCGGCGGGCCTTAAGACGCACCCGGCGCCAAGGCAACCGCGTCCATTGTGCCCGCGTTCCAGCCCCTCTAAGGGAAGCGCCATGCCTGCCATCGACAAGCCCGACAGCCAGCTCACCGCCGTCAAGTGGCGTTTCCCCTCGGTCCACCCGGAGGGCCGCAAATATGTGCTGATCGCCGGCTTCGCGACGCTGTTGACCTACAGCATCCTCAGCCATTTCCTCGGTTGGCTGCTGGTCGGCGTCACCGTCTGGACCGCCGCCTTCTTCCGCGATCCGGTGCGGACGACGCCGGCCGATCCGAAGCTGGTCGTCGCACCGGCCGACGGGCTGGTGACGATGATCACCCGCGTTGGGCCCCCGACGGAGTTGGCAGAGGCCGGCATGGCGGGCGAATTCACCCGCGTGTCGATTTTCATGAGCGTGTTCGACGTCCACATCAACCGCTCGCCGATCGCCGGGCGCATCCGCAAGATCGCCTATGTTCCCGGCAAGTTCCTCAATGCCGACCTCGACAAGGCCAGCGAGGACAATGAGCGCCAGCATTTCCTGGTCGAGCGCGACGACGGGGTGATGATCGGCTTCACCCAGATCGCCGGACTGGTCGCGCGGCGCATCCTCGCCTTCGTGCGTGAAGGCGACACGGTGAGCGCCGGCGAGCGCATCGGCCTCATCCGCTTCGGCAGCCGGGTTGATGTCTACCTCCCCGCGGGAACCGGCAGCCAGGTGCTGCTCGGCCAGCGCTGCATCGCCGGCGAGACGGTTCTGGGCACGCTCGGCTTGGATCCCGGGCTGAGCGGAGTCAGCCAGTGACCGCTGAGCGGGCGGCCGGGGGAATCCCGCTGCGCTCCATTCCGCCCAATGCGGTCACGGCACTGGCCCTTTGCGCCGGTCTGACCGGCGTTCGCTTCGCCATCGCCGAAAATTGGGGCTGGGCACTGGGCTGCGTTATCATTGCCGGCGTCCTCGATGGCATGGATGGGCGCATTGCCCGCCTGCTGCGCGCCAACAGCCGGTTCGGCGCAGAACTGGATTCACTTTCTGACGTAACCGCCTTTGGCGTCGCGCCGAGCTTCATCCTGTTTCTCTGGTCGCTGCAATATGCCCCCAGGTTCGGCTGGGTAGCGGCGCTGGCGCTGGCAGTGTGCTGCGCGCTGCGCCTGGCGCGGTTCAACTCGCGCATGGATGCCGACGACCAGCCGCACAAGTCGGCCGGCTTCCTGACCGGAATTCCCGCCCCGGTCGGTGCAGGCCTCGCCTTCGTGCCGGTCTATCTGTGGCTGATCACCGGCAACGACCAGTTCCGCGCCTGGTACGTCACCATGCCCTGGACCCTGTTTGTCGCAGTGCTGCTGATTTCAAGCATTGCCACCTTCAGCTGGGGCTCGATGCGGTTGCGGCGCTCGTGGCGCCTTCTGGCGCTGGCTGGAGTGGGCTTGCTGGTGGCGGCATTGATTACCGAGCCCTGGCTGACCTTGCTGGGCATATCGGTCGTCTATCTGGCGCTGATCCCGTTTAGCATTGCGGCTTATGGAAGGGTCCGGCGGCGGCGCGCAACCCAGGCCGCGGCTGCAGCCTGACAGAACGGCGGGTCGGGTAGCGCGGGCTGATCCGGCCGCTCACGGCCGAGATTGCCATCGGCGCGGCATAGGGTCGGCCGGCCAAGGCGGTGCGGACCCGGGCGCCGTAATCCTCGAGCGTCGCGGCAAGGATGACTACCGCCAGCCAGGCGGCGGCGAGGAAGGCGAGGGTGGCAAACGCAAAGGCCATGAGCGATTCCCTTCGTTTCGGCGCCAACCCCGGATCGACCTATTTCGTTCCGGTTGCCGGCACGTTCATTCGTTGATGACCGAACGATGTTCTCTTTTTGTTCTGTTCTTGTCAAGTGCCATGGCAGGGTTGCGCGGCTAGGCGGCATGGGCTAGGGGCGCCGGCATCCCACAGGTGGAGCTGACATACCGGTGCTGGCCGAAAGGCCGGTGACATGGTTCCACCGAGGTTAAACCGGAAGGAGAAAGACCATGGCGGCTAATGTCGTCACGATGCAGCAATTGCTCGAGGCCGGAGCGCATTTCGGCCACCAGACCCATCGCTGGAACCCGCGGATGAAGCCGTACATCTTCGGCGACCGCAACGGCGTCCACATCATCGATTTGTCGCAGACCGTGCCGCTGTTCGCCCGGGCGCTCGATTTCGTCCAGCAAACCACGGCCCGTGGCGGCAAGGTGCTGTTCGTCGGCACCAAGCGCCAGGCGCAGGACGCGGTGGCGGAAGCGGCCAAGGCTTGCGGCCAGCATTTCGTCAACCATCGCTGGCTTGGCGGCATGCTGACCAACTGGAAGACGGTGTCCAACTCGATCAAGCGGCTGAAGAGCCTTGAGGAGCAGCTGTCGGGCGACACCACGGGCCTGACCAAGAAGGAAGTCCTCCAGCAGACCCGCGAGCGCGACAAGCTCGAAAAGTCGCTGGGCGGCATCCGCGACATGGGCGGCCTGCCTGACGTCATGTTCGTCGTCGACACCAACAAGGAAGAGCTGGCGATCAAGGAAGCCAACGTGCTTGGCATTCCGGTCGTCGCCATCCTCGATTCGAACTCGAACCCGCAGGGCATTTCGTTCCCGGTTCCGGGCAATGACGACGCCAGTCGCGCCATCCGCCTCTATTGCGAGGCGATCACCAATGCCGCCAACAGCGGCAAGACCGGCGGCGCCGCGTCGCGTGGCGAAGACATCGGCGCAATGGCCGAACCGCCAGCCGAAGCCGCCCTCGAAGCGTAACTTTCAAGGACAAGGAGCCACGACATGGCTGAGATCACCGCTGCTTCGGTGAAGGAACTGCGCGAGCGCACCGGCGCCGGCATGATGGATTGCAAGAAGGCGCTGGCCGAAAACAACGGCGAAATGGAAGCCGCGGTCGACTGGCTGCGCGCCAAGGGCCTCGCCGCTGCCGCCAAGAAGGCCGGCCGCACCGCCGCCGAAGGCCTGGTCGGCGTCGCCGTCGAGGGCAACAGGGGCGCCGTCGTCGAGGTCAATTCCGAGACCGACTTCGTTGCCAAGAACGAGCAGTTCCAGGACTTCGTCGGCAACGTCGCCAAGCTGGCGCTCGACGCCAATGGCGACATCGAGGCGTTGAAGAATGCTGCCTATCCGACGGGCGGCACCGTCGAGGAGAAGCTGACCGACAACATCGCCACCATCGGCGAGAACCAGTCGCTGCGCCGCTCGTCCGTGCTCGAGGTCGCGCAAGGCGCGGTGGTCAGCTACGTCCACAATGCGGTCGCGCCCGGCATGGGCAAGATCGGCGTGCTGGTGGCGCTGGAGAGCGCGGCCCCGGCCGAGGCTTTGCAGACGCTGGGCAAGCAGCTGGCGATGCACATCGCCGCAGCCAACCCGCTGGCGCTCAATGCCGAGGACCTCGACGCCGCCCTGATCGAGCGCGAGCGCGCCATTGCCGAGGAAAAGGCGAAGGAAAGCGGCAAGCCGGCCAACATCGTCGAAAAGATGGTCGAAGGCAGCCTCAACAAGTTCCGCAAGGAAAGCGCGCTGGTCAGCCAGTTGTTCGTCATGGACAACAAGACGCCGGTCGCCGACGTCGTCGCCGCCGCCGGCAAGGACGCCGGCGCGCCGATCGCGCTCAAGGGCTTCATCCGCTTCCAGCTCGGCGAAGGCATCGAGAAGAAGCAGGACGACTTCGCCGCGGAGGTCGCGGCCGCCGCCGGCGTAAAAAAGGATGAGCCGGTCGCCTGACGGGCGGTCCGGACGAGTAAGCGTGGAGGGCGGGGCTTTTAGCTCCGCCCTTTTCGTATCAGCTGAGCTTCGCCGCCTCGGCCTTGCAGTCGTAGGAGAGGTCCGGATCGCCGCAGAAGTCTGGCCATTTGCCTGACTTGCGCCAATAGTCGAGCAAGCCGACCTTTTTTGCCACGAGCATGAAACGCGGATCGCGGCGGAAACCGCCGAGCGCCGGCCGGAACCAGATGTCGCCAAGCGCGGCAAGTTCCTCACCGGATCTCCAGGGCAAGACCAATTGATAAATCTCGTCATTCAGGTTGAAGAGACCAAGAGCCTGTGCCGTAAAAGACAACATGCCCGGTTCGTCTCCGGTTCGTGGAATCGTGTACTGCTTGAGTGCTTCAATATTGGCCTTGGTCGGCTCGGCGCGCGCTTTAAGAAAAAGCTCTCCCCCTTTCCCCATGTCAAAGGATTGCCCGAGCCTCAGCGCTTCTTTCGGATCACCGAAGCGGAGGTGGAAACGATACTGAATATCCAGCAGCGCACCGGTTCCGGGCCACAAGCGCTCTGCATTCGCCAATTGCTCGCCTGCAGCTTGAATCCGCCCTGCATAAGCAAGCGCGGAAATGTAACTGTTGAAGGCAGCGGGCGACAAGGGATCGACGTCCACCGCATGCCTGGCATCTTCGATGGATTCATACATTCGCCCGACTGAGCGCAGGCCGGCCGATCTATATGACAGGACGACAGGGTTGTCGGGGCTGGCCGCCTTGGCTTCATCGAGCAGGCGGGTACGTTCCAGAAAAGCATTGGCCGGCAGCAGCTGGCTTTGGGCAATCCTTGCTTCGGGAAGATCGGGATGAAGCTTGCGAACCCTATCGATGCTGTTGCGTACCGCGTTCAGGGAAGCTGGATCGGATGCGTCGCCCAGGTTGGCGTATAAAGCCGCCTCGGCCTGCGCGAGAAGCAGTCCGCCCCATGCCGGCGCAAAGCGGGGCGCCCGTTCGGTTATTTGCAGAAATGCTTGGCTGAGCAATCGCGCATCGCCCTGCTCGTCAAGCTGTGCGCAGGCATTGAGGTAGAGTTTGAAGGTTTGCTCGTCCAACGCGCCCTCGTCGTCGGTCAGGCCTTGAAGGGCACAACCAAGCACTCGTGCGGCGGTCAGTGCAATTTGCTGCTTAAGGTCCGCTGATTTTCCGGACGGCTGTTCGAAATCTTTGGACCAGAGGATTTCTCGCTGCTCACCAGCCATCAGCACCAGATTGGCCCCGACCTGCTTGTCGTCGGCGCTACTTGCAGCTTCGAAAACCAGATCGGCCTTCATCGAACCTCCGTCCTGGCCCAGAAGGCGCATTGATCCGGATTTGGCGCCCTGGAGAGTGGACAATTTGACAAGCAAATCGCGCGCCAGCGGACGAGCGGCAGGATCGGCAGCGGTGACCGCGACCGTCTGCACCTCGGATTGCCTTGGCCGGTTCAGGACAAGGCCGATGAAAAGGCCCAGCGCAATGAATGCCAGCAGCGTAAGTCCGCTAGCGATCAGCCACCTGGGAATTTTTCGGCCCACGGGCGGCGCAGGAATGGCACCGGCCTTTGCGGCTGAGAACTGATCCGAAGGCGGACCAGAAATCGCCTCGATCGACCCCAGCAAATCGGCCATTTGCGGCGGTTTGCCGCGGCCTTTCCACCTGCTGAAGTCGAGGTTCTGATATTGGCGGAAGCCCATGGGCGGACTGACCGGCTCAATCAGGATCGGGATCAGGCAATTCTTGTCGCGGCCGGCCGCCGCCTCGTCGCGGACCCAGGCCGAATCAACGGACCTGGTCGACCATAGGACGACGACTGCATCCGATTGCTCAAGCGCCCGCTCGATCTCGCGGCCATATTCGGCGCCGCCCTTGATGTGCAGGTCGAACCAGACGAAATGCCCGGCGCGCTCCAGCGCCTGGGCAATGACCCGCGCCCGTGGCCCATCTTCACGATCATAGCTCAGGAAGACTTGCGCCATTCGATCCCCAGTCCCGCCGATGGTGCGTCCAAACAGGAACTGAGGCAAGCGCTGCACCATCAAGGCGGTTGGCAAGCCGCTTGGGCGGCCATAGAAGCGCATCGCCCCGAGGCTTGAAGGCGACCTTCGCAAATGACCCGTCCCAAATTCCACCGGATCCTGCTCAAGCTCTCCGGCGAGGCGCTGATGGGTCAGGGCCAGTTCGGCATCGATCCGGAAACGGTTGCCGGCCTTGCCGCCGAGATCGCCGCCGCGCGCTCTGCCGGCTTCGAGGTTTGCCTGGTCGTCGGTGGCGGCAACATCTTCCGCGGCATGGCCGGAGCCGCCAAGGGCATGGATCGGGCCCAGGCCGATTACATGGGCATGCTGGCGACGGTGATGAACGCGCTGGCCATGCAGAACGCGCTCGAGCAGCTGGGAGTCGAAACCCGCGTCCAGTCGGCGATCAAGATGGACCAGGTGTGCGAGCCGGTGATCCGCCGCCGCGCCGAGCGCCACCTCGCCAAGGGCCGCGTCGTCATTTTCGCCGCCGGCACCGGCAGCCCCTATTTCACCACCGACACCGGCGCCGCCCTGCGCGCCGCCGAGATGAAGTGCGATGCCTTGTTCAAGGGGACCAGCGTCGACGGCGTCTACACCGCCGACCCGAAGAAGGTGTCGAGCGCCAGCCGCTACGAGAAGATCGGCTTCGACCGCGTGCTGGCCGACGACCTCAAGATCATGGACGCCGCCGCCGTCGCCTTGTGCCGCGACAACAATATCCCGATCGTCGTCTTCAACATCCGCCAGCCCGGTAATCTGACCGACGTGCTCGCCGGCCGCGGCAAGGCGACGATCGTACAAAACGAGGAGTGAAAGAATGCCGACCTATGACAAGTCCGACCTTCAGCGCCGGATGCATGGTGCGGTCGAGGCCCTGAAGCATGACCTTGGCGGCCTGCGCACCGGCCGCGCCTCGACCGCCTTGCTCGATCCGATCAACGTCGAGGTCTATGGCGCGCAAATGCCCCTGAACCAGGTGGCGACCGTGTCGGTGCCGGAACCGCGCATGCTGTCCGTCCAGGTCTGGGACCGTTCCAATGTCCAGCCGGTGGAAAAGGCCATCCGCGCGGCCAACCTCGGCCTCAACCCGATCACCGACGGCCAGCTGATCCGTTTGCCGATCCCCGACATGACCGAGGAGCGCCGCAAGGAACTGGCCAAACTGGTCGGCCAATATGCCGAGAAGGCACGCATCGCCGTCCGCAATGTCCGGCGCGACGGCATGGATCACCTCAAGACCGACGAGAAAAAGCATGAAATCAGCGAGGACGAGCACAAGAGGCTGGAGCATGAGGTGCAAAAGCTGACCGACGACACGATCAAGGAGATCGACGCCGCCGCCCATGCCAAGGAACAGGAAATCCTTGGCAAGTGACCGCACATTCCGCCGCAACGGAGGGGTCTGAGGCCGCCGCGCCGGAAGGTGCTCGCGGCGAAAGCAGCGTGCCGCGCCACGTCGCCATCATCATGGACGGCAATGGCCGCTGGGCCGCGCGCAAGGGATTGCCGCGCGCCGCCGGGCACCGCGCCGGCGCGGAGGCGGTGCGGCGGACGCTGCGGGCGGCCGGCGAGGCGGGCATCGAAGTCTTGACCCTCTACGCTTTTTCCTCGGAGAACTGGCGCCGCTCGGAAGAAGAGGTGTCCGACCTCAAGGGGCTGCTGGCCTATTACATCGACAAGGAGCTCGATTCGCTCCACCGCGAAGGCGTTCGCCTGAAGCTGATCGGCGACCCTTCCGCCTTTGGGCCGCAACTGGTCGAGCGTCTGGACCGGGCCGTGGAACGCACGCGGAATAACGACCGGCTGACCCTGGTCGTTGCCCTAAATTACGGCGCCCGGACGGAAATCGCCGGCGCCGCGCGCAAGCTTGCGGCCGAAGTGGCCGAGGGCCGGCGCGATCCCGGCTCGATCGACGAGGCAGCGGTCGCCGCCACCCTCGACACGGCCGGCCTGCCGGAACTGGACCTGCTGATCCGCACCTCCGGCGAAGTCCGACTGTCCAATTTCCTCCTCTGGCAGGCCGCCTATGCCGAGCTGATGTTCGTCGACACTTTGTGGCCCGACTTCGACGAAGCCGCCCTCAAGCTGGCCCTCGACCAGTTCGCCGGCCGCCAACGACGCTTCGGCGGCCGATGAACGACCTCCTCGTCCGCACCCTGGCCGGCATCGTCCTGATCCTCTTTGCGCTCGGGGCAGTTTTGCTCGGCGGCAATGTGTTCGCGGTGTTCGTGGCGCTGGCGGCGGCGATGATCTTCTACGAATGGCGCCGGCTGGTCGCCGGCTGGGGCTTCGCCTGGCAGGCCGCAGGCTTCGTCTATGCGCTGGTTCCTGCCCTGGCGCTGCTGTGGATCCGTGACCGCGCGCCGCAGGGGCTCGAATTGCTTATTTGGGTGTTCATTGTCACCTGGACGACGGACATCGGTGCTTATTTCGCCGGCCGTGCCATCGGCGGCCCGAAGCTGGCGCCGGCAATCAGCCCCAACAAGACGGTCGCCGGACTTGTCGGCGGAATGATCAGCGCCGGCCTTGCCGGCTACGCCTGGGTGGAACTGACAAGCATGTCGGCACTGCTCTTCTGGCTGGCGCCGCTGTTCGCGCTTGCCGCCCAGGGCGGCGACCTGTTCGAAAGTGGGCTCAAGCGCAAGGCAGGGGTCAAGGATAGCGGCACCTGGCTGCCCGGTCATGGCGGTGCTCTCGACCGGCTGGACGGGCTGGTGGTGGTGGCGACGCTGACGGCATTGGTCCAGGCGGCGGGACTGCTGCGATGAAGCGCAAGATCAGCATCCTTGGCGCCACCGGCTCGGTCGGCACCTCGACTCTCGACCTTATCGAACGGTCGCCGGACCGGTTCGAGGTCATCGCGCTGACGGCGGCCAGCAACGCCGCAGCGTTGGCGAAGGCCGCAAGGCGAACCGGGGCGAAGCTGGCCGTCATCGCCGACGAATCGAAACTGGCCGAACTCCAGCGAGGGCTGGAAGGGACCGATTGCCTTGCTGCCACCGGCCCGGAGGCATTGCTCGAGGCCGCTGCCGGCGAAGCGGAATGGGTTATGGCGGCGATCGTCGGCTGCGCCGGCCTCGAACCCGTCATGGCCGCGGTGGAAGCCGGCCGCACCCTTGCCCTGGCGAACAAGGAGGCCTTGGTCACCGCCGGTTCGCTGATGACCGACGCGGCGGCGCGGGCAGGGGCGACAATCCTGCCGGTAGATAGCGAACATAATGCGATTTTCCAGTGTCTTGCCGGTAGTCGCTTGCAAGATGTTTCAAGATTGGTTCTGACCGCCAGCGGCGGGCCGTTCCGGACCGCCAGCGCCAGCGACATGGCCCGCGCCACCCCCGAGCAGGCGGTCGCCCACCCCAATTGGTCGATGGGAGCCAAGATTTCGGTCGATTCGGCGACCATGATGAACAAGGGGCTGGAGCTGATCGAAGCTCATCATTTGTTCGGCCTGCCCGGCGAGCGCATCACCATCCTCGTCCATCCCCAGTCGGTGATCCATTCGCTGGTCGAATATGTCGACGGCTCGGTGATCGCGCAGCTCGGCTCACCCGACATGCGCATCCCGATTGCCCACGCCCTGGCCTGGCCCGAGCGCATGCCGACGCCGGCGCAGAGGCTCGACCTGGCAAGCATCGGCACGCTGGCGTTCGAGGAACCGGATGCGCAGCGCTTCCCGGCGCTGACCCTCTCTCGCGACGCGCTTATGGCAGGCGGCGCGGCACCGATCGTTCTCAACGCCGCCAACGAAATGGCGGTCGCCGCATTTCTGGACAGGCGCATCGGCTTTGCCGACATTGCCAAGTCCGTCGCGCAGGCTTTGGACACCATCGACCTGCCGGCACCGGATTCCATCGCGGACGTCATCGACATTGACCGCGAAGTGCGCGAAAAGGCCCGCGAATTCATGCCATTGACCGCCATCTGATGCTTTCCCAGCCCCCAATCTGGTTCATCCTCGTCGCCTTTCTGGCGGCGTTGGGGCCGCTCATCATCTTCCACGAGCTCGGCCATTACCTGGTGGCCCGCTGGTTCGGCGTCGGTGCGGAAAGCTTTTCAATCGGCTTCGGGCGGGAAATTGCGGGCTGGACCGACAAGCGGGGCACGCGCTGGAAGGTCGGCTGGCTGCCGCTTGGCGGCTATGTGAAGTTCGTTGGCGACCTCAATGCGGTCAGCATGCCGGGCGAGGTCGAGGAGGTCGCGCCCGAAGAGCGCCGGCGTAGCTTCCACCATCGTCCCGTAGGGCAGCGCTTCCTGATCGTCCTGGCTGGCCCGATGGCGAACTTCCTGTTGGCAATTGCCATTTTCGCGACATTTTTCGCGATCCTCGGGGTCCCGCGGACGGCAAACCTGGTTACCGCCATCGATGCGGGCAGCGCCGCGCAGGCCGCCGGCGTCCGGGCAGGGGACCGTATCTTGTCAATAGCCGGCCGCCGAACCCCGACATTCGAGGAAATCTCCCACGTCGTCATCCTCCGGCCTGGCGCGACGGTCGACCTGCAGGTCGAGCGCGACGGCAGGCGGCTGACGATCCCAGCGAAAATCGGTGTAGCCCGGGAAAAGGACCGGTTCGGCCAGGAATTCCAGGTCGGCCGCCTCGGCATCTTCGGCGGACAGCGGCAATATGTGCGCCTTCCGGCGATCGAACTGGTTCCGGCCGCGACAGCTTTCACCTGGTCGATGACCCGCTCGATCGTTGACGCTCTGGGGCAGATCATCACCGGCCGGCGATCGGTCAAGGAACTTGGCGGGCCGCTCAAGATGGCGCAGATCGCCGGACAACAGGCATCACTCGGCTTGTTCGAGTTCGTCTATCTGGTGGCTTTGTTCTCCATAAATCTCGGGTTCATCAACCTCTTGCCAGTCCCGATGCTCGATGGCGGACATCTTGCACTCTATACGATCGAAGCCGTCCAGCGCCGCCCGGTCAGCCTGCGCGCGCAGGAATGGGCCTTCCGCGGCGGACTGGCACTGCTTCTGGCGCTCCTCTTGTTCACGACGCTCAACGATCTTGGTTCTTTCGGGCTGTGGGAGAGCGTTGGACGCTTGATTGGTTAGAAGGGTTGGGGCAGGGCTTGGCGGTCATTTTTCAGCGTCGCGCATATCAGTCGGGCGCTTTCAGCAAAGGGCGGCAACGCGTGGTTTCAAGCAGGAAAGCAATGGCTAGGCGTACCGGCGCCGTGCTTCTCGTGGGTACGATACTCGGCGGCTGGGCGGTTCCCGTCCTCGCCCAGGAGGCAAGCGCGCCCGTGGCAGTCCCGGTCGATACGCAGCCGCCGCCGCCGGCGCCTGTCCAAGCCGTGACGCCGGGAACGATCCGGTCGATTTCGGTGCGCGGCGCCGAGCGTCTCGAGCCGGCGACCGTCATTTCCTATTCGAACCTGTCCCCGGGCCAGTCATACAACGCCGAAATCCTCGATACCGCGCTCAAGGACCTTTACGCGACAGAGCTGTTCGCAGACGTCGTCATTACTGGTGCCGACACTGGCAACCTGTTGATTACCGTGCGCGAGAACCCGGTCATCAACCGCATCGTGCTCGAGGGCAACCGCCGGCTGAAGAACGACAAGATCATGCCGGAAATCCGGCTTGCGCCGCGCCAGATTTTCACCCGGTCCAAGGTGCGGTCCGATGTCGACCGCATCATCGAGCTCTACAAACGCTCCGGCCGGTTCGCCGCTGCTGTCGAGCCGAAAATCGTCCAGCTTGACCAGAACCGCGTCGACCTCATCTTCGAGATTACCGAAGGCCCGGTCTCCAAGGTCCGGGCGATCAACATCATCGGCAATGAACAATACAGCGACGGACGCCTGCGCAAGGAAATGTTCACCCGCGAAGCCGGTGGCGTGCTGGGCATTTTCCGCTCAAACGATTCCTATGACCCGGACCGGCTGGCCGCCGACCAGCAGAAGCTTCGCGCCTTCTATCTTACCGAAGGCTATGCCGACTTCCGTGTCGTCTCGGCCCTTGCCGAGCTGACGCCAGACCGGCGCGACTTTGTCATCACTTACGTCGTCGAGGAGGGGCCGCGTTACAAGTTCGGCGTAATCGAAGCGGAAAGCAGCTTGCGCGACCTGTCGGCGGAAACCCTGCGTGGCTTCATCAAGCTCCAGCCCGGTGACTGGTTCAATGCCAAGGCGGTCGAAGACGTCGTCACGTCCCTGAACGAGATTGCCGGCGCCCAGGGCTACGCCTTTGCCGATATCGTCCCGACCTATGACCGCGATGCCGAAAAGCGCGAGATGAGCATTCGCTTCCGCGTCAGCGAGACGCCGCGCGTCTATGTCGAGCGCATCGACATCAACGGCAATACCGTCACCCGGGACAAGGTCATCCGCCGCGAGTTCCGCATCAACGAGGGCGATGCCTTCAACGCCCTCAAGGTCAAGCGGTCCCAGGACCGGATCCAGTCGCTCGGCTTCTTCCAGGAGAAGCTGGAGGTCAAGCAAACGCAGGGCTCAGCGCCAGATCGCGTCATCCTCGGAGTGGACGTCGAGGAGAAATCAACGGGCGAACTGCAATTGTCGGCGGGCTATTCGAGCCTGGAGAAGTTCATCATCGCCGCGTCGATCGCGCAGCGCAACTTCATGGGCAAGGGCCAGGAACTGGCCGCGGGCGTCAACTGGTCGCGCTATTCGCGGTCGGTGAACCTTGGCTTCAACGAGCCCTATTTGTTCGACAAGAACGTGCTGCTGGGTGGCGAGATCTTCCGCCGCGACTACAACAGTTACCGGACGACGTCGGACAGCAGCCGCAAGACCACCTATTCGCAGGCCAGCACCGGCGCCGCCGTCCGTCTTGGCTTCCCGGTCACGGAGTTCATCAGCTTCGGCACGCGCTATTCGCTGATCAACGACGAAATCTCGCTCGATGAGGATGTATTCTTCACCGATCCCGACGGTGCCGGGCCGGAACCGACGCAGTGCGACATCCTCCGCGCCGGCCGCTACCTGTGCGACCAGCTTGGAACGACGTTGAGTTCGGTCGTCGGCTATTCGCTGATCTTCGACAACCGCAACGGCATCCGCGCGACCCGCGGCCAGCGGGTCGTTTTCAGCAACGATTTCGCCGGTCTCGGCGGTGACACGAAGTATGTCCGCACCCGCATCGACGCGACCAAATATTTCCAGCTGCCGAGAAGCTTCATTCTTTCGGTTCACGGGGAGGGCGGTTACATTCACCCGCTCAAGTCCAACCCGGACGACGGGGTTGACGCGATCCGGCTCCCCGATCGCTTTTTCGGGCCGACCCTGCGCGGCTTCGATATCCGCGGCATCGGCCCGCGCATCATTCGCCAGCTCTACACCAACCCAACCGAATTGTCCGAAGAAGTGGTGGGCAATGACGCGATCGGTGGCCGTGCCTACTATATGGGACGCGTCGAGCTGGAAATTCCGGTCAGCAGCAACATCCGCAGCCTTGGCCTGCGGCCGACCGTGTTCGTCGATGCCGGGTCGGTATGGAACGTGACCAAGCCGGAGCTGGTCGATATTCCCGGTACCTGTACCCGGTACGACATGACAGCTACGCCAGTCGACGAATCTTCGACAGTCCAGCTGACGACCGATCCGGCGGGCTTCAACAATTGCACCGAAGTCAATGCGGCCAATGACCCTGCGCTCGGAGCTTTCACCTATGACCCGCGTTCGGGCATCAAGGAGTTCTTCAAGGGCAACAGCTACAAGCCGCGCCTGTCGATCGGCTTTGGCGTCAACTGGACGTCGCCGTTCGGCCCCATTCGCATCGACATCGCCAAGGCACTGCTCACCCAGGACGGCGATGAAACCAAATTGTTCTCCTTCAACGTAGGAACCCAATTCTGATGAAAAAGCTTGTTCTTTCTCTCGCTGCCGGTGTCGGCGCACTGACAATGGCCGGTGCAGCCGAAGCGCAGCAGCGCCCGGCGATCCTGATTGTCGACACCGATCGCGTGCTTAATGAGTGCACGGCCTGCAAGTCGGCGGCGACCCAGCTGCAAAGCCAGGTCCAGCAGGGTCGTACGCGCGCCCAGCAACTCGAATCCACGCTCAAGCCGGAGGCCGAGGCGCTTGAGAAAGCCGTCCAGGCGCTCGGCGGCAAGCAGCCGGACGCCGCGCTCCAGGCCCGCATCGCCGCCTTCCGCAACAAGCAGCAGCAGGGCTCGGCGGAATTGTCGAACCGCGAAAACACCATCCAGTCGACGCAGGCCCATGTGCAGCAGCAGATCGGCCGCCGGCTGGTCCAGGTGGTGGAACAGTCGCGGGCGCGTCGCCAGGCGGCGATCGTCCTGACCAAGGGCAGCACCCTGGCCAGCGACGCCGCCCTCGACATCACCGGCGAAGTCCTTGCCGCGCTCAACCAGCAGCTGCCGTCGGTCAGCGTGACGCCGCTGCCGCAGCAGGCACGCCCGCAGGGCCGGTGAGCGAGGACGGCCAAGCCAGGCCCGCCATCGGCCCGCTGGATGTCCGGCGGGTGATGGCGGCGCTGCCGCATCGCTATCCGATGCTGCTCGTCGATCGAGTCGAGCGCATCCTGCCCGACGTTTCGATCACCGCGACCAAGGCGGTGACCATCAACGAGGGTTTCTTCCAGGGCCATTTCCCCGACCGACCGATCATGCCTGGGGTGCTCATCGTCGAGGCGCTGGCCCAGGCCGCCGGCATCCTCGCCGTGGAATCACTTGGCCTCGCCGGCTCCGGGAAGCTGGTCTATTTCATGGCCATCGAAGGGGCGAAGTTCCGTGCGCCGGTCGAGCCGGGCGTGCTGCTGACCCTGGAGGTCGAGTTCGTCCAGAAGCGGGCGACCGTCTGCAAGTTCGCGGGCCGCGCCCTTGTCGAGGGAAAGCTCGCCGCCGAAGCCCAGTTCACGGCGATGATCGCCGACCCGCCAGCCTGAGGCCGACGAAAACGCCGCGCCCCTCGGTCCGGTAGCCGGCCGAATCCTCATACCGGACATCGAACAGGTTGGAGCCGCGAGCGAACAGCCGCACGTTCGTGGTGAGTGCGTAGGCCACCCGGGCGGCAGCGAGCCAGTAGGAGTCCAGGCGGACGATTCCGAACGGAAACACCTCCTCGCGGTCCAGGTGCGAGCCGACATAGGCCAATGAGGCGCCGTAATCCCATTTGCCCGATGTCCCGTCCGCCGCCAGCGAGCCACTGTGCTTCGGACGCCTGAGTTCCTCCAGCCGCTTGCCTGCCGCATTGTCCGGCTGTGACGCTTCCAGGAAGGCATAGCTGGCCGTCAGTCGCAGCGCGGCAATCGGCCGCCAGGCCAATTCCGCCTCGATGCCCCACCGGCGGCTTGTGCCATCGCGATTTTCCGTGCTCGACAGGAACGTGTCGGGATCGAACAAGTCGACGATCTCATCGTGCAGGACCTGGCGGTAGGCGGTCAGCGATGCGGCAAGTGAAGCCCGGCGGAAGCGCAAGGAACCCTCGAAACCACGCGAGCTTTCCGGCTTAAGCGATGGATTGCCAATGAAATTGTTTGGAAAGAAGCCGTACAGGTCGAAGAAGGTGGGCTGGGCGATGCCTTGTGCGTAGGAGCCGGCGACCGCCAGGCCGCCGCCCAGTTGCGCCAGGATCGAAGCGCGAAGCGACGTTGCGTCCTCGAAGCCATCAAACATGTCGCGCCGCAGGGCCAAATCGCCGCTGAGACCTTTCGCGGTTCCTCGCCATTCGATCGTGATGGCTCGGTGCGATCGGTCGCGGTCCTGGTTGGTGAAGCCTCCGTAGATCGTGTCGCGCGCCCGAAAGGTCTCGCCTTCGTCCTCGGCGGCGAGGATGAAGCGATGATCGAGGGCACCGGTCACCATGCGGCGTTCCAGCTGTGCGTCCAAGGTGCGGCGGGTGCCGCGCGTGCGGTTAACGTCATCATCCGCAATCAGGTTGCGATTGGACGAGCCGAGCAAGGACGCCGCCAGCCGGCCAGCCCAGGGCGATTCATTGTTCCCGAAGGCGAGCCAAAGCCGGCCGGCGGCCAGCCGGTTGCGGCTGTTGTCGAGCGTGTCGGCCCGCTCGAAGGTGAGCGGGTCGTAGCCATCGAACTCGCTGCGGCCGGAAAGGACGAAGCCGGCCGTCCCGATCTCGACGGACGGCGCCAACTGAAAGGTTGCGCGCATTCGCCCCGACAGGTTGCGGTAGCCGTCCCGGTCGCCGTCACCGCTGAAGCTGTCGATACCGCGGGCGCGCTGCCAGCCAATGGCGCCGGCGATCGCACCGCGACCGGAGTCGAGCGCGCCGGACACGCTGCCGCGCAGCAGGCCGAAGGACCCTACCTCGGCCGACCCGGCAAGCCCCTTGGCACCGCGAATGCCGTTGATGGCGATAACCCCGCCAATCGCTTGCGAGCCCCACAAGGCGGACTGCGGCCCGCGAATGACTTCGATCCGGGACGCCAGGTCGGCGTTGAGCAGCTCGAATCGGGCGAAATCGCCAGTCGCGGGATCGTTGGCGCGGATACCGTCGATGAACAGCAAGGTATGATTGTTCTCGGCGCCGCGGATGCGAACCTCCGTCAGCAGGCCGGCAGGTCCCTGGGTGGTGATCGCAACGGAAGGAGTAAGGCGGAGCAGGGCAGGGACCAACGGCTCTCCCAGGCGCTCGATTCGGTTCTGGTCGAACAGGGTTACGCTGGCGGCGGCTTGAGCCTGGTCCTGCGGGACGCGCGAGGCGGTAACGACAATCTGGTCAGTATCGACGGGTGTGGCGAGCATGGGAATCCTCCGGTTGGCGATCATGCCGTCACAGAGGGATTCGCCGCTGCACCAGCGACGGGCCCACGCCCCGCGGCTGGTCCCGGCCGAGGAAACGGACGACGAACCAGGGCAGGTTCCTGACTTCGCCGATGGGGCGTATGCCCTAGGCTCGGCATTCACAGTTGCGGGCACAGCGCCGGATTCAAACCGGCTTCCCTTTGAACCGCCCCCGGCCGGCCGACGCTCCTGAAGGAACGAAGGCTGGTGGGCGGCACCCTGGTCGAGGCCGCGCTAGCGGGCGAGGAGACGGGCTGTCAAATTGCCGGCGAGGGCATTATGCGTATCGCCCATGACGACCAACCACGCCCGCCTGACCGCCATCCTTGTCGCCATCGTCCTGGCTGCTGCGCTGCGCCTCGTGCCGCATCCGCCCAATTTCTCGCCCGTCGGCGCCATCGCCTTGTTCGGCGGCGCCTATTTCGGCCGGCGCGCACTGGCGTTCGCGGCGCCGCTTGGCGCGCTGCTGCTTAGCGACGCCATCCTCGGCTTCCACTCCGCCATGGCTTTCGTTTACGCCGGCGTTGCCTTGATCGTCCTGGTCGGCTGGGCGGTTCGCTCGCGGCTCACGCCGCTCCGCATCGCCGGCGCCGCTCTTGCCAGTTCGCTGTTGTTCTTCGCGCTGACCAATTTCGGCGTCTGGCTTATCGACGGCATGTATCCGCAGACCCTGGCCGGGTTGGTGGCCTGCTATGTTGCGGCGATCCCCTTCTTCCAGAACACAATTGCCGGCGATCTGTTCTATTCGGCTCTGCTGTTCGGCGGCTTCGCGTTGGCCGAATGGCAACTGCCAATGCTCCGCGCGCAGGCGCCGCGGATGGCCTGAGGTTGCAAGTTTGCGCGCCAACATCTAAGGGCGCGCGACACTTCGAGGCTGGTCGGAACCAGCCAATTCACGAGGAAACGACAATGAAATCCGGTACCCACCCCGATTACCACCTGATCAACGTCGAGATGACGGACGGCACCAAGTTCCAGACCCGTTCGACCTGGGGCAAGGAAGGTGACACGCTTCACCTCGAGATCGACCCGAAAGCCCATCCTGCCTGGACCGGCGGCAACCAGAAGCTGCTCGACACCGGCGGCCAGGTCGCACGCTTCAACAAGCGCTTCGGCGGGCTCAGCCTCGGCAAAAAGTAAAACTTGATCCGCTCGGCCCCGACGATCGAGACCGAGCGGCTCATTTTGCGCGCCTGGACCAAGGCCGACTTCAAGCCTTGGTTCGCGATCATGCAGCACCCCGATGTGCACCGGCATTTCGGGCCCGAACCGATCGGCCTGGAGGAATGCTGGCGCCGCCTGGCGGCCGCAGTTGGAGGCTGGCAGCTGCTAGGGTTCGGGACCTGGGCGGTCGAGCGCAAGGCCGGCGGCGCGCTGATCGGCAATGTCGGCCTGTTCAACGCCTGGCGCGACCTTAATCCCCAATTCGGCGAGGAGCCTGAAATGGGCTGGATTTTCGCCGCCGAGACGCATGGGCAGGGGCTGGCTTCCGAAGCCTGTCGCGCAGCCCTGGACTGGGCAGAGGCCAATCTTCCGCCAACGCCCGTCTGGGCCATCATTGCGCCCGCCAACGAGCCGTCGATGAAGCTGGCGCAAAAGCTCGGCTTCGAGGCGCTGCACGAATCGCTCTACCACGGAGAACCGACGGCGGTGCTCCGTCGTCCCGCCTGGAGCTGAGCTAAAAGGCCGAAATGCCGGTGATCGCCCGCCCGATGATCAGGGCATGGACGTCGTGCGTGCCCTCGTAGGTGTTGACCGTTTCCAGGTTGGCGGCGTGGCGCATGACCTGGAACTCCGCCGATATGCCGTTGCCGCCGTGCATGTCGCGGGCTTGCCTGGCGATATCGAGCGCCTTGCCGCAATTGTTGCGCTTGAGCATGCTGATGGTCTCGGGGATCAGCTCTCCGGCTTCAAGGCGGCGACCAACCCGCAACGCGGCTTGCAGCCCGAGCGTGATTTCGGTGAGCATGTTGGCGAGCTTCAACTGGACGAGCTGGTTGGCGGCCAGCGGCCGGCCGAACTGCTTGCGGTCGAGCGTGTACTGGCGGGCCGCGGCATAGCAGGCCTCGGCGGCGCCCATCGAGCCCCAGCCGATGCCGTAGCGGGCACGGTTGAGGCAGCCGAAGGGACCTTTAAGACCCTCGACATTCGGCAGCAGCGCGTCCTCGCCGACCTCGACCTCGTCCATGACGATCTCGCCGGTGATCGAGGCGCGAAGCGAAAGCTTCTCCTTGATCTTTGGCGCGCTGAGGCCGGCCAAGCCCTTGTCGAGGACGAAGCCGCGGATCTTGCCGCCATGCGCTTCCGACTTCGCCCAGACGACGAAGACGTCGGCGATCGGCGAATTGGTGATCCACATCTTGGTGCCGGACAGCCGGTAGCCGTTGGCGGTCTGCACCGCCTTCGTGCGCATGCCGCCGGGGTCAGACCCCGCGTCAGGCTCTGTCAAACCGAAGCAGCCAACCAGTTCGCCGCTGGCCAGGCCGGGCAGGTATTTCCGGCGCTGCTCTTCCGACCCGTAGGCAAAGATCGGGTACATCACCAGGCTCGACTGTACCGACATGGCCGAGCGGTAGCCGCTGTCGACGCGCTCGACGGCGCGGGCGATCAGGCCATAGGCGACGTAGCCCAGGCCGGCGCCGCCATAGTCATTGGGGATCGTCGCGCCCAGCAATCCGAGGCTGCCCATTTCGCGCAGGATCTCGCGATCGAAATTCTCGTCCAGATACGCCTGGGTGACGCGCGGCTGCAGTTTCTCCTGGGCATAGCCTTCGGCCGTCTCGCGGACCAACCGCTCATGGTCGTCGAGCTGGTCGTCGATGGCGAAAGGGTCTTCCCAATCGAACAGCTTGATCTGTGGTTCGCCCACGTGCCCCTCACTCCCGCGTATCAAAGGAATGCGCGGCCTTTAGCGGGCATTTTCATGGTCGGCTAGAAGGAGCGGCCGCCCCGGTAAGGGACGGCCGCGAAGATTTGCCTAGGTTGGTCCAGCGTTAGCGGTCGCGCTGCGGCTGGCGGTTGTTGTCCTGGCGCTGGCGGCTGGTGCCGTCCTGGCGCTGGCGCTTGCCCTGGCTCTCACTCTTCTTTTCCTGGTGCGGGCGATTGAACATGATGTGTCCTTTCTTCTCGTTCGACCCACGAAAGGGCCCTTGCGCGAATAGAACGGACTAGGCGGGAGGGACGTTGCTCGGCTCAACCCCGAAATTGGGGGAATCCATCCCGGTTGATCAGGATCCGCCTTGGCTGGCGCCGGTCCGGCCGTTGGCGCCGCCGAAGGTGCGTTTGACGCTAAAGGTGTAGACCCGGTGGCGGTTACGCTCGCGGAATTCATCGATCACAGGTTCGGGATTGGTGCGGTTTGGTGAATAAATCAGGCGATCGCGCACGCCGTGGGTGCTAAACAGGTTGTCGACGTCGAAGGTCAGCGTCGTCTTCGCGTCCGGGCGGTACTCGACGAATGCGGTGCCGTATGGTCCGCTGTTCCAGTTCGTGTCCAACTCGTTGGTCCGGAAGAAGGTGAACCGGTCGCGGTCGGCGACCGTGGCGCCGTATGAAAACGCTCCGCTGTCCCGGCGCAACTCGAGCTCCCATTGCCAGTCAGGATAGAAACCGGTGAAGTTTCGCATGTTGCCGGTGATCGGATCCTCGACCCGGGTGCGTTGCAGCTGGCCAAAGAACTTAAGCCTCGTGCCCTTCAGGCCCAACGACTGCAGGGGTGCGTCGATGGTGAGCGCTGCGAAGCTGCGCCTGCCTGTCCCGATATTGCCGGGCGCATCGAAGCCATTGCCGTCCTCGTCGAACACCAGAACCCGGTCCTGGAGCATGCTGATATGGTCATGGCCCAGCTCGAGCTTGGCGAGGCCTTCCCCCAGGATCTTGCGGTCAACCGTCGCTCTGAACTCCCAGGCGCGCTGCGGCACGAGTTCGGCGTTGCCGGCGTTGATCCGGTCGGCGCTCAATTCGGCTACGCTGATGAAGTCATAGAAGTCGAGCTGCGCGACCGTCCGTTGTACGGAAAACTGGGCGTGCCACAGGGGCGCGGGTTTCCAGTCCAGCGTCAGCTTGGGCTTGATAAAGTTCAGCTTGCGGTGTGCGCTGGTGTCGCCGCTGACCGTCAGGTCGGAAAACTCCCATGTCAGCCCGCCATCGACCCTCAACTCCTTGCCAAGGCTACGGCCCAGGTTGACGAAGACCTCGGCCCGCTTCTCCTTCACCTGCGCGGAGTCGATCGGCAGGTCGATCCGGGTTCGCTCGCCGCCTTCGCCAAGCTCGTAAAGCTCGACGTCCGAATCGAGCGTGTTGAGCACCGCTTCCGCGCCGGTTTCGAACGAGAAGCCGGCGACGTCGGGTTTCGACCAGGTCAGGCGGCCGATCGTCTCGTTGCGCTGCGCTTCCTGAGTCTGCTCGAAACCACCGACGACCTGTTCGTCGAGCGTCTTGAACTTGTAGGTTTCGAAATTATCGCGCTTGCGGCGGTTGGCGAGCGCGACGAGCTTGATCGCACCGCCGGCGAGTGGGCGGGTGATATCGCCGCTGATCTCGAAGGACGGATTTTTGAAGTCCTGGACCAGCCGGTCGTGCCGCGGATCGTCGCCGACCGGAGTGACGTTGTTCGACTGCGTCAGATAGAAGGTGCCGGGCGACCAGCGCACGTTGGCGTGGAGCGAATGGTTGTTGGCACGCTCCAGCGCATAGCCGGCCGATAGGTATGGGGCCTTGTCGTAATAGGCATTGTACTTGCGTCGATATTCGATGCGGTCGCCGGTCTCCGGGTCGGTCAGGGTGTCGGTGCCTTCCTCGAAGGATGTGAAATCCTGCGTCGCTGCCGCAAGGCTGATGCTGGACGAGCCGCGCTTGATCAGCGCCGAAACCGACAGGTTGGGAATGATCTCGCCATTATACGCCCTACGGATCGAGCCGATGGCGGTCCCGTCGATCCCGGCCTCGGCCGACAGGATGACGTTCAGGACCTGGTTCTTGCCCGAATATTCGGCACCATAGAGGTCGCCGGGACCGACTTCGACCCGGACGATGCGGCTTGCGGGTATGTTGCGCAGAACCTGCGCCAGGCTTTCCGATTTCGTGCTTGGCCTGGCGCCGTTGATGACGACATTGCCGGCCGCCTGGGCGAAGCCCCTGACTTCGACGTCCCCCAGGTCGAGGCTGAACCCGGGAACCAGGCGGGCGATATCGAGCGCCGTCTGCGGCGCCGAGGCCGCGAAGAAGGATGCTGGGTAGGCAGTGGTGCGCGAGGCCTGCGCCGGGACCGGCGCCTGTCCTTCGCCCGCCTGGGCGAAAGCGGGAACGGCCAAAGCGGTGGCTAATGTGAACAGGCTGAAACGCGCCGGGAAATTCGTCATGGGTTGGTCGCCCCTGTGTTGGTCGACTAACTCAGTGGGCTGCTTTCGAAACGCCTGCTACGGGCCTTCGACCAATCGACAAACGGTTCTGCATGGTGCCAACACAGGACGATGAACGATGGCGGAGAGGGTGGGATTCGAACCCACGGTGGGCTTGCACCCACGGCGGTTTTCAAGACCGCTGCCTTAAACCACTCGGCCACCTCTCCGGCGTAAACCGCGCAAAGCCGCGGTTCATCTCGGCCTGCCTATCGCTTCTCGGGGCCAGTCGTGCAAGGCGCGCGGCGAACCCATTGGCACCAAGCGGCGTTGAAAGGCTAGCGTGAACCGGATGAAGCGGGTCGGGTCCTTGTTGATGCGTAGCGTGATTGCCGTGGTGGGGTTGTCGCTGGTGGCGACAGCCTCGGCGCAGGTCGATCCGCTGGCGCCCTTGCCGGAGCAGCAGTTGCAACCGGTCGCCCCGGCGCAGGCTCAGCCGGCGGCGCCGTTGCGGCCGCAATCCACTTATACTGCGCCGGCGGTGCCAACCGGCTTCGAAGCCTATAAATCCCGGCTGGCCTACATTGCCCGTGCCGGCGGCATTCGCGAGGAAACCATCGCCGCCGTCGTTCCCTACCTGCAGGTCAACGACCGCGCCATCCGCCTCGACCGTGGGCAGCCTGGGGCGATCGGCAACACCAGCTACACCCCGCCGTTCGAACCCTATCGGCGCCGCCACGTTAGCGCCGACCTCATCCGCCGCGGCCAGAGCCGTTACGCGAGCCTGTGGCCCTGGCTGTCCCGCGTCGAGCAGCGCACAGGCGTGCCGGCCTCGGTGATGATGGCGATCTACGGCCACGAAACCAGCTATGGCGCGGTCACCGGCGGCTTCGACATCATCGAAGCGCTCGCCAGCCTCGCCTACGAAGGCCGTCGCCGGCCGTTGTTCGAGCGCGAGTTCGTCTCTGCCCTCAAGCTGCTCGACATGGGGATCCCCCGCTGGCGGCTGAAGGGCAGCTATGCCGGCGCCACCGGCTATCCGCAGTTCATGCCTTCAGCGGTTATCCGTTTGCGCGCCGACGGCGACGGCGACGGCAAGTTGGAAATCTGGTCGAACCAGGTCGACGGCCTGGCATCGATCGGCAATTTCCTGAAGGACGCCGGCTGGAAGCCCGGCGTGCCCTGGGGGATTGCCGTCGCCGTGCCCGACAGCCTCGACCGCAACGCCGTCCGCAACCCAACCACCGCCGCCGAATGCCCGCGCGTCCACGCCCGCCACAGCCGGCCGATGACCATGCGGGAATGGCGGGCGCTGGGCGTTACGCCCCTGGGGAACGCGCTGCCGGATGACGAATCGGCGACGCTTCTCGAACCGGACGGCCGCGGCCGGACGGCCTATCTCCTGACCGGCAATTACCGGGCGATCCTCAAATATAATTGCTCGAACTTCTACGCCTTGTCGGTCGGATTGCTGGCGAACGCGATCATCGGCAGATAAAGCGGGCCATCCATCGTTTGTCGGGATTCGAACCATTTCCATGACCCGTGCCTCACTGCTTGCCGCCGTTTCCATTGCCTTGCTTGCCGGCGCTGCGCCCGCCAAGGCGCCGCCTTTCGCCACGCCCGCGCCCGTCGCCTTCCTCCTTGACCTGAGTTCCGGCGCGGTCCTGATGGCCAAGGGTGCCGACCGCCGGATGCCGCCGGCTTCGATGGCCAAGATGATGACCACGGAAGTGGCGTTCGAGCTGATCGACAGCGGCAAGCTGCCGCTCGGGAAGAAGTGCACGGTGCGGCCGGAAACCTGGCAGCAATGGCACGGGCCGCAAGCCGGATCGACCATGTTCCTCAGCCCGAACGAACAGGTCAGCGTCGAGAATCTGCTGCACGGCATCGTCACCTTGTCCGGCAATGACGCCTCCGTCGTCCTGGCCGAATGCATCGCCGGCACCGAAGAAGCCTTTGCCAGCCAGATGAACGCGCTGGCCGCCCGGCTCGGTCTCAGGAACAGCCATTTCGGCAACAGCAACGGCTGGCCGGACGAGGGGCGGACCTATGTCACCGCGCGCGACCTTGCGACGCTGGCCCGTGCCACGATCGAGCGGCACCCGAAGCTCTACAAGCAATTCTACAACCAGCCGAGCTTCACCTGGGGCAAGACCCTGGGCTCGGGGCAGAGCATCACCCAGGGCAATCGCAATCCCTTGATGGGGCGAGTCCCCGGCGCCGACGGCCTCAAGACCGGCCATACCGCCGAGGCCGGCTACGGCTTCACCGGCTCGGCGGAACAGAACGGGCGGCGGCTGGTGATGGTGATCGCCGGCCTCGACAGCTTCACCCAGCGCATCGCCGAATCGACCCGGCTGATGCAGTGGGGCTTCAACGCATGGGCGGCCAAGCCCTTGTACGCCAAGGGCGCCAGGGTTGGCGCCGCCTCGGTGCAGATGGGCGGCGATGACGAGGTCGACCTGGTGGCGCCCCGCAACCTTGCGGTGACCGTCCCCGCCGGGCTCGACAGCCGGATGACGGTCAAGATCCGCTACATGGGGCCGGTCAAGGCGCCGGTCGCCAAGGGTCAGCATATCGCCGATCTGGTGGTCACCACGCCCGATACCGGTGAACAATTGATGCCATTGGTCGCGGCAGAGGCGGTCTCGGAGGCGGGCTTCTTCACCCGCGCCTGGATCGGGCTCAAGCAGCTGCTGGGAATGGCCTGAAGCTTGGCCCGGGGGCGCTTCATCAGCCTTGAAGGCGGGGAAGGGGTCGGCAAGAGCACCCAGCTCGCCGCCCTGGCCGAAGCGCTGCGGGGCAGGGGCCTGACCGTCCTCGTCACCCGGGAACCCGGTGGCAGCCCGGGCGCCGAAGCGATCCGCAAGCTGCTGCTGGAGGGAGAGGAAACGCGCTGGAACCCGCGCGCCGAGGCCCTGCTGTTCGCTGCCGCCCGGTCCGACCATGTCGAAAAGACCATCCAGCCGGCGCTCGAACGCGGCGAATGGGTGCTTTCCGACCGCTTCCTCGACAGCAGCCTGGCGTACCAAGGCGCCGCGGGCGGTCTCGGCATCGAAGCCGTGCGCGACCTGCACCGCTTCGGCAGCCTCGACTTTCTTCCCGACCGGACGCTGGTTTTGACCCTCGACGAAACGGAGGGTGCGGCCCGTGCGCGGACCCGCGACGGCCACCCCGGCGACCGTATCGGCTCGCGGCCGCCCAGCTATCATGCCGCGGTCGACGCCGGCTTCCGGGCCATGGCCGAAACCGAGCCCCACAGGGTTCGGCTGGTTGACGCCAGCGGCCCGCCGGCCACCGTCACTGCCCGCCTGCTCTATGCACTGGGCGATTTGCTGCCATGATTGCCGGCCAGGACCGCGCCGTCGGGCAATTCCTCGCCGCCTGGCAGTCCGGTACAATGCACCATGCCTGGCTGCTGGCCGGACCCCGCGGCGTCGGCAAGGCGGCATTCGCCCGGTCGGCCGCCGAACGGATCCTGGCCGAAGCGGCGGGGCCCGCCGTCGCCGGGCCGGGCCTGGATACGCCCGACGACCATCCGGTCGGCCGGCTCGTCGCCGCCGGCAGCCACCCCGACTTTCGCCTGCTTGAGCGCCTCGTGAACGAGAAGACCGGCAACCTCGCCCGCGGCATCAGCGTCGACCAGGTGCGAGAGCTTGGGGAATTGTTCGCCGTGACGCCGGCCCTCTCGCCTTGGAGAGCGGTGGTGATCGACAGCGTCGACGACCTGGAACCCTCAGCCGCCAATGCCTTGCTGAAGATGCTGGAAGAACCGCCGGCCAACTGCCTGTTCCTGCTTGTCAGCCACGTTCCCGGGCGCCTGCTGCCGACCATTCGTTCGCGCTGCCGCCGCCTCAACCTCCAGCCCCTGGACGATGACGCCATGACGTCAGTGCTGGAGCGTGAGCTTCCCGATCTGGACGCCGCGGAACGCGCCCGCCTGCTGCCGCTGGCCAACGGGTCGGTTGGCAGGGCGCTTGCCTATGCCGCGCTCGACCTGGCGGTGCTGGAGGAACAGGCCATGGCCATCCTGCGCGGCGGCGACCGCGACAATGCGCTGCGCAGCAAGCTGGCTCAGGCGCTTGGCCTGAAGGCGGCCGCCGACCGCTATGCTGCCTTTCTCGACATGGCACCTAGCCTTATCGCCCGGGAGGCCCGGCAACTGCACGGTCCGGCCCGCCGCCGCGCCCTCGACGCCTATTCCCGGGCGCGGGAAACGGGGAGGCTGGCGCCGCGCCTGTCGCTCGACCCGGCGGCGACCGTCTTCCAGTTGGGCTCGATCCTCGCCTCTGTTGCCCCGCAAGGCACGCCTCGCTAGGGCGTCGGCCCATGGGCGAGCCCTTCTACATCACGACCGCGATCAGCTACCCGAACGGCAGGCCGCATATCGGCCACGCCTATGAAGCCATCGCCGCCGACGCCATCGCCCGCTTCCAGCGTGCCCTGGGCCGCGACGTCCGGCTGGTCACCGGCACCGACGAGCATGGCCTCAAGATGGCCCAGACGGCACGGAAAGAAGGCCGCGAAGTCTTGGAGTTTGCCGACGAAATGTCCGGCTATTTCCGTGACATGTGCGCTCAGCTTGATATTTCATATGATGAATTTGTACGAACCAGCGAGCCGCGGCATCACCAGGCCAGCGTCGCCGTCTGGAAGGCGATGGAAGCATCCGGCGACCTCTACCTCGACCACTACGAGGGCTGGTATTCGGTCCGCGACGAGGCGTTCTACGACGAGGAAGAGTTGATCGAGGGGGAAGGGGGCGCAAAGGTCTCGCCCCAGGGGACGCCCGTGGAATGGACCAAGGAGGAAACCTGGTTCTTCCGCCTGTCCAGATACCAGCAGCCGCTGCTCGACCATTATGCGGCCAATCCCGGCTTCATCCAGCCGGAGAGCCGCCGCAACGAGGTGATGCGCTTCGTCGAGGGCGGGCTGAAGGACTTGAGCGTTTCCCGCACCAGTTTCGACTGGGGCGTACCGGTGCCGGGCTCGCCCGGCCACGTCATGTACGTCTGGGTCGACGCGCTGACGACCTACATGACCGGCGTCGGCTTTCCCGACCGGAAGGGCGACTGGGCCCGCTACTGGCCCGCCGACGTCCATCTGATCGGCAAGGACATCGTCCGCTTCCACGCCGTCTATTGGCCGGCCTTCCTGATGTCGGCCGGCCTGCCGCTGCCCAAACAGGTCTATGCCCACGGCTTCCTGCTCGCCCGCGGCGAGAAGATGTCGAAGAGCCTGGGCAATGTCGTCGACCCGATGGATCTGGCCAGCCGCTTCGGCGTCGATGCCCTGCGCTATTTCCTGCTGCGCGAGGTGACCTTCGGGCAGGACGGCAGCTACAGCGCCGAGGCGATCGTCGCCCGCGTCAACGCCGAACTCGCCAACAGCTTCGGCAACCTCGCCCAGCGCACCTTGTCGATGATCTTCAAGAATCTGGACGGCATCATCCCTGCCGCCGGCGAAGCCGGGGAGGACAAGGCGCTGCTCGCCGAGGTTGAGCGGGCCTGCGCGACGCTGGCGGAGGAATTCCACCGCTTTGCTTTCTCGGCGGGGCTGGAAGCATGGATGGCCGCCGTCTTCGCCTGCAACCAATATGTCGACGCGACCGCGCCCTGGGCGCTGCGCAAGACCGATCCGGATCGCATGGCGCAGGTGCTCGGCACCCTGGTCGTCGCCATCCGCGCCCTCACGCAGGCGGTCGCGCCGGTCATCCCCGGCTCGGCCGACACGCTACTGGCCCTCATCGACAGCGGGCAGGGGGGGCAGCCGATTCCGCAGCCGCAGCCGATCTTCCCGCGGCTCGAGCTGCCAGCGGAGGAAGGGGAAGCGGCGTGAGGCTGATCGACAGCCACTGCCACCTCAATTACGAGGGCCTCGCCGAGCGCCGCGAGGAAGTCCTCGCCAATGCCCGGGCCGCCGGGGTCGCCGGTTTCCTGAACATCTCCACCCGCCAGCGCGAATGGAACGACGTCATCGCCGTCGCCGAGGCCAATGCCGACATTTGGGCGACGGTCGGCGTCCATCCGCATGAGGCCGATGCTCACCCCGATCTCGGCGCCGGCGCGCTCATCGAGGCGGCATCACATCCGCGTGTGATCGCCATCGGCGAATGCGGGCTCGATTATTATTACGACAAGTCCGACCGTGCCGCCCAGCGCGAGCGCTTCGGCGCCCATATCGAAGCAGCCCGGGCCACCGACCAGCCGCTCGTCGTCCACACCCGCGACGCGGAAGGTGACACGGCCGAAATACTGGAACAGGCCGTGAACAAGGGCAGGGTGAGGGGAGTGCTGCACTGCTTCACTGGCAGCCGGGATTTGGCCCTCAAGGCCCTCGAACTCGGCTTCTTCATCTCGCTGTCGGGTATTGTCACCTTCAAGAACGCCAGCGACCTGCAGGAAACGGCGAAGATCGTCCCGGAAGACCGCCTGCTGGTGGAAACCGACTCGCCGTTCCTGGCGCCGGTGCCGCACCGCGGCCGGACCTGCGAGCCGGCCTTCATCGCTGACACGGCGCGGTTCGTTGCCGAATTGCGCGGGGTCGACGTTGAGGCCTTGGCCGAAACAACCACCGGCAACTTCTTCACATTGTTCGGGAAAGCGGCTGCGTGAAGATCCGCATCCTGGGCTGCGGGACGTCGACCGGCGTGCCGCGGCTAGGAAGCGGCTGGGGTGCCTGCGACCCGCAAGAGCCGCGCAACCGCCGCCTGCGCTCGTCGATCCTGGCCGAAAGCGGCGGCGAGACTCTGCTGGTCGACTGCGGCCCGGACCTGCGCGAACAATTCCTTGCCGCGGGACTGGATTCGGTCGACCGGGTGATTGTCACCCACGACCATGCCGACCATTGCCACGGCATCGATGACTTGCGGCCGATCGCCCAGGCGAAGGATACTCCGGTGCCATTGCTGGCCCGTGCCGACGTGCTGGAGCGCCTCCAGCAGCGTTTCCGCTACGCCTTCATCGACACGCGTTTCTACCGGGCGGTGGCACAAGCCGTGCCGGTCAATGACGAAATCGACTTCGGCAACGCCCGGATCCGCTTCGTTGACCAGCCGCACGGCGGCCTCACCTCGCTCGGGCTGCGCATTGACGAGGCGGGAGCGAGCGCCGCTTATGCCATTGATTTCCATGACATGACCACCGAAATGTCGGCCATGTACCAGGGCGTTGACCTGTGGATCGCCGACTGCCTGCGCCGGAAGCCGCACCCGACGCATGCCCATCTCGACGCCGTCATCGCCTGGGCGCGTGACCTGAAGGTGGGCCAATTGCTTCTCACGCACCTCGATAACAGCATGGATTTCAATAGCTTGAGCGCCGAGCTTCCCGACTGGGCGGCGCCCGCCTTCGACGGCCAGCAGATGGTGCTCGCAGCGTGACCAACGACCTCATGCTCGGCGGCCTCTACATTTTGATGGCCGTCATGCTCGTCCTCGGCGGGCTGATGGCCCGGCGCGAACCTTTCGCCAAGCTCGCCACCATGGCGCTGGCCTGGGTCGCCATCTTCGCCGGTGGCTTCGTGCTGTTCACCTTCCGCGACGACCTCGGCTGGGTCGCGCAGCGGCTGCGGGCCGAGGCGACGGGCGCGCCGGTCGAGCAGGGCGAGACGATTCGCATCCCGATGGCGATCGACGGCCATTTCTGGGTCGACGGCAGGATCAATGGCGAAAAGGTCAAGTTCCTGGTCGACAGCGGCGCCACGATGACGACGATCGGCAGCGAGACGGCGGCGCGGGCCAAGGTCGCAGTCAGCCCGGGCCGCGACCAGCTGGTGCGCACGGGCAATGGATTAGTGCGCGTGGCGAGCGGTTATGCCGACTCGCTGGTGATCGGGTCAATCGAACGCGACGGGATGCGGTTGCACGTCGCCCAGGGTGAGGATCTGAACGTGCTGGGGATGAATTTCCTTTCGTCGCTCCAACGTTGGGGGGTTGAAGGACGGTGGTTGGTGCTGCAGCCGTAACATTGCTGGAACCACCCTCTCGTTATCGTATCACTTTACATAATACATATTATCATACTTCCAGATTACAGAGAGAAAGGGCCCCTCGTGCCTCTCGAGCAGCGTGAATCCAATCACGGCACACTGGACCGCCTCGTCGAGATCATGCGGCGCCTGCGCGATCCTAAGACCGGCTGCGAATGGGACAGCGTCCAGACCTTCGAGACGATTGCGCCCTACACGATCGAGGAAGCCTATGAGGTCGCCGACGCCATCGCCCGCGGCGACATAGACGGCCTTGCCGACGAGCTCGGCGATCTGCAGCTGCAGGTCGTCTTCCACGCCCGGATGGCCGAAGAAGCCGGCCTGTTCACTTTGGCGGACGTCCTGGCGCGCATTTGCGCCAAGATGGAGCGCCGCCACCCGCACATCTTTGGCGACGCCAAGGACGGCGGCCATCACCTGTGGGAGACGATCAAGGCCGAGGAGCGCTCGTCATCCGAGGACAAGAGCGCGCTCGCCGGCGTCGCCTTGGCTCTACCGGCGCTGGAACGGGCCGCCAAGCTGCAGCGCCGTGCCGCCAGCACCGGCTTCGACTGGCCCGACATCAGCGGCCCGAGAGCGAAGATCGACGAGGAATTGGCCGAGCTCGAGGCCGAGACCGAGCACCAGCGCAAGCTGGAGGAGATGGGCGACCTTTTGTTCGCTGTCGTCAACCTCGCACGCCATCTCAATATCGAGCCGGAAGCGGCGCTGCGCGAAGCCAATCGCAAGTTCGAAGCCCGCTTTCGGGCAATCGAGGCCAAGCCGGGCTTCAAGGATATGAGCCTCGATCAGATGGAAGAGTTGTGGGTAAAGGCGAAAGCGGCTCAGAGAGCCTGAAACCGCGCCCAATTGTCGGGCGACAGCCTGACCGCCACCTGCATGACGTCGCCGTCGACATGGCTGTCGAGCACTTCGCCACGGGCATGCAGCCAAGCCAGCCGCTCGCCCTCGCCGACCGGCAGGCTGAGCCGGTGGATCTCCGAACCGGCCCGCAATTTCGCCGAAATGACGTCACGCAGCCGGTCCACCCCCTCGCCCGTCAGCGCCGAGATGACGACGACGTCATCGCGCCGCGCGGCTTCGCCGAGAACGGCGGCCCGGTCGGCAGGCTCCAGCGCGTCGATCTTGTTCCACAGCTCGATGCGCGGCGGCGAGCCGGTCTCGCCAAGGCCGAGATTCTCCAGCACGGTCTCGACGTCCGCTGCCTGCGCCTCGCTGTCGGGGTGGGCGATGTCGCGGACGTGCAGAATGAGGTCGGCGGCAACCACCTCCTCCAGCGTTGCCCGGAAAGCCGCGACCAGTTCGGTGGGCAGGTCCGAAACGAAGCCGACGGTGTCCGACAGGATCGCCTTGTCGAAGCCAGGCAGGCGAATTTCCCTCAATGTCGGGTCAAGGGTCGCGAACAGCAGGTCCTCCGCCTTCACCGAAGCCCGCGTCATGCGATTGAAAAGCGTCGATTTCCCGGCGTTCGTATAACCGACCAGGGCAATTACTGGCCATGGCGCGCGCTGGCGGCGGCCGCGATGCAGGCCCCGGGTGCGAGTCACCTGTTCCAGCTCGCGGCGGATCTTGGCCATGCGGTCGCGGATCAACCGGCGGTCGGCCTCGATCTGGGTTTCGCCGGGGCCACCGAGGAAGCCGAAGCCGCCGCGCTGTCGTTCAAGGTGTGTCCAGCTGCGGACCAAGCGCCCGGCCTGATAGTCGAGATGGGCCAGCTCGACCTGCAGGCGCCCCTCCGCCGTCGCCGCCCGTTCCCCGAAAATTTCGAGGATCAAGCCGGTACGGTCGATGACCTTTGCCTTGGTGATCTCCTCGAGGCTCTTCTGCTGGACCGGGCTGAGCGCGGCATCGACGATCAGCAGCCCCGCCGCTTTCTCCTCGACCATGGCGGCAATCGCCTCCGCCTGCCCCTTGCCGAACAGGGTCGCGGGCTTGGGCGCCCTAAGCCGAAAGGCCTGGCGTTCGACGACGTCGATGCCGATCGCCTCGGCCAATCCTTCCGCCTCGTCGAGCCGCGCCTCGACGCTGCGCAAATTGCGCCCCTGGCCATCGTCGGGCAATGCCAGGATAGCGCGCTCGCCGCGACTGATGCCCGCGTCCTCGTTGCGGTTGAAGACGCTCAGCCTGCGTCTCCCTCTTCCCCGCCCTCGCCCGACTGGCCCCCGATCAGGTCGAGCGGTTGGGCGGGCTGGAGCGTGGAGACCGCATGCTTGTAGACGATCTGCACCTGGCCGCCGCGTTCCAGCAGGATGCAGAACTGGTCGAAACCGCGGACGCCTCCCTGCAGCATGACGCCATTGACGAGGAAGATCGTCATCGATTCCTTTTGATGAACGGCGGCAGCGAGGAAAACGTCCTGCAGCGCCGGCTTCCGGCCCTCTTGGGCAGCCAGTTCGGGCAAGCCTTCCGGCGGCGCCGAGGGCATGATGGTGGAAATGGCGTGCTTGTAGAGGAGCTGCGCCGCGCCATCACGCCTCAGCAGGATCGAAAAAGCATCGAACCAGGTGACGATGCCTTGCAGCTTGACGCCCTTCATCAGGTAGACCGTCACCGGCGTCTTCGACCGCCGGATGCTGTTGAGGAACTGGTCCTGCAGGCTCAACGCCTTGTCGGCTTTCACGGCCATCGCGGCCTCCTCATTCCTCCATGTCGCGCTTGTCGCCGAGGCCGAGCGCCTTCAGCTTTCGGTGTAGCGCCGAGCGCTCCATGCCGATGAACGAGGCGGTGCGCGAGATGTTGCCGGAAAAGCGGCGGATCTGGATCTTGAGGTATTCGCGCTCGAAGCTCTCGCGGGCCTCGCGCAATGGCGAGCCCATGATGGAAATGGAGGCGGTGTTGATGCTCCCCGCCCCCTGCCCTTCGACGATTTCTGGCGGCAGCAGGTCGATCTCAATGCATTCGACCCTGTCGCCTGGCGCCAGGATCATGGTCCGCTCGATGATGTTGCGCAGCTGGCGGACATTGCCCGGCCAGTCGTGCGCCTGGAGCGCCGCCAGCGCCTCCTCGGCGATCCTCGGCGGCGGGATCCGGCGCTCGGCGGCGAACCGCGTCAGGAAATGGTTGACCAGATCGGGAATGTCCTCGCGCCTTTCCTTGAGCGGAGGAATGCGGACGGGAACGACGTTGAGCCGGTAATAGAGGTCCTCCCGGAAACGGCCCGCGGCGATCTCGTCGGCGAGGTCGCGCGATGTCGCGCTCAGGACACGCACATCCACCTTGACCGGACGCTGGCCGCCGACCCGCGTGTAGCTCTGGTCGGTCAGCACCCGAAGCATCTTTGCCTGCGTATTGGCCGGCATGTCGGCGATTTCGTCGAGGAACAGCGTGCCGCCATGGGCCTGCTCAAGCAGGCCAGGCCGGGCGACGCCTTCGGTTTCAGCGCCGAACAATTCCTCTTCCATGCGTTCGGGGCTCATCATCGCCGCCGAAACGGTGATGAAGGGCGCGGACGCGCGCGGGCTCCAATTGTGGATCATCCGCGCGGCGATTTCCTTGCCGACGCCGGCCGGGCCGGTGATCAGCACGCGACTGCCCGTCGGGGCGACGCGCTTCAGAGTAGCGCGGACATTGTTGATCGCCACCGACGTGCCGCCGAGATGGTCGTCCTGGCCGAACTGCTGGCGGAACGCCGCATTCTCGCGGCGCAGGCGGTCGGTTTCCGTCGCCCGCCCCACCAGGTGCAGCAGCTTGCCCGCCTCGAACGGCTTTTCGATAAAGTCGAGGGCGCCCTCGCGGATGGCGGCGACGGCGGTGTCGAGATTGCCATGGCCGGAAATCATGATCACCGGGAGGGTCGCGTCGCGGCTCTTGATCTGCTCAAGCAGTTGCAGCCCATCGAGGCGTGACCCCTGCAGCCAGACATCGAGCAGGACCAGGCTCGGGCGCCGGTCTTCGATGGCGTCAAGGGCGCTGGTGCTGTCGGCTGCCGTGCGCACCGCATAGCCCTCGTCCTCGAGGACTCCGGCGACCAACTCACGGATGTCGGCCTCGTCGTCGACTACCAGCACCTCAAGCGGCATCAGCCAAGATCCTCCTCGTCATACTCGCCATCCTCGCCACGGCGGGCCGCCCGCTCCTGCTCGGCGGCGCTTTCGTCGGCGAGCGTAGCGAGGCGCTGGCCGTCGAATGCGATGCGGACATGGGTTCCACCCCCCGCACGGTCGAGAAAGGCGATCTCGCCCAAATGTTCCTCGACGATCTTCTTGACGATGGCGAGGCCCAGGCCGGTGCCCCGAACGCGCGTCGTCATATAGGGCTCGGTGAGCCGCTCGCGCTCTTCCGGCAGGCCGATGCCGGTGTCGGTGACATCGATGACGACCTGGCCGCCGGTTTCCCTGACCTTGACCTCCACCTTGTCGCCTTCGAAACTGCTCTCGCCACGATTACGCCTTGTTTCAATGGCTTCCACGGCATTTTTTACGACATTTGTCAGCGCCTGGCTGAGTTGCCGGCGGTCGCAGACGAGCCGGATGTCGGCATGCGGCGGGTCGATCGCGAAGGTCATGCCTGGATGCGCCACTTCGTGCAGGAACAGGGCGGCACGCGCGATCTCGTGGATATTCTCCTCGCGAAACACCGGCTTGGGCATCCGCGCGAAGTTGGAGAATTCATCGACCATGCGCCTGAGGTCGCCGACCTGGCGGATGATGGTTCCGGTCAGCCGTTCGAACGTCTCGGGCTCTGTTGTGACTTCCTTGGCGTAGCGCCGCTGGAGCCGCTCGGCGGCAAGTTGGATGGGCGTCAGCGGGTTCTTGATCTCATGGGCGATGCGGCGGGCAATGTCGGACCAGGCGGCGCGGCGCTGGTCGCTCAATTGCTCGGTAATGTCATCGAACGTCAGCACCGTGCCGTCGGCATAGCGCAGGCGCTTGACGGCCAGGGTGCGCTGTTCGCCCTCGGCGGCGATCGTCACATTGGCTTCGCGTCCCTCCCCGGCCATGAACTCCGCCAGTTCCCCGGATACGTCGCGCAGGTCCCGGCCTTCCAGCTCCTGCCCCTCCGGCCGCAGCAAGGCTTCGGCCGAGCGGTTGACCAGCAGGATGCGGCAATCTTCGTCCAGGGCGACGACACCGGCGGTGACGCTCGACAGCACCGCCTCGATAAAGGCGCGGCGCGTATCCAGCTGCTCGTTGGCAGCGACCAGCGCGCCGGTCTGCTCCTGCAGCCGGCCGGTCATCCGGTTGAACGCCGACGACAGCATGGCGATCTCGTCCTTGGGCCGGGCGATGGGCACGCGCACCGAAAAATCGCCGGCTTCGATGCGCCCGGCCGCATCGACCAGCTGGCCGACAGGCCGCACCAGCCGGTCGGCAATCCGCAAGGCGATGAAGATCGACAAGCCGACGATGATCAGGGCACCCGCCAGCAGCGCGGCATTGAACCGCAACTGGTAAAGGCGCGACCGTTCCAGCAGCTCGCGATAGACGATCTGGACATCGCGGGCGCGGTCGATCTGCTGCTTGAACTGCGGGTCGAACACCCGCGCCGCATAGACATACGCATTGGGCGAATAGTCGAGCCGAGCCAGGGCCCCGATCCGGTCAGAGCTATTGACCGCGACGCTCTCCTTGCTCGACAGCTCGGCGATCTTGTCCTTGGTGATGACCTTGTCGAGCGGGCGGTCATATGGATTGACCAGCGCCTGCGACCGGATGACGCCATCGGCGCCGACCGTGAAAATGATCGCTTCCGACAGGTTGCGCCCAAGGACCTGGCGGCCGAACCCCTCGGCGAAACGCGGGTCGTCGATCGGCACCTCGCGCAGATAGGCTGACAGGTCGCCGCTCATGGTCAAGGTCTCGAGCGCGACCCGTTCGACCTCGCGTTCGTAGGTCGTCCGGGCAACCGTGACCGTGTTCTCGATCATGCCGCGCGCCTTGTCCGAGAACCAGAATTCAAGCCCTGACTGGAACAGCAGCGAGGCGAAGATCGCGACCAGCACGGTCGGAACCGCGGCGATGACCGAGAACAGGGCGACAAGGCGCGTATGCAGCTTGCCCCCGGCAAGGCCGCCCTGCTCCGCCCTGGCCATGGCCAGCCGCCGCGACAGCAGGACCATCAAGCCGATCGAGGGGATGAGGATGGTGACGAGCAGCAGCGCGATGAGCGGCGGCGAGAGCAGCGAGCCGGGCTCGCCCGAGCGACTGAGGACCGAGAAACTGGCGATCAGGATGCCGGCCAGGAAGACGACCGTGCCGACCGTCGCCCAACGATAGAAGCGGCCGCTCGCACGCTCGCGCGCGAGCCAGCCGAGCCAGCCTTCGGTGGCCGGCTGCAAGTCGGAATCAGCTGTCTGGGCGTCCATCAAGCGTCCGCACTAGCACGGATGCGTTGCATGAAAAACACAGTTGCTTGAGAGTATCAGGCGGCGGCCCGGCTTAGCCACGGCGCGTAGAATTCGCGCAGCATGGCGATGACCGCTTGCGGGTCGTCCAAGGTGTTGACGCGGTTCCGGAACTCGGCCGAGCCGGGCAGGCCCTTGGTGTACCAGCCGATATGCTTGCGGGCGAGGTTGACGCCGGTCTGCACCCCATAGAGCGATTGCATGGCGTCATATTGCTCGAGGATGACGGCCAGCTGCTCGTCCATCGACGGGTCGGGCTTGTGCCCGCCGCCGGTAAGGTCGCTGATCACCTGGGCGAGCAGCCAGGGCCGGCCATAGGCGCCGCGCCCGATCATGACGCCGTCGGCGCCGGATTGCGCCAGTGCCGTCCGGGCATCGTCGAGCGAGCAGATGTCGCCGTTGACGATCACCGGCAGCGACACGGCCTGCTTGACCTTGGCGATGAAGCTCCAGTCGGCACTGCCCTTGTACATCTGGCAACGGGTGCGTCCGTGCACCGTGATCATCCTGACGCCCAGGTCCTCGGCCATGCGCGCCAGTTCAGGCGCGTTCAGGCTGGAATGGTCCCATCCCATGCGCATCTTCAGCGTCACCGGCACGCGGACCGCCTTGACCGTGGCCGCGATGATCGAAGCCGCCAGCGGCAGGTCGCGCATCAGCGCCGAGCCGGCGTCGCCGTTGACCACCTTCTTCACCGGGCAGCCCATGTTGATGTCGATGATCGCCGCGCCACGCTGCTCGTTCAGCCTCGCCGCCTCGGCCATCTCATCGGGCGTGCAGCCGGCAAGCTGCAGGGACACCGGCTCCTCGACCGGGTCCCAGGCCGCCTTCTGCAGCGACTGGCGGGTCTCGCGGATCATCGCTTGCGACGCGATCATCTCGCTGACCGTCAGGCCGGCGCCGTAACGCTTGACCATCTTGCGGAACGGCAAGTCGGTGACGCCCGTCATCGGCGCCAGGATGACTGGCGCATCGATGCGGACCGGGCCGACCGAGATGGGCTTGACGAGGCTCATGGGAAGGCGCGCCTTTACAGGAGGGCCGCCAAGGGGGCAAGGCGCGCACACATGAATGTCACCGCCTTGATCGTCGCCGCCGGCAGCGGATCCCGGATGACTGGCGACATGCCCAAGCAGTATCGACCGCTGGGCGGCAAGGCCGTGCTGGCGCACGCCGTCGACGCGCTTGCCGGACACCCTGGAATCGGGACGGTGCGCGTCGTCATCGGCGCCGGGCAGGAAGAGCTGGCACGGGAAGCACTTGAGAGCCGCACGGTTGGGCCTTTGATCTTCGGCGGCACCGAACGGGCCGACAGCGTGCGCGCCGGCCTCGCGGCGCTTGCCGGCGATATCGTCCTGGTCCACGACGCCGCCCGGCCCTTCTGCCCGCCCGCGGTGATCGACCGCCTGCTCGCCGCCCTCGACCGGCAACCGGCGGCGGTTCCGGTCCTGCCCGTTGCCGATACGCTGGCGAAAGGCGATGAACTGCTCGGCGAGCCGGTCGATCGGTCGGCTCTGGTCCGCGTGCAGACGCCGCAGGCTTTCCGACTTGAACGGCTCATCCAGGCCTATGAGCAATGGTCCGGGCCAAGCCCGACCGACGAATCGACGGTGGCGCGGGCCGCCGGCCTGGCGGTCGCCCTGGTCGAGGGCGATCCGCTGCTCGATAAGTTGACGACCGCGGCCGACTGGGCCCGGGCCGAACAGGCACTGGCGTCACGCCTGACCCCGCGCACCGGCCTCGGCTTCGATGTCCACGCCTTTGCCGGCGACGGGCCGATAATGATGGGCGGCATCGCCATCCCCCACGATCGAGGGCTGGCCGGGCACAGCGATGCGGACGTCGTCCTGCACGCCATCACCGATGCCCTGCTCGGCGCCGCCGGCCTCGGGGACATCGGCGAGCATTACCCGCCATCGGACAACCGGTGGAAAGGCGCCTCGTCGGACATTTTCCTTCGTCATGCGGCCGACCTCGTCCGCGCGGGCGGCGGAATCATCGATCATGTCGATTGCACCATCATCTGCGAGGAGCCGAAAGTTTCCCCGCACCGGACGGCGATGCGAAGGAAGGTGGCGTCTTTGCTTGCACTTCAAGAAAGCGCCGTCAGCATCAAGGCAACCACCACCGAGCGGCTGGGTTTTACCGGCAGGCGGGAAGGCATCGCCGCCCAGGCGGTCGCCTCGATCCGCATGGAAAGACCATCATGAAACAACACCTCCTGCCCCCCGAGCTGGTCGACAAGGCCCGCGCCGTTGTCGAGGCCAATCGAAGGGTCGGCCGCAAGGTCGCCGTCGCGGAAAGCTGCACCGGCGGCCTGGTTTGCGCCGCGCTGACCGAGATTCCCGGGTCGTCCGAGGTGCTGGACGCGGGTTACGTGACCTATTCCAACGAGGCGAAAATGGCGGCCCTCAACGTCTCGGCAGAGGTGGTCGAGACCTTCGGCGCGGTCAGCATCGCCACCGCCTGGGCGATGGCCCAGGGGGCGCTGGCCTCCTCCGATGCCGACGTCGCCGTCGCCATTACCGGCATTGCCGGGCCGGACGGCGGCACTCCCTCCAAGCCCGTCGGGACAGTGGTGTTCGCCAGGGCCGAGCGCCAGCCGGGGCCGGACGACGTGACCGCCGACCAAAAGCTGTTCGAGAACGAGAACCGCGCCGGCGTGCGGCTTCAGGCGGCGCTTTGCGCGCTCGACTTGCTGATGCCGTAAAGGGACGCAGCACGGGTTTCAAAGGCGCCGGTCATGCGCCGCAGGGCACGGTCGAACATCTGGCCGGCAAGCGCCTCGAAAAGCCGCGATTTGAAGGCGAAATCGACCGAAAAGTGCACGTTCGTGCCGCCATTTGCAGGCTCGAAGCGCCATTCGTTGTGCAAATATTTGAGCGGCCCTTCGATATAGTCGACGCAGATCCGGCCGGGCCGCTCCTTCTTCACCCGCGAAGTGAAGCGCTCCTTGAAGGCGTTGAAGCCGACAACGAGGTCGGCGACCGTTTCCGCTTCAGAGCTCGAGCGGACGCGGACCGCGACCACCCAGGGCAGGAATTCGTCATAGCTGGCGACGTCGGCGACAAGGTCGAACAGCTGGTCGGGCGTATAGGGCAGGAACTTCGTCTCGCTGTGGCGAGGCATGGCCCGCTAGGCCTTCGCCAGCCGCGCCGCGCGCGCCGCCTGCATCGCCTTGAAATCGTCGCCGGCATGGTAGCTCGACCGGGTCAGCGGCGAAGCCGCGACCAGCAGGAACCCCTTGGCGCGGGCTATGGCCGCATAGGCCTTGAAGGCGTCGGGAGTGACGAATTCCTCGACCGCGGCATGGCGCGGGGTCGGCTGGAGGTATTGTCCCATGGTGAGGAAATCGACCTCGGCCGAGCGCATGTCGTCCATGACCTGGTGGACCTCAAGCCGCTGCTCGCCGAGGCCGACCATCAGCCCGGACTTGGTGAAGATGGCCGGGTCATGGCGCTTGACGCTCTCCAGCAGGCGCAAGGACGCGTAATAGCGGGCGCCCGGGCGGATAGTTGGGTAGAGCCGCGGCACCGTTTCGAGGTTGTGGTTGTAGACGTCGGGACCGGCGGCGATGATCGCCTCGACGGCTTTTTCCGACTTGTTGCGGAAGTCGGGCGTCAGGATTTCGATGGTGGTCTGCGGCGTGTTGCGGCGCAGCGCCTCGATGACCTTGACGAACTGCGAGGCGCCGCCGTCGGGCAAATCGTCGCGGTCGACGCTGGTGACGACGATATGTTCGAGGCCGAGCTCCGCGGCGGCCACCGCGACATGCTCGGGCTCCAGGGGATCGACGGCGCGCGGCATGCCGGTCTTGACGTTGCAGAAGGCACAGGCCCGCGTGCAGGTGTCGCCAAGGATCATCACCGTCGCGTGCTTCTTCGTCCAGCACTCGCCGATGTTCGGGCAGGCCGCTTCCTCGCATACCGTCGCCAGGCCCAGGCGACGCATCAGCCGCCGGGTCGAATGGTAGCCTTCGCTGACGGGCGCCTTGACCCGGATCCAGTCGGGCTTGCGCTGCCTCGGCGGCACTGGGAGCGGTGCGTTCATGCGCGCCAGATAGCGATGCTTGCCCCGCCTTGCCACCCCTCCCCTTCGCCGTTACTCGACGCGCCATGCAGGGTTTTGGCAATCTCCTCGAAGGCTACCGCCGCTTCCGGACGAACCAATACGAGGCTGAGAAAGGCCGCTGGAAGGAACTGGCGGAGGGACAGGCGCCGCGGGCCATCGTCATCGCCTGTTGCGACAGCCGCGCCGACCCGGCGACCATCTTCGACACCGACCCCGGCGAGATTTTCGTCGTCCGCAACGTCGCCAACCTGGTCCCGCCGTTCGAGGCCAATGGCGGCCGGCACGGCGTCTCGGCAGCGCTGGAATTCGCCGTCACGCAATTGAAGGTGCCCGAGATCGTCGTCATGGGCCATGAGCGCTGCGGCGGCATCCAGGCTGCGCTGACAGGCTGCTTCCACGACGCCGAGGCCGGCGAAGGCGGCTTCGTCCACCGCTGGATGGAACAGATCGACGAGCCGGCGACGGCCATTGCCGAACGCCACGGCACCGGGCCGGATGCGGCCCGAATGCTCGAGGAAGTGGCGATCCGCCAGAGCCTCGCCAATCTGCGAAGCTTTCCGTTCGTCAAGACGCGGGAGGATGCCCGGCAGCTGGCGATCCTCGGCTGCCATTTTTCGATTTCCGAAGGGCAGCTGTACCTGCTGGACGAGGCGGAAGATGCCTTCCGCCCCGTCTCAACAGATTAGGCTAAGTGACTAGCACCTGACGTTATAGTCGTAGACCGGACGCCCATACTGGTCGACGTAATAGCAATAGCCGCGAGTATCGCGGTAATATTGCCGGTTGTTGATCACCGCACCGGCGACACCGCCGAGAACTGCGCCGGCGATGGCGCCTTCGACCGTGCTGACACCCGGAACCACGGCGCCGAGCACCGCGCCACCCGCCGCGCCAATGGCGGCACCAGTCGCGGCGCGTGTCGCCTGACTGTTCCTCGCATATGGGTCATTCGTCGTCGCGCAGGCGCCCAGCGTCAAGCTGGATGCCGCAACCGCGACCATGATGGTTTTCCTGAACATGACTTAGCCCTTCCTTACCGGCCCCCTACTACGCCCTTGCCGGAAACAACCGGCAGGCAGCGGTTTCGTTCCGCCCCCGTGTCGTCGTTCACCTGGCGTTCAGTGGCCGGGACCGGTTGCGGCTTCGGCCGGCGGTGCTAAGGCTGCGGCGATGATTGACCGCCACGAACCCGAGCCTGAACTCAACATCGCGCTGCTGATCGACGCCGACAATGCCTCGCCCGACCATCTCGACGAAGTGCTGCTGGTCCTTGGCGAACTGGGGACGATCAACATCCGCCGTGCCTACGGCAACTGGCAGAAGACCTCGCTCAAGAACTGGGGGACGCTGACCGGCCTGCACTCGATCGTGCCGATGCAGCAGTTTGACGTCGCCAAGGGCAAGAGCGCGACCGACATGCGCATGACCATCGATGCCATGGACCTGCTCTATCGCGGCCATGTCGACGGTTTCGGGATCATGTCGAGCGACAGTGACTTCCTGCCCCTGGCCCAGCGGATTCGCGAGGATGGCCTGCCGGTCTATGGCTTCGGCACCGCCAAGACGCCGCAAAGCTTCCAGCAGGCCTGCACGCGCTTTTTCGATGTCGCGGCGCTGGCCAGCGACAGCAGCGGCAACGGCGGCAATGGCGACGACTGCAAGCCGATCGACAAGGAATTGCTCGACGTGCTCGGTGCCGCTTTCAAGGCGTCCAAGCGCGACGACGACGGCTATGCCGCTTTGGCCGAACTCGGCCAGCGTGCAAAAGCGGTGTCGAGCTTCGCGGTCCGCAACTATGGCTATACCCGCTTGTCGGACCTCATTCGCGCCCTGCCCAACTTCGAAGTCAAGACCGGCGAAGACGGCCGGCTGGCGGTAAAGCGCCTGCGCTAGACCCCTTCCCGACGTTGCGTGATTACAACATAAGTAAAATTCTCATGCGCGCAGGGAACCGATTGCAGACGCCAGTATTGTGCTTGCGGGGCCAGAGAATGAACGCCTAGCCATGAAAACGACGACAACGGCCGACGGCCTGCTGGACACGGTGCTGGGCGCGCTGGCCGGGGATGACTGGACCGCCACGCTCGACCGTCTCGACGCCCCCGTCTACCTGACAGACAAGCACGGCAAGGTCACCTACTGGAACCGGGCCTGCATCGACTTTGCCGGCCGCGAGCCGCAACTGGGCGAAGACCGGTGGTGCGTCACCTGGAAGCTTTACACCATGGCGGGCGAGCCACTGGCCCATGACGCCTGCCCGATGGCGGTGGCGATCAAGGAGCAGCGCACCGTCCGCGATGTCGTCGCCATCGCCGAGCGGCCGGACGGCAGCCGGCGCGCCTTCACCCCCTATCCAACCCCGTTGTTCGACCAGTCCGGGCGGATGACCGGCGCCGTCAACCTGCTGATCGACGTGACCGCCGAGCAGGGGCAGGAATTGCGCGTCCAGGCGGACCGTTGCCGCCGCCTTTCCAGGAGCGTCACCGACGCCCAAGCATGCAGGGTTTTAGACGACATGGCCATCGGCTATGAGGGGGTCGCTGCCAGCCTGAAACAGGGGTAATGTCCAAGGACGGCGGCCGGTAACGCGTGCCTTTCCTGGCCGCCATGATGGGGGTGCGATTTCATGTACGGAATTCAAACTGACGAATTCAGCGAACGCTGGGCGCCTTATGCTGTCGCCGCTCTGCGGATCGTGACGGCGCTTTTGTTCCTCGAGCATGGCACGGCCAAGCTCCTCGGTTTCCCGGAGGTCGCCAGCATGGCCAATCCGCCGGCCTGGTCGATGTTCTGGATCGCCGGCTGGTTCGAGCTTGTCGGCGGCCTGCTGCTGCTGACCGGCCTGTGGACCCGTTGGGTCGGGATCTTGTTGGCTGGCGAAATGGCAGTTGGCTATTGGTACATCCACGCGCCGCAGTCGTCCTTCCCGCTCGTCAACGGCGGCGAAGCGGCCATACTTTTCTCGTTCATCTTCCTTACCCTGGCGGTCATCGGCGCCGGCGAATGGAGCATCGACAAGATCATGGCTGCCAAGCGCTCGGACGTCTGGGGCTATGCCGCGCCCGGCGGCGAGCGGCCCGGGCTGGACGACGAATAGCCTAGATCAGTTCAAGACCGACCGTCACGGCGTTGCCCGCCGCGATTCCAGCATCGCGGCGGACGGCGGCCTTGACCGGCAGCAGATAGCCACCGTCCTTCTGCGGAAAGACGGACGTCGTCCACGC
>Ga0073934_10002051_pt1 | contig 44220 bp, 32 predicted proteins | sample LarsenN4metaG_FD_76834 | JGI IMG/M metagenome (GOLD analysis project Ga0073934, IMG submission 76834) | Hot spring sediment bacterial and archeal communities from British Columbia, Canada, to study Microbial Dark Matter (Phase II) - Larsen... ...
AACCCGTTCGTCCCTGGCAGGAGAACCAGAGCTAAGGGCAGCACCCGTTTGTTTTCCAACAGGCGAATCAAACCATAATATTCAAATAAACGGCGTGGCAGGCTCTTCTTCTCTCGCCCTTCGACTTCGATGTGAACAATGATGGTCTGGGGTTCACCAGTGAGGGTTTGCACTTCGGCGATGACATCCCCAATGCGCACTTCCTGTTTGGGCAGGTTGACGATGAACTCTTTATCGGGAAATTGGAGGGTGGTAAAGTCCAGGTTTTGGGCTTCTTCTGGGAAAAAGAGCTGCATAAAGGCAGGCCACTCGTTGAAATGGTGTGGAAACGCCGCGAGATCGAAAATTACTTGTGTATGGAAGAAGTCTTGCTCGCGTATGCCGACGCCGATCAGCCGCCCGACGATCTTTTCGGCTTGGCAGAAAGACAACGCCGTGAGCAAGCAATGCGCGAGGCAATTGCCGAAGTTTCGACCGCGCTCAAAACTCTTGGCCGTCCCGATCCTTGGTCGCCGGATATCAAGGCCAGTGATGATTTCTTGGATCCGCTTTTCAAAAAGTATTTTGAGAAATTAGGATTGCCCAATTTATTGCGCAAAACCGACTATCACATTCTGGCGCGTTTGGTACCGAGAGAGAAGATTGATCCGGAAGTTGTTGAAAAACTCGATGCGATTGCGACAGTCGCACAAAAAGCAAAACCGCGGTCATAAATTTATGCCCGGCATGAGTATTTCTAATATTTCTCCTCCCGACCTCATTCTTGCCTCCACCTCGCCCTATCGCCAGGAACTTATGCACCGCGCTGGCTTGAAATTTCGGGCTGTGGCTCCGCGCTTTGAAGAAGCGTACGATCCTCTCAGCAACCCCGCCGAGTTGGCGCTGGCCTTGGCGCGCGGCAAGGCCATGGGCGTCGCGGCGGATTTTCCCAACGCCATTCTCATCGGCTCCGATCAAGTCGTATGGTTTGAAAATCGCGTGCTCACCAAGCCGGGTACGCCGGAACGTGCGTTCAACGAGCTGAAAAGTTTGCGAGGCCGCATGCATGAATTTTACATGGGGCTTTTTCTCTTTCATACCGGTTTGCCGGCGTCGCAAGAATTTGTCGTCAAAGGCTCCGCCAAACTACGCGCCGACCTGACCGATGACGAGCTGCGCCGTTACGTCGAGCTGGATGATCCAGTGAACTGCGCCGGCTCCGCCAAAATCGAAGGGCCGGGCCTGATGCTGTTTGAACGCATGGATTGCGAAGATTGGACCGCGATTATCGGCTTGCCGATGATCAAACTCACGACGGCTTTGCGCCGCTGGGACTATCCCGTTTTTTAAAGGAAACTTAAACTCTTTTTCGTTGTTCAAAAGAATAGAAACGTTGTTTTAAATTTAGGAATGTCGTTTAAACAACTTTCCCATATCTCAAACCGCGAATGAACGCTAATAAACGCGAATTAAATAAAAATTAGCGTATATTCGCGTTTATTAGCGGTTTCAGGTTTTAGAAAAATGAGTAAACTATTTAAATGAATTGAGTGCTTTTTATTTCATGGCGCCTTGCGGCCTTCATAAATTGTCCTTTTTGCCTCATTTTTTGGCGTGTGGCTTGAAAATTGCAAAATTTATGTCATATTTCAGATCGTGCGGTTTTTCTCTTGCGGCTAATTGTTATTTTTCGTAAAATGGCTTCACTGACAAAAATGCCGTCGCCACCGATTCTGCCTCAAGTTGAAACGCCCTGGCTTCGGCTGAAACATTTTACCCGTAATAAAAGAAATCAAACAACTTTTTTGATGTCTTCAATTGAACAGGCAATGGCAATGCAGTCGCGATGGACATGACGACGGATTATAAAATTTCACCGCATTTACGTGAGATTACGCACGAGCAAGTGGCGCTTCTGGATCAGCGCGCCACTGAAGGATCGAGCTGGGAATTTTATTGCAGCAGTTATATCCATCATCCTACCGTATTCGTACATAAAATAAGCGGCTTGGTGCAGGACGCCATCGACGAGTATTTTACCGAAGTCCGCGTTGACAACAAAAGGATGGTTACGGATTGCAGTTGCGGTGAACGCAGCGGCATTTGCAAACATGCGATTGCCTTGCTTTACGGGTGGGTTGACGACGACGAAGGTTTTTTGAACGTCGCCGACACCTTGGAGCGACTACAACATAAAGATAAAAATGATCTTCTCGAGATTCTGGGCCGCATGATTATGTTTGATTCTCGCAACCTCGGTTTTATTGATGATGATGTCGCGGCCGACGATCTTGATGACGAGAGTTTATAAAGAAACCGGATTTGACCGGTTCCTAAGGACCGAGCATGATTTGCTCGGAAAATTATGTTTGCAATTACGCGACAAACCGGAGATGAGCCGCGCCATTGCGTTGGCCTGCTGGTGCGGATCGGCAAAAATTTCCGACGCCATATTGGAAATCGCAGGAGCGGAATAATCGGTCAAGGGATTGAAGCAATTCACGCAGCGATGGTTATTGAGAGGAAGCATGAACAGATATCATTGGACATTGGTCATCTGCTTATGGTTGGGAGGAGGAAATTTTTCCGGATGGGCGCAAACCGCCAATTCACCGGCGCCGTTCGGCAGCGAGCTTTTTCCCATTCCGCCGGAAATCGCCGCCAACGTCGATTTTTGGCGAAAAATTTATGCGGAGTATCCCACCCACAAGGTGCTCATTCACGATACCCAGGACTTGAGCATCGTCTATGAACTCATCGAGTTAAAGGGTCTCGCCGATTCCGCCGTCCAGTCGTCCACGGCCTACCGTCAAGAATGGCGAAAATTGGATGGCGTCAAAGATGAATACAGCGCGATATTGCGCCGCTTCGCCGCCGGCCAGTTGGATTTGACCAGGCTTTCCCCGCGTGAAAAACGAGTCGTTGAAATTTTTGGCGCCGACGCCGATCCGAATCGCCTGTTGCAAGCGGCCGGCTCGATTCGCGCGCAGCAGGGATTGAAAGATCGTTTTCATCTCGGCTTGCAGCGTTCCGGATTGTACCGCGATTTCATCGAAGGCGTTTTTAGCCAATACGGCCTGCCGGCCGAGCTTATTATGTTGCCGCACGTCGAATCGTCATTTAATTATCAAGCCTATTCCAAAGTCGGCGCCGCCGGCATCTGGCAATTTATGCGTTCCACCGGCCGGCTGTTTTTGACGATCAATTATGACGTTGACGAACGGCTCGATCCCATTCGCGCCACCGAAGCCGCGGCAAAATTGCTTCGACTTAATTACAAAGAATTGGGTTCATGGCCGCTGGCTATCACCGCCTATAATCATGGCCTGAATGGCATGCGCCGGGCAAAGGCGTTGCACGGCGCTGACTTCGGCCGTATTTATCGCGAATACGAAAGCAGAAGCTTCGGCTTTGCTTCGCGAAATTTCTATGCCGAATTTCTTGCGGCTTTGCACGTGGCGACGAATTACGAGAATTATTTTGGCGACGTGCCATTTCACCAACCGGTCGAGTTTATCGAAATCGCCACGGATCATTATCTGACGGTCAACAGCATTTTGGAAACCTACAAAATTGATCGTGAGGAATTTCGCAGGTTGAATCCGGCTTTGCGGCCGCCGGTGATGAATTCGCAGCGGCGCATTCCCAAAGGCTATACCCTGCGCCTGCCGAAACTTCCCGAGGCCGAAGGCGGCGCGCTGTTGGCGCGAATCGACCCCGGCCTTAAATATGAAGAACAGGTGCAATCGGATTGGTATCGCGTCAAGCGCGGCGATAACTTGACGACGATCGCGAAACAAAATAATGTTTCGGTCAAAGCTTTGGCCGAATACAACAATATCAGTCAGAATGCGCGCCTCAATTCCGGCCAGATTTTAAAGATTCCGCCGTCCGGCACGAGCCTGTTGGCGAGCGCCGCGCCGCCAGCAACGAAATTGCCGGAGACCGCGACGACGCCAACTGCCGCGGCCAGTCCGTCGCTCGCCGTAACCAATCCGGTTTTCACCGATGCCACGAGCACTGACGCGGAAATCGAACCCATTGCCCGCGTCGAGCGTGAGGCGATTGTGACTCTGGATATCGCGCCGGCAGCAAAACCGGAGCTGGTGACCACCGGCGAAAACGTCGTTGGGGGAAGCGGCGCAACACGTCCACCGTCGGCCCCGCTTCCTTCGCCATCGCAACGCCGCGCTGAGCCTCAGTCGGAGTGGATTCATGTCGAAGCGGATGAGACGCTCGGCCATTATGCCAACTGGCTGGAAATTCCCACCAACCGGCTGCGCGAGTTGAATGGGCTGCGTTATAATCAAGACATTCGCATCGGTCAGCGCATTCGTTTGAGCTACGAGCGCGTCAACGCCGAAGAATTCCAACGCCGGCGTTACGAATATCAACGCAGTCTCGAAGAAGACTTCTTCTCAAACTACGTCGTCGATTCATTGCAGACGCACAAAGTTGGACGCGGCCAAAACATTTGGCAAATTTGTACCGACATCTATCAGGTGCCGATGTGGTTGATGGTGAAATATAATCCCGATCGCGATCTTTCCAAATTGCACGCCGGCGACACGCTTTCCATTCCCGTCGTCCTGCCGGTCAACCCGGCGACCACGCCGCCGCTGCAATAAAACAAGTTTTAAGTTGTTGCAATTTTCAAGGAGCTATTCGGCAATAAAGGAGAGCCGGGTAGCTCTTTTGTTTTTTCGTGATGTCACATTTTATTTACAGCGCGAGGCCGCCGGCTTCCGCAAAAAGCGCTTTATGCAACTAACATTAAGGAAAATTGGCGCGCCTAAATTTAGGAAAAGTCTTTATGAAAACCGACCGCATTTTGTTTTCAGGACGAATGGTTAAATCCGCTCTTTTTTTCATCCCCCTTCTTTTTCTGCTGTTGGCGCAGCAACCGGCGAAGGGACAAATCAGGTTGACGCTGACTTTGGCGCCCGAGGTGAGAAATTCGCAAATTCTCCGCGTTTCCGATTTCAACATCACCGGCAGCGGTAGCGTTTCACGACTGTTCGAATTGCGCCTGACGAATATTGCCGCGCCGACGAATGTTATACTCCGATTTCAGCTCCTCAGTGACCGTTTCCCCTCCGTTCCGATTGTCGAAGCCGCCTCCGCGGCCTTGCCGGTGTCGCCGCCTTTGCACATCTTGACCTACCAGGATATCCAGCGCGGCGGCGACATTAATTACAATGCCGAGGCGGTTAAAGAGCTGACTGACGCGATTTTGCAAACCGGCAAGCTGCCGAGCGGGACCTACACGTTCATCCTCACCGTCTTTGATGCGCAACAACCCGCCACGCCGCAAGATAGCCAGCGCGAAATCCTGACCATCTCCAATCCCACGATGTTGGACTTGATTTCTCCGGGCGCCGCGGTCGGCGGCGGTGACTGCGTGGAGCAATTCGGCCTTCTGCCGCAGTTCAAATGGAATTCAAACGCCGAGCGTTTCCTCATGACGGTTTGTGAAGTGCTGCCGAACAATTCGAGCCCGGAAGATGTCATGCAAAACGAGCCGCGGCTGCAGCGCCTTGTCCAGCGCGGCGTCGATTTCATCGGTTCGCCGTCACTCATTTATCCTTCCGGCGGCTTGCCTTTGCAATTTGGCAAAACCTATTACTGGCAGGTGCAGGCCATTATTAGTTCGCCCAGCGGCGAGGTTCGTCTGCCGAGTGAAATCTGGTGTTTTCAAATCAGCTCGATCAACAACCCCGGCGGCAACGCCATCATTCAGCAGTTGTTGAATTTGCTGGGTTCGAGCGATCTCGAAGCGCTGTTTGGCGAGGGCGGACCGTTGCAGGGCTACAAGCCGACCGGCGTCGCCGCAATAAACGGCCGGCGCATCGAGTTGGCGGCGTTGTTGAATATGTTGCGCAATCAATCCATTAAAGCTGTTTCCGTGCAAGTTGAATAAGGATTATTCAAACGAGTTTATTTATGCGCAAACTACTTTTGTTGTTTTGCTGGCTCGTTGCGCCGGCTTTGGTTTTCGCGGTGAATGGAAAAAATAATAAACCGGTTCCAGCCGCGCCGGACAAGGACATCGCTCTCGTTTTGAAAACGACGGGACAGGTGCAAGTCAATGCCGACAATGCCGCGTGGCAAAATGCAGGACGCGGCACCCGGTTGCACGCCGGCGCGCAAGTCCGCACCGGCGATCAATCGCTGGCGGCTATCGTTTTCACCGACGATAAATCGTTGCTCAAAGTCCGCAGCAATTCCAAAGTCGTGATCAATGGCAAACGCGAAGCCGCCGCGTCCGGCGGTCAGCGGATTATCAAAACCATCGCGATGGAATTTGGCGAGCTGTGGGCGAAGGTCACGAAGGGCAACACGCCGTTTCGCGTCGAAACGCCGTCCGGAGTTGCCGCGGTCAAGGGCACAATTTTTTACAGCATCCTCCGCGACGACGGCAGGTTTTATATCATCTGTTTCGACGGCATCGTGGAGCTGATCAACCGCTTTGGCAGCGTGCTCGTGCAAGCCGGGCAAACCGGCACTTCCGCGCTGAATGAAGCGCCGGAAACGCATCCTTCCACGCCGGAGGAGATTCCGACCTGGGCGAACGACAGCGAAAAAAACGGCGAGATCGAAATTGAATTTCAAGATCAAAACGGCCAAAAGAAAAAATTGAAAATTCGTTATGAATAAGCGAGGGACGATGCGACCGAAATTTTTGCAGCCATCTGCTGTGGGTCGTGGGAGCGAGCATAATTCCATGGCAAACCGGATATTGGCATTGAGCTTTTTTATTGCAACGACCGTCTTGCAAGCCGCGCCACAGCAAGGCGGCGTTTCGGCAAATGTCCAACAGATCGAGCATTTTCCGGCGACTTCCGGCATCGCCGGCAAGCCAATCTCGATTGAAGCCCGCGTCATCGCGCCGGGACGCAACCTCGTGTATCTCCGCTTGTACTTCAAGTCGTTCCGCGATCAAGCTTTTAAATTTGTCGATATGCGTCCGGCGGCGCAAGGGTACCTCGGCCAAATTCCGGCGTATGCCGTGCGGGCGCCGGCGGTTCAATATTTTTTGGTCGCGCTGCTGTCGGATCGCTCCGTCATCAATTACCCGATGCGCAATCCCTACGGCCAGCCGATTGAAGTTTTGATTCGCGAAAATGCCGAGAGCAGCATCGAAACCCAGCCCGCGCCGAAGCCGGAGCAAAAACCTTCGCCGCCGGAAAACAAAACCCCGATCGAGGCCTCGCCGCGGCTGCTCGACAAAATTGAAAAGCTCGAACGGCCGGTCGCGGAGGAAGCGGCGCCGGCGTCATCCGGCGAAACCTTGCTGGCGTCAATTTTGATTTTGAGTCCGGAGCCGTTCAGCGCCGTGGCGCCGGCTGAAGCCGTCATTGCGGCTTCATTTATGACGGAAGCCGCCATTGATTCGTCTTCCATCAAAATTTTGTTGGACGGCAGAAATGTGACGAGCCAGGCGGAAGTTTCGCCAACGATCGTGTCATACTCACCGGAGCAAATCGAAGGCGGCGAGCACACGGCGACGATCTCGGCGCGTGATGTAAACGGCCAGGCGGTGGGGCCGATCAACTGGCGTTTTAAAGTTTCGGGCGGCGCGAAAGAAGCTGCAGACGAGCTGTCAAAGAATCGCGTGAGCGGAATGGCTTACGTCGAATTGCGGCGCGAGAAATTCGACACGACCAACGTGAATAACAACAATATTGGCGCTGATTTATCCGGCAACACCGGCCCGCTGCAATATTCCGCTTCCGCTTATTTCACTTCGTTGGAGGACGCGACGCTGCAGCCGCGGAATCGTTTCGTCATCACCGCCGGTTTCACCTGGCTCAACGTGACGTTGGGCGACGTGACGCCATATTATAACGAGCTGATCCTCTGGGGCCGACGCGTGCGCGGATTGCAAGCCGGCTTGAATACGGGCTGGATAAATTTTGACGTGATCACCGGCGAAACCGTGCGGCAAGTCGAGCCGTTGTACGCCGTCGACCCGGTTTCAGGACAAAAGATTCGCCAACGTTTCGGCACCTTCAAACAAACGCTGCTCGGTTTGCGTCCGAGCTTCGGCAGCACCAACGGCTTTCATTGGGGCTTCACGCTGTTGAAAGTGCGCGATGACAAAAAATCGCTATCAACGCAAGATTCAAGCAATGTGATTCAATCCGGTCGCGTGACCCCGCGCGATAATTTAGTCGTTGGCACCGACCTGGGGCTTGCTCTCGATCGCCATCGCTTCGAGATCAAAGCCAGCGGCGCGTGGTCGTTGTTGACGAGCGACATCTCGTCGGGCGCGCTTAATGCCGACAGCCTCAAAAAGATTTCCGACGTCGATCTGCCGTTCAATCCGCAGGATTTCGAGAAGTGGTTTATTTTGAATGAAAGCACTTCGCCGCTCGATCCGCGCGGCAAAACTTCGCTGGCATATCAGTTCACGTTCAATTTCAATTACTTTAATCAATTTCTGACCGCCGGCTACAAGCAGATCGGCTCCGAATATGTTTCGCTCGGCCATTCTTTCCTGCGCAGCGACATCCGCGGCTTTTTCATCAACGACCGCTGGCGCATGATGCGCAACCGCGTTCATCTCACCCTCGGCCTGGAAAGCTACGACGATCATTTCAACACCATCGATCAACGGCCGTCAACCCGGCTGAACACCTGGCAATTCGGCCTGGCGGTTTTTTGGGATCCGAATCTGCCGTCGCTCAATTTGAATTTCCGCAATCACAACCGCGACAACAATCTCGACACCTTGCTGGTCAGAAATTTTGCGCCGGAAGACAACGCCACGCGCGATCTCGCGTTCTCGCTGAATTATGATTTCAACGCGTTGAATCTCGATCATACGGTGATGTTGAATTTGACCAACTCGGATCGCGTCGACAACACCAGGAGCGCAATTTCCGGCAATGTCGCCTCCAATCTCAAAGCGATCAGCGTGCGCACGCGTTTTCAAATGCCGCTAAGCAGCACGTTGACGTTCGCCACCAACGACAACGACATCGCCGGCGGACAAAACCTGTTCAAATACAACATGTTTTCCGGCCGGCTCGATTATGATTTTTCCAAACCAAGCACCCAGCCGTCCGGCTTGCAAATTCGCGCTTACGGCGCGTTCAGCAGCGTCAGCGCTTCGGGCGGCACCTCGCCAAGCGCAACGATTCCCGCCGGCACGATCAATGTCATTGATTACAATCAAACCGGTTTTCAATTCGGCGGCGCGCTGCAATACGGCGAGAAACACGAGTTCACGCTCGACGTCAATTTGCTGAATTATAAAGATCGCGGCGGCGTCCAAACCATTGCCGGCGGCGTCCCCACGTTCACCTCGACAAATCCCTCGTTTAAAAACAGCTTGATTCGCGCCTACTACGCCTTTCGCCTCTAACTGTGTGGATAAGCCGTGCAACTGCAAGCGTTATGGGGCAAGCTGACCAACAAATGGATTTTGGGAAGCGGCATCAGTCTTCTCTCCGGCGTCACGGCTTTGTTTCTCAGTTTTACTTCGACATTTGAAAACCTCGAGCGCAAAGCTTACGACATGCGTTTTGCGCTGCGCGGACGAGACGAGACGGCCAACTCACCCATCGTCATCGTGGCTATTGATGAAAAAGCCCTCGCCAGTCTGCCGCAAAAATTGCCCTACCCGCGCGATTACTACGCCAAAGTCATCAACAATCTCACTCAGGCCGGGGCGCGGCTGATTGTTTTTGATATTGCGTTTACCGAGCCCTCGATCACCGATCCGAACGAAGATCTCGTTGTCGCGGCCGCGGCCCGGCGTTCGGCCAGAGTGATTTTCGCCGGCAAAGTGGTCAACGAAGTCGCCAAGAACGATATTCTCAATGTTTATTTGTCAAAACCGATTGAGCCGTTATTGAAAGGTAGCGCCGATTGGGGCATTGTCAACATTCCGGAAGAGGAAGACGGTTTTATTCGCAGCTATTTGCTCTATCAGGAATTTGACAACCAAAAATATCTGCCGCTGGCCTTGCGGGCTTATGTTCGCTTGACCAATGGCCAGGCGATCTTGGATCACGCGGCGCGCAACGGCGCCGCCTTGCGGCTCAATAATCTCGACATTCCTTATTACAACCCCAACACCTTTCTGATCAATTTTCGCGGCCCGGCCGGAACCTTCCCGACTTTTTCACTCGCCGACGTTCTCGACGACAGCGCCTTCGATCTCGGACCTGTCGAAGACACCGATATTTTTGACGAGCATTTGCGCGCGAACACGTTCAAGAACAAGATTGTTTTTATCGGCGCCTCAGTGGAAGAATTGCAGGACAATAAATTCGCGCCGTTTTTTTCTTACGAGGGGAAGAAACGCAAAATCCCCGGCGTCGAAGTTCATGCCAATGCGTTGAGCACGCTGCTGCGCCGCGACTTCATCAAGATCGCGCCGTATGGGGTTCATCTCCTCATGATCATCGCCGCGAGTTTTTTCACCATGTTGATCGTGCTGCCCTCGCGCGCCACTATCGGCGTGGTTTTGGGGGTTATGGAGATGTTGACGCTTTTCGTTTTGACGCTGGCTTTTTTTTCGCTCAAACAACTGTGGCTGCCGGTGGTGGCGCCGATGCTGGCGATCGTCTTGAGTTACATCGGCAACACCGCGCAGCTTGTTTTCGTCGAGCGGCGCGAGCGCCGCTTCGTGCGCAAAGTGTTTTCGCAATTTGTCTCGAAGAGCGTGGTTGACAAAATGCTCGCCAGCGGCCAAATGCCCAAATTCGGCGGCGAAAAGCGCGAGCTGTCGATTTTATTCAGCGACGTGCGCGGCTTTACCACGTATTGTGAAAAGCATCCGCCGGAAGTGATCGTGCAGCGCTTGAATGAGTATTTGACCGAGATGGTGGAAATCGTCTTCCGCCATCAGGGCACGCTCGATAAATTCATCGGCGACGCGGTGATGGCGCTGTACGGCGCGCCGCATCACTACCCCGAACATGCCGAAAAAGCCTGTGTCACGGCCTGCGAAATGATCACGCGCCTGCGGGAAATTCAAAAACGCTGGTCCGCCGACGCCAAGGATTTTTTTCACATCGGCATCGGCATCAACACCGGCACGGTGATCGTCGGCAATTTAGGCTCCGAGCAAAAATTCGAATACACCGTCATCGGCGACGAGGTGAATCTCGCCTCGCGCTTGGAGGGCGCCAACAAACAATATTGGACGTCGATCATCATTTCGGAATCAACCTACGCGCAGGTGAAAAAAAAGGCGCGCGTGCGCGAGCTGGATTGGGTCAAAGTGAAAGGCAAGAAAAGGCCGGCGCGAATTTTCGAGCTGTGCAGCATGGAAAAACTGCCGGCGATTGAAGAAGATTTGCTGATCGGAGTTTATCATCGCGGATTGGCCTGCTACAAAAAGCGCGAGTGGTACAACGCCCTCAAAGAATTCAAGCGCGTGCTGCGCTATTTTCCTACCGACGGCCCGGCGCGCGTTTACATAAACCGCTGCCTGCATTTTATCGAGCATCCCCCGCCGGCGGATTGGGATGGGGTGTATGAGTTTAAAACGAAATAGTGATTGCGGGGCATTTTGAATTTACGTATATTATGCCGATACTCAGCCGCGTGGACAATCACTGGTTATTGTGAATAGTGCTTTCTGGTTTGTCTAATCCCACTCTGGAGTGATGTTAAATGAAAACGATGACTAAAAAAAGTTTAAAACAATGACCGTCAAATATGTCGGTATAGCCGGGTTAAAAAAAGAACTGGCCGCCTTTGAAAAAAAATATTGAGCCTTGTTACAGTTGTAGCTTCGTATGCCGAATTTATTTGTTCTTCCTCGACAAAACGAAATGTTTAACACCTTGCGATTCGCTCCAGCCTATCCAGTTTATGCGACACAGAACTGTCACATAAGAAAAAAAGCCCAACCCCCACGGGCACAGCCTCACCTCCGACCTGAATGACTCAAGCCGGCGTGACCACTGTCCGCAGGATTTGGGTTTGCAACCGCCGCGATTTGTAAAATCTTGACGGCATGATTTTCCCTCTGCTTATTGAATGGTCAATAGTAGCAAAAAAATGCGTCCCAGTGGAGAAAATTTTTTCGGGAAGTGTCAAAAAAATCAACTTGCAACTTAGGGCAGTTTTGTTAAATTGAAACAGTAACTAATTGCTCGTCATTCTCTTACTGTCACACTACTCCTACTCTTACTCGCTTTTGAAGATTCTAAAAGGCGAGTAAGAGTAAGAGTAGGAGTAAAACGGAGATTCGCATTATTCGGAGCGAATATGCCCCCTCTCATGGATCAAGACCTTCAATCCATTCAGGAAGTCCGTTCGTTGGTTGCCAAAGCGCGCGAAGCTTATCTGCGCTACAAAGAATTTTCGCAGGAGCAGGTCGACCGCATCGTCGCGGCGATGTGCGAGGCCGGATTTAAAGCCAGCGAACGGTTGGCCCGACTCGCCGTCGAAGAAACCAAGTACGGCAAAGTTGCGGACAAAACCGTCAAGAATCAATTCTCGACGCGCGATTTGTATGAACACATCAAAGATATCAAAACCGCCGGGGTGATTCGCGAAGATACGAAAAAGAAAATTCTCGAAATCGCCGAGCCGTTTGGTGTCGTTGCGGCGGTGGTGCCGACGACGAATCCGACTTCGACCGCGATGTTCAAGTGCATCATTGCCGTGAAAGCCCGCAACGGCATTGTCGTCTCGCCGCATCCGCGCGCGAAAAATTGCACGCAGGAATCGGTGCACGTCGTTCGCCAGGCCGCCGAGAGCGCCGGCGCGCCGGAGGGGCTGATTCAATGTCTTTCGATTCCATCCACCGAAGGCACGAATGAGCTGATGCGACATCGTGACGTCGCCGTGATTCTGGCCACTGGCGGCACCGGCCTCGTGCGCGCGGCGTATTCGGCCGGCAAACCGGCGTATGGCGTCGGTCCCGGCAACGTGCCGGTTTACATCGACCGCAGCGCCGATATTCCGAAGGCGGTTGCCGATGCGGTCGCCGGAAAAACGTTCGACTGGGGCACGCTCTGCTCTTCGGAGCAAGCGCTGGTGGTCGACGCGCCGGTGTCGGATCGCGTCATCGAAGAGTTGAAAAAACAGAAGGCCTATTTTCTCAGCGACGCCGAAACCGAGAAAGTCGCCAAAGTTTTGGTGACACCAGAGTTTCGAATTAACGCCGAGATGGTCGGCCAATCGCCGCAGCGAATTGCGAGCGCCGCCGGATTTTCCGTGCCGGATGACGTTCGTGTTTTGGTGGCGAGATTAACCGGGGTCGGGCGGCAATACCCGCTTTCCGCCGAAAAACTCTCGCCGGTTTTGGCGCTGTATATCGAAGACGGCTGGCAAAAAGGCTGCGACCGCTGCATGGAGCTGCTCAATTTCGGCGGCCGCGGCCACACACTGGCGATTCACGCGCAAGACAAAGACATCGTGCTGCAATTTGGTTTGAAGAAGCCGGCGTTTCGCATCATTGTCAATTCGCCGGCGGCCATCGGCGCGGTCGGCTACACGACGGAACTCGATCCGAGCATGACACTCGGCTGCGGCTCGTACGGCGGCAACATCACCAGCGACAACATCGGGCCGGTGCATCTGATCAACATCAAGCGCGTGGCCTGGGAAACCAAGCCGCTGTCGATGGTTCGCGAAACCGGCGCTTGGCGGCCAACGCTGCCAACCTCCACAACCCGCGTCGCTGAGTTTCCGTATCAAAAAGCCCTGGCCTCCGATGTTTCGCGCAAAGGCGGCTCGGTGAAACCGATGCCGGCGCCCGCCGACAAGCCGTGGCTTGCCAGCCGCGAAACCGAGGAAAAGAAATATGGCGCGGGTAAGATGAGCGGCGAGCAGGTGGATAAGATCGTGAGTGAGTTTGTGAAGATGCGGCGGCGGTAGTCATTCGTATCATTGCTTGGGAGGCAAAAATGAAAAACTTAAAAGCGAAAACAAAACGTAAGGCCATAGCAACGAGCACAAGATTAAACACTTTGCTGGAAAAATTACCAGCAAGTAAAGTGCAAGAGTTGCTGGATTTTGGGGATTTTCTTATTGCGCGTTATCAAGCACCAGGAAAAGTGCAAAGGCTCGGTGACCAATTTGCAGGGGTCTGGAAAGACGATCGAACCGCCGAGGAAATCATAGCGGATATCCGCAATAGTCGGCCCAATCGCACCACAAGAGAAGCGCTATAATTTACATTCTTGATACCAACACGTGCATTTTCTGGCTCAAAGATGTTGGTAATCTGCGGCAACAAGTAAATGCCCATGGTGATGATAAAATTACCACGAACATCATCAGCGTGGCGGAGCTATATTTTGGTGCTGAGAATTCGGCTGAGCAGCATCGGGAGCACAATCGAGTAAAGCTCGAGGAATTAATTGCTGTAATTGGATATGCAGGATTTTCTGAAACGGCAGCAAAACATTTTGGAGAACAAAAGGCGCGACTTCGCAAAAGTGGTCAACCAATTGCGGATCTTGATTTGCTGATTGCGTCCATTGCTTTGGCTGAAGACGCAATTTTGGTCACAGATAATCTCAAACATTTCGAGCGAATTCTCGGATTGCGTTTAGAAAACTGGAAATGAGAGCTCACGTTTTTGTAAAACCGGTTTAAACAAAAAAATATGGTACGAGTAAAATGAGCGACGAGCAGGTCGATAAAATTGTTAGCGAGTTTGTGAAGAGGCGGCGGGGATAGCAAGCATTAATTAACTTACCCATTAGCCCGGCTTATTTTTCCAGCATCCACTTCCAAACCGGCAGAATCCGTATTTTCCTGCCATTGATGGTCGTTTCATCCTCCTGATCATAAGTCAGCAGAATTCCTTCGGACAAGCGGCAAGCCTGCATCGCTCTTTTCATTAGGCTTCCAATTTGATAGCTTCCAGCGGTAATGCTAAATAACTCGTATAATCTCCATTTTAAATGGATATTATTGAAATTATTCTCCAATAGCAACAAGAATTTTTACGAAGTCAAAAAAAGCAGCGCGAAAATTTCTCTTGCACTTTTCCGATTTCAGCATCAAATTAGTAAGTGTTCGATCAGCACGATAACAGCAAGAGTTGCAAATGCCTCTTACTATTCCCATCGGCGTTTCCAATCGCCACTTTCACATATCGCAAGCCGATCTTGAAACTCTTTTCGGCACCGGCTATCAGCTCACCAAGCTGCGCGACATTTCGCAGAAAGGCCAGTTTGCCGCCAATGAAACGCTCACTGTTGTCGGGCCGAAAGGGATGATTGAAAAAATCCGCATCGTCGGCCCGACGCGCGGGAAGACGCAATTGGAGATTTCGCGCAGCGATGCGGTTTTGCTCGGCATCGATCCGCCGGTGCGCTATTCCGGCGACCTCACCGGCTCGGCGAGTGTGCATCTCGTCGGCCCCAAAGGCGAGCTGCATTTGAAAGAAGGCGTGATTATCGCGCAGCGTCACATTCATACATCGCCGGTGGATGCAAAAAATTTCGGCGTCAAAGATCGCGACCGCGTCGTCATCGCGCCGATTGCCAAAATGCTCCCGCCAAATTCCGAGGACCGCACGGTGATTTTTGACAATGTCCTCATTCGCGTGCACGAAAGCTTTGTGCTCGATTTTCACATCGATCTCGATGAGGCGAATGCGGCGGGACTCAAAACCGGCGACGAAGTCCGTCTTCTCGGCTTGTCAGCCTGCCCGGCGGCGGAACCAGCGAAGTCGCTCATTACCGAAAACGACGTGCGCCGCGCGATTCTCGAAAAGCGGCGCATCAAAGTTCCGGCGGGCGCCAAAATCACGCCGGCCGCGGCGGAATTGGCGAAAGCGCATAAAGTGTTTGTGTGAGGCTGGTTCCTGGATGCTGGTTGCTCGTTGCTGGTCGCTTGTTGCTGGATTAAAAACTGCTTGCTGTTTACACACCAAAAGTCAAAACATGCCTCACAATAGCTTTTGCGTTCATCTCTCCGGAAGTTGGCCACGTTCACGGGTGCAAATCGAATATCAACCGGCGGAATATATTTTGCCCGGCGAGTTTTCTCGCCGTACCGTTGAATTTTGGGAGCAGCTCATCGCCGGCGGTCGGCGGCACCTTTTCAATGGCGCGCTGTGCCGGCTTGAAAATTTTCGCGAACATGGAGGAATTTTGCAATTGACGCTGTCGCGCACTTGCTACCGCGATTTGTTGTTCAGCAATGCGCACACCCAAGAATTGGTGGCGAGCTTGGGTGAAACCGGCCCGGTGCGCGCCCTGGGCATCAGCGCGATCATCGAAACCGCCGACGGCTATTTGCCGTTCATTCGCCGCAGCGAGCATGTCGGTGAAGCGCCCGGCGGGTTGGATGTCATTGGCGGGCATGTTCATCCGGACGAACATGCGCGTCGTGGCGTCCCCGATGTTTTTTTCGCCATCCAAGATGAGATGCAAACCGAGGCCGACATTGCCGCCGACTTGCTCGGTGATTTTATTTGCTGCGGTTTGGCGGAGAATCGCCTGCATCGCAAGCCTGAGCTGGCCTTTTTTGTGCCGTTGCCTTTGACGCTGCCGGAGCTGCGGCAATTGTCGCAAAATGCGCGTGAAGGAGACGAATACACCGAATTGCTGGCGGTGCGCGCTGATAAAGCCGATCTGCAAAAGTTTATTCTTGAGCATTACAGCAGTATTACACCGGCGAAACATGGTTGCTTACAGCTTTACATGCGCTTGCAAGGCTGGTGAAAATTGAGTAATTGTTGACAAAAATGGAATTCTTCAATAAAGGGCGACTTCCGCAAGCCCGATTTGGTGCAGGTACAAATCACCCTTAATTCCTCGCAACGCGGCAACTTGCCGCAACCCATACGGGCGTAGCCAAACCCGGCAACCACGAATTAACGCTAATCAACGCGAATAAAAAACAATTAGTGTGAATTAGCGGTTCTTAAAAAATCCTACGGACGCAGTCTTCGCGGTTGTGATAGTTTTTTCGGAGTAATACTAACTTGACTTTTAAGCGGTTATTCCGTAAATTTCTAAAATTCTTTTAAAAACGAGGCGGGTCGCCGAATTGAATTTTCGGAGCGAACATGCAAAAATTCCTGGTCACCGGCGGAGCCGGTTTTATCGGCAGCAACTATATTCGTTATCTGCTGCGCAAACGCCAAGACGTCGAGATCATCAATCTCGACAAGCTCACCTACGCCGGCAATCTTGACAACCTGCGCGAATTCGAGAAGAATCCGCGCTATTGTTTTGTGCAGGGCGACATTTGCGACGAGGGGTTGGTGAATCAACTCACGGCGGAGGTCGAGGCCATCGTCAATTTTGCGGCCGAGAGCCACGTCGATCGCTCGATCGGCTCGCCGGATGATTTTATTCGCACCGACGTGTTCGGCGCTTTCACTCTACTCGAAGCGGCGCGGAAGCATAAAATTAAAAAGTTTATTCAAATTTCGACCGACGAGGTTTACGGCAGCATCTTAAGCGGCTCATTCAAGGAAACCGACGCTTTGATGCCGTCGAGTCCGTATTCGGCTTCCAAGGCCGGCGCTGATCGTTTGGCGTATTCGTATTTCGTGACTTACGGCGTGCCGGTGATCATCACGCGCTGCTCGAACAATTTTGGGCCGTTTCAATATCCGGAAAAACTCATTCCGCTCTTCGTCACCAACGCGCTGGAAAACAAGGCGCTGCCGATTTACGGCGACGGCAAAAACGTACGGGATTGGATTTACGTCGAAGACCATTGCGATGCCATCGATTTTATTTTCGAGTGGGGCGAGAACGGCGAGGTGTACAACATCGGCGGCGGCAACGAGCGCAACAATCTCGAAATCACCGAGATCATTCTCGCCGCGTTGAACAAGCCGAAAAGCCTGATGACGTTCGTAACCGACCGTCTGGGACACGACCGCCGTTACTCGCTGGATTCAAGCAAATTGCAGGCGCTCGGCTGGAAGCCCAAACACGAATTTCAAGCGGCGCTCGAATTTACCATCGACTGGTACGTCAAAAACCGCTGGTGGTGGGAAAAGTTGAAAAGCGGCGAGTATCTTGAGTTTTATAAAAAGCATTATAAAATATGATTGATAAAGCCAATCAAAGAACAAAGGCGAAATAATTGAAATCATTTTCTGGGACAAAATTTTGAGGAGACCACCTGTGAGTCTTGAAATCAAAATCGAGGACAGAACCGCGAAAATCGCCGTCATCGGCCTGGGGTACGTGGGCCTGCCTCTTGGCGTCGAATATGCGGCCGCTGGTTACAACGTTCTCGGCATCGACGTGAGCGAGGAAAAAGTTGCCAAGCTCAATCGCGGCGAAAATTACATTGACGACGTTGACGCCAACAAGTTGAAAGAATTGGTCAAAGCGGGCAAGCTCTCCGGCGCAACCAATTATCACCGCATCGGCGACTGCGATATCGTTTTTATTTGCGTGCCGACGCCTTTTACGGAAATGAAAGATCCCGATGTTTCGTATATCGTCGATTCCGCCCGCGGCATCGCCTCGGGCTTGCGCCGCGAGCAGTTGATTATTTTGAAATCCACCACTTATCCCGAAACCACCGAAAAAGTGGTGCAGCCGATTTTGGAAGAAACCGGCTTGAAAGCCGGCAAGGATTTTTATCTGGCGTTCTCGCCGGAGCGCATCGATCCCGGCAACAAAAAATTCAAGACGGCGACCACGCCGATCGTCGTCGGCGGCGCGACGAAGAAATGCACCAAATTGGCCGCGGCCATTTCGCGCCAAGTGATCGTCGACGTCAAAGAGCTTTCGTCGCCCAAAGCCGCGGAAATGACCAAGCTGCTCGAAAATATTTTCCGCTCGGTGAATATCGCGCTGGTCAACGAGCTGGCGCAGCTTTGCGACCGCATGGAAGGCATCGACATTTGGGAGGTGGTGGAAGCGGCGGCGACGAAACCTTTTGGCTTCATGCCTTTTTTTCCCGGCCCGGGCATCGGCGGCCATTGCATTCTCGTCGATCCCTATTATTTGTCGTGGAAGGCGAAAGAATTCGATTTTCACACCAACTTCATCGAGCTGGCGGCGATGACCAACGAGAACATGCCGTATTATGTTTTGGATCTGATCATTCGCTCGTTAAGCCTGCACGGCGCCGCCATCACCAATTCCAAAATTTTGATGCTCGGCGTCGCATTCAAAAAGAATGTCGATGACACGCGCAACTCGCCGGCGATCAAGGTGATGGAGCTGCTCTGCAATCGCGGCGGCCGGTATTTGATGTACAACGACCCGTACGTCCCGACCCTGCGCGTGAGCGGAAAAGTTTATACCTCCAAAAAACTCGACGCCAGGCTGCTCGAATCGGTGGATTGCGTCGTCATCACCACCGATCACAGCAAGTACGATTATGAGATGATTGTGAAGCATTCAAAGTTGGTGGTTGATACGCGCAACGCCACGAAAGAAGTTAAAAACGGCCGGAAAAAAATCATTCGCCTCGGCTGCGGCACCAATGCCATTCCGGCCGAGCTGCGCACGCCGCACGACTAAAGTTCGCAACAGTTTCGATCAACCGGTTTCGTTTCAAGCGAACTGGTAGATCGACTTTTATCCTGCCGACTCACGCGCTTTCCGAGAGTTTTAATTATCTAGGCGACGCTGCACGAGCTTACTTTGAGCATGCGCATGGACGACAAGCAGCTTCATGAGGTTTTGACCGTCTTACCGAACCGCCGTCAGGACATGGCAACGGCTAAAGGACGAGCCGGCGACGGGCATTCCACCCAACGGCCCCCGGAAGTCTCCATTGCGATCATCAATTGGAGCCCGCCCCGACTTCTTGAAAACTGTCTCAATTCAATTTATTCCACACCTTGCCCGGTCGATTTTGAAGTCGTCGTCGTTGATGACAGCGCGATGATAGGCAAGGTTGAATCGTTGCAACAACGTTTTCCGGAGACAAAGTTTATCACGACTGCGCGTCATCACGGCGTTGCGGCGGCGCGAAATCAAGCTTTGCAAGCGGCGGCCGGCGATTTTATTTTGCTGCTCGACGCCAATATCCGTCTCACGCCGGACAGCATTGCCGAGTTGGTGGCCTTCATCAAAAGCACGCCGGAAGCCGGCATCGTCGGCGCAAAAATCGTCGATGCCGCCGGCAACTTGCAGCTCTCCTGCCGCCGCTTTCCCACGATTCTCACGCCCCTTTTGCGGCGCCTGCAATTCATTCCCTTCGTTCGCAAAAGCCGTTGGTTACAAGAACAGATGATGGCGGATTGGGATCACCAATCGACGGCCGAAGTCGACTACGTGCTCGGCGCCTGCCAGCTTATTCGCCGCGAGGTGATTGAAGAAGTCGGCTGGCTGGATGAAAAATTTTTCTACGGACCGGAAGACGCCGATTATTGCCTGCGGGCGCACGCCCACGGTTGGAAGGTTTTTTATTGCCCGCAAGTGACGGTGGTTTATCATCAACAACGCCGCGCCGGAAATTTTTTGCGCGCCAAAAGCTGGAAGCGGTTCTGGGCGAATTTGTATTTTTTTCAAAAGCACGGTTATCTGTTCAACGCCAAAAGCCGCGATTATGCCATCATCATGCCGCGCGCCATCGAGCGCGCCCTGCTTTTTCTCAGCGATTTCACCGCCATCGTCGGCTCGTATTTGATTTGGGCCTGGGTGCGCGGAAAATTCGGCCTCTTCACCATAACCGATCCGATCGAGCTTTTGGCCAGCGCCCTGTTGATGTTTGCATTTTGGTTTTTGCCGTTTTTATTCTTCGGCCTCTATCGAACCTGGTACGCACATTCACGCTTTGACGAATTGGTCACGCTGGTGAAAACCGTTTTCTTCGGCGTGATTTTGATCTTCTTGTTTACTGCCGAGGTGCAGGATTTGACCACCCCGCCGAAATTCAGCCGCCTGCTCTTTGTCACCTACTGGATTTTGATGACCTTCATGGTGGCCAATGGCCGCATGGTTTTGCGAACCGTGCAGCGGCGCATGTTGGAGTCCGGCATCGGCATGCGCCGGACGTTGATCGTCGGTTGGAATGACAAAGCGCGCGGGCTGCTCGATAAAGTCAATCGCTTTCCGGCGCTCGGACACCGCGTGGTTGGATTCATCGCCGTGCGCCCGCCCAAGGCGCATCAGGCTTATGGCGACGTGCCCGTGCTCGGCGCGATTCATGAAATGAATCGCCTCATTCAACACGAGCAAATCGAAAATGTGCTGATCGCGCTTGAAATTTCACAGCAGCGCGAGATGACGGAAGCGGTGAATCAATGCACCGGCTTTCCGGTGACGATCAAAATCATTCCCGATCTTTACAGCATCGTGATGGGGCAGGCGCGCACCAATCAGATTTACGGCTTTCCGCTCATCGAAATTTTTCCGGAGATCATGCCGTTGTGGGAACGGCGCTTCAAACGCTTGATCGATCTGGCGTTTGCCACGGCGATTCTCGCGCTCGGTTCGCCGATTTGGCTGATTCTGGCGTTGCTGATCAAATTGGATTCACGCGGGCCGGTTTTTTATCGGCAGGAACGCGTCGGCAAAGATGGCCGGATTTTTTCGATCATCAAATTTCGCACGATGATGCAAAACGCCGAGCAGCTCACCGGGCCGAAATGGGCGGAAAAAGACGATCCGCGCATTACGCGCGCCGGCCGATTCATGCGCAAATGGCGATTGGACGAATTTCCGCAATTCCTCAATGTTTTGCGGGGTGAAATGAGCTTGGTCGGCCCGCGTCCGGAGCGGCCGTTTTTTGTTGAAAAATTAAAAAAGGAAGTCCCCTTTTATTTGCGCCGCCTCAAAGTGCAGCCCGGCATCACCGGCTGGGCGCAAGTGAAAGGCACGTACGATAACACCATCGAAGATGTCAAACAAAAATTGCAGTACGATTTTTTTTATGTCGAAAACATGTCGCTGGCGATGGATTTCAAAATTTTGTTAAACACGCTTTATGTGATGCTGGCGGGAAAGGGGCAGTAAAAATTGTTTTTGATTGTTTCTTTCCGTAGATTTCTTTATTCTCGGGGGAAGCTCCTTTAGAATAGACGCATGGAAGATAAAAAAACTAATAGCGCCTCGAAAAGCATACACGCTGTGCGTCACCACGTGCCGAGTGCAAGGCGACATCCCGAACTCTCCATTACGATCATCACCTGGAACTCGCGCCAATTGCTGCAAGATTGCCTGGAGTCTATTTACGCCGGCACGCGCAAGGTTGATTTTGAGATCATCGTGGTCGACAACGGCTCGCGCGATGGCACGGTGGAGATGTTGCATCAGAGTTTTCCGAAAGTCCGGCTGATTGAAAATGTAACGAACCGGGGCGTCGCGCCGGCGCGCAATCAAGCCCTGCGCGCCGCCAGGGGTGATTTCGTTTTAATATTGGATGCGGACACCCGAGTCATGCCCGGCGCGATTGACGATCTGGCGGCGTTCGTCCGAAGCGCGCCGGACGCCGGCATCGTCGGCGCCAAAATGATTGACCCGGACGGCGCTCTGCAGCTCACCTGCCGCCGCTTTCCGACGATCTTCACGCCGCTGCTGCGGCGCTTGCAATTCATTCCTCTCTTTCGCAACAGCCGCACGCTGCGCGATCAGGTGATGGCCGATTGGGATCACAACTCGATTCGCGAAGTGGATTATGTCATTGGCGCCTGCCAGTTGATTCGCCGTGAGGTGATCGCTGAAGTCGGATTCCTGGATGAAAACATTTTTTACGGCCCTGAAGACGTCGATTATTGCTTGCGAGCGCAGTCACATGGCTGGAAGGTCTATTATTATCCGAACGCTACGATCATGCACTACGAGCGGCGCATCACGCGAAATTTTTTTCGCGCCGTGAGTTGGAAGCATCTCTGGGCGGTGTTTTATTTTTTTCAAAAACACGGCTATCTCTTCAATGCGAAAAACCGCGATTACGCCATCATCATGCCGCGGATCATCGAAGGCGTGCTGCTCGGCATCAGTGATTTGACGGCCATCACCGGCGCATTTTTGCTCTGGGCCTGGTTTCGCGGGAAAATGGGGCTTTACACGATCACCGACCCGACGCAGCTTTTCACCAGCGCCGTCTTGATCGCCGCCTTTTGGTTCGTGCTGTTTTTGTTTTTCGGCCTTTATCGCGCCTGGTATGCGCATTCGCGTTTCGATGAATTGGTGAAGATCGTTAAAACGGTTTTTTTCGGCGTGGTTTTGATTTTCATGCTGACGTTTGATTTCGAGCGGGATTTTACGACGCCGCCGACACGAGGGCGTTTGCTGATCGTGACGTATTGGCTGTTGATGAGCTTCATGGTCGCCAATGGCCGCCTGGTGTTGCGCACCGTGCAGCGGCGTTTGCTTGAGGCCGGCATCGGCGTGCGCCGAACCCTCATCGTCGGCTGGAACAAAAAGGCGCGGGCGCTTCTCGACAAAATCAAGCGATTTCCGGCGCTGGGTTATCGCGTCGTCGGTTTCGTTGACGTGCAGACGCCCAAGGCGCATCAAGCTTACGGCGAAGCGCCGGTCATCGGTTCGATTCGCGAGCTGAGCCGGATCATTTCGGAGCAGCGCGTCGAAAATGTGCTGATCGCGCTCGACATGTTTCACCGGCGCGAGGTCACCGAAGTGGTCAATCAATGCACGGAATTGCCGGTGACGTTGAAAATCATTCCCGATCTTTACAGCATCGTGATGGGACAGGCGCGCACCAACCAGATTTACGGATTCCCGCTCATCGAGATTTTTCCACAAATCATGCCGCTGTGGCAGCGGCGCTGCAAGCGGCTTTTGGATGTGACGGTTTCGTTGGCTGTTTTCGCGCTCGGCCTGCCGCTGTGGCTGCTGCTCGCGGCAGCCATTCGGTTGGATTCGCCGGGGCCGATTTTCTCCCGGCAAAAGCGTGTCGGCAAAGACGGGCGAATTTTCAAGCTGATCAGATTTCGCGTCAAGAGAAAAGAGCCTCTCAATTCAAACGGACGGCCGGCAACTGAAAAAAATAATTTCCAAATCACGCGAGCCGGCCGGTTCTTGCGCGAATGGCATTTGGAAAAAATACCGCAATTTCTCAACGTGCTACGCGGTGAGATGAGCCTGGTCGGCCCGCGGCCGGCGCGGCCTCGTGTTGTTGAGAAGCTAAAAAAAGAAGTCCCCTTTTATATGCGGCGTCTCAAAGTGCAGCCCGGCCTCACCGGCTGGGCCCAGGTTCAAGACGCTTATCACGGTGCGATGGAAGGGGTCAAGCAAAAACTGCAATATGATTTTTTCTATGTGGAAAACATGTCTTTGGCGATGGACTTGAAGATTCTGTTGCACACGGTTTATGTGATGCTGGCCGGGAAGGGGCAATAGGAAAAGTATTAAATTAACCGATACAAAATTGTTTCAATTTCCTCGATTGGCTAAATGGCGTCGCAATTGAACTGATTAGATTTGAAAAGGAAGTTATAAATCCAATTACGACGCCGTTGTACAAAATGACTACCGCATCATCACTGCGATGGATAAGGCCAATTTGCTATAACAGCATAGACCTTGTTCATTTGATTATCGCTTGGAGATGGTAAACTCCACAAATCCTGGGTATTGTCGTTACCGCAATAAATCCAAATGGTATAAGGATCGAAGTAGGCTGCGACTGAATTGGCATAGGTATAGATCTCACTTTTAGGTGGCCACCACCAATCATTGAATCCACCATATGCTGAACTGTCCCAGAAATGGGCTGCCACGATTGGTAAGACTGGCTTACCAGAACTATTCCTGATCTGATCATAATCATTTCTCTTTGCTGTCCAGTCCATCCAACGGTCAGAAGTTGTTGCTGGATTATTGTCCTTATGAGAACCAACGTCATACCTTGTAATCAGAAGTTCATCAGCATATTGATAATACCATTGGCCTGGGCTTGAAGCGGTTGCAATATACCAACTAATACCATTGGCATGCGCTGCCTGTTGAGCATAAGCTAGTACTTCAGGATTGTCACCCGATGGTTCGTCTCTATAAGCGATCAAACTAATTTGATTTCCGAACCATCTTTTCATGCGGGTGAAAAGAGAATCTAGTTCTGTTTTAGAATTGGCAACAGAAGGCGGAGGAGTGCAATTGGGTTGGCTTAACAGAAAAAGTCGTACGTCTGGCTGAAAGAGTAATGTGTAAATTCCAGCATCAATAGCATCCTGGGTATACTGACGAAGGGCTGCTGGCTCCCCCGCGTTTCGATAATTACATGAGCCTTCAGTTCCGTATGGTGGACGGACCATTGTAATGTTAGAGGAACGGACTTCCCAAAGTCTCGATGAGGGTACACAGAAAAGGCCCCAATTCATCATCGGTTTGTATAAGGGCCTTGGCGTTTTGTTTTCATTTGTTTCATTTTGCGATAAGGGCCCTTTATCTTTGCTGCAAGATAAGCTCATCATTAAAGCGGCAAGCAAAGCAAAAACGGGGTGAAATGAAAACTTGAGCTTCTTCATAACAAATCCTCCTTGGAAATAGATCGTTAAATTCACTTGTGTACCATCGTTACTTCTCCGCCACCACGATCAAAAAATTTTCTTTGTTGATTTCCACCGGACGCAATGCCAAATCCTTGAGCATAGTCAAGATCATTTCTTCGGTGACGAAATGCACGCGCATGTGAGGAGGAAGGCGGCAATCCGTATAATATTTAACCGCCATCTGTTTAAAAAGTTCGAAGTGGTGAACGAAGTTGTAAAATGAAATTATCGTTACACCGTTGGGCTTGAGCACGCGCTTGATTTCACACAGATACGGATAAACTTGTAAACTGGAAAAATGAACAAACACGTCGTGCGAATACACAAGGTCGATGCTGTTATCAGCAAATTCTTTTAGCGTAAAACCATCGATTTGGTGAAATTGTACTTTCGCATTTTTTTCTAAAGCCTTTTGAGAAAGTTGCAGCATACGACGGGAAACATCGGTCGCATGAATTTGGTCGAATAATCCTACTGCCGTGGCAGTGATTTTCCCTCCGCCGCAGCCGATTTCGAGAGCGGTGGATCGACCGGCAGCATATTTTTGCAATAGCTTGAGAAAAACTTCTTCGTTCTTCCATTCATCTCCCAAATGATCATATTGTTTGGCCTTGCCACTCAGTTTCCACAGCAAGACGTAGCGATCCCAATATTTGGCATTATTCAACGTGTAAGGCTTGAAGATTCTGTTTCGTACCCATTTTGCAGTATTTACTAAAATTTCACGCATATTCGCCGCCTCCTCGTTTTGAATTTCAAGCTTTAAACAGCAAACATCAGTTCATTAAAAACGTCGTCATGCAGCGCCAGCATCTTACGTTGATCAAACTGGGCACGGACATGGGCTTGAGCATTGCGCGCCATTTGTTGTTGCAGCGCCACCTTTTCCAGCAATTCCGTTAAGCGAAGCGTCAAGGCGTTTACATCATCAACCGGCGCCAAAAGGCCGGTTCTTCCGTCGTCGAGCAGTTCCGATATGCCGCCGCTGCGAGTTGCGATCACCGGCAATCCCATCGCCATCGCTTCAAGCAGTGAAAGCGGCATGCCTTCATTCAAGGACGGCAAAACAAAAATATCCATCGCGGCGAGAAAAGGTCTGGTATCCGGCTGGTGGCCGGTAAAAATCACACTCGCATCCATTTGCAGGTCCAGGCACATTAGCTCCAATTCGGTTCGGCTGGGGCCATCGCCGACGAGCAAAATTTTGAGATCATATCCGCTCCGGCGCAAACGCGCGGCCGCTTCGAGCAAAATGTGCTGCCCCTTTCCTCGCACCAGTCTTCCCACTTCACCTATGACCAACGCTTCATTTAAACCGTATCGCTGCCGGATTTCCCGACGCATTTGGAGCCGCGCCGGCTCTGAAAACGTGAAGCGTTCGACATTGATGCCATTTTTGATCAAGCGGAGTTTTCTTTTCGGGACCAACTGCGACCGCCGTTCTTGATAAACTTTTTGTGAGACCGCGATGATGCGATCACAACAATGCAGCGGCGCAAGATGCAGCAACCACAGACTTAACGCTTTGAGCAAGGATTCATCTTGATTGAAGTAACTCGAATGAAAAGTCGCCACGAGTTTGATTTGAGGTTCATACAGCTTGAGAAAAGGCGCCAGGACGATTTGCCGCCGGCCGTTGATGTGCACCAGCTCAATACGGTGATGACGGATGATTTGGCGGGTTTTTGCCAGCAAGCGCGGCAAGCCGGAGTAAGCCATGGCAGCAGTTTCCAAAGCAATGTCCGGCAACTCGCGTTGGAAATATTCCACGATGCCGGTCGAAGGATGCACCAGCAGATGCAGCATGTGGCGAGCGGCCAAATGCCGGGCCACATTTGCGAGATAAACCTCAGCGCCGCCAACGTCCTGTCCGGGGTTGAGGCATAAAATGCGCGCCATAAAATTTTAATCCGGAGAATCCAAAATCCCTTCACGTCCGAGAGTGGCTGCCACCAAGGCCAGGGTTGTTATCATCCAAAATGGCGGATCGGTGAGTTGATCGAGCGTCAAACTCAAGAGCAGGTAGGCAAGCACGGATATGATCAAACCCAACAGCAGCGTTCGCCAATAGGGCGAGATGACGATTCGCCACGCGCTCACCAGATACGAGATCAAACAGACAATAAAAACGGCGCCGGCCAAAAATCCGAGGACGCCGGTTTCGGCCAACATTCGCAAGGGCGTGTTATGGGTCGAGCGCGCTGACAGCGTCGAGAGGCTGCTGCCTTGATAATCGTTATAAACCCGCTCGAACGTTCCGAATCCGACGCCGACGACCGGATGAGCGGACACCATGCGGGTGGCGACTTCAAGAATGTTCAAGCGCTGCTGAAACGAGACGTCGCGGCCGCTGAATGCCGATTGCACGCGATGCACCAGGGCGATGACGTCGACGGTTTTGCGGCCGGTTTCGGTGAAGACCGTCAATCCGACAACGGTTAGCAAGGCGGCCAACAAGCCCAGGCTGTAAAATTTTTTGACGCCGGCGAGCTTGCGAAACAAATAAAAGCTGAACACCAGAAAAACGGCCAGCATGGTCGCCATGGCTGAGCGCGATACCGTGAGCACGATTGAAAAAAACAAACAAGCCAGCGCTGACAAAAAAAGCAGTTTTCGCCACCGCCCCGATTCGGCCAACAGAAAGGCGTATGCCAGCGGAATCGCCAACATCATATACGACGCGTAATAATTCACTTCGGGAAACAGGCCGAATTGAATGCGGCCGATAAAAGCGCTGAACAGCGGGCGATTCGCGTAAGCATCGTAGATGCCGTAAAGGCCGATGAGAACGGTTTCGATGACGAAGACGAAGAGAATCATTCGGATCAGCTTGACGCTGCGCTGCTGCCAGATGACATCATAAAGCGCCCAGGCGAGCATAATCGGATACAAGAAACGCAAAAAGCCAAGCAGGCTCGCGCCATAATGCTTTGTGTTCAACAGGCTCGGGATAAACGCCACGAGCATGATGGCGGTCCAGCCCAAGACCGGAACTCGATCAAAGCGCAGGCCTTCATAAAATTTTCGCAAAATGAAAAGCAGGATAAAAAAAATGGCATACAGATCAAAAAGGCCAAAGCCCGCCAACTCGAATCCGAGTCCGCTATAAACCAGCGGCATGAGCACGATCAATCCCCACAGCCGGAAGCGAGGATGGATGATGGCCAATAGAAATGCCATGCCGCCAACCAATATCAGCAAGTAAGCTTCATGCAAAACCGCCACAATGGTCAAACCCAATGCGGTGAGCAGAAACAAAATGGCGTGGCCGATCACCGTTGGTCGTAAAACGGCCAAATCTATTTTCATCATAAATCGTTAAAGCGCTCAAACTCAGAATAAAAATCTGAAAGTTGTTTGTTGATTCACAACCCCATTTAACACGGAGAAGCGGAGCACACAGAGAGAGCACGGAGATCAAAATATATTTTTTAAAAACTTTTTCTCCGTGACCGCTCCGTGCCCTCTGTTGCTCCGCGGTTGAAAAAGCTTTTTGATTTCTTTGCTGCGCCGCCGAGCAGGACTTCAGTTTTCAGCCTACGGCCGTAGGCTTGCGGTTTAGGCGCTTAGTTGCTCAATTCCATTCGCCAGCGCGCCCAATAGCCGTGGTGTTGCATGAACCAAAACCAAAGGATACCGTAGCCGATGGCAAAAAGCAGCCATTGCCGTAGCGACCAAATCAGCCTCTGCTGAAAAGCGCCTGCGAGCGGATAGGGAAACAGCTTGAACAAAATCATCAGAATCGCGATACTGAAGAAAAACGGCGCATAAAGTTTCAGCACACTTTTAACCAGAGCTGCAGCCGGATATTCCGCCGTTTTATAACAGACCAGCAATAAAAGCGTGGCAAAAAGAAAAAAGCTGGCTGCGGTCACGATGGCGACGGTTATGATCGTGGGCGCGATTTTCAGCCCTGCCAGATAACTCAAGGCCGCGATCAGAATCACGACGGCTTCGATGATGATGAAGCGGCGGTTATTTTCCGTGGCGATTAAGAAGCTGGTGGGCAATTGGACAATCGTGAAAAAGTAAGCTCCCGGCAGCAAGATCAAAACAGCCGGAATTGCCTCGGAGTAGGCCGGCAAAAATCCTGTGATGACGGCGGGCGCGGCAAGAAAAACGGTGGTGACGATGAGCGGCGACAAGTAAACCGTCATCATGAGAATTTTTGAGAAAAACGGCGTTAATTCTTTCACGTCGCCCTGCCGGCCAAATTGTTCGCTCAAGCGCGGATAAACGACGAAGCCAACGGCCTGCACGGCATTGAACGGAACGGCAACCAATAAAGCCGCCAAGCCATACAAGCCGAGTTCGTGTGACGATAGCGTCACCGCGGCCGCCAGCCGATCCAAATTCGTGAGCAGAATAAATAACAAGCCGTTGATGAATAACGGCAGGCTCATGGGCAAAAGCATTTTGAGCGTCTGCCATTGCAAGCGCGGCCGATAGCTCATGCGGTATCGCCAACTCAGATAAATCGCCAGCAGCAAGGCGCTGACAGCCATTCCGCTCAGCGCTCCCGGCAGATCAAAGAAGATCACGCCGGCGGTTAAGAACAAGGTGCGCAACAGCTCGGAAGACGATTCGATCTTGCTGGTCAGAACAAATTCGTGATGGGCGCGCATGATCATATAATAAAAACGATTGACCTGATCGGCGATCATGACGCCGCCGGCGATCAAAAAAATAATTTTTGCGCCTTCGCCTTTCCCGCTGGTGACGGCAACAGAGATGGCCAGAAGAAAAAATGCGATGACGGAAAAAAGCATCACGCCGCCCAAAATGTTATTGGCCAGTTCGGCGGCCGTCTCGCCGCGGCCGCGGCGAAAGGGGATTTCTTTGTCGCCCAGATGGCGCAAACCGCAATGAACCTGATCGCCGTAAATTAAAACCAACGTGATGACCACCCAGACGCCGTATTCAGCCGGGCTGAGGAATTTGGCGATGAGCACATTGCGCGCGAATCCCAAACCCAAAATGAGATACCGGCTGGCAGAAAAGAAAGAACTGTCTTTAAGCAGTTGGCGCAGCATGCTCGGCCCAATTGATTCCGTAAAGACGTTTGAGCGCGGCGCCGAGACGCGGGCCGCCTAACAATCCCACCAGCAAGCCGAAAACAGGCAAGCGGTATTTTAAAAACGGCGATTGTTTGAACAGTTCGCGCGCATAGCTCAGAAGTTGTGGACGCGGCGTTCCCCACAGCCAGAGGCGAATAAAAAACAGGCAAAGTGCGACAGAAAACGCCGAACGCGGCCAGGGCTTTATTTTTCGATGCTGCAAAAAATCGATCAATTTAAAAAAGTATTGAAATTCCGCCTCGGCGTGCGCCCTGGCTTTTGCCAATTGTCTCGAGAAGTTGGCTGGATGCACGCGATAAAGCGTCATCGTTTCCGGGATAAAGTAAGCCGGCCGGTTGTAAAGCATTTTGCTCCAGACAAAACGATCTTCGTTGTACTGCATGGTTTCGTCAAACGCCCCCGCCTCTTCCAGACAATTTTTACGCGTCAAAACCGTTAAAGACGGAATCGGATTTTTTCGCAGCAAACGCGAAAAGATTTGCGCCGGTTGATTGGGCGCGCCATCGCCAAAAGTGCGAAGGCCGTTTACCGCAATCGCTTGACCCTTGGCGTCGATAAATCCCATTTTGGCATAGACGAGCGCAACTTGCGGGTGAGTCTCCAGGACTTTAACTTGACTGGCGAGCTTTTCCGGCAGCCACAAGTCGTCGTTGTCGAGAAACGCCAAATATTCACCGCGCGCCTGACGAATGGTGAGGTTGCGCGAAGCCGTGATGCCCCGGTTGGCGCGATCAGGATGCGTCACAACAAATATTTTTTGCGGATAGCGCTGGCGATATTGCGCGACGATCTCGACGCTGCCGTCGGTCGAGCCATCGTCGGCGACGATAATCTCGAAGTCATCAAACGTTTGCGCCAACACACTGTCCAAGCAGGCGGCGATGTAGGGCGCGGCGTTGTACAGCGGGATGATCACGCTGACTTTGGGCGAGTGCGCCGGCATCATGTCAACTCGATGGTGATTTGGCCGGCCGGGTTCCCGGAATCAAACGGCGAATTTCTTTCCAAACGTTTTGCAGTTTTTCGTATTCGGCGTGGTTTTCCTGCTGCAGTCTAGCGAGATATTCGGCGAGGAAAACGACGGCGACGCTGATGAGGAAAGCCAGCGCCGCAAAAATGAGGGTGATGATCGACTTTCTCGGCCAAACATGCCGCTCGGGCGCGACGGCTTGGTCGAGCACCAAAAGCGTCGGCGTATCGCGTTTTTCCTCGAACTTGGCTTGTTCCCACAACGGCACGATGATTTCATGAATGCGATTTTGAATCACGTATTCGCGATAAAGCCGCGCGTATTCCATGCCGAGGTCCGGAACATCTTTGAGCTTTGCGGAAAGCGCTTCAAGCTCGTTGCGCGTTAATTGCAGAATGGGATTGTCGCGCGCCATCGAGCGCTCCAGCAAATTGAGCTGAATTTCTTTTTTGGTTTTTTCCGCGTAAAGCTGGCCAATGGCGGAAATGGAAGCTTGCTGCTCTTGCGGCATCATGATGATGCCGTGCTGCTCCTGGAATTTCTTGATCGCTTCCTCCGCCGCGGCCAAGTCCATTTGATTTTTGTCAATGCGTCGCTCGATAAATTCGCGATTGCTTCGCGTTTCACGCGTATTAAGCTCGATATTGAGTTGCTGCAAAAGCTCGACGAGATAATTGGCCATCTCAGCGGCGCGCTGCGGATCACGATCAGTCACGCCGATGCTCAACGAGCCTTCTTCTTCAACTTTGAAGACAAGATGCTGTTTAAGCGCCTTGACCGCTTTTTCCATGGAAGGCTTGTCGATTTCATAAACTTTGATGAGATCGAAGCGTTGCACCACCCGTTCCAGCGCGGTCCGGCTTTTTAAAATGGTGATGTAATTATACAAATCCATCGGTGTGCCGCCGCCCAACGACACGCCGGGCAGATTACGGAGCAGCGAGGAAACTTCGGGAAAGCCGCCGAACAATCCTTTTTGTTTGGGAGGCAGAATCGAGGTGCTGGCATAATATTCTTTGGGCAGCAAAAAGCCGATTGACAAAGCCACGACGGCAACGACAAAAACGTTGAGGAAAATGAATTTTCGCCATTTAAGAAAAGTATGCAGGTAATCCCAGAAGTTGATTTGTTGTGGCATGGTCTTGATGAGCTTATTTTGTCACCTGCAGGTAGAGCAGATAAACGGTTGCCAAGCCGGCCGTTGTTTGCAAAACATCCCGGACGGCATTAAAGTAAGCCGACAACGGACGCTGGATTTTGCGCGACACAAAAATCTGATCCCCGGGTTCCAGCTTGGCCTCGCCGGGTTTCAGCCAGGCATTGGTCTCGCGCTTCAAAATACGCACTTTATCGTGGTCGGCGGTTGCGCTGAAACCGCCGGCCTTTTCGATGTAATAGCGCGCTTCCATGCCCTCCACAAACGTGACGTAACCGGGATTGATCACCTGGCCAAAGACGTTGATGGTTTGGCGCAGCGTCGGCACGTAAATTTCATCGCCATCCCAAATTTCGACGTCGGCGGCTTTGTCGTGATGATTGAACAGCCGGGCAAAATCGACGGCAACGAAGCCGCGCTTGAGCGCCGCCTCATAATTGAAGTAATCTCGGTCTTCGGTTTTGAGATCGGTAAGCCGCATTTCGAGCAGGCGCGCGTAATCGGGATTCTTGAGCAGCTCGTCCGGATTTTTGTACGTGCGAATGATTTTGGATTCTGCAATCGACGCATCGGAATTGAAACCGCCGGCGCGTTCGATCATTTCGGAGAGCATGGTGTGATCCTGAACGAGCGCATACCAGCCGGGGCGCGCCACGGCCCCGGAGAGGCGCATCATTCGCGGTTTGTGCCGCTCCAGATTCTCGCGTATAAAAACGCGGTCGTTGCGCTGCAAGGCCATGTCCGGCGTGTGACCATTTTGTCCGGCTTTAAGATTGAAATGAATGATTTCCTGCTGCAGGCCATCCGGCAAAAAGCGGACGATCTCGACATGCTCGAGATCTGCCAGCGCCGTCGGGCCTTGCGCCATGCGCAGCAAAGCTTGCAAGCTGTCACCGGGGTGAAATTCAAAAACGGCCGGCTGGCGCACGCCGCCGTAAATGCTCACGCTGTTGCCGAACAGATTTTCCGCCGGCACAAAAATCACGTCGCCGTCGCGGAGATGCGGATTATAACGCGTGTCGCCGGTCATGTGGTAGCGCACGAGATCGATGTTGATGGTATCGTGTTTGGCGCGGAGCAATTTGATATTGCGCCGCGAGATGGGCGTCGGCAGTTTGGTGGTGGGTTTAAAAAAAGTAGGTGGTGCTTCCGCAGCGGTGTTCGCATCGGTTGCGGCGATGTTGGCAAGACTCACCACGCGATCAACGCGGTCAACCGGGGCGACGGTGTAAGCGCCGGGATTGGCCACCGCGCCAACCACTGAAACTTTGAATGTTCGCAGCGCTAGCAAATGCACGCCGACCTCGGCTGTTTTGTAGCGTTTTCGCATGACTTCACGGATATTTTTTTTCGCCTCGGCCAGCGTCATACCGGCCACCGCGACGTCGCCGGCCAGGGGAATCACGAACGTTCCTTCCGGCGTGACCGCTCCGGCATGCGAAAACGGCGACACGCCGCCGATGGTGACAGCCAACACATCCGAGGGGCCGACGATATATTCCGCCGGATCAATCGGCCCCTCGAGGGAAAACGTTCCTGGAATTTGATTGAGAAGTTTGGTCGGGTCGCTTGATTCGATGCCGGCGCGCGGGGAGGCTTTCTTGTCTTGAGTAGACTGCTGTTGATAATAATCCTGCAACAAATCGAATAGCTCGGAGGAACCTGGATTCAAATAGCGATTGGGTTCGGCATTTTTCTCTTTGGGAGTTTGGGCAAACGACGGCGGAATCAAATGAAAAAAAATGATGACGCTGACAACGATAAACTTCCACATAACCTATAACTCCTGACCAACTCGATTTTAATTTTGCCCCAATGATGACGTGAATCGGGGTTGGTTTTTTGAACTACAAAGCAAGCGTAAACGATGATTTTCGACACGAATTGTAATATAACCAGTCACAAAAAGAATCGCAATAAAAATCTTTGCGAAAATTTGTTGCAAATCGCAGTCCGATTCGTTACTTTAAAATCCGGACATAATTTTAAGGACGAAACTTGACCGACGTTGCAACAGAAGTCGTGAAAAGCCCCGGGGATTTCCACGACATCATCACAGAAGACCCCACAAGCAGAACAGGCGTTCATCTTATCGACCTCGGCATCGCTTGGGAGTGGGAATATGATGCAGAATTTGTCGACAAGCTCGAACGCGCTTGCAAAGGGCGCGAGCTTTCGACCTGTATCGTCAATCCAACCAACGTTGCCAGCTTCACCGCCAGATATTTCAACGAGAAAATTGTTTTTCGTCATTATCTTGACCGCGGTTCCGACGCGCGCCGGGAGTTCGAGCCGCTCGCCCAGCTTGTTGCCGCCGGAGAGACGCGCATCATCAACCATTATCGTCATCTCAGGCGCTGTCTCGACAAGGCGACGATGCATCTTGAGTTTCTCACCGCCGGTTTGAATGTGCCGTATACAATCATTCTCTCGCCTTACAAAACCGAACCGGAAATCAAAATTACTGATTTGGCGCGGCTTGGCCGGTCATTTATCATCAAGCCTGCCCTGGGCGGCGGCGGCGCCGGTGTGGTCGTCGGCGCGGAAACCTTGGCCGATGTTTTGAAAGCTCGGCAGAGTCAATATGATCAAAAATTTCTTTTGCAGGAAAAAATCGAGCCGGCAATTTTGGGTGATGAGCGCGCCTGGTTCCGCGTCTACCATGTGCTCGGACAAACATTTTTGACTTGGTGGAATGATGTCACCCATATATACCGCTGTGTAAAGCCTAACGAAGAAACCGGGTTCTATCTTTCACCGATGCGGGCGATTATCAAGGAAATTGCCAAAGTGTCTCGTTTGGATTTCTTCTCGGCAGAGATCGCGCTGACGGTTGGTGGCCGCTTTGTGGTGGTCGATTATGTCAACGATATTTGCGATATGCGGCTACAATCTCGGCATCCCGATGGCGTACCCGACCGCGTGATTGATGAAATCGTCACGACCATCATTGATTTTGTCATGCCGCGCCGATTTGATCGGACTTTGGGCGAAAAAATTTCCAGAGGCGGGCATGTAACAAATTCCAACCTTCTGTAATATAATAAATTAGAATCGAAAATATTTTTTGAAGTCAAAAAACGCAAAAACAAAAAAATTTCAATATTGCCACTTTTTTTCTTGCTTTCTGCCATTTTATTTCTTATATTTCGACACTTTCAGCTACTTCGAACAAAAAACGCACTCAAAACGCTTTATAACGCCGAAACCTGAACGTCATGGTCATCCAAGTTTTCCTTCCAAAGAACGTCATCTCGGAGAATGGCAGAGCAAAAGTTCTCGTCTCTGCAGGCGAAAAAGCTTTTTTTAAACTTAAGAAATCCCTTCTGTGATACCGGAAGGGATTTTTTTTAACCAGTTTTGCCTGGCAGAAGTAGGTCAGGCGTTAAAAATCGTGGTTCCCGAGTAAACAATCAGCAACATATCAAGCTGTAAACGGGTTGGACGATCCCGGCTTAGGCACGAATACCGTAACTCACGAAGAAATGCGGTAGCGAATGTAGCCGGGCTGCACTGCTCATACAAACATCCTGCCGAATTCCAACCCCTCTCACCGCTGGTTTAAGCTTCTTTTTAGAGGAAACGCCGGTTTTTCTTAGAGGAGGAAAAACCGGAGGAATCGTCTGAAGCTCAGGGCTACGCCCCTCGGGTAGTGTTTCAGCACGATTCGTAGGCACGTAACTGGCGCCATTTAGGCAAGCGCGAGGTGGAAATCTTCACACTTGTCTGAATGGTTGTCTGCCAAGTTCTCGAACACCGGCCTCCCGGGCTGATTTTAATCCGTCGCTTCATAAATGTCCAACTTGAGGAGGTTGGTTCCATTTGTGAATCAGGTGGGTTAACGAGAAAGGTGGACGTCATTTCGGAGTGAGTTTTGGGGTTATCGGGTAAGGAGGTGCAGTGAACGTATGAGGTATGGAGAAGTTAACCATGCGTGCAGAATTATTCCGCGCCGCCCGCCGGGCGATCACAGCCGGCATTGCGCTGGTGGCCCTGTTCGTTGTCGCTTGTGCTGATTCGCCGACCGACCAATTGAACCGGGCCGATAATTTGCTGGCCGAGTTGAAGAACAATGGCGCCGAGGCCTATCTGAAATATGAGTTGGCGAGCGCCAGGCAAAAGCTCGAAGAAGCGAGAAAATTCATCCGCAAAAATCGCTTCGATTTGGCCGGCGAGTATTTGAGCAGTGTCTGCCGGACGTTGGACAGTTGCAGCGTGGCTTTTGTGGAGAGGCGACAGGACGCCGAGAAGAAGTGCCAGGACAAGAGGGCGGGATTATCTAGCGCCATCGAGACGTTGCGCCAACAAATGACTGGTCTGCCCCGCCAAAGCTACATCGATCAAAACCGGTACGACATTTATATGCATCGCTTGCGCCGGTATCGCGAAGAGATGGATATCCTGGAAAAGCTCTTCGCGCAGCAAGATTTTAACACGGCCTTGCAAAGAAGTTACCGGCTGGAGTTCCAAGTCAAGCAATCTTTGACCGGACTCCTCAGTGTGGCGCCGATACCCGAACGCGTGACGGAGACCAGCGCGGTTAAAAAAGAGTTGCCCAAACCATTCGCAGCATCAACCGGCCATTCCGGCGGCCACTGAAACCGAACGTCAATCCGGGGAATCTCATCATGCGTTGCTTTTTTAAAATATTTTGGCAACGCGAAGGGAATATTTTTTTTCAAGATGAAGATGGGCACCATTGCGCGACATTTCACTTGACTTTTGAGCGCTGATTTCCTATTTTTGAATTGTCTGAAAGTTCGGGCGATTAGCTCAGTTGGTTAGAGCGCCAGTATCACAAACTGGAGGTCACTGGTTCAATTCCAGTATCGCCCACCGTGAATGAAAAATCCTCACAAAATTTTCCCACGACGACGTCTTTATCCGACCGGCGCGAATTTTTAATTACCTGTTTTTAAGCATAAGCCATGCGCATTTGATTTACACATCGCCGTTTTCACTTTTATGGTCAGAATCTTAGTCGTTGATGACGAGCCTCACGTCAGCCACAGCATCGCCCTCAATCTCATGGTGGCGGAATATCAGGCGCAAGAAGCCAAATCCGGCGAAGAAGCGATCCGTTTGATTGAGAAGGAAATTTATGATCTCGTCATCTGCGATTTGCGCCTGGAAAAAATGAGCGGCCTGGAGGTGCTGCGTCACATCAAGCAATGTTCGCCCGACACCGAAGTGCTGCTGATGACCGCCTTTGCCGCCGTCGACACGGCGGTGCAAGCGATGAAAGAGGGGGCTTATGATTACCTCTCCAAGCCGTTTCAAAATGACGAATTGCTGCTCACGGTGCGCAAGGCGCTCGAGCACAATCATCTGCGTTTGCGCGTGCGCCAGTTGGAACAACGCATGCGCGAAACCTACGGCTTTGAAAATCTCGTCGCCACGAGCGAAAGCATGCAGGCGCTGCTGCGAACCATCGCCGCGCTATCGGGAACCGAAGCCACGGTTTTAATTACCGGCGAAAGCGGCACCGGCAAGGAACTCGTTGCCGGCGCGATTCATCAATTGAGCCATCGGCGCGAGCAGCCGTTCATTGCCGTTAATTGCGGCGCGCTGCCGGAACAGCTTTTGGAAAGCGAACTGTTCGGCCATGTGCGCGGCGCGTTTACCGGCGCGATTGCCAACAAGCGCGGCCTGGCGGAAGAAGCCGACGGCGGCACGTTGTTTTTGGACGAAATCGGCGATGCCCCGCTGTCGATTCAGGTGAAACTCCTGCGCTTTATCGAAACCGGGGAGCTGCGCCGGGTGGGTGACACGCAAGTGCATCACGTCAACGCGCGGGTGATCGCCGCCACCAATCGCGATCTCCGGCAGTTGATGCAAACCGGCGCTTTTCGCGATGATCTTTTTTATCGTCTCAACGTCATCCCGCTGCACATTCCGCCGCTGCGCGAGCGCCGCGAGGATATTTTGCTGCTCGCCCAACATTTTCTCAAAAAGCATACACAGCGCATGAATCGGCCCAGAATACGGCTCTCGAAAGAAGCGCAAAGTTGTTTGTTGCAGCATCATTGGCCTGGAAATGTCCGCGAGATTGATCATGCCATCGAACACGCGGTGACCTTATCGAACAATGAAATTCTCCAACCAAACGATCTCCCGGCGCCGATCGCGCAGCCGCAAACCTTGATTAATGCGATAAAAAAGGCGGATCGGGAACATCAAAAAGGCAGTTTAGCCGAGGTGGAAAAAGCCTACATTTTCAAAGTCCTGCAAGATACGCAGTGGAATCAAAAGCAGGCGTGCAAAATTTTGCAGCTCTCGAAGGCGACTTTGTATCGGCGGTTGAAAGAGTACGGATGGCATAATCGGCTCAAAAATGCTGCCGCGACGCCGGAAGAGAAATCGGATAAATAGTTCGAAATTATTCCAGCGGTCTCATCACAGGAGACGATCACGCCAAAGCTTTGATGATGCGACTCCAATTTCAAGAATATCAGCCGCGCAAAATCGTCAATGTTCATCGCCACGTTGGTGGCCGTGGTTTTGGAATCGCTACAGCGCCCATCCTTATGGGTGTACAAATTTTCAACTCAAAACCCTTTCACAAGACAAACTTCTTGACAAAAACAACGATGAGTGGTATATTTTATGTGCTTGTTTTGGATGTATCGTAGTCGGTAGTCCGAATAGAACTTTGTTATAACTCTCAATGGACAGTTGAGCGGAGATCTGCCTGACGGGCGTAAGCCTGATTTGGGATGGGCAAGGACAAGCGCATGAACTGTCCATATTTTTTTATTTTGGAAAAACGATGGCGCAAAAAAATAATGCAGGAGCACAAACAAGCTCAGGAGTGGAGAGCGAACAGCTAAAAAGCGGCCCCGATTTTCTATCTAAAAAGACAATTGAAAGTCGGGGCATCACCAAGCGCGATGAAGATTATTCGCGCTGGTATCAGGATGTGATTGCAGCCGCGGAGTTGGCCGACTATGCGCCGGTAAAAGGCTGTATGGTGATTCGGCCCAACGGTTATGCTATTTGGGAAAAGATGCAGGCCGGGTTGGATAAACTCTTCAAAGAAACCGGCCACGTGAACGCTTATTTCCCATTGTTCATTCCCGAGAGTTTCATGCGCAAAGAGACCGATCACATCGAAGGCTTCGCCCCGGAATGCGCGGTGGTCACGCACGGCGGCGGCAAGAAACTCGAAGAACCCCTCTTTGTCCGCCCCACCTCGGAGACGATCATCTGGTCGATGTACAAGCGTTGGATTCAATCCTATCGCGATCTGCCGATCTTGATCAACCAGTGGGCGAACGTGGTGCGCTGGGAAATGCGGACGCGATTGTTCCTGCGCACGACGGAATTTCTCTGGCAGGAAGGCCACACCGCGCACGCGACCTATGATGACGCCGAAAAAGAAACGCTGCAAATGCTCGAGGTTTACCGCACCTTTGCGGAAAGCTATATGGCCATGCCGGTGATTCCGGGCGTGAAAACCGAAAAGGAAAAATTTGCCGGCGCCGTCAGAACGTATTGCATCGAAGCGATGATGCAGGATCGCAAGGCCCTGCAAGCCGGCACTTCGCACAATCTCGGGCAAAATTTTGCCAAGGCGTTTGACGTGCAATATCTTAACGAGCAAGGCAAGCTCGAATACGTTTGGGCCACGAGCTGGGGCGTGTCGACGCGGCTCGTCGGCGCGCTGATCATGACGCACAGCGACGACAACGGCCTGGTGGTGCCGCCCAAGCTCGCGCCGCTGGAAGCCGTGCTTGTGCCAATTTGGAAAGGCATGGACGAGCAGGCAGCGGTTTTGGAGCGCGCCGATAAAATCGTCGCGGATTGGAAAGGCAAATTCAGTTTCAAGCTCGACGACCGCGACAATTATCGTCCCGGCTTTAAATTCAACGAGTGGGAAAAACGCGGCGTGCCGGTTCGCATCGAGATGGGGCCGAAGGATTTGCAAAACAACAGCGCGGTGCTCGTTCGCCGCGACACCGGCGCCAAGCGCGCCGTGGCGCAGGCAGATTTGACCGCCGAGATTCTCCGGACGCTCGAGCAGATGCAAACTGATTTGTACAATCGCGCCCTGGCCTTTCGCGAGCAAAATTCCAGGGCTATTTACGATTATCAACAATTCAAAAAAGAGATCGAGGAACCTGGCGGCTTTTTCTGGACGCCTTGGTGCGGGAATCCGGCCTGCGAAGATCGTCTGCAAGAAGAAACCAAAGCCACGATTCGGTGCATTCCTCGCATCGCGGCCAACGTTCAGTTGGAAAAAGAAGGCAAATGCCTGCTCTGCGGCGGAGCTGCAAAAGAGCAGGTGGTGATTGCCAAAGCATATTAATGAGGTTTTGTCGAATGGATTCGAGCTTTTTGTTCATTGGCAAATCAAATATTTCGGAGGAGGAAGAGTGAGAAAATCCCTGTTTGTGACGGTGCTGTTGACCATTGCGTGCGGCATGATGTGGATTTTGTTCCTGGCCGCCACGCATCGGAGCCCGGTGCTGGATGCCGGCGAGATGGTGCGCGTCGAGGGCGGCGAGTGGATCGATTCGGATCAGCCGGATCGCAAAATCCACGTGCACCCGTTCTTGATCGACAAATACGAAGTGACCAACGCGCAATTCGCCCGCTTTCGCCCGGATTACAAGGTTCCGGAACAACAAGAAGATTTTCCGGTGACCAACATTACGTGGGAAGAAGCAGCCGCCTACGCCAAATGGGCCGGTAAGCAGCTTCCGACTGAGGCCGAATGGGAACTCGCGGCCGGCGTTGCGGAAAATCGGCGTTATCCCTGGGGCAAAGAAAAAAGAGTGCCCGACTTGAAAGATGCGAAGGCCTGCCAGAAAGTCGGCAGCTATCGCGCGAATCTCAGCCTTGCCGGTTGTTACGATATGGAAGGCAATGTTTGGGAATGGACGGCGGATAATTTTTCGAAGACAACAGCCGACGCGATGGCCAACGGCGCCGCGGCGCCCAAAAAAATTCTAAAAGGCGGCTGGCGCGAGTTCAAAAAATCCGTAACGCCGACGGCGATCAAAGAGCAAATCACATTAGACCCGCAGAAAGCTTATTCTCACGTCGGTTTTCGCTGCGTGCGGCGTTTGCAGCCCGGCCAAAACCAATAAACGATTTTTTGGTAAATTCACTGACCGGTCACTTTTTATGCAAAGAATGTTTTGTAGTTCAAGCATTTTAAGTGACCGGTCTGTTTTTGCGAGAAGGTTGCATGCGCGTGACAAAGTTGTTGCAGTATCGTCGCTAAAAAAATTGTTCAGCCTCTCGGCGAATGAGCGCACTGCGTGTACAATCTAAAAGTGTAAAAAAAACGGGAAGTTCTCAGAACTTGCATCTTATGGACGTAGTGTTGGAGACACGCAGCGAGCTTAACCGTGAACGACAATTTCGTGGAAAATTTGACCATTTCACCTGAGCCACGAAAGCCGGCATCCACGAGCTTTTCGGGGCAAAAACATCATGCGCAGCATGATGAATCCGCCGCCCCGACGCGCCTCAACTTGGCTGATGAGGACAAGTCGGAAAAAATTGCGGATCGTATCGAACAAGATGAACCGGCCAACGGCTCATCGGAAAACAATCACCTCGCCGCCGCTCATCAAGCGCCGGCGAGTTCATCAGAACGCGACGTTCCGACCTTCCTTAATTCAGTTGACGAAGGAAAGTCGGGATTTCGATGCGGCTACGTCGCCATTCTCGGCCAGCCCAACGTCGGCAAATCGACGCTGCTGAATGCGCTGTTGCATTTCAAGCTGTCGATTGTCTCGCCCAAACCGCAAACCACGCGCAAGCGCATTCTCGGCATTTTGAACCGTCCGGCCAGCCAGATGATTTTCTTTGACACGCCGGGCATCCTGGAAGCGCATTATCGCCTGCAGCAGGCGCTCGTTCGCGCGGCGTTTCAGGCGATGCGAGAAGCGGATGTGCAAATGATGATGATCGAGCCGTCCGCCACGCCGGCGCCGGCCGATCTGGCGATTCTCAACCGCCTGGCGGACACCGGCAAACCGATCGTGGTGGTCATCAACAAGATCGACACGGTGGCCAAAGACCATTTGCTGCCGGTCATCGAGGCGTTCCGGAATAAACAAAATGTGAACGAGATCGTGCCGATTTCGGCCTTGCATCAAGACGGCGTCGAGGCGCTGGCCGAGGTTTTGGAGAAGTATCTGCCGGCGCAAGAGCCGTTTTACGACACCGAGCTGATCACCAACCATCCGGAACGGTTTTTAGCGGCGGAGATCGTTCGCGAGAAAATTTTTCTCCGGTACGGCGAAGAGATTCCCTATTCGGCCAGCGTGCAAATCGAGGAGTTTGTCGAAAGGCCGGGCCACAAAGATTACATTCGCGCCATCATTTTCGTCGAGCGCGAATCGCAAAAGGGCATCTTGATCGGCAAAGGCGGGCAGGCGCTGAAACAGGTCGGCAAGCTGGCGCGCGAAGAGCTGGAGCAATTGATCGGCCGGGCGGTTTATCTCGAGTTGTTTGTCGCCGTCAAAGAAAGATGGCGCGAGCGCGAGTCGGAATTGCGCAGCCTCGGCTATTTGTAAAGCAAAAAGAAAAAAGCAAACCGCAAAAGGCAAAGGGCAGTGATTTATCTCTTGCTTTTTGCGGTTTGCTTTTTGTATTTTATTGTAACGAACGCGCAAGCTAATATGAGATTTTCTTTTTCCAAGCCCAAGCCGCAATGGCCGCCCAATCTGCCCGAATTTGGCCAGCCGGCTCCTGCCGGAAAAAGGCTGCTGCGTTATCGCGCCGCCGGCTTGGCCGCTGTTTTTTTGTTTGGTTTTTTAATTTACGCCGTCGACGGGGCGGCGTGGATGAAACGGCTCACCATGGGCATGCTGTTTTGCGGGCTGATCTACATGCGCGACGACTCGCCTTCCGGGCGCTGGCTCACCATCGCCATTATCGCCATTGGCACCCTCCTTTCCATTCTCCTGCCGTTGTTTGGAATCGGCGACGATTTTCTCCGCAGCCGTTTTTAAAATTTATAGTCCTCATATCCGCAGCTTGGTTACTTTGGGGTCATGGAAGGCGCGATTTCTCCGGATCGACCTTTCGCTTGTTTAAAAACATTAATGAGTCCTTGCGTCCCCTGTTCCCCCAGCCCCTGCTCGACCGCCTTGGTAAATAATGAATACGTCAAAACCGTCCCGGGAAAATTTTCACCGAGTGCGGCGATCGCTTCCGAGGCCAGCCGCAAATCTTTTTGCTGCAATTTGATCATGAAGCCGGGCCGAAAATCATTTTGCAAAATACGCGGCGCCAGGTTGCTCAACATCCACGAGCCGGCGGCGCCGCTCGACACGATGTGCAAAACCTTTTCGCGATCCAACCCCAAACTGCCGGCCAACTGCAAGCCTTCGCTCATCGCCAAAATATTCAGGGCGCAAATCACTTGATTGACCAATTTGACGCGCTGGCCGTTGCCGCCGGCGCCGCAATGCGTGATGTTCTTTCCCATCGCCTGAAACAGCGGCAAACATTTTTGAAACGTTCGTTCATCACCGCCGGCCATGATCGTCAAGGTTCCGGCCATCGCGCCGTTTTCACCGCCGCTGACCGGCGCATCGAGCAGCTCACATTTTTTTCCGCGCAAGCGTTCGGCAAACTTGACCGTCGCCTCGGGCGAGATCGTGCTCATATCGACAACGATCTGACCGGCGCGTAAGCTTTCATA
>Ga0073934_10002052_pt1 | contig 44217 bp, 35 predicted proteins | sample LarsenN4metaG_FD_76834 | JGI IMG/M metagenome (GOLD analysis project Ga0073934, IMG submission 76834) | Hot spring sediment bacterial and archeal communities from British Columbia, Canada, to study Microbial Dark Matter (Phase II) - Larsen... ...
GGCTCATGACGATCACGACGTTCGCGAGCCTCGTGGCCTGCGGCTTGCTCCTGCACGAGCTCGACACCGCGGGCCGCACTTACTTCGGCTTCGTCGTCATATTTCTGATCGCGTTCGTGGCGCGCGCCGTCTCCGTCTATCACCTAACGTTCCTGCACGAGAAGCCGCCCACCACGCCGGTGCCCGACATGCACATCGAGCACTGGTGGCGCAGCCTGCTATCGACGGGTGCCATCGGATTTTCCGTCTACGTGGCGCTCATGAACGCGGCGGTCGGCATCTCGTCGCCGTTCTTCACCGTCTACATGCTGCGCGACCTATCGCTCAGCTACCTCGAGTTCACCGTGCTCACGGGCACGAGCGTGTTCGTGCAATTTCTGATGTTGACGACTTGGGGCCGCGTTGCCGACGTCTACGGCAATCGCTTGATTCTGATCGTGACGAGCATTTCGCTGCCGATCGTGCCTTCGCTGTGGCTCTTGTCGGACGACTTTTGGGCGCTGATGCTGTTCCAAGCGCTGTCGGGCCTCTCGTGGTCGGGGTTCACGCTCTCGGCCGGGAACTTGCTCTACGAGCTCGTGCCGCAAACGCGGCGCGCGGCCTATGTGGCGTTCCACAATGTCGGCACGGCGGCCGGCGTCTTCGCCGGCGCCATGCTCGGAGCGCTGCTCGAGGCGGTCTTGCCGCCGCGCGGCGTGCTGCTCGGCGACTCGGACACGCAAAGCACGTTGCTCTATCTGTTCATCATTTCCGGCGCCGCGCGCGCGATCCTCGCGGCGTTGCTGTCGCGGCGCGTCCGCGAGCTGCGCAAGCCGCGCCGCGCCATGTCGGCGCCCGCGCTCGTCCTGCGCGTGACGGGGTTGAACGCCATGGTCGGCTTCATCTACGACTTCATTGGCCGGCCGCCGGGCGAAGACGAACGAGACGACGCCAAAACCGCTCCCGCCGCACGCGCCGCCGAGGCGGCGCGCCCGAAAAAAGGTGACAATGGCGCCTGATTCGATTGGCCCGAGGAACCAGCACGCATGGCGAAGAACCGACCGAACGAGGAAGAGCTCGACGAGCTACGCGAGGCATTCGACTATAACGACCGTGACAAAGACGGCCGCATTCAGCTCGACGAGTTCTCGGCCATGCTCGACGAGCTCGAAGCCGACATGACGCCGAGCGACATCGAGATCGGCTTCAAGGACATCGACACGAACGACGACGGGCTCATCGACTTCGACGAGTTCGTCGCATGGTGGAGCGAGGACTAGCGCCGCCGAAAGCCCTCGGCTAACGTTTCGGGTCGACTGACGGGACAAAGATAGGGAGGTCTCCATGCATCATCGCCGCCGCAACTCGCTCGTAGCCCTGCTGGCCGCTTCCCTGCTGGCGGCGACCCAGAGCGCCCAGGCCGGCGTCATCACGACGCAGCAATACCTGTCGGCCGTCGACCGCGAGGCGGCGCTCGCCCGCATCGACGCCGTGCTCGCTCGCGAAGAGGTGCGGAGCCGCCTCGAGCACTACGGGGTCGATCCCGCTGCCGCCGACGAGCGCATCGCGGCGCTGACCGATCAAGAGCTCGAGCTGCTCGCGACGGAGCTCGAGAACCTGCCGGCGGGCGGCGATCTGCTCGGCGTCGTCGGCGTGGTCTTCATCGTGCTGCTGATTCTGGAGCTCGTCGGCGTCATTGACATCTTCAGCAAGATTTAGCGCCTTCGTCGCCACCGCCGCGCTGGCCCTGTGCGCGTGCACGGCCGCGCCAACGCTGCCGCCCGATGCGCCGGCCGTCGAGCTGACGAGCGTCCCGTTCTTCCCGCAGACCGAATATCAGTGCGGCCCGGCGGCGCTCGCCACGGTGCTCGCGCACTTGGGCGCCGACGTCGATGCCGACTCTCTCGTCCGCGAGGTCTATTCGCCGGGCTTGCGCGGCAGCTTGCAGCCGGAGCTGCTCGGCGCGACACGCCGGCACGGGTTCATTCCCTACGTCATCGAGCCCCAGACCGGCGCGCTTCTCGCCGAGCTGGCCGCGCGCCGCCCCGTGCTCGTGCTGCAGAACTTGGGAATCGAGCGGATCCCGATCTGGCACTACGCCGTGGTCGTCGGCATCGCCGGCGGCGACGTGGTCTTGCGCTCCGGCACCGAGGAGCGGCGCATCGAACGCGGCTCGCGGTTCTTGCGCTCCTGGGAGCGCGCCTCGCGCTGGGCGTTCGTCGCGCTCTCGCCCGGCGAGCTGCCCGCGACGGCGACCGCGGACGCTTACGTGCGCGCGCTCGCCGGCGCCGAGCCGCTGCTCGACGCGGCCGCGGCCGAGCGCGGCTATCGCGCCGCGCTCGATCGCTGGCCGAACGACGAGCTCGTGCTGTTCGCGGCCGCCGGCCGCCGTCATGCATCGGGCGACTTGAGCGGCGCGACGGCGCTGTACCGGCGCTTGCTCGCGGCGGCGCCGCGGCACGCCGCAGCGCGCAACAACCTCGCCAACGTGCTCGCCGAGCGCGGCTGCCATAGGGAAGCGCTCGCCGAAGCGCAGGCTGCTCTGGCCGCGATCGAACCCGGCGACGAGCTCGCAGCGGCCGTGCAGGACACCGTCGCCGAGCTCGCGCGCGCCGCGGCCGCGCCGCGCGAACCGGCAATGTCCTGCCGATGACGGCCGCTCGCTGCGAGCCGCAAACGGCGCGCGCCGTGCTGATGGTTCGGCCCGCGCTGTTCGGCACGAACCAGGAAACGGCCGGCTCGAACTTCTTCCAGCGCACGGCCGAAGGCTCCGATATCGCGCGCCGCGCCCAGCAGGAATTCGACGCATTGGCGCTCGCGCTCGCAGGCGCCGGCGTGCGCGTGCATCAGTTCGCGGGAGACCGCACGGCGGCGTTGCCCGACGAGGTGTTTCCGAACAATTGGCTCAGCCTGCACGCCGACGGCACGGCCGTGCTCTATCCGCTGTTGGCACCCGTCAGGCGCCGCGAGCGGCGGCAGGACATCCTCGCGGCGCTCGGCAACTACTCGCTGCGGTGCGCCACCGATGGCGATCCCGTCGGCGCCGCCGCGGCGTGCGGCTACCGCATCGATCGCGTCGTCGACCTCACGCATCTCGAAGCGCGCGGCGAGTATCTCGAAGGCACGGGCAGCCTCGTCCTCGACCGCGCCCGGCGCGTGGCCTACGCCTGCCTCTCGCCGCGCACCCACGTCGCAGCGCTCGCCGCGTTCGCGAGCGCGCTCGGCTACGAGACGCTGCCGTTCCGCGCCGTGGACTCCGCAGGCCGCGCGATCTATCACACGAACGTCATGCTTGCCATCGGCACGCGCTTCGCGGCGCTCTGTGCCGCAGCGATCGTGGACGCCGCGGAACGGAACGCCATCCTCGGGCGCTTGGAGGCGTCGGGGCGTGAGATCATCGAACTCTCGCAGCGCGAGATGGAGAGTTTCGCGGCCAACATGCTCGAGCTCGACGGCACGCGCGGGCCCGTCATCGCGCTGTCGCTCGCGGCGCTCCGGTCGCTGGCGGCGCCGACGCGGCGTGCGCTCGAGCGCCATGGAGCGCTCGTGGCCGTCGACGTCGCGACGATCGAGCACGTCGGCGGCGGCAGCGTGCGCTGCATGCTGGCCGAGGTGGCGTTGCCCGAGCGTCAGTTCGAGGGCGACTGACGGAACACGCCGCCCCAGATCTGCTGATAGTTGAGCGGAGCGGTGTGGACGAGCATCGCGTCCAAGTTCGTGCGGCCGTAGCCCGAGACCTCGTAGAGCATTTCGAACGACGGCGGCTGAACGCTGCCGGAGTCGGGCCGTTTCTGCTCCATGCTCGCGACGAACATCGGGTCGGCCAACGCGTGCCCGGCTTGCATGAGACCGGCGTCGCGCGTGCCGGCCACGATCATGATTTGGTTGCCCCCGGGCCCCGGAAACATCGAGATGAACGCGTAGTCGCGGTAGTTGTGGTTCGCCTCGGGCATGCCGGCCTCGCTCGTATAGAGCTCGCCCGTGTCCAAGTTGCGCAGCTCGTCGTAGGTATAGCCGATCGCGAGACTCGACGACGCGAACACGAAATCCTCGAGCTTATCGAGCGCGCTCAAATACCCGACGTAGATCACGTGACTCGACTTCAAATCGGCCTCGTTCATCTCGGACATCGACACGACGCGCACGTGCTTCTCCGACGTGTACAGCACGCGCAGCAGGTCGAGCAGCGCGAACGCGCTGCCCGTCGGGAGATACGTGAGATCGAGGTTCAGGTAGCGCGCCAATAACGACGGATCGTTCTTCATGAGCTCGTCCAGGTCCTTGCTGGACCCGACGTTGAAGTCGCGCACCAACCGAGCCACGTCGCCGTACTCGTTCAGCTCGGCGTAGATGTAGTAGTCGCCGACGACGACGAGGATCGGCAAGTCGTCGTCGAGCATGCTGGCCCAAAGCGGCGAGCTCGCGACGGCCGCGGCCGCCGGCGGGGGCGGCACGCCGCGGAGCGCGACGCCGGCGCCGAGCGCGGCGCCGACGGCGAGCAGCACGACGGCGGCTGCCGCGAGCCGCCAACGCGACCCCGTAACCGCGGCGCGTGCGCCCGGCGAAGCGCTCGACGACGCCGCGGCTCCAGCCGGCACGATCGAGTCGACTGCCTCCGCGCCGGCGCTCGCCGGCACGAGTGAGACGCGATATTCGCCGCGGGCGAGCACGATCTGCTTGGGCTCGTTTCGCCCCGCCGTGGCGTAATAGTGCTCGAGCTTCTGCCGCAGATTGTGCGCATACACGCGCACCATCGAATCCTGGCTCGGGTCGAAGTCGGCGCCCCGGCCGAACACCTCGATGGCGATCTCGACCTCTTTCGGCGTGCGGCCGCTCTGCGCACAATCGACGAGAAACTCGAGCAGCCGGCCATAGGATCGCGAGCGGCCGAGCGCCCCGCTTTCCGCAATCTTGGCTGCTTGTTCTCGGAGCGCGTCCGCGTCGACCATCATTCGCCCAAGCTCGGCCAGTGCAAGCTCTCGTGGAGGGAGGCCCAACTTAGCCGATCCTTAACGGTTAATAAACCATGGTTAAGCCATGGTTTTGTTTGAAGAAACCATAATGCGGCCGCGATCGGCCTCGCGCGCGGCTCGGTGCCTAGCGCGCAAAGGCAGCGTGCCCCGGCGTGCGCAGCTCGGCACGCTGCTTTCGAACGCCGCCGGTTTTTTCGTATGCTTGCCGCCTCGACCGCACCAAAACAACAGGAGATCACAAGGTGACGACCGGCCAAGGGGGAACGCGCCCGACCCTAGCGATGTGGGCGGCATTGGTAACGATTCTCGGCGTCGCGGGTTGCGCCCGCGAGGAAGAGCCGGCACCGTCCGCTGCGGCGCCCGCCCCGACCCCGGCGTCGGCTCCCGCAGCAGCTCCGCCGCCGGCCGCGGCCGTCGCCGAAACGATCCGCGACAGCAGCGATCCCGTCGAGCACGGCCGCTACCTCGTCGAGACGATCGCCGGCTGCGGCAACTGTCACACTCCGCGGCTGCCCGACGGCACTCCGGACAACAGCAAGAACTTGGCCGGCGCTTTCGTCATCGAGGAGCCCGTCTTCCGGGCGTATGCCCAAAACATCACGCCGGACATGGAGACCGGCATCGGCTCGTGGACCGAAGACCAGATCGTCGACGCGATCCGCAACGCTCGCAGACCGGACGGCACCTTCATGGGCCCGCCGATGTCGTTCGGCTGGTACAAGAACTTGTCGGACACCGACGTGCGCGCCATCGCAAAGTACCTGAAGACCGTTCCGGCGGTGCGCAACGAGGTGCCCCGGAGCACGTACACGATTCCGAACGGACCGCCCGAGAACAACATCTACGGCCCGATCGTCACGACCGTGCCCGACGTGCCGAAGACGGACATCGTGAAATACGGCGAGTACCTCGCGGGCCCGGTCGGGCACTGCATGGACTGCCATACGACGTACGTCATGGGCCAGATCGACATGACGCAGCTCGGCCGCGGCGGCAACGTCTACGCTCGGCCGTTCATCTACGACTGGGCTGCCGTGTCCGCGAACATCACCTCGCATCCCGAAGCGGGCCTCGGCAACTGGACGGACGCCGAGATCAAGCGCGCGATCACGGAAGGCATCAGCCGCGACGGACGCACGTTGCTGCCGTTCATGCCGTACTGGCTCTACAAGAAGATGGAGCCGAGCGACCTCGACGCGATCGTGGCGTATCTGCGCACGATCCCGCCACTCGGTCCGGCGGCGCCACCGGCCGCCGAATAGCCGGCGCACACGAAGCGGCGCGGTGCCCGCGGGGTGCCGCGCCGTTTTTTTGGTGCCTCAGCCGTAGCCGAAGAGCTTTCGCTCCTTGATCGCCGCCGCGACTTTCGGCGGCACCATCGCTTCCCACTCCGCGCTGCCGCTGCCGATCTTGCGCAGCACTTCGTGCGAGTGAATGTCGAGATAGTCGTGATTGACGTCCGTGAGCTGCACGATGCAGCGGCGGTCGACGAGATACCCGAACAGCTTCCGCAGCGCTCGCGGCACGTCGAGCTTGTCGATCGTCACGAGCTCTCTGGTCCGCGGGTCCACGTACGGATAGACGTAGAGCTTCAGGTTGTTCTTGAAAAGACGCCCGAAGCTCTCGAGGATGCCGCCGTCGAGGCTCACGTAGTACGACTCGTCGAAGAGCTCGCCCAAGTTCATCGCGCCCATCGCCAGGCCGATGCGCCGGCTCGTATAACGGAACAGATACGCGGCCAAGCGATAGTACTCGGCGAAATCCGAGATCATCACGGTGTGACCCGTCGTCGCGAGCACGTCGGCGCGGCTCAAGAAGTCGGAAAGATCGACCTCGCCGTCGGACAGGAGATTGCGCATCGTGATCTCCATGATCGACACGGTCTCGCCCGGCGCGACGTCGTCGCCCTCCGCCTCGAAGGCGCGCAGCGCCGCGGCGGCGAGATCGAGGTTGACGTGCGTCACGGGACGGAAGCGGCCGCGCTCGACGAGCACGGGCTTCTTGTAGAGCACCTCGGACGGCTGCAACACCTTGCCGGCGGCCGAGAACATCGCTGCGCCGGTCAAGCCGAGCTGCACGAGCCTGAGGCTCATCACGCGATTGTCGACGTGCGCGAGCTCGCCGCCCGAGAAATCGACGAGATCGATCTCGATGCGCTTCGTCGTCAGCCCGTCGAGCAACGACTCGACGAGACGCTCGGGCTCGCGATGCAGAAAGCACGCGCCGTAGACGAGGTTCACGCCGACGATGCCGAGCGCCTCCTGCTGCGCCGCGTTCTCGAGATCGAGCAGAGCCACGTGGACGACGATCTGCTGGCTCTGGCCGCCGGGCTCGGTTTGGAACTTGATGCCCATCCAGCCGTGGCACTCGTTGTTGCCGCGAAAGCTGCGCGCCGAGACCGTGTCGGCGAACGCGAAGAACGCCGTGTGCTGACCGCGCCGGGCGCCGAGCCGCTCGATGTTCAGGCGCTGCTCGTAGTCGAGCATGGCTTCGAGGCGCTCGCGGCAGACGTAGCGCCGGCAGCTGCCGTAGATCGCGTCGCTGACCTGTATGTCGTACGCCGAGATGCTCTTCGCGATCGTGCCCGCGGCGCCGCCGGCCAGGAAGAACCAGCGCACGACCTCCTGGCCGGCGCCGATTTCGGCGAACGTGCCGTAGAAGCGCGGATCGAGGTTGACGGCGAGCGCTTTCTCGCGAGCCGCGGTGGGGTGAGCAGATCGTCCTTGCATCGCCGCGAGAGTCGGCGCGCCGGCCGAAAAATGAAGCGCAAACCGAGACGCGCGGCACGATTTCGCCGAGCGCGCCGCACCTCCCGCGCCCAATCGAATGCGACTAAGATGCCCAGGCGTTGGGCGGTTGCGGCCGCACGGAAGGGCCGCCCGCTCGCTCGATCCGAACGGTGCATCATGGATCTGCTACTCGAAAACCGAACGTGCTTGGTGACGGGCGCGAGCCGCGGCATCGGCCGCGGCATCGCGAAGGTCTTGGCGGCCGAGGGCTGCCGCGTGGCGATCGTCGCTCGACGAGAGAAGCTGCTGCACGAGCTCGCCGACGAGATCGCCACGGCCGGTCACAAGCGCCCGCTCGTCGTGGCCGAGGATCTCACGGCCGAAGGCGCCACCGGCCGGATCGGGGACCGCGTGCTCGCCGAGCTCGGCGGGCTCGACATTCTCGTCAACAACGCCGGCAGCTCCCGGCCCGTGCCGTGGAACGCGACGGAGGAGCAGTGGCAGGAAGGCATGCGGCTCAATTTCGAGCTCGTACGCCGGCTCACGAATCAGTTCATTCCAACGATGCGCGCGCAGCGCTTCGGTCGAATCATCAACATCACCGGGGCGAACGAGCCCTTCGGCGTGAACATTGCCTCCGTCGCCAAAGCCGGCTTGCACAATTGGGCGAAGGGGCTGTCGCGCGAGCTCGCGAAGGACGGCATCACGGTGAACTGCCTGCCGCCGGGCCGCATCAACAGCGAGCAGATCCTGGAGCGCTTGCACCCGACGGAAGAAAACCGCCGCGCGTTCATCGCCGCCAACATCCCCGTCGGCTACTTCGGCGAGCCCGAGGACATGGCCTACCTCGTCGCGTTCCTCGCGTCGCCGCTCGCGCGCTACATCACCGGCGAAGTCATCCACGTCGACGGCGGCATGCACCGCTTCGCCGGCTGAGCCGCACCACCTTGCGCCGCGAGGCCCCCCGAGATACGGCCGCCGCCTTTGCGCGCAGTAGTCGCTCGAGGCAAAGGCTTCAGCCGTCGCCCTTTCGCCGTTACTCCGTGCGCGCCACGGTCTCCGGCTCCGGCGCGTCGGGCGCCTGCGCGCGCCGCATGCGGAACGGCACGCTGTTCGCGATGCCTTTCACGATCGCCGAGAAGCGATAGTCGTCGGCTTCCGCTTCGCGCACGATGCGGCGCACCGTCGGCATGTCGTAGGCCTCGAGCCCGCGGCCGAGCGCGTACGTCATCAGCTTCGACGTGAACACGCGCGCGAACGGCTCGGGGTCGGCCGTCAGCGCTTCGCGGAGCTCCGCGGCCCCATCGATCGGCGTGCCGTCGGCGAGCTGGCCGTGCGCGTCGATCTCGCCGCCCGGCTCCTTCGTGCGCCACTTGCCGACGGCGTCGAAATTCTCGAGGCCGAGGCCGATCGGATCCATCACGTCGTGGCACGTGGCGCAGACCGGATTCGCACGATGCTCGGCGAGCCGCTCGCGCAGCGTACGCGCGACTTCGCCCGTCTCGTTCTCGGGCAGCGCGGGCACGTTCGGCAGCGGCGGCGGCGCCGGCGTGCCTAGGACGTTCTCGAGCACCCATTTGCCGCGCAGCACCGGCGACGTGCGGTTCGGGTAGGACGTGACCGTGAGAATGCTCGCGTGGCCGAGCAGCCCGCGGCGCGCCTCGTTCTCGACGGGCACCTTGCGGAAATGGCTGCCGTAGATGTTCGGCATGTCGTAGTGCCGCGCGAGCCGCTCGTTGACGAACGTGTAATCGGCCGTCAGCAGCTCGTTCACGCTCAAATCTTCGCGCATGACGTGCTCGAACAAGAGCTCGGTCTCGCGCCGCATCGCTCGGCGCAAGTTGTCGTCGAAGTTCGGGAACTCCTCGATGTCGGGCGTCGTGCTCTGGAGATTGCGAAGATAGAGCCACTGGCCCGCGAAATTCTCCACGAGCGCCGATGCGCGCGGATCGGCGAGCATGCGGTCGATCTGCGCGTCGAAAACGCGCTCGTCGCTCAACTTGCCTTGCGCGGCCAGATCGAGCAGCTCGTCGTCGGGCAGCGAGCTCCAGAGGAAGAACGAGAGCCGCGACGCGAGCGCCGAGTCGTCCAGCTCGTACAACGCGCCCGGCGCGACCCCGGCGGGATCGGGCTCGTCGCGGAACAGGAACTTCGGGCTCGTCAAAATCACGCGCAGCGCCGATTCGATGCCGGCGTCGAAACCGCCGCGCGCGGAGCCCCTCTCGTAGAAGGACAAGAGCGTCGCGACGTCCTGCTCCGTCGGCTGCCGGCGATACGCCCTGCGGGCCAACGTGGAAAGGATCTCCGTGGCGCAAACGCGTGCCGTCGCCTCGTCGGCCGGGCGGCACGTGAAGATGCGTTCGCGGCTCGGCGTGGTGCCGGGGCCGACGGCATTGAACGGGCCGCGCACGTTGACGTAGTCGACTACGGGCAAGCCGTTCATGTCCTGCAGATCGAGGTTACGCGTGTGCAGCTCGAGCGGCTCGTGCGTCTCGGCCGCGCTGCGCTCGAGGAAGGCCACGGTGACTTCGTGCGGCCCCGCCGTCACGAACACGCGCGTTCGCAGCCGTTCGTCGATCTCGTTCGCGGCGGCCGACATGTTCTCGTCGGATCTTGCGTTGTCTTCTTCGCCCCCGACCTGCGCCAGGAACACGCGATGACCGTCGATCGCGATCTCGAGCTCGTGCGCCCATTCGAGGCCCGTCATGTAGCCGACGATGTTGCGCAGCAGGAATACGTCGAGCTCGTACTCGGCGTCGAGGGGAAAATAGTGCTCGATCTTGATGCCGCCGCGCGTGCCGAGCGGCATGCCTTCGACGTGCACGCCCTGCGCGAGATCCGACGGCGCGCGGTACACGGCCGTGACGGCCGGCGTTTGCGGGTCGCCGACCGCGAGCGCAGCAATCTTCGCCGACGCCGCAAGGTACTGCTCGAGCAGCGAGGGCGAGACTCGCAGGACATCGGCGATGTTGTCGAACCCATAGCCCTCGTCGTCGGCCGGCAGGAAGTCCGCTGCGTCGACCTCGAGCGCGAGCAAGTCGCGCACGGCGTTGCCGTATTCCGTGCGGTTCAGGCGGTGGATCGACGCCTGACCCGGCTCCGGCGATGCGAGCGCGGCCTCGTCGAGCCGCCGCTCGAGGTAGGCTGCGAAACCTTCGTAGGTCTCCGCGTCGGGCCGCGGGCCGCCGGTGGGCGGCATCTGGCGGCCGCGCAGCTTGCGCGCCACGTTCTCGAAGATCTCCGGATGGGCCGCGACGTCGTTCAAGTCCACGCCTTCGAGCGACAAGCCGGCCTCGCGCCCCGCGCCGTCGTGGCATTCGAGGCAATAGCGGTCGACGACGCTTTCGTAGCGCGCGGCAAGCTCTTCGTTCGACGGCTGGCAGCCCGCGACGAGCGCGCCCAGCGAGACGAGGGGGATGGCAATGGCTCGGCTTTTCATAACCCTTGAGACACCTTCGAAAGCTCGTTGCGCCATTAGGCGCGATACGGCGGGCGCGTCGGTCGCAATATTTGTAAAGGCGCGCAGCCGGGCGTTTCGGCTGGCCCCTTGGCCCCAAGTTGGGGTACAGTGGCGCCCCGCTGGAAGGCCGGGCCGCCCCGCCCTTCCGATCCCAAATCGCGGCAACTCTAGTGTTTAGTGCTGCCCCGGCGGACGGTAATGCCGCCGGCATCCCGTATTTTGAACGAGATCACGAGTTTATGGCCAGGCAAAAGCCCCTCAAGCTGTATCGCAACATCGGCATTATCGCGCACATCGATGCGGGCAAGACGACGACGACGGAGCGCGTGCTCTATTACACGGGCAAGAAGCACCAGATCATCGAAGTCCACGACACGAAAGACGGCAAGACCAGCACCACGACGGACTATCTGGAGCAGGAGCGCAAGCGCGGCATCACGATCCAGAGCGCGGCCGTCTCCGCGGAGTGGAAGGGCTATCAGATCAACCTGATCGACACGCCGGGCCACGTCGACTTCACGATCGAGGTCAACCGCAGCTTGCGCGTGCTCGACGGTGCCGTCGTCGTGTTCGACGGCGTCGCGGGCGTGGAGCCGCAGACCGAGACCAACTGGCGGCTCGCGAACCAGTACAACGTGCCGCGCATGTGCTACATCAACAAGATGGACCGCATGGGCGCGAACTTCGCCCATTGCGTGAAGGGCATCAAGCAGCGCCTGAGCCCGAAGGCCGTCGTCTGTCACGTGCCGCTCGGCAGCTACGACGAGTTCTGCGGCATGGCCGATCTCGTCGCGGGCAACGCCTACATCTGGGATTCCGACGACAAGGACGCGCAGTGGGAAACCGTGCCGCTCGACGAGCTCGAAGGCCGGTTCAATTTCGCGGCGTCGGCCGACAACGACTGGGTCAAGCGTATTCCCGAGCTGCGCCAAGAGCTGCTCGAGCACGCGCTCGCGCTCGACGAGGATGCGTTCCTCGAGTTCGTCGAATCGGGGAAGTTCGATCCCGTCAAGCTGAAGGCCTGCATCCGCAAGGGCACGATCAGCGGCGAGCTCGTGCCGATCTTCTGCGGCTCGTCGTTCAAGAACAAAGGCGTGCAGCAATTGCTCGACGCCGTCATCGATTACTTGCCGTTCCCCGGCGAGAACGGCGGCATCTCCATGGTCGACCCCGACGGTAAGGTCATCGGCGAGCAGCAGGTCACCGACGACGCGCCGGCGCGCGCGCTCGCCTTCAAGGTCATCAACGATCAGTTCGGCACGCTGACGTTCGTGCGCGTCTACTCGGGCGTCATCAAGAAGGGCGACACGCTGCTCAACGTCACGCGCAACAAGAAGGAGCGCATCGGCCGCATGGTCGAGGTGCAAGCGGCCGCCACGAAAGACATCGAAGAGTGCCGCGCCGGCGACATCTGCGCCTTCGTCTCGTTGAAGGAGACGGAGACCGGCGACTCGCTCTCCGACCCGGACAAGCCGGCGCTGCTCGAGCGCATGCGCTTCCCGGACCCCGTCATCAGCGTCTCGGTCGAGCCGAAGACGCGCGCCGACGTCGACAAGCTGTCGACGGCGCTCTACAAGATGGTGAAAGCGGATCCGTCGCTGAAGCTCGAGGTCGATCAAGAGACGGGGCAGACCGTGCTCAAGGGCATGGGCGAGCTGCATCTCGAGGTCACGATCGACCGCATGCGCACGGAGCTCGGCGTCGAGGCCAACATGGGCCGGCCGCGCGTCAGCTTCCGCGAGGCGTTCGGCATCCCCGTCGAGCTCGTCTACACGCACAAGAAGCAGTCGGGCGGCTCCGGCCAATACGCCGAAGTGAAGATGATCTTCGAGCCGCTCGCGAACGGCGCCGGCGTCGAGTTCTCCGACGAGATCGTCGGCGGCCGCATCCCGCGCGAGTTCATCCCGGCCGTCGAGCACGCCATCATGACGGAGTGCAAGCGCGGCCAGGTCGCGGGCTACGAGGTGGTCGACTTCAAGGCGCGCCTCGTCGACGGCAAGTACCACGACGTCGACTCGTCCGCGCTCGCGTTCGAGATCGCGGGCCGCGCGTGCTTCCGCGAGGCGCATAAGTCGAGCCGGCCGAAGCTGCTCGAGCCGATCATGCGAATCGAAGTCGTCAGCGAGGCCGACTACCTGGGCACGATCATCGGCGACATCAATCGCCGCCGCGGCACCGTCACGGAGCAGGGCCAGAAGGGCAACCAGGCTACGGTGCAGGGCTTCGTGCCGCTGTCCGAGATGTTCGGCTACATCAACTTCCTGCGCTCGGCGACGAGCGGGCGCGGCACGTTCACGATGGAGTTCGCGCACTACGCCGAGGTACCCGCCGGCCTCGTGCAGAAGCTCATGGACGCCGAAGCCTAGAGCGAAACGCACCCGTCGGCGGGCGGCCGTTCGAGCAGTGCGGATTCTCGAATACAGCGGCTTGACGACGGGCAGGGTGGCCGGCCCGTACCGCCGAGCCGTCGAGGCAATCGCACGCGGCGACTTTCGCACGGCCGACGTCAAGAAGCTGAGTAATCTCTCGCACGGCAAGTTCTACCGCGCGCGCCTCGACGGGCCACACCGCCTCTTGTTCGCGCTCGTGCGTTACCGCGGCGAAGTGTGCGCGTTGATGCTCGAAGTCATCGAGAATCACGACTACGCGAGCTCGCGCTTCCTGCGCGGAAGCACGGTCGACGAGACGAAAATCGTGGACGCCCAATTCGATGCGGCGGCGGCCGAAGCCGAGCACATCCGGTATTTGCACCCCGCGCGGACGACGCTTCGATTCCTGGACAAGCCGCTGTCGTTCGACGACGCACAGGACGCGGTCTATCGCTCCCCACCCCCGCTCGTCATCGTCGGCGGCGCCGGCAGCGGCAAGACGGCGCTGACGCTCGAGAAGCTGAAGGACGTGCCGGGCGAAGTCCTGTATGTCACGCAGTCGGCCTACCTTGCGCGCAATGCCCGCGACCTTTACTACGCGGCGGGGTTTGAGCGCTCGGACCAGGAAGCGACATTCGTATCGTACCGCGAGTTTCTCGAATCGATCCGCGTGCCGCACGGCCGAGAGGCGGGCTCGAGGGAGTTCACCGGCTGGTTCGCGCGCCAGCGCCAGGGCCACGCCTTCAAGAACATCGACAGCCACCAAGCGTTCGAGGAGATTCGCGGCGTAATCCTCGCTCGCGCGGGCGGCGTGCTGACTCGCGCGGACTATCTCGGGCTCGGCGTGCGTCAGTCGATCTTCCCAGCGGCGGAGCGCGAGCGCGTCTACGATCTGTTCGAGCGATACCGCGAGTGGCTAGCCGCGGCGAACCTCTACGACCCGGGCCTCGTCGCACACGAGTGGCTCGCGCTCGCGGCGCCGCGCTACGACTTCGTAGTGATCGACGAGGTGCAAGATCTCACCATGGCGCAGCTCGCCGTGGCCCTTCGGACGCTCAAAGCTCCCGACCGATTTCTGCTGTGCGGTGATTCCAATCAGATCGTCCACCCGAACTTTTTTTCCTGGAGCCAAGTGAAGACGCTCTTCTGGCGCGACGCGCAGCTCGCGGACCGCCAAGAGCTTCGCGTGCTTCGCGCGAACTTCCGCAACGCGCCGGAGACGACGCGTGTCGCCAACGCGCTGCTCAAGATCAAGCACCGACGCTTCGGCTCGATCGATCGCGAGAGCAACTTTCTCGTCGATGCCGTCGGCGAGGAGCCCGGCAGCGTGCAACTGCTCGCGGATCAGCCGGCGACGAAGCGCGAGCTCGACGCCAGAATCCGCCAGTCGACGCGGTTCGCCGTGCTGGTGATGCGCGACGAGGACAAGGCCGCGGCCCGCGAGCACTTCGCGACGCCGCTGCTGTTCTCGATCCACGAAGCCAAGGGGCTCGAGTACGACAGCATCGTCTTGTACCGCTTCGTCTCCGACTACCGGCGCGACTTCGCGGAGATCGCCGAGGGAGTGACGAGGGCCGACCTCGACGGCGACACGCTGGAGTACCGCCGCGCGCGCGACAAGAGCGACAAGTCGCTCGAGATCTACAAGTTCTTCGTGAACGCGCTCTACGTAGCGCTGACGCGCGCGGTAAAGAACTTGTACTGGATCGAGTCCGATACGGAGCATCCGTTGCTCCGGCTGCTCGACCTCGCCGCCGACGCCGCGCAGCAGCCGCGCGTCGACGCACAGCGCTCGAGCGTCGAGGACTGGCAGAAGGAAGCGCGCAAGCTCGAGCTCCAGGGCAAGCAGGAACAGGCCGACGCGATTCGCCAATCGATCTTGAAACAGGTGGCGCCGCCGTGGCCGGTGGTCGGCGAGGCCGCGGTGCGGGAGCTGCTCGCCAAGGTGTTTCGCGAGCGCGCCGTCGGCGACAAGCACAAACGCCGGCTTGCGGAGTACGCGGCGTTCCACGACGAGCCGGAGCTCGCGGCGCATCTCGCCGAAGAGGCCGGCTTCGGCGTGAAGCAGAACTTCGAGCAGCAGGCAATCTCGCATCGCCGCCGGCTGCTGACGCCATATGCCGCGCGCAACTTCAAAGAGGTGCTGCGTCAGTGCGGCGTGCATGGCCTCGAGCACCGCACCGCAATGAATCAGACGCCGCTGATCGCGGCCGCCGCGGCGGGCAACGTTGCGCTCGTCGCGGCCCTCGTGGAACGCGGCGCCGACGTGAATGCGACGGATCATTACGGCTGCAATGCTCTGCACGCCGTGCTGCGCGAGGCATTCCGCGATCCGCGCTTCGCGCAGGGGCCGGCGGCGGCCCTTTACGAGCTCTTGGCGCCGGCCCACGTCGATCTGAAGTCCGGCGAACGCCTCGTGCGGATCGACAAGCGTCTGTCGGAGTATTTCGTCTTCCAGACGTTCTGGACGCTGTTCCGGACCCGCTTTACGCGCATCGATCGCACCCTCCATTGCGCGCTCGACACTCGGGCGATTTTGGCGGCATGGCGGCATTTGCCGGAGGCCATCCTCCGCGCGTCGCGGAACAAGCGCCAGCACCTGTCACACGTCTTGTCGCGCAACGAGGTGGCCCGCGACTACGCCTATAACCGTGCCCTGTTCCGCCGCGTGGCGCACGGTTGGTATCAGCTCAACGGCGCCCTCGAGGTCCGCACGGCTACGAGCGCCGGGGAAGGCTGGCAACCGATTCTCGAAGCGCTGAACTTGCGGCTGGTCGCGGAGTTTTCGACGCTCTACGCGCAGGAATCCATAAGCGCGCTATTCGCGTCGGCCGGGCTACCTGCGTGCGGCGCGCCGATCATGCTGGAGCCCGCGCTGCGGCGCGTCGAGGACGAGCGCCGGCGGCGCGAGGAGCTCGCGCGGCGTGAAAAGGCGGAGCGCTCGCGCGGCGCGCGCGAGCGCGCGGCGCAGCTTGCGCAATGGGAGCGGCACCGCGCCGAGGAAGCGGCCCGGCTCGCCGAGAAACCCCGCTGGGGGACACCGGAAGCACGGCGCGCGGCGCGTCGGGAGCTGCAAGAGCGTATCGAACAGTCGCACCGAGAGGGCGAGAAGGACGACTCTGGGCGGCCGGCCTGAGCAGCGGGCGGCATGGCCCGCGTCCGCGTCGTTCAAACCAACGCGCGCAAGACCGCCAGAGCCGGCGCCACGCGAACGCCATCTCGCCAAGCGTAGTCGTTGGTGCCCGTCGCCGACACCTGCCAAGCGTCGGCGCTCGCGAAACGCTGCTCGAGATGCCGAAGCCCCGGAGCCACGTCTTCGTCGCCCCATTTCGCTTCGACGAGCATCAGCGGCCGACGCTTCTCCACCACGAAAAAGCGCGCCTCACGGCCGTCGACGTCGCGAAAATAGCGCAGCTCGAGATCGCGCAACTGCCGCGGGCCGCCGAGAAACACCATCTTTCGCTTCCGGCTGCGATCTGCTTTTCGAGGTAGCGGTCCACGCGGCGGTCATACGAGGTTTTTGGCTCGGCATCCAAAAAAACTCGCGAGTTTTTTGGACCATGACTCGAAATCGCCAGACGATCGGCCGCTGCTACCGGAATGAAAACAACGGCCTGGTCGTCATCAGCCAGAGGATGCCGAGCACGGCCGTGAACGCCGGAAAACCGAACGCGAACCAGGTCCAGAACAGCCGCCGATAGCGGGGCGGCAGCGGGGTTCCGGCCCGCGCCGCGGCCGCGGCCAGATCGCGCATCCGGATTTGCATGAAGACGACGGGCACCCAGAACGCGCCCGTCACGCCGTACAGCACGAGCGACAAGGCGACCCATCCGTCGAAGATCGGATAGCCCAAGAGCCGTGCGAGCAAGTAGCCCGTCACGGGCTGGACCACGACGGCCGTGGCCGTGAACACGAAGTCGGCGGTCACGACGATGCGCGCGACGCCGGCGATCAGCTGCGCATCGTTCGTGAAGTGGGCCTTCAGCATGAAGAACGCGATGCCGGCGCCGGTTCCGAGCAGCACGGCGGCGCCGATGACGTGCAGGTATTGCAGCACGAAGTAGTACAGCGGCATCGGTGTGTCAGCGATCCTCGAGGATGGCGAGTGCGATCAAGTTCAGCACGATGATCGGCCAAATCTTCAGCATCGGGCCCACGGGATCGAGCCATAACCGCGGCAGCACGAACGTCCCCGCCACCATGTAGAACACCGAAATCGCGACGGCCGCGTAGAGCGCGCCGCGCGCCGTGCGCCGCACCGCAATACCGACGCCGATCGCGACGTCGGCGAGCGCGCCCGCAATCACGCCGGCTCGCGCAATACCCTCCGGTATTCCGCCTTCGCGCAAGTACGACAGGCCCTCCTCCCAACCGGGACCGAGCGAGATCAGCCCCGTCGCGATCCAGAACAGGGCCAGCACGGCGAACACGACGGGTTTCAATAGGTAGATCTTCGCGAACCACCGTTCCTGCACCGACGCCGGCTCGCGCGCGAGCGCCGTCTCGAGCCGCGCCGGCTCGATCTTCATGACGTCTTGCCACGCCGTCGGATCGCCGACGGCGCCGCGAACGAGCTCGCGCCGTGCGGCGCTGCCGAGCGGGGGCCGCCAGCCGAGAATGCGGACGAGATCTCCGAGCGCGTGGCCGCACGCGGCAAGCCAGCGCGGCACTCGCCAATGCGGGGCTCGCCCGAAGCGCAGCCAGCCGCGGAACACGTCGATGAGCGCCGGGAGCTCGAGCCGCTCGGGGCCCGCGACGTCGAGCGCGATGCGCGCCGGCGCGCCATGCCGCGACAGCGCCACGATCGTCGCGACGACCTCGTCGAGCGCGACGACCTGCAGCGGACCCGCGCCGGGAAACTCGGGCACCATCGGCAGCGCCGCGAGCCCGCGGAACAGCGCGCTGCCGCCGTACGCCGCGCGCCCGATCACGACGGACGGCCGCAGCACGACCCAGTCGAGCGCCGTGGCCATCAGCGCTTCCTCGCCGGCGCGCTTCGACGCCGAATAACCGCTCACGGCCTCGCGATCCACGCCGATCGCCGACAGGTGCACGACGCGGCGCACCCCTGCTTGCTCACACGCCGCGTACAACGCGCGCGCGCTCTCCACGTGCACGGCATTGAGCTCGGCGCCGCCTTGCAGCACGCCGGCGCAGTTGACGATCGCCTCGACGCCGTCGAGCAGCGGCAACCACGCGGCCGGCGCGACGAGCTCCTTGAGGTCGATTGCGCACCATTCGACGCCGTCCTGCTTCTGCCCGACACGGCGCGCGACGGCGCGCAGCGCGACGCCTGCCGTGCGGAACCGCGCGAGCGCAGCGCTGCCGATCAACCCGGAGGCACCGACCAAGAGGACGCGGCGCGGCAGCTCAAGCTCGCTCATGGGTCGCGGCAGGTGATTCGATCATCGCAACACCGAGGCGAGGAGCATGCCAGAACCGCCGCTGCTGGCATATCGTTTGCATCGTCGTCGGTCGGCATGCCTACACGCGCTCTCATCGGCATCTCGGGCTGGCGCTACGCACCTTGGCGCGGCGAGTTCTATCCGCCGGGGCTGCCGGAGCGCGAAGAACTTTCGTATGCCGCGGAGCGGTTTCCGACGATCGAGCTGAACGGCAGCTTTTATTCGCTGCAGCGTCCCGAGTACTACGCCCGCTGGTTCGAGCAGGTTCCGCCACGCTTCGTGTTCGCCGTGAAGGGGTCGCGGTACATCACGCACATGCTGCGTCTCAAAGGCGCAGAAGCGGCACTCGCCAATTTCTTCGCCTCGGGCGTTCTCGCGCTGAAGCACAAGCTCGGGCCGTTCTTGTGGCAGCTGCCGCCGACTTTCGAGTTCGACGAGCAACGAGTCGCGAGCTTCCTCGCGTCGTTGCCGCGCACGACGCAGGGCGCCGTGGAGCTCGCGCGCCGTCACGACGAACGCGTCGCGAAGCGTACGTTTCTCGAGACCGGCCGGAACCGTCGGCTGCGGCACGCGCTCGAGGTGCGCCACGAGAGCTTCGTCACGCCGCGCTTCATCGAGCTGCTGCGCGAGCACCGCGTCGCGCTCGTCGTCGCGGACACGGCGGGCCGCTGGCCGTTCCTCGAAGACGTGACGAGCGATTTCGTCTACGTTCGCCTGCACGGTGACGTGAAGCTCTACGAGAGCGGGTACACGGACGCCGCGCTCGACCGCTGGGCCGAGCGCGTCCGCGCCTGGCGCGACGGACGCGTGCCGCGCGACGCCAAGCTCGCCGCGTCGCAGCCGAGCCGCGCTCGGCCGCGCGACGTCCATGTCTACTTCGACAACGACGTCAAAGTGCACGCGCCGTACGACGCCATGAAGCTCGCCGCGAAGGTCGCGGCACGGAAGACACATGAAACATCGCCGCGCCGACGCTACGGCGAAGCTCAAGCGCTACCGCGGTAAACGCGACTTCGCGCGAACGCCGGAGCCGCGCGGACGCGTGCAGGGCGCGGCCGGCGGCTTGCAGTACGTCGTGCAACGGCACGATGCGACGCGGCTTCACTACGACCTGCGTCTCGAGCACGACGGCGTGCTGAAAAGTTGGGCCGTGCCGAAAGAGCCGAGCTTGAACCCGAAGGACCGCCGCCTGGCCGTGCAGGTGGAAGATCATCCGCTCGACTACGGCGGTTTCGAAGGCGAGATCCCGGAAGGCGAGTACGGCGCAGGCAGCGTCGTGATCTGGGACGAAGGGCACTGGCGGCCGCTCGTCGACCCCGACGAAGGGCTCGAGGACGGCAAGCTCGATTTCGAGCTCGAGGGGCTCAGGCTCAGGGGCCGATTCACGCTCGTGCGCATGGCCGACCGCGACAAACGCAGAACGGGGAAAGACAACTGGCTCTTGATCAAGCGCCATGACCGCACGGCGAAGGCGGCGCCGAAGCCTCCCCGCGCGGGCAGCGCGCGCACCAAGCTCGATCCCGGCAAGGCCCACCATACGCGCCGCGCCTCGCTGCCCAAACGGCCGTTGCCGCAGCTCGCGACGGCCGTCACGCGCGTGCCCGAGGGCGCCGGTTGGTTGTTCGAGCCGAAGCTCGACGGCTACCGCTTGCTCTGCCGAGTCGAGGACGGCGAGACGGTCCTGCTCACGCGGCGCGGCCACGATTGGACCGACCGCTTCGCGCGCATCGCGGCCGCCGCGCGCAAGCTGCCGTGCCGCGCGGCGTTGATCGACGGCGAAGCCGTCGTCTTCGATTCGAAGGGCTTGACGAGCTTCCAGCGGCTGCAGAACGCGCTGGCGGGCGGCGCCGACGCACCGATCGTGCTCGTCGCGTTCGATCTGCTGCACCTCGACGGCTGGGATCTCACGCGCACACCGCTCGTCGAGCGCAAGGCGCTGCTCGAGCTGCTGCTCGACGGCGCACCCGACTCCATTCGCTACGGCGCGCACGTCGACGAGGGCGGCGCGAAATTCTTCTCCGCCGCCTGCAAGCTCGGCCTCGAAGGCGTCATCGCCAAACGTGCTGCGGATCCGTACCGCGAGACTCGCACGCGCAGCTGGCTCAAGGTGAAGTGCCAAAAGCGCGAGGAGCTCGTCGTCGTCGGCTTCACGGACCCCGCCGGCTCGCGCGTGGGCGTAGGCGCGCTGCTCGTAGCCACGCGCGAGCGCGCCGGCGAGCCGCTCGAGTACGCCGGCAAGGTCGGCACGGGATTCGACGAGCGCACGCTGCGTGCGCTGCACGCGCGCTTGAAGCCGATCGAGACGGCCGTGCCGCCCGTCGACAAAGCCTCGGCGCGAAACGTCGGCCGCGGCGTACACTGGGTCGAGCCCGAGCTCGTCGCCGAGATAACGTACACCGAGCGTACGAGCGACGGCCGGCTCCGGCATCCGGTCTACGTCGGCTTGCGAGACGACAAGGCAGCCGCGGAGGTCGTCATGGAAAACCCCAAGCCGCCGCCCCATACGGGAAACGACGCACCGCCCGCGGCGCGCACGGCCCGCAAATCGAAGGTACGCAGCGCGACGCCCGTGCGCCTCACGCATCCGGACAAGGTGCTCTATCCCGATCCCGGCGTCACGAAGCGCGAGCTCGCCGACTACTGGAGCGCCGTCGCCGAGCCGGCACTGCCGCTGCTGCGTGGCCGGCCGCTGACGCTGTACCGCTGTCCCGACGGCTATGCGGCGCAATGCTTCTATCAGAAGCACGTCGGCGCCGGAGTGCCGGGCGTCGTGCCGCGCGTCGAGGTGACGCCGGGCGAGGACCCGTACGCGATGATCGAGAACGTGGCGTCTCTGCACGCGCTGGCGCAGATCGGCGTGCTCGAGATCCACGTCTGGGGCTCGCGCGCCGAGCACCTCGATCGGCCCGACATCATCGTCTTCGATCTCGACCCGGCCGAGAACGTGCCGTGGGGAGAGGTGGCCTCCGCGGCGCTCGCGACCAAGGAACGGCTCGAAGCGCTGGGCCTCCACGCGTTCGCGAAGTTGACGGGCGGCAAGGGCCTGCACGTCGTCGTGCCCGTGAAGCCGGGCCCGACTTGGCCGGCCGTCAAGAAGTTCGCGCGCGCGTTCGTGCTCGAGATGGTGCGCGAGGAGCCGCGGCGGTTCGTCGCGTCGATGTCGAAGAAGAAGCGCGTCGGCAAGATCTTCATCGACTACTTGCGCAACGACGCCGAAGCGACGGCGATCGGCGCCTACTCGCCGCGCGCGCGCCCCGGCGCGCCTATCGCGTTGCCGATCGAGTGGGACGAGCTGGCGCCGGACTCGAGCACGGCGCCGCGCTTCGGGCTGCGTGACGTGCCGAAGCTGATCCGCACGCGCAAGCGCGATCCGTGGGAACGTTTCGAGGCCGCGCGCCGTCCGCTCGTCGATTGACGGCCTAGCCCGCCTTGCGCAGCGCCGCGATCAGCTCCTCGCGCGACATCGAGCTGCGCCCTTTCACGCCGAGCTTTTTCGCCTGCTCGTAGAGCTCTTGCTTGCTCTTGTCCGCGAGCGCGTCGCCCGCGACGCGCCTCGCCGGGGCGCGCCCTCGTTCTTCTCCGCGGGCCGGATGCGCGCGCCCGGGCTTGCGCTCGGCGCCGCCCATGCGCTCCTTGAGCACGGCCATGATGTCGATGATCTCGGCCGATTCTTCGTCGTCCGTAGGCGGCGCTTCCTCGATCTCGACCACGTCGCGCCCCGCGTCGCGCTTCGCCTCGGCGAGCTCGAGCAACCGGCGGCCGTACTCGTCCTCGAGCAGAGATCGGTCGAGCTCCGCTGCCGTGAGCTCGGCAAGCGCGCGCTCCATTTCTTGCCGCCGTTCGGCAGACACTCGGGGCCGCGCCGGCAGCCCGACGTCGTCGGGCGTGCGCAGCTCGTCCTTGAACCGCATCGTCACGGCGCGCAGCGTGCCGCCCTCGGCGAAGATAGCCGCGAGGTATTCCTTACCGCGCATGACGAAGGTCGCGATGCCCGCCTTGCCCGCGCGCTCCATCGTCTCGGCCAACAAGTGATACGCCTTCGTCGACTCACCGGCCGGCGCCAATACGTACGGCCGCTCGAGCAGCTGGCGCGGAATCTCCTCGCGCTTCACGAAGCGCCGCAAGTCGATGTCGCGCGACTTGCGCGGCGCGAGGGCGTCGAGCTCCTCGTCGGCAACGATCGTGAAAGTGCCGTCGTCGTTTTCGTAGCCGCGCACGATGTCGTCGCGCGTGAGCGCCTTGCCGTCGATGGAGCAGAAATAGCGCCGCACGAGCGGCTGGTCGTCGGGCCCGAGCATGCGGAGCGCAACGCGCCGCGAGCGCACGGCCGGGAAAAGATCGACGGGCACGCTGACCAAGCCGAACGTCAGCGTGCCGCTCCAGAAAGCGCGCGGGCCGGCCGGGGCCCCTTCAGGCTCGGCGGCCATGGCTCGCCTCCTTGCGCCGCGACTTCAAGCTCGCCTGCAAGCTCGCGACGAGCGACTCCTCGCGCTGTCGCGCCGGCGCCTTCGGGAAGCGCACGACCTTGCCCTTCGCTTTCGCGGCGATGAAGCCCTTGAGCTCGACCTGATACTCGTCGCGGAACTCGTCGGGGTCGAAGCGATCCTCGAGCGCTCCGATGAGCTGCTCGGCGAGCGCGATCTCGCGCTTGTCCGGCGCGCGATTCGCGCTCGGCGCGACGGCGCCGACCTCGACGATCTCTTGCGCATGACGCAGCGTCTCGAGCAGCAGATAACCGTCGCCCGCGTGCAGCGCGCCGACGTAGCGCTTGTTGCGCAGCACCCAGTGGGCGACGCCGAGCGCCTCGCGCTTCTTCAGCGCTTCGGCTAGGGCGAAGTAGCCCTCGTCGTCGCCATCGGGGCCCAAGTAGTACGGTCGATCGAACCAGCGCTCGTCGACGACGTCGGCCGCGACGACCTGTTCGACGCTGATGAGCCGCGACGGCTTCGGCGCGAGCGCTGCCTGCTCCTCGTCGGTGAGGACGACGTAGACGCCGCGATCCACGGCGACGGCTTTCTTGATCGCTTCGGAGGGCACCGGTTGCTCGGTCTCGGGGTCCACCATTTGCTGCTTGACCGGCGCATGATCGGCCGCGTGCAGCAGGCGAAAGTGCACCTTCGCATCTCGAACGGCCGCATAGAGCTTGACCGGCACCCTGAGCTCGCCGAGCGCGAGATCGGCTTTCCACATCGCGCGTGCAGCCATCGCAAGCCTCCTCCAAAGAGGCGGCTTGCAAATTCCGTACCGCAGCTATGCGCGAGCGAACGCGGGCTACGCTCGACCGCGCGCGCCCGCGGCGCTCGGCTCACGGCCGAAAACGGTCCCGGTTGGCGAGTGGAGCCTTCGAAGCGCTCCGCTCGCTCAAGGCGTCGTGTCTTGGCTCGATCCGGCGAACATGCGCTTGCCGTCGGCCGTCGTCACGGAGCGCGCGTTCGAGTTCGTGCTTCCGTCTCGCGCCCGCGAGCCGAGCACCGTGATGACGTCGCCTTGCTTCAGCGAGGTTCGCGTCCAGCCTTGACGCATCAGCCCGTTCGGGCTTCCGAGCTCGAAGGCCCAATCGGCTCCCTTCTCGTCGCCCGACGGCGAGCGGCATGCCCACTCCTGCTCGACGGCGTCGGGGCCGCGAGCCGCGGTGCGCTCGCAGATCTCGGACGCCGTCATGTGAATCCACGCGTGCGGGTTCTGCCAATCGAGCTTCGTGACCACGCCCGTCGCCCGAATCTCCTTGCTCGCGTCGAACTCTGCCGAGAACGAATGGTGAGCGGACAGCGGCAACACCGCCGCGACGGCGGAAACGGCGATGCTTGTAACGACCGCGAGCTTCTTGGCGCCGCGGCTACGGCGACTGCTACTGGCCTGTGCTCGTTGGTTCACTTGCGGGCTCCTCATCCAATTGAATTCTGCTACCGAACTGTTGATTCTCATTGCAGACGAACTCGATCAATTCCTGATCCGGCAACAGCCGCTGATCGACACGCACGGTCCACGGTCTCGTGTAGGCCTTCGGATCTTCGATCGTGAAGTCGATCTGCAAGTGACCGAACGTCGGCCGGCGGAAGCGCTCCGTGATCTTCGCCTGGCGCGTGTAAGGGCTGCCGTTCACGTCGAGCCACCCGTCGTACGGGCTGTCCTCGTCGGCGCCGCGCAGGTTGTTCGTTTCGACGACGAGATCGTCGCCGTCCCATCGGCCGACGGAATATCCGTACCACCACGGCTGCGGCTCGCCTTGCGGCGGCAGCTCGCGACCGTCCAAGTAGATGTGCCGAATGCCGTAATTGGCTTCGTATTCGATCAAGATCATCTTTTCGGTCTGGATGATCATGCGGGGCTGGGGCTGCTGATGGAACTGCAGAAAGCCCATCGGCAGGCAGCGGGCATCCGGGTTGTCGCGCGCGCGAAGCGCGAAACGTCGATCCCTGAGCTCCTTCGCCCAGGGCGTGTACGGCAGTCCGCCTTCCATGTTTTGGCCGGCCTCGAAAAACGCCGCGATCGGGGGGCCGTCCGGGTCGAATGGGACCGGCGCTTGCGGCGGCTCGAGCGAAACGCCACCGCCACCGCCGCCACCGCCGCCACCGCCGCCTCCACCTCCACCGGCGTTCTCCGGCGGTGGGCCGCTGCGCGTGCGCATCCAAAGCCCCGAGAAGTCGGGTTTGCCGTCGGCCGTGCGCGGCGTCGGCGCGTCCATGATCACGTTACCTTGCGCATCTCGCGGCGCTTTGGGATCGGGCACGGGGTCCCATTGCGCGGCCACGCCCGCGGCCCAGGCGAAAGCGACGAGGCTCGCGACCGCGAGGCGCACCGCGGTGCAGACCGGCGGCTGGTGCAGCAATCCTCGACCGGCGTTTTCCGCGGTTATTCTTGTTCCGGGCACGTCAATCCTCCTCAAAGGGGGTTCACTATATCGTGCGGGTCGGCGCTTAAACACGAGTGGGCCGTTTGAATCTATTGAGATTTATGCAGAGCCCGCGTTGCGCGCTCGTCGTCGTGCCGGCCCGCCACGGAGACAGCACGGCGTGCCTATTTCTCTCGGCGCGGCACGCGTGGCAAAACCGTAGACGCCGCTCAGAGCGTCAGCGCGACCATCTCCGCGCCGTTCGAGCCCGCGACCGAGACGACGACGTACTGCTTGCCGTCGAGCATGTACGTCATCGGCCGGCCGCCGACGGCGCCCGGCAGGTCGACCTCGGCTACGACGTCGCCGGTCGCCTTGTCATGAGCACGCAGCACGGGGCTGCCGCCCCAGCCTTCGGCCGTGAACAAGAGTGTCTTCGTCACGAGCGTGACGGGGCGCGTCGCGCGGCCCGTCGGCGGAATGTCGAGGCCCCGCAGCGCGGGATGCTCGGCGATTTCCTTCGGCGTCGGCCCGTTCGGGATTTGCCAGAGGTGCTCGCCCTTGTTCATGTCGATCGCCGTGATGCGCCCCCACGGCGGCTTGATGAGCGGGAGCCCCTGCAGCCACGGCAGCTGCCCGCCGCCGCCGTTGATGTACGTGATGTCGGAGCCCTCGGGCGGCGGCTCGAGCGCCAAAATGAAGGGATTCGTGAACGAGCCGACGTAGAGAATGTTCGTCTCGGGATCGAACGCGCCTCCCTCCCAGTTCGCGCCGCCGACGGCGTTCGGCAGCATCAGCGTGCCGCGCGTGCCGTCGGGCGCATTTGCCAACGACGGCGGCGTGAAGATCGGCCCCAGCCGAAACTGCTTCACGCCTTCGACGGCCTCGGCGCGCAGCTCCGGCGTGAAATCGATCAGGTCGTCGATCGAGACGCCCTGACGGTCGAACGCCGGCGGTTTCGTCGGGAACGGCTGCGTCGGCGACGTCCACTCGCCGGGCACGTCGGTCTGCGGCACGGGCCGCTCCTCGATCGGCCAGACGGGCTCGCCCGTGACGCGATCGAACGTGTAGACGAATGCCTGCTTCGTGAGCTGCGCGACGGCCTTGATCGGGCGTCCGTCGACGACGAGGTCCATCAAGATCGGCGCCGTCGGATTGTCCCAGTCCCAGATGTCGTGGTGAATGAGCTGGTAGTGCCAGACGCGCTCGCCCGTCTTCGCATCGAGCGCCACGAGGCTCGAGCTATAGAGATTGTCGCCGGGCCGCTCGCCGCCCCACGTATCGGCGAGCGGCGCTTCTGTGGGCAGATAGACGTAGCCGAGCTCCTCGTCGGCCGTCATCGGCGCCCAGACGCCGGCATTGCCGACGATTTCCGCCGAGCCGTTCAGCCAGGTCTCGTAGCCCGGCTCGCCGCGCTGCGGGATCGTGTGGAACGTCCAGAGCAGCTCGCCCGTGTGCACGTCGTAGCCGCGCACGTCGCCCTTCAAGTTCGCCTTCGACCGCGGCCGCATGCCGACCTCGTGCGCCGGACCGACGACGACGACGTCGCCGACGATCGTCGGCGGCGAGCTGTTGCCGATGCTCGAGGTCTCGTTGATCTCGCCCCGCACGCCGACCATGAGATCGACGATGCCGTTCTCGCCGAAGCCCGGCACTGGGCGCCCCGTGTCGGGGTCGAGCGCCGCGAGATAGAAGCCGGGCGTCACGGTGAACAGCCGCTCGTTGCCGGCGCCGTCGCTCCAATACGCGGGGCCGCGCCCCGACGTCTTGCGCGGCGCGCGCGCGAAGCGCTGCGCGTCGTCGTTCGGCCGCCAAACCCACAAGAGCTCGCCGCTCTTCGCGTCGATCGCGACGACGTTGCGCGTGATGCCGGCCTGCGTGTAGAGCACGCCGTCGATCATGAGCGGCGTGGTCTCGTTGCGCGCTTCGGGACGCGGGCCGTAGTTGCCCGTGTTGAAGCGCCAAGCGATCTTGAGCTGGCCCGCGTTGCTCGCGTCGATCTGGTCGAGCGGCGAGTACCGCTGCGACGCGAGATTCCCGCCGTAGAAGCGCCACTCGACGGTCTCGCCGGCCGGCTCGGCCGGCGCCGACGCTTGCCGAGCGGTCGCCGCGGCCGGCGTTGCGACGGTGGCGGGGCCGCTCTCCGTGGAGGGCGAGCAACCCGCGAAAAGCAAAACGGCGGCTAACGGCCATACGGCGCGCGACGAGCTCGGCACGGTTTCCCCCCTGACGTCGTCTTCGTGCACGGCTACTCTACACTGGCACCCCAAACGCAAGGGAGTTCGAACGTGCACGAGAGCGAGCAGCTTGCCGAGGGCGCGCCACGATCGCGGCGCATGATGATCAAGACGATGAGCGCCGCCGGCGCGGCGGTTCTCGCGCCGGGCTGGCTCGCTGCGCAACCGGCCGAGCCGCCGTCGACGGTGTCCGTGCCGCCGCGCGATTTCGGGCCCGGCGCCGCGCCGGTGCCGTATCCGGACCCGGACCTCGTGACGGTGGATCCGTCGTTCAACGGTCTCCGCGTCGGCAACACGCCGATTCAGCGTCTTTGGACGGGCGGGCTCTGGTGCGAAGGGCCGGCGTGGTCGAGCCAAGGCCGGTATCTCGTGTGGAGCGACATCCCGAACGACCGGCAGCTGCGCTGGCTCGAGGACGACGGCAGCGTCTCGGTGTTTCGCTCGCCGTCGAACAACAGCAACGGCAACACGTTCGATTATTCGGGCCGGCAGGTCTCGTGCGAGCACCTGTTGCGGCGCGTGGTGCGCTACGAGCACGACGGCACCGTCACGGTGCTCGCCGACCGGTACGACGGCAAGCCGCTCAATTCGCCGAACGACGTCGTAGCGCATCCCGACGGCAGCTATTGGTTCACCGATCCGCCGTACGGCGGCCAACTCTACGAGGGCGTGCCCGACGCGCCTGGCGGCCCGAGCAACGCGCAGGGCCTTTTGCGGCAGCGGGTCGGGCAGCCCGCCGGCGTCGGCGAATCGCAGCGCGAGTTGCCGACGAACGTCTATCGCGTCGCGCCGAACGGCCGCGTCGCGATCGCGATCGGCGCCGACGACTTGCCGGGCCCGCCGAACGGCCTCGCGTTCTCGCCGGATCATGCGCGGCTCTACGTCGTCAGCGGCGGCAACGTGCACGTCGGCGACGTCGCGAGCGACAGCCGCGTCACGGGCATTCGCCAGTTCGCCGAGTTCACGATCGACGGCGTGGCCTGCCGCACCGACGGCATCCGCGCCGACGTCTTCGGCAACCTTTGGTGCTCGAGCAACGCGGGCGGCAGCGTCGGCTACAGCGGCGTCACCGTGTGGAATCCGGCCGGCGCGCTGCTCGGCCGCATCCGCTTGCCCGAGGGCTGCGCCAACATCGCGTTCGGCGGGCCGAAACGCAATCGCCTTTTCATGGCGGCGAGCCAGTCCCTCTACGCCGTCTATGTGAACACGCAAGGTGCCGCACCCGGTTAGCGCTGCGTTGTGCCGGCGCAACGGTGGCTGGTGGACGCGGTGATAGTTATCGGGCATAACAACGCCATCGGGGCGCGGGCGCGCGTTCGCGCGGCCGGCCGGCACACACGGGGGATTGTATGCAGCGTGGCGAATCGGCCTATCCACTGGCACTGAGCGCGCTGGCGCTTGCCGTCGGCGCCTTACTCGCGGGCAACGCGGCGCAAGGGCAACCGCAGCTCGACGAGATCATCGTCACCGCGGAGCGGCGGGAAACGTCGCTCCAGGAAACGCCTATCTCCGTCGCCACGTTCTCGGCCGAGGCGATGGAGCTCAAGGGCCTCGAAACGCTCGAGGACGTCGCGAACTTCACGCCGAACCTCGACATCAAGGGCTCTCGCGGCAATGGCAACATTTCGCCGACGTATCAGATCCGCGGTCTTTCGGGCGGCGGCGGCGCGACGGGCGAGCGCGCGACGGCGATGTACATCGACGGCATCTTCATGCCGCGCACGACGGGCCCGTACATGAACGTGCTCGACATCGAGCGCATCGAAGTGCTGCGCGGGCCGCAAGGCACGCTGTTCGGCCGGAACAGCACGGGCGGCGCCATTCGCGTGTTCACGAAGCAACCGGGTCCCGAGCAAGAGGCGTACGTGCGTCTGACGGCCGGCGACTTCAGCCGCGCCGACGTGAGCGGGATGGTCAACGTTCCCTTGAGCGACAGCCTGTTCTTCCGCGTGCAGGGCGGCCGTCTGAGCCAAGACGGCTACGTGCGCCGCGGCACGCAAGAGCTCGGCAGCTCCGAGGACACGATCGGCCGCATCCAGCTCGCGTTCGAGCCGAGCGACGACCTGCGCTTCACGGTGGGGCTTTCCTCCGTCGATTCGGAGTCGGACGGCAATCCGCAAGATCTTGCGACCTTCGACATGGCACCGGACCTGAACTACGAGGGCAACCATGCCGACTGGATCTCGGACTTCCTGCAGGCCGCCGGCCAGCCGCGGTTGACGATCAACGATCCGCGCGTCGTGCTCGACGATTTCACGCTGCCGGATTGGTGCTTCATCGACGATGCGGACCCCGACTGGGATCCGGCTTGCGAGCAGCGCAACGAATCGAACCACCGCCAGCTCGACTTCAACGTCTCGTGGCAGATCAACGACGCGTGGCGATTCTCGTCGATCACCGGGCTCTCGGAGTTCGAGAGCCGCGGCATCGCCGACTGGATCATGCTGAGCTCCCAGGCGATTCCGAGCAACGTCGACTCCGAGGTGACGTACCAGGAGTTTCAGCTCAACGGCTCGCTGGCGGACGGCAGGCTCGATCTCGTCACCGGCCTGTCGTACTTCCAGGAGGACTCGAGCTCCTGGGGCGCATCATGGGCGCGCCAAGGCACGAGCAACTTTTTCGCGCAGAACGCGTTCGGCAACGGCGTTGCCGTCGGCCAGGGCCCGAACGGTCTCTGGGAGACCGGCGACAATCTGACGGCCCAGGACTCGGAGTCGTACGGGCTATTTGCGAATCTGACGTGGTCGATCACCGACCGGCTCGCGCTGACTCCGGGCGTGCGCTGGGCGTTCGACGAGAAGCACGTCGTCGATACGTCGTTCCGCTCGAACGGCTTCACGCCGGCGCCCGGCACCGAGTCGACGACGATCCGAACGCAGCAAGATTGGGACGAGGTCGATTGGCGGCTCACGGCCGACTACCGGATCACGGACGACATCATGGTGTACGGCACTTCCTCGAAGGCCTTCAGGGCAGGCGCCTACAACTACACGATCCCGTCGTGGGCGGCCGCTCCGGGGCCGGGGGGAGCAGGCCCGAACAACACGAGCGACCTATTGACGGCCGGGCTCGCGGCGGTGCCGCCGTTCGTGCCGCCGGAGTCCGTGCAGAACGACGAGATCGGCTTTCGCACGGAGTGGCTCGACCGGCGTCTGCGCCTGAACTTCACGTTCTTCGACATGAACTACTCGGATCGCCAAGCCGCCGTCGCCCAGACCGTGCCGATCACGCAAAACCCCGTTGGGTTCATCATCGTGATCCAAAACTCGGGCGACGTCGCGCTCGACGGCATCGAGCTCGAAGGCCAGTTCGTCGTGACCGACGACTTGGTGCTCGACTTCTCCGCCGGGAGCCTCGACTCGAAGCTCGACAACGTTTGCGCGAACAACGGCGACTTTCTTTTCCCCGGCCCTGTCGAGGAGAGCTACTCCGTCGGCGGACGTTGGTTCAAGGATCTCGCCGGTGGCGCCCTCACGGTCTCGTTGAACTACGGCTGGACGGGCAAGCAGCAGACGCATCCCGGCGGGGTGCTCGACCCCGTCGGGAACGGCTGTGCCGCGTCGACGACTTGGTTCTACGACTCGCGCTACGAGCTGCCGGACTACGGGCTCTGGAACGCGCGTGTCCGTTACGAGCCGAGCAACGCCAACTGGTCGCTCAGCGCGTTCGCGAACAACCTCACCGACGAGGTCTATGCGAACTACGCGAGCCGCTTCGGCGGCGGCTTCTGGGACTTCACGGCGCTCGCGATTCCGCCACTGAACCCGACCACGCTCGCGATCGCGACGCCGCAGCGTTCGGCGCTCGGCCTCACGCGAGGCCGGCCGCGCGAGGTCGGCGTGACGTTTCAGTACAACTTCGGCGAGGGCGGCGCGCGATCGTCGAGATGAGCGACGGGGACTAAAGCTCGGCGCGCACGAGCTCTGCGCCGGCGGCCAGGGAGACGAGCTTGCCGAACGCGACGTCGCGCGGCAGGTACTTCATGCCGCAGTCGGGCGTCACGATGAGCCGCTCGGAGGGCACGACGTCGAGGGCGGCGCGGATGCGCGCGGCCACCTCGTGCGGCGTCTCGACGTTCGGATCGCCGAGATCGAGCACGCCGACATGGACGGTTTTCGACTCGAGCGCGCGTAAAACGCTTAGATCGAGCCTCGGCTGCGCGGCTTCGATCGAAATCTGCTCGGCCGCGGACTCCTCGAGCTCGGCGAGGAACGAGTAGCCGCCCGCAGGCTTGTCCTTGACGAGCGCGGCGTAGCCGAAGCACAGGTGCAGCGCCGTCGTGCCGCGCACGCCCGAGAGCGCGCGATCGATCGCCTTGATTCCGTAGCGCCGCGCCTTGTCGGCCCGCGCTTGCAGCCACGGCTCGTCGAGCTGCACGACGTCGGCACCGGCCTTGAACAGATCGTGCACTTCCTCGTTGACGGCCTCGGCGTAGGCGAGCGCGACGCTCTCCTCGTTGCCGTAGTGCTCGTCGACGGCCTGTTGCGCCATCGTGAACGGGCCCGGCAGCGTGATCTTGATCGTCTTGCCCGTGTTCGCGCGCAGGAATTGCACGTCGCGAACCTCGACGGGCTCGCGGCGCCTAATCGGCCCCGACACGATCGGCACGGGAATTCTGGCGCCCGTGCGGCCGACGATCTCCCCGACACGCTCTCTGTCGATGCCGTCGAGCGCGTTCGCAAATCTGTTCGAGTAGCTCTCGCGGCGGATCTCGCCGTCCGTGATGATGTCGATGCCGGCGCGCTCCTGGTCGCGGATCGCCTCGAGCGTCGCCTCGTCCTGAGCCTGTTCCAGGCGCTCGGGCGGCACGCGCCACACCTCGCGCGCGCGCACGCGTGGCGCCATCATCTTCGTGAGCAATGCGCGGTCGATGAGCCAATCGGGCTGCGGGTAGCTTCCGACGACGGACGTCAATAGTTTGCCGGCCATCCGCTCTCCTGATGCCGCGTGCCGCTCGCTGACGATGGCGCACACGATAATGGCTGGGCGTCCGAAAGTCCCGCCGGCCGTTGTGCGCAAGCGGGCCGGCACCGCACAATGCGGCTCGACGATCGCATTCGGGGGCGGGGATGCCGGAACGGCGCCAGCAAAGTGTACTGCACGGACACGTCGAGCGTCGCCGCGTGCTCGAGGCGTGCTGCGGCCTCGCGCTCTGCGCGCCGCTCGTCGCGCGCGGCGACGAGACCGACGAGGCGAGCGCGGCACCGCAGGAAGGCGACGCGCTCGTGTTCGCCTACGGCGAACGTGCGGGGCAGATCGTCGCTCCGGCGGACGTCGCGCTCGGCGCGAAACAGCTCCTCGCCTACCCGATGCACGTCGCGACGCGGCGCGTTCGCGACGGCACGCGGTTGAACCAGCTGATCCTCGTGCGGCTGCCGGCCGACAAGCTCTCGGAAGAGACGCGGGCGCGTGCGGCCGACGGCGTCGTGGCGTATTCCGGCGTCTGCACGCACACGGGGTGCGACGTGACGGACTGGTACGGCGACGTGCAGCGCTTCAAGTGCCCGTGCCACGAGTCGGAGTTCGATCCGGCCGACTCGGCGCGCGTCGTCGGCGGCCCGGCGCCGTTGCCGCTCGCCGCGCTGCCCCTCAAGATCGTAGACGGTGCGCTCGTCGTCGCCGCCGGCTTCGAAGGGCGCGTCGGATTCCAGGCGCCCGGTCTCGATCCGTTCGGCGCGGCACCGCCGCTCTAAGGGGGGTTCGAATGATGGCTCGTTCCGTTCGCGCCGCGCTCGCCGCCGGCGCGGCGCTGGCCGTGCTCGCCGCGAGCGCGCAACCGCAAGCGCGCGGCTACAGCGCCGTAACCGACGCGCGCCTGGAATCGCCCGAAGCGCGCAACTGGCTCATGTATCTGCGCGAGTACAACTCGTGGAGCTACAGCCCGCTTTCGCGCATCAACACGCGCAACGTCGTGGACCTCGTGCCCGTCTGGTCGATGTCGACGGGCACTGCCGAGGGCCATCAGGCGCCGCCGATCGTCAACGACGGCGTCATGTTCGTCACCACGCCGTTCAATCAGGTGCTCGCGATCGACGCCGCGACGGGCGACCTGCTCTGGCGCTATCGCCACACGATCCCGCCCGACATCCGCATGGGGCACCCGACGAATCGCGGCGTCGCGCTCTACGGCGACAAGGTGTATACGGCGACGTCCGACGCGCGCGTCGTCGCGCTCGACGCGCGCACGGGCCGCGTCGTCTGGAACAAGGCCGTCGAGAGCTATAACAACGGCTACTACATGACGCTCGCGCCGCTCGCCGCGCGCGGCCGTATCATGGTCGGCGTGTCGGGCGGCGAGCGCGGCATTCGCGGCTTCGTCGTCGCGCTCGATGCCGAGACCGGCGAGCAAGTCTGGAAGACGTACACGATCCCCGCGCCCGGCGAGCCGGGCAACGACACCTGGCCCGGCGACTCGTGGCGCACGGGCGGGGCGCCCGTCTGGATCACGGGCAGCTTCGATCCCGAGCTCGGCCTCACGTATTGGGGCACGGGCAATCCCGGCCCATGGACCGGCGACGCGCGGCCCGGCGACAACCTCTACACGAACTCCGTCGTCGCGCTCGACATCGAGACCGGCGCGCTGAAGGGCTATCACCAGTACCACTGGAACGACTCGTGGGACTGGGACGAGGTGGCGGCACCTTTGCTCGTCGACCTGCCGCGCAACGGCCGCACGGTGCCGGGGCTCGTGCACGTCGGCCGCAACGGCTATCTGTGGATGCTCGAGCGCAGCGCCACGGGCATTTCGTTCATCGACGCGAAGCCGTACGTGAGCCAGAACGTATTCGCGAGCATCGATCCCGTGACGGGCCGGCCCGAGTACGACATCGAGCGCAAGCCCGGCGTCGACAAGCCGGCCACGTTCTGTCCATCGATCTGGGGAGGCAAGGATTGGCCGCCGGCCGCTTACAACCCTGGCACCGGCTATCTGTACATTCCTGCGAACGACAATCTCTGCCAGCACATGGTCGGCGAGGACGTCGAGTACCGCCCCGGTCAGCAGTTCACGGGCGCGCAGACGCTCGATTTCTTCGTCGCGGAAGGCGCCGACCACGTCGGCGAGCTGCAAGCGTGGAACCTGCGCACCGGCGAGCGCGTGTGGACGCAGGAATTCGCGTCGCCGATGTGGGGGCCGGTCATGACGACGGCGGGCGGGCTCGTTTTCACCGGGGGCACGAACGATCGCTACTTCCGCGCGTTCGACGCCGCGACGGGAAAAGTCCTCTGGCAGCACCGCACGAACTCCGGCATCACGGGCGTGCCGACCTCGTTCGAGATCGACGGCGTGCAGTACGTCGCCGTGCAGTCGGGCTGGGGCGTCGACGCGCAAGGCATGACGGCGCGCATCGACCGCGCGCGCGGCACGGAGACGATCGTGCCGCAGGGCGGCGTGGTGTGGGTGTTCGCGTTGAAGCGTTGAAGCACCGCGCGCGAGTGGCGCGCATGAAGTTCGCCGGGCACGTCGTTCTGATCACGGGCGCGTCGTCCGGCATCGGCGCCGCGCTCGCACGCGAGCTCGCGCGCGAAGGCGCGAAGCTCGTGCTCGTGGCGCGCCGGCGCGAGCGGCTCGAAGCGCTCTGCGCGGAGCTCGCCGCCGCCGGCACCGAGGCGATCGCGCACGTCGGCGACGTGACGCGGCGCGCCGATCTCGACGCGGCCGTCGCGCTCGCGATGACGCGTTTCGGGCGCCTCGACATGGCCGTCGCGAACGCGGGCTTCGGCGTGGTCGGCCGAGTCGAAAAGCTCGAGGTCGAGGATTACCGGCGCCAGTTCGAGACGAACGTGTTCGGCGTGCTCGCGACCGTGAAGGCCTGCCTTCCGGAGATCCGCAAGGCGCGCGGGCGGCTCGTGCTGATCGGCAGCGTCGCGGGCTACGTCGCGTATCCGAACGGCTCGCCGTACTCGATGAGCAAGTTCGCGGTCCGAGCGCTCGCGGGCGCGCTCGACTACGAGCTCCGGCCGCACGGCGTCGCCGTCACGCTGATCTCGCCGGGCTTCATCGAGAGCGAAATACGCAAGGTCGACAACCGCGGCGTGCTCCACCCGCACGCGAAAGAGCCGCTCCCGCCGTGGCTCTTCATGCGCACGGACGTCGCGGCCAAGAAGATCGTGCGCGCCGCCTACCGGCGCCGGCGCGAAGCGATCGTCACCGTGCACGGCAAGGTGCTCGTCTGGCTGCAGCGGTTCGCGCCTTGGGCGCTGCGGCTCGCCGGCCGGCGCGGCGCCCGAGGACGGTCCGAGCCGAAGCTCTTTCGCGACGGGCGAAACGACGTTTGAAACTGCTGTTATAGCTCTTTCGCGGAGTGTCACAATCGCCGTTACGCGTGCTCGAAGAGGAGCGGGACGGGTGCACGAGGTTCGCAACGCCTTACGCCAATCGCTGCGGCGGCCCGGGCTCCCGGCGGCCATCATCGTGATGCTGGCGATCGGCATCGGAGCGACGACGGCCATCTTCTCGCTGTTTCATCAACTCCTCCTCCGGCCGTTGCCCGTGCCGGAGCCCGAGCGGCTCGTCAACATCGCCCCGGCGGCAACGGACGGCGACTCCGCGGGCGCTCTCAGCTACTCGTTGTTTCGGGATCTCGAGAAGAACGCTTCGGCGTTGGCGGGCGTTGCCGCGCAGATGCCGCTCTCGGTGAACCTCGCGTCCGAGGGGGCTCCTGCGCTGGAGGCCCGCGCCGTCGCGGTTTCGGGCAGCTACTTTCAGACGTTGAGTCTTACGCCGGTGCTCGGGCGGCTGATCGGGCCGCAAGACGAGCCGCGTATCGACGAGACGCCGGTGGTCGTCTTGAGTCACGGCCTCTGGCAGAGCCGATTCGGCGGCGATCCAAACATCCTCGGCCGAGTGCTCACGATCAACGGGCGCCCGCTCACGATCATCGGCGTCGCGCCCGAGCGATTCGCGGGAACGATGCGCGGCGTGCGCGCGCAGCTGTTCGTGCCGCTCACGATGCTCTGGGCGCTCGACGAAGGCATGCCGCGCGAGGCGATAGACAGCCACTCCTTCAGCATGATGTTCGTGTTCGCCCGACTACGCCCGGGCGTATCCCTGGAACAAACGTCCGCGCAGCTCAACACGGTCTACGCGAGGCTGCAGCGCGAGCTCGCGCTGCGCCTGTCGGTGCCAGCCGATCGGCTAGAGCGATTCTTGGATCAACGGCTCGAGCTCGAGCCCGGCGGGCGCGGCCGCGGCACGATACCGGGCGCCACGCAGTCGCTGACGCTGTTACTCGCCGTCGCGCTGCTAGTGCTGCTCACGGTCTGCGTGAACCTCGCGAACCTGCTGCTCGCCCGCGGCGCGTCGAGGACGGGCGAGCTGGCGATTCGCGACTCGCTCGGCGCGACACGCGGCCGGCTCGTCGCCCAACTCATGCTGGAGACGGCCGTGCCCGTGCTGATCGGAGGCCTTTTGAGCCTACCGGTGGCCGCGCTGTTGTTGCGGGCGAGCGTGCTTTTCTTGCCCTCGTGGTTCACGCGAACGCTCGCGGTGCAGGCGGGCTCCGAAGCTTTGCTCTTCGTCGCGCTCGCAATCGTCGCGGCGACGATCGCGGTTGGCCTCTTGCCGGCGCTGCGAACCGGCCGCACGAACCCGGCCGGCGCGCTCAAGCGGCACGCGGCGCAAGCGCCGGGCGGCTCCGGCGCCGAGCGAATCCGCGGCGCGCTCGTGGTTGCGCAAATCGCTTTTTCGCTGGTGTTGATCGTACTGGCAGGGCTTTTCGCGAAAAGCCTCGACAACATCGCACGTATCGATCTCGGGCTCGAGGTGGACTCCGTCGTCACTTTCACCGTAGCGCCTCGAGCAGGCGGCTCCGGCGCCGATCGAACGGCGGCGATCTACGCCGGCATCGAGGAAGCGCTCCGCGCGGAGCCTGGCGTTACCGGCGTGGCCGTCGCGACGATTCCGGTGCTGTCGAGCAGGTTCTTTCAGAGTCAGTACATGGTGGAGGGCCAAAGCCGCGAAGAGCCCGACGCCGCCAACTTCAACATCGTGAGCCCCGAGTTCTTCGCCACGCTGTCGATCCCGCTCGTAGCAGGGCGCGAATTCACGCGTGCCGACGCGAACGGAGCCGTGAGCTTCGTCGTCGTGAACGAGCAGCTCGCCCGCGAGCAGGGGCTCGGCGCCGACGCCGTGGGCCGGTATCTGATGTTCGGCCCGGGTGCGCCGCGCATGGAGATCGTGGGCATCGTCTCCGATGCCGCTTACAACGACGTCAAGGGCGAGAATCCTCCCATGTTCTTCGTGCCGTACAAGTCGAGCGGCTACGACAACCCGATCTACAACCTCGCCGCGGGCTCGCTCACTTTCTATGTACGCGCGAGCGTCGAGCCGCAGACGCTGCTCCGCGTGATTCCGGATCTCGTCGCGAGCGTCGATCGCGGGCTACCCGTCACCGCGCTTACGACGCTGCGCCGCTACGCAGAGGAGCAAATATCCGTCGATCGCCTCGTGACGATTCTTTCCGCGAGCTTTGCCGTGCTCGCCACGCTGCTCGCGGCGATCGGACTCTACGGCGTATTGGCGTACAGTTTGGCGCAGCGCGCGCGCGAATTCGGGCTGCGGCGCGCGCTCGGCGCAACGCCGGACAAGCTGCGCGCGATGGTGTTCAGGCGCGTGGCCGTGCTCGCGTCGATCGGCATCGCGATCGGGCTCGCAGTGGCGCTCGGCGCGGGCCGAATCGCGGACGCGATGCTCTACGGCTTGACGGGCCGCGATCCGCTCACCCTCGCCGCGGCCGTCGCCGTGCTCGCTGCCGTCGTGCTCGTGGCGAGCTACGTGCCGGCGCGCAGGGCGTCCTTGGTGGCGCCGATGGAGGCGTTGCGCCACGAGTAATTCATGGCGTCCTCGCCGCCACTTCGACGGAGCGGCAGCTAGATTACTAGTTGAACCAGCGAGAAATGGCCGTTCTCCGGCATGCTGTCCGCGGCCATAATTGTGACATCTAAGTGGCCCCAAGAGTCGTGTCCGATGAAAGAGACGTCGATTCGGGAAGCCAAGAGCAACTTGACGCGTTTGCTCAGGGAAGTCGAAAAAGGACGCGCCGTGCGCTTGACGCGCCGCGGTAAGCCGGTCGCAGTGCTTCTTTCCGAGCGGCAATACGAGCGCCTGACGACGGCGCAGGGTCCGGACCGCGGTTTTCTTCGCTTCTTGAGCGGGTGGCGCCGCGAGGTGATCGCGAAGGGCCTGCGGTTTCTGTCCGACGACGAGCTCAGTACGCTACGCGATCGGTCGCCCCGGGAGACGACGATCGAGTCATGATCGAGTATGTGCTCGATAGGAATGCAGTCGCAGCTCACGCGCCGTGAGCCGCACCGGCAGCTCGAGCGGCGCCTCGCAAGCCACTGGCAGGCGTGCGCGTTGCCCGCGCCGTCGTCGACGAGCCCCAATACGGCGTCAGTCGAATCGACTCGGCGGAGCGCCACGACCCACAACACCCCGGACTTCGAGCAGTTCGACGGAATCGTGCTCGAGGACTGGATCGAGGACGAGCGATGACTGCGTGCAAGACACCCGAAGACGCCACGCTGCTCGACATCCTCGTCGACGGCTTCGAGAAAAACGAAGTCCTCGAGGGCTTCCACTGGCGCCGGCTACCGATGCCCGACGAGGAGGCCGCCAGAGCCAAATTCGCGGCGTTGATCGACGAAGCACGGCGGTGGAAAGGTCCGCCGGCGCGCGTCGAGGAACAACCCGATCGCCGCCTCAATGCCTGGCCGGATCTCGAGATACGTCAGGCGGGTCGCGGATTGCTCGTGCGCGCGCGAATGGCGCAGTTCGGCGACTGGTGGAACGACGAGCACGCATGGCAGGGGGACCCGATGGGGCCGGTGTTCGACTGGATCGCCGAGGAGCCGGAGCCGAGCAGTTAACGTCGTGCGGCTTCAACACGGAAAAAGTGAGGGCGCAGGCTCAGCGCCGGCCGGGAGCGGCGTACGCGCCGCGTGCAGGGACGTCGAGATCGTCGTGTAGTACCCGAATCGGGGCTTCAACGCTGCATGAGGTACGCCGCCAGCGCCTCGAGATCCGCGTCGCTGACCTCGGTCTTGCGGAACGGCGCCATCGTCGCGACGCCGTTGCGGACGAACGTCTTCACGACCTCGGGCGTCAAGTCGCGCCGATCCTCGAGCGCGGCCGGCACGCTGCCCTGGTACTTGAACTGCAGCGACGTCGTTCCCGGCGCGTTCTGCGTGCCGCGCGCGTGACAGGCGCTGCACCAGTTGTTGAACACGGCCGCGCCGCGCTCGACGGCCGAGCCGCGATCCTCGACGGCCGCCGTCGTGCGGCTCCAGGCCGCGATCGGGGCCGGCGGTTCCTGCGCGAGCGCCGCGCCGCACGCCGAGGCGAAACACGCGGCGCCAATTGTCGCGAGCCGCAACGCCTGGGTGCTCATGCGCGTGTCCCGCGCAGACGCCGCGGCCAGATGTCGTACCGCCCCGGCGACACAATGCCGTTCGGGTCGATCGCGTCCTTCAGCGTCTCGTGCAGGCGGTGCAGCGCGCCGCCGCCGAAGCCGAACATTTCCATGCCGAGCGCCTGGAACACGGGATGAATGCGATAGATCGGCCAACCTCGCTCGGCGCAGCCGCGCACGAGCGTCGCGAAGAGCTGACGCGTGCGCGCGTTGTCCGCGGCGTTGCGGAACGTCGGCACGGCGTGGAAGCAGATCATCGTGCGCGGATGGAACATCATTCCGCCGACGAACGACGGCGCGAACCCTTGATCCACGTAGACCTTGCTCGTGTAGTCCGTGAGCGCGATGAGCTCCTCGCCGCGCGGCGGAACCATCGGCGAGAAATCCATGTGGCCCTCGTTCGGCTGCGCATTCGGAGCGTTGCGCGAGCCGAACAGGTTCAGCGACGGGATGCCGTAGCGCTGCTTGTCGGCCACGGCCTCGACCTGCTCGTCGGTCAACGGGAACGTATACGACGCGACTTCGCGGAACTGGACGCCGGCGATGCCGGCCAGGCGGTCCTTCGTGTGCTGCCACTGCGCGGCAATCACGGCGCGCGGGCCGTAGTAGACGAACGCGGCGGACCAGAACGGCGCGCCGCCGCGGCCCGCCGCGTAGCGGTCCCACTCCTCGTCCGACGCGCCGCCCGAGCCCCGCAGCCGCACGAGCTCCGCATCCGTGCCGCTCATGACGGGGCTCACGACGTTGACCTGCGACTGGATCGTGTGCGAGCACATCAAGCTGTGCAGCGCGTCGACGAGCGGCACGACGTCGCGGCGCTTCGGCACCGTGACGCTGACCTGCAGCGCAGCTTCGGGCTCCTCCATGAGCCAGAACCCCATCTTCGTGACGATGCCATAGTTCGACTGCGAGAAGATGCCGTCGACCCACGGACCCAAGCCGTACTTGAAGAGCTGCCACGTCTTCGCCTGCGGGCTCGCGCCCATGCCGGTGCGCAGCAGGTCGCCCGTCGGCAGCACCACCTCCATGCCGCAGTGCGCGTCGAAGTGATCGCGGAAATCGACGTCGGTGTACCCGCCGCCGCGGTCGAGCGCGTTGCCGACGAGCCCGCCCCAGCCGGGGTCGGCCGTGTCGATCCAGAGCCGGATATTGTTCGAGCGCAGATGCCGGTACATGTCGAAGTAGCTGACGCCGGGCTCGACGAGGCACGTCTTGTCGCGCTCGCTGACGTCGAGGATCCGATTCATGCGCTTCAGGTCGACGACGACGCTGCCCGTGTACGTCGGCGCCGAGCCGCCGTACGTCAGATTGCGGCCCGTCGAGATCGGATAGAGCGGCAGGCCGAATTCGTTCGCGATCTTGACGACGCCTTGCACCTCCTCGACGGTGTTCGGCGCGACGCCCGCCGACGCCATGCGCTCCTCGGATTCGCCCCAGAGCGGCGAGTAGCCGTCGCGGTAGAGCAGCACGTCCTCGTCGGTCGCGAACACCCACTCGCGGCCGACGACCTCTTCGAGGCGGCGCAGCGCCGTCTCGAAATCGCGTTCGCTGACGCCGGGCGGTGGCTTAGGCATGCAGTCGACTCCGTTCTTTCGGGAGCGGCGCGAGCGCCGCGCGTTGCATCGGGCTCGACGACAACGTCCACGCGACGCCGTCCGGGGTTTCGCTGCGCCGGACGACGCGCGCGCCGTAGTCGCGCGCGAGCAGCGCGAGGCAGAACAGCGTCGCGGCGCTCGTGTAGCCGTCGATCGTCGTGGGGCCGGCGCCGAGCCGCGGCTCGAGCTCGTGCATCCACGTGAACGCCGCGTCGTTCGAGAATTCGAGCGGCACGAGGCCGCGCGCACGGGCGGCCGCCGCGAACGCGCGGCTGGCGGCGAGGCGGCGATCGACGATGATTGCGTCGGGCCGGTCAGGCGGCCGACGGGGCGTCGACGCAGTGGCGGCGCGCGTCGTGCCGATCAGCGCGGCCGCAACGCCGATGCTCGTCCGCAAGAAAACGCGGCGGTCCACGATCGCTTCCCCCTAGTGCGATAGCGCGTACACGGCGAAGTTTACGCCCAAACTGATCGCGAGGTTCGCCGGCTCCTGCGGATAGTCGTACTCGTCCGCACGCTGCCAGCCGTCCGCGATGTCGTTGTTGAACGCGATCATGACCATGATCCTCCCTTCGTCGTCGAGGATCGCGCGCCAGCGCGCGACGGCGCCGTCGTTGCGATAACCGCGCGGCAGATGCTGCCACGTGGGGATCTGCGGCCGATCGGTCAAGTCGTAGACCGAGTGGAAGATCGGATGCGAGTCGGGCAAGTCGACGATCGGCCGGTCCGGGAACACGCGGCGGATGCCTTGCACGAAGCCTTCCCACTCGACGGTGCCGTAGAAGCTGTCGCAGAGCAGAAAGCCGCCGCGAAGCAGATACTCGCGCAGCTTCGCGGCTTGCGCGTCCGTCAGATCCCACGCGCCGACGAGCCCCGAGATCATGAACGGCCAATAGAAGGCGTCGATGTCGTCGTCGAGGTTCACGGGCTGCTCGACGAGGCGGACGTCGATCGTCGTCAGGCGTTCGAGCAGGCGCGCGAACGTGCGGTCGCCCTCGGGATAGTCGACGGTCCAGGCCGTGCCGCCCGCGCGCCAGTCGCCGGGCCCGGCGCCGAGCATGTAGCCCCTGCGGACCTGCGGGAACATGAGCCGTCCGACGACGAACTCTCCGGGCGCTTGATCGGGCGGTGCGTCGCGGCGATACCAGCCTCGCTCGATGCTCGGATACTCGCGCCAGTGCTCCTGCCCCGGCGCCGCGGCGGCCGCCAGCGTGAGGCCCAAGGCGATGGCGAATTGCAGTCGGCTCATTCACCATTACTGTAACAGCGAAGCGGAGGATGGAAACCGCCATGACGCTCACGCCGTGGACCGTCGTGCAGCGGCTCGCGCGCCTCGCGGCGAGCGCGGCCGCCGCCTGCCCAGCGCTGGCCGCGGCGGCCGACGAGGTCGTCGTGATGACGTCGGGCGCCTTCACGGCTCCATTCGAAGTCGCGGCGCCGTGGTACGAGCGCCGCACGGGCCACGAAGTCGTCGGGGTCTTCGGCGCCTCGGCGGGCGGCGCGCCCGATTCGATACCCGCACGGCTCGCGCGAGGCGAGCGTGCCGACGTCGTCATCGCCTCAGCGCAGGCGCTCGACGCGCTGATCGCGGCCGGCGAAATCGAGCGCGGCACGCGCCGGGATCTCGTGCTGTCGCGGATCGGGATGGCCGTGCGCGCCGGAGCGCCGAAGCCGGACATCTCGTCCGTCGACGGGCTCGTGCGCGCGGTGCGCGAGGCGCGCTCGATTGCATACTCGGCCAGCGTGAGCGGCACGTACCTCGTCGACGAGCTGTTTCCGCGGCTCGGGCTCGCGGCCGAGATCGCGGCAAAGGGGCGACGCATCGAAGGCGAGCGCGTCGGTGCCGTCGTCGCGCGCGGCGACGCCGAGATCGGCTTCCAGCAGATCAGCGAGCTGGTGACGGTCGAAGGCATCGACTACGTCGGCCCGTTGCCCGACGAGGCTCAGCGCGTCAGCACGTTTTCGGCCGGCATCGCGGCCGGAGCGGAAAACGGCGCGGCCGCCCGCGAGCTCGTCGCATTTCTGGCGTCGCCGGCCCTCGGCCCCGTCGTCGAGCGCTACGGGCTCGAGCAGGTCGCCATCGGTGCCGGCGACTGGCGGCCGCTCTTCAACGGCCGCGATCTCGACCATAACTCCGCTCTAAGCCGCTGCTTGGTGGCGGGCGGAGCGCGGGCGCGCCGCGGACGCGGTGCGCGCGCCCGGGGCGTCCGCGCGCTTGCGCCTGGCGA
>Ga0073934_10002055_pt1 | contig 44144 bp, 53 predicted proteins | sample LarsenN4metaG_FD_76834 | JGI IMG/M metagenome (GOLD analysis project Ga0073934, IMG submission 76834) | Hot spring sediment bacterial and archeal communities from British Columbia, Canada, to study Microbial Dark Matter (Phase II) - Larsen... ...
ACCCGCGCGAAGTATGTCTGGTTCCAGTGCGCCGAGGGTTATTCCAACACCGTCGACATGGCGACGGCCTTGCACCCGCAGACACAGCTCACCTTCAAATTCGACAACGAAATCCTGCCGCGCAAATACGGATTCCCGATGAAATGCCGCATGCCGACCAAGCTCGGCTTCAAGAATCCCAAGCACGTGGTCGCCATCCACGTCACCAACGAGGACCTCGGCGGCTATTGGGAAAACCAGGGCTACAATTGGCATAGCGGATTGTAACCCCTGTGCTTCGGCTCACTCGAACCGGGCGATCATGTGGGCACGCGCGCCGGCCAGAATCGCATCGCCGTCGGGGCCTCCGGTTTCGGGGATGCGCGGGATCAGCTCCTGCTGCAGCGCCAGCAGCGTATGCAGTTCTGCAGGATGCTCGAATCTAGGCTTGAGCCGAGCTTCGAGATGCGTGTCGAGCTCCCGGCCGAGATAGGCTTGCAGAATGACCGCCTCGTCGTAGCGCAGCGTGAGCTTGATCGGTTCGTCGAAATCGATGCGAGGCGGCATGCCTGGCCTCCTTCTGCGATGCGGATGCCATCCTAGCCGCGCCTGGCAGCAGCGTCGCCTTGCCAAGCCGCCCGCCGCCCATTAGCACTCCGCCCGGCATTCCAACGGTAGCGAGGCGTGGTGATGGCGACCCATAAGCTCCTTCTTCTCCCCGGCGACGGCATTGGCCCGGAAGTCATGGCCGAGGTGAAGAAACTCATCAAATTCTTCAATGACAAGGGGCTGGCCCGCTTCGAGACCGAGGAAGGCCTGGTCGGCGGCGCCGCCTATGACGTCCACAAGGTGGCGATCAGCGAAGCCGACATGGACAAGGCCAAGGCCGCCGATGCCGTGATTTTCGGCGCCGTGGGCGGCCCAAAATGGGATGGGGTGCCTTACGACATGCGCCCGGAGGCCGGGCTTCTGCGTCTGCGCAAGGATCTGGCGCTCTATGCCAATCTCCGCCCGGCGGTGACCTATCCGGCGCTCGCCGACGCCTCCTCGCTCAAGCGTGAGCTGGTCGAAGGCCTCGACATCATGATCCTGCGCGAACTCACCGGCGGCGTCTATTTCGGCGAGCCCAAGACCATTACCGATCTCGGCAATGGCCAGAAGCGCGCCGTGGATACGCAGGTCTACGACACCTACGAGATCGAACGCATCGCCCGCGTCGCCTTCGAGCTGGCGCGCAAGCGCCGCAACAAGGTCACCTCGATGGAGAAGCACAACGTGATGAAAAGCGGCGTGCTCTGGAAAGAAGTGGTGACGCAGGTGCATGCGCGCGAATTCAAGGATGTCGAGCTGCAGCACATGCTGGCGGATGCCGGCGGCATGCAGCTTGTGCGCAATCCCAAGCAATTCGACGTCATCGTCACCGACAACCTGTTCGGCGACATGCTGTCTGACGTGGCGGCGATGCTGACCGGCTCGCTCGGCATGCTGGCCTCGGCCTCGCTCGGCGAGACCGATCCGAAGACGAAGAAGCGCAAGGCGCTGTACGAGCCGGTGCATGGCTCGGCGCCGGATATTGCCGGCAAGGGCGTTGCCAATCCGATCGCGATGATCGCGTCCTTCGCGATGGCGCTGCGCTATTCCTTCGGCATGACCAGGGAAGCCGACATCGTCGAGCAGGCGATCGCCGCGGCGCTGGCGAATGGCTTGCGCACCGGCGACATAGCCGGGCCGGGCACGAAGACGGTCGGCACGGCCGAGATGGGCGACGCCATCGTGGCGGAGGTCGGGAAGCTCGCGGCCTGATCGCTTCCCGGTCTCCGGAATACAAAAACGCGCGGCCTTCGCCGCGCGTTTGCTGTCAGATGGTGGCCATCACCAGCCGTAGCGGTGCGGCACGTCCCAGTAATCGTTGAGCGGCCGACGGTCATAGCCATAGCTCGGACCGAGCACGGTGCTGATGGCCGAATAGCCGGGGGGAATGGCGTAGTCCGTGAACTTGCGCTCGCCCGGCAGCACTTCGGTGCCGGCATCGAGATAGGAGCGCGGGCGCACGGCAATGCGCGCACGCGGCGCGCCGCGCACGGTATAGACTCGGTCGCCGGTGTAATATTCGGTCCGCTTCTTGCGGGCGGCGTCAGCCGGGCTTGCCGTTGCCGCCAGGATCAAGCCGACCGTACCGGCGGCTGCCACAGTCAGCGTCAGAATGCGCATGAAATCCGATCCTCGCTAATACCTTCGATTCAAACGCACATTACGCGCTTTCGGTTCGGTGCGCCACGGCATTCCGGCGCCGGCCGGGTGGGGATGCGCCGATTTGTTGCAGATTGACCACGCCTCGGGACGCATTAGGATTATTGAATACGTCGCGCGGGGGCGCGGCGCAAAAACACAAGCACGGCATGACTCCGCTGGAATGGCGGTGCTGGGCGCAGGGAGAGCGAAATGTCCAAGATCGAGCGGACCATCGAGGAGCTTTACGCGGACGATCCGGAGCGGGCGGACGCAGTGGTATTCGGCCGCGGCACCGGGATGAACCGGCGCGGTTTTCTTGGCGGCGCGGGACTTGCGGCAATGGGTGCTGCGGTCGGCGGCGCGATACCCTTCGGGCCGAACATGCCGGGCGGGCTGATCCCCGCCGCGCTGGCGCAGGACAAGCCGGCGACCGCCGCACCGAAGGGGCCGCAGCCGCTGAATTTCCCGGGCAAGGATTCTCGCCTCGTCGTACTCGGCGAACGGCCATTAGTGGCAGAAACGCCGGAAAGCCTGCTTGACGATGCAACGACGCCCATCGACAAATTCTTCATCCGCAACAACGGACAGATTCCCGAAGAGAGCAAAAATCCCGACGCCTGGAAGATCGTCGTCGACGGCGAGGTCAACAACAAGCTCGAACTGACGCTCGGCGAACTGAAGAAGAAATTCAAACCGGTGTCGCAATTCATGGTTCTGGAATGTGGCGGCAACGGCCGCTCCTTTTTCACGCCGCAGGCGCGCGGCAACCAATGGACCAATGGCGGGGCCGGATGTGCGGAATGGACCGGCGTGCGTCTCGCCGACGTGCTGAAGGCGGCGGGCGTCAAATCCTCGGCGGTGTTCAGCGGCCATTACGGCGCCGATCCGCATCTGTCCGGTGACACCAGCAAGCCGGCATTGTCGCGCGGCGTGCCGATCAAGAAGCTGATGGATCCGAACAATCTCATCGTCTGGAACATGAACGGCAAGCCGCTGATGAACATCCATGGCGGTCCCGTGCGTCTCGTCATTCCCGGCTGGCCCGGCTCGGTGTCGGCGAAATGGCTGACCCGCATCTGGGTGCGCGACAAAGTGCATGATGGCCAGGGCATGGGCGGCACCTCTTATCGTGTCACCATCAGGCCGATGGTTCCCGGCGACAAGCCGGACGAGAAGAATTTCCGCGATCTGGAATCGATGCCGGTGCGCTCGATCATCACCAATCCGGCGAACGGGACAAAGCTTGCGGCCGGCACGCGCAAGCTCGACCTGCGCGGCGCCGCCTGGGCCGGCGACAACGCGGTCCGCTCGGTCGAAATCTCGACCGACTATGGGGCAAGCTGGAAAACTACAAAGCTGGGCGATCCGCGCAACCGTTACGACTGGCAGCGCTGGACCGGCAGCGTGACCTTTCCTTCGGACGGCTATTACGAAATCTGGGCGCGCGCCACGGATTCACGCGGCATTCGCCAGCCGCATGTCGCCGGCAACTGGAATCCGCAAGGCTACGGCGCCAATCCGATGCACCGTATCGCCGTGCTGATCGGCTGAGATCGCATGCAGATGAAAGAATGCATTCGTTTCGCCGCCGCGCCTCGTGCGCGGCGGCTCGTCGTTGCTGTGGCGATCGCCGCGTCGATGTGGGTTGCGCCGGACGATGCGACTGCGCAGACGCCGCAATTCACCCCGCGCGACGAATCGCCGGAGGAATTTCCCGCCGGTCCGGGGCGCGACGAAACCTTCTATGCCTGCACCGCCTGCCACAATTTCAAGCTGGTGGCCGCACAGGGCATGAGCCGTCGGCAATGGGAAGACTCGCTCGAATGGATGGTGACCAAGCACAACATGCCGCGGCTGGACGAGGCCGACCGCAAGGTCGTGCTCGACTACCTCGAAAAGACCTATCCTCCGCGTGCGCCCGCCGGCGGCGGCTGGCAGAATCCGTTTCTCAAGCGGTGATCATCAGCGCGCGAAGCGCCCGCGCAACGTGGCTGTCAGCGGCTTGATCGGCTCGAATGAGCGGCGTGGCGTCGCATACAGGATGGGGTCGCGCTGGCCGCAGAAATTGCGTTTGAGTTCGGCCTGCGCGAACAGCTTGGCGATATCGGGATCGCTGCCCGCCGACAGCAGCGTCAGGCGGTCGATGGCGCAGGCAAGGGCCGCACGGTCGACAAGCGCGGCGCTGTTGCAGGACAGACCGGAAATCTGCAGCCGCGGCTCGTCGAAGTCGCGCACGAAGCCGACGCAATGGCCGCCATCTCCGATATTGAAATCGACGGTGTCGACCGGACCGAACTTGGTGTCTAGGGGGAGCGATTCGCGCATTCGAATCCCGGTGGCGAGATTGGCTGCGCGTGCTTCGATTTCGGCGGCAGGCGCACCGAAGCCGTCGAGTTCGCCGCCGGGGCGATAGATCTCGACCATGAAATGCCGCGGCGACTGGCCCGGCTCGCCCCAGCTCAGGATGTCCTTGCGTCCGCCGCCGTCACTGTGCCGGCGGATCGCATAATGCTGTTCCTCGTGCATGTCCGGCAAGTTCAGATGGAAGGCGGGAAAGGGCCTGCCGACGGTGATCCAGTCAGCTCGCGTTTCGGGCTCGACCGCCGCGACGACGGGGGCGGATTTGAACAATTCGGCCGCAACAACCGAGAGGATGGCGATGCCGCAAACATAGGCGAGGGTCCGCACGAACAGCCCGCGCCAGGATTGCGCCATGACGTCGAGCAGGGGATTCGAGGGGGCGACCCGCGCCGGGCGGCTGAGCCTCAGCCGCCTGGGCCGCGCAACCGTTTCCGCCGACGTCAAGGCCAAGGCGAATATTGACCTGAATATCGACTTGCCGATCCCGACACAGCCGGCGAAAGCCATGCCGCTCAGCGGGACGCCGGCGCTGGCGAGCGTATAGACCCAGGCGGACAAGACCGTCGCCGCCGAGCGTGCCCACCGGGCGACGGTCTGCAGGCGGTTCTGCTGGATTTCGGCCTGAACCTTGACCCAAGCCAGGACCGGATTCTCCGGCTCGGCAACGTCAGGCACGGGCGGGGGAACCCGGCGGAGCCCGAACGGCCGGGGCTGAGCGGCTTGCAACACGGCCTCCACATGCGGCTTTCTTGCACCGGCCGTTCTGGCCGGCGTTGTGTTTGCCGTATTTCTCGCTTAGAAGCCGCTGCGTTCCGGTTTCCGAGGGCGTCGGACCGGTACGATTTTCCGGCGGAGAGTCAACGATGGGTTACAAGGTCGCGGTTGTCGGTGCCACGGGCAATGTGGGCCGCGAAATGCTCGAAATTCTGGCCGAACGGCGGTTTCCCGCCGACGAGGTGGTCGCGCTCGCGTCGCGACGCTCGCAGGGCGTTGACGTCTCCTATGGTGAAAAAACGCTGAAGGTGAAAGCGCTTGAGCATTTCGACTTCTCCGACACCGATATCTGCCTGATGTCGGCCGGCGGCGCGGTGTCGAAGGAATGGTCACCGAAGATCGCGGCCCAGGGCGTCGTCGTCATTGACAATTCCTCGCAATGGCGCATGGACCCGGACGTGCCGCTGGTGGTGCCGGAGGTGAACGGCGACGCCGTCGCCGGCTTCCGCAAGAAAGGCATCATCGCCAATCCGAATTGCTCGACCGCGCAGCTTGTGGTCGTGCTGAAGCCGTTGCACGACAAGGCGAAGATCAAGCGCGTCGTGGTCTCGACCTATCAATCGGTGTCGGGCGCGGGCAAGGATGCGATGGACGAACTCGACCGCCAGACCAAGGCGATCTATTCGCTCGGCGAGATCGAGATGAAGAAGTTCCCCAAGCGCATTGCCTTCAATGTCATTCCTCAGATCGATGTCTTCATGGATGACGGCTCCACCAAGGAAGAATGGAAGATGGTGGCCGAGACCAAGAAGATTCTGGATCCCAAGATCAAGCTCAACGCGACCTGCGTGCGCGTGCCGGTCTTCATCGGCCATTCGGAAGCGGTGAATATCGAATTCGAAAATCCGATCACCACCGACGAGGCGCATGAAGTGCTGCGCTCGGCGCCGGGTGTGCTGGTGGTCGACAAGCGCGAGCCCGGCGGTTACGCGACGCCGTATGAAGCGGCGGGCGAGGACGCGACCTATGTCAGCCGCGTGCGCGAAGACCCGACGGTTGAGAACGGTCTTGTGCTCTGGTGCGTGTCGGACAACCTGCGCAAGGGCGCGGCGCTCAACGCGATCCAGATCGCGGAAGCGTTGATCAACCGCAAACTGATCGTGGCGAAGAAGAAAGCGGCGTAACTTGCCCCTATCCCCTTTCGGGGGAAGGCAAAGGCAAGATCAGAATCTCGGCTCGCCGAACACCCGCGCGTGATAATTCGCCGCCACCGGCTCGAAGCGGCCGGTCTTGCGATCCAGCGCCGACAACGTTCCCGTGGCGACGCCGAAATAGGCGGCGTGCAATTCCAGCCTGCCGCGCTCGACCAAAATGCGCACGCACGGAAATGTCATCAGGTTGTCCAGCGTCTTGACCATCGACGCCTGTTCGAGCTGCGTCAGATAATCGGGCAGGGACCGCTCCCCGCGCGGGCCGATGGACTTCGCCGCCGGTGCGATCAGCGCCATCCAGTGGCCGATGAAATCGCCGGGTGACAGCGGTGCCGATTCTTCCGCAAAGGCGCGGATGCCGCCGCATTGCGCGTGCCCCAGCACCACGATGTGCTTCACGTTCAACGCCTGCACGGCGAATTCGAGGGCGGCAGAGACGGCGCGCTGCGCGCCGTCGGGCGTATAGGGCGGCACCAGATTGGCGACGTTGCGCACGACGAACAATTCGCCGGGGCGCGCATCGAAGATGACCTCCGGCGAGACGCGCGAATCGCAACAGCCGATCACCATGATTTCCGGCGACTGACCGCTCTCCGCCAGGTCGCGATACCGGTTCTGCTCCTCGACCAGCCGGCCGGAGAGGAAGTGGCAATAGCCTTCGACAAGGCGTTCGGGGAAACTCATGCGGGAACCCGGTGTTGCTTGTGTTCTTCGGGGCGGTGATTAATCACGCCCAGATCGCCATCGGCAACCCGCAAGAATCGCGGGGCGGCGGATCGGGAAAGGGCCTGGCAAGGCCTGCGCGGATTCGCCGCGCGATAACGGCGCAGGCCAGCGCGTCCAGCAGATCGTCCGGCCCGGCGCCGCTGGGTGGCGCGCTTGCGACAGTGCCGGGGGGCAGGCCGGCTGCAATCAGCAAATCGCGGCGCAGGGCCAACCCGGGCTCGTAACAGCGGTTTTTCACCTTCTTCGGTTCGGCCAGCGGACGCTCGCCGTTGAGCCGCCAGAAGGCGAGTTCCGGATGCACCTCGAAGACCCGCTGCGCGAACACTGGTTCGGCGCGCAGCGCCGCATCCACTTCGCGGATTTTCGGTGCGATGTTGAAGAGCTGTTTGGCGACGCTCTTCGGCGGCTCGGAGGTGGCGAGCGCAATTCTGCGGGCCTCGGCATAGTCCGCGGCGTGGGCGGCGGCCCGCGAGGGAACGGAAAAGACGGAGGATTGCCGCTGACCGAGCAGGGGCCGCACGGCATTTTCCGCGGCGCGGCCGCCACGTCCGGCGCGGTCCGGCAACCCGATGGGCATGTCGACGGCGACGATTGCGGGGAGCTCCGGCAGCGCCGGAATGTCCGCAAAGGCGGACACGATACGGACGCGCGTCTCTTCTCCCTGCGGCCGGACGAAGGCGACCAGCCAGCCCGCCGGGCAGCCGTCGACACCCGCGAGCCAGATATCCGAAGGCGCAATTTCACGATGGCCCATCACGCCTTACGCTGGCACGCCGCGCCGCATCCCGCTAGGTTCGGCTGATTGTTCTCCGGGGGCTTTGCATGACCGTCCGTCCGCGCCGTTCCGTACTTTACATGCCGGGCTCGAATGCTCGCGCGCTGGAGAAAGCGCGCAGCTTGCCGGCGGATGGCGTCATTCTCGACCTGGAGGACGCGGTAGCGCCCGACGCCAAAGCGGAGGCGCGCAAACAGGTCGCCGAAGCGGTGAAGGCCGGCGGCTTCGGTGCGCGCGAGGTGTTCATTCGCGTGAATGCCATCGACACGCCCTGGCATGCGGAAGATCTCAATGCGGCCGCGCACGCAGCGCCGGACGGCATCCTGGTGCCGAAGATTTCCAATCCCGGCCAGCTCGAAATGCTGGGCCAGCGCCTGCTCGACATGGGCACCGACCATAAGACCCGTATCTGGGCGATGATCGAGACGCCCATCGCGATCTTCAATTCGCAGGCGATCGCGGCCGCGGCGAAGGACTCGGAAACGCGGCTCGCCGGCTTCGTGCTCGGCACCAACGACCTCGCGAAGGAAACAGGCGCACGGCAGGTGCCGGGTCGCTGGACCATGCTGCCGTGGCTGACCACCTGCGTGCTCGCCGCGCGCGCCTATGGCATCGCTGTGCTCGACGGCGTCTACAACAATCTCGGCGATGCCGAAGGATTCGTGCGCGAATGTGAACAGGCGCGCGACCTCGGCATGGACGGCAAAACGCTGATTCATCCCAACCAGATCGGCCCCTGCAACGACGTTTTCTCGCCGGGCGCCGAGGAAGTCGCGCAGGCCAAGAAGATCATCGCCGCCTTCGATCTGCCGGAAAACCGCGACAAGGGCGTGGTGCAGCTCGACGGCCGCATGGTCGAGCGCATGCATGCCGATATCGCGCGCAGGACTGTCGCGATCGCCGATGCGATTGCGGCGCGTCAATAATTCCATGTCACGCGCGGGCTCGACCCGCGCCTCCATTCATGAAATAGTTTTTTGATGGATTGCCGGGTCAAGCCCGGCAATGACGGCAAAGGAAGCCCGCCATGTCGCTCGAATTCTATCTTGCCTATGTGCTGGCCTGTATTGTCCTCGTCATCGTACCCGGCCCGACGGTGACGCTGATCGTCGCCAATTCGCTGCGATATGGAAGCTATGCCGGCCTCATCAACGTCGCAGGCACGCAGCTCGGCCTCGGCCTGATGATGCTCGTCGTCATCGTCGGCCTCGCCTCGATCATCGAGATCGCCGGCTTCTGGTTCGACTGGCTGCGGCTGCTCGGCGCCGCCTATCTGATCTGGCTCGGCGTCAAGCTGTTCACCTCAAGTGGTTCGCTCGACGCGCCGGGCGAGGCGAAGAAGCCGCGCGGCGGGTTTTTCCTGCAGGGCTTTCTGGTACTGATGAGCAATCCGAAGGCGCTGCTTCTGTTCGGCGCCTTCATTCCGCAATTCGTCGATCCGAAGGGCGACTATATCGGACAGGTGGTGCTGCTCGGCGTCACCGCGATGGCGACCGCGGCGATCTTCGATTCGCTTTACGCCATTCTCGTCGGACGCGCCGGACGGGTGCTGTCGCGTTCGCGCGTGCGGCTGCTCTCGAAAATCAGCGGCGCGTTCTTGATCGGCGGCGGCATCTGGATGGCGCTGGCCAGGACGAAGTAGATGTTTTCGCCGCATTAGTTCGGCCTCGTCCTTCGAGACGCGACCCTTCGGGTCGCTCCTCAGGATGAGGGTGGAAATCACTCCGGCAACGTATAAACGAACACCGGCCCGCGCCTATAGCCGGCATGCAGGCAGATGAAGCGCACCGGCTTCGGGCCAGCGGCGGCCTCGTAGGTCGCCTTGCCATGATAGATCGTGGAGACAAATTGCTGACCGACCTGGTCGACATACTTCTCTTCGCCGACGCTCGAGCGGTCGATCAGGAAGCGGCGGAAGGCCGGATTGTGCTTTCTGAACTGCAGCGCGCCATAGCGTTCGCATTGCCGCAGGCCGTCGAACTTCGTGCGCTGCGCCGACGCCGCCGTCGGCACCGTCAGCGCGACCGCAAGTGCGGTGAGCAAGAACAATTTCACGGACGCTTCCGTTACAACCAGGGCCGCTCGGCTTTGACCTTGCTTTCGAAGGTATCGATCTTGTCCTTCTTCACCATCGTCAGCCCGATATCGTCGAGGCCGTTGAGCAGACAATGCTTGCGGAAGGGATCGATCTCGAACTTGATGGTGCCGCCGTCGGGGCCGCGGATTTCCTGCTTCTCGAGATCGATGGTCAATGTCGCGTTGGCGCCGCGGTCGGCGTCGTCGAACAGCTTCTCCAGTTCCTCCGGCGAGACGCGGATGGGCAGGATGCCGTTCTTGAAGCTGTTGTTGTAGAAGATGTCGCCGAACGAGGTCGATATCACGCAGCGAATGCCGAAATCGAGCAGCGCCCAGGGCGCGTGCTCGCGCGAGGAGCCGCAGCCGAAATTGTCGCCGGCGACGAGAATTTTCGCGTTGCGATAGGCCGGCTTGTTGAGCACGAAATCCGGGTTCTCGCTGCCGTCGTCCTTGTAGCGCTGTTCCGAGAACAGGCCCTTGCCGAGGCCGGTGCGCTTGATGGTCTTCAGATATTGCTTGGGGATGATCATGTCGGTGTCGACATTGACCACCTTCAGCGGCGCCGCCACGCCCTCCAGTACGGTAAACTTGTCCATCGGTGATATCCTCGGCGCGCGTCGGCACGCGGTTTCTGGACTTCCTCTAGGCGGGCAGCGTGCCACCGGTCAAGGTGGCAAACGGCTGATTCCAGGACGCTAATGGCTGCCTTGCGGCGGGCGCGCAGGTGTCAGGCGAGGGTATTGAGCCCGGCCTGGGCGATCTGCTCGTCTTCATGCGATTGCACGCCCGAGACCCCGATCGCGCCGACGCATTCGCCCTGATACAGGATCGGAAGCCCGCCCTGCACCTGCAGGACGCCGGGAAAATTGAGAAAGCCCGGACGTTCCTTCACCCGCTCCTCCCAGAATTTGCTGGGTCGCCTGGTGATGGCGGAGGTGCGCGCCTTGCCGATGGCGACTTCGGCGGTGGTCGCGGTCGCCCCGTCCATGCGCTCAAGATAGAGCGGCACGCCGGCGTCGTCGACGATGGCGATGGTCACGGTCCATTTGTTCTTCTCGGCTTCCGCCTTGCAGGCGGCGGCCATTTTCAGAACGTCGGACGATGTCAGGCAGGGCTTGGTGCGCATGTCTTTCCTTCGCATGAAATGACAGGATCAGGATGATATTCGGCGATCATTCCACGCTCGCCTCGATCGCCTCCATGTCGTCGTCCGACAATCCGAAATGATGGCCGATCTCGTGCACCAGCACATGTGTGATGATCGCGCCCAGCGTTTCCTCGTGCTCGGCCCAGTAGTCGAGGATCGGGCGGCGGTAGAGCCAGATCATGTTCGGCATGCGCCCGGAATCGGAGTTCGACTGGAACGGCAGCCCGACGCCCTGGAACAGACCGAGGATGTCGAAATCGCTCTGCAGCCGCATCTCGCGCACGACCTCTTCGGTCGGGAAATCGTCGACCTGGATGACCAGGTCGCCGCACAGCGCGCGGAACTTGTCCGGCAGCCGGCGGAACGCCTCTTCCGCGATCGCTTCCATGTCGGCGAGCGAGAGCGCCTTCACAGAATGCCAAGCGAGGGGATTTGCGGGAATGTCGTCACTCATCAACGGACGTCACCGGACATGGACCCAGACGAGATACAGGCAGATCGCGATCACCGCGACTGCGCTGAGGCCGCGGCCGATGCGCGTGCCCCAGAGCTCAACGGGATCGCCGGCGTCGACCATGCGCGGCGCGAACCAGCGCGCAAAAATACCGCCGAGCGCGTCGCCCTCCCGCCGCAGCTTGTCCAGCTCGCGCCGCGCGGCTTGCTCGCTGTCATGCCGGTCTGTCATGCCGCGAGCATAAAGCGGACAGAGCGGGGCCGCTATCGGGTTGACCTTGCGGGCGCGATGGGAGACTTTGGCCGCCGGGATGAGAGCATGACGCGCATCGAGATTTTCAGAGCAGGCCTTGCAGCCATGGTCGTGGCGGCTGCGAGCGCCGTCGCCGCCCCGGCTTTGCCGCAGGACGGCCTCCGGCAGGTCTCCGAATTCTCCGCGCAGCAGCGCCCCCGGCCCCGCATTCGCGTGCAGCCGCAGCCGCCGGCCTGGCTCTACCCACGGCCGGACGACTATTCCTGGCCGGCGCCCGCGCCTGCCTACCGGCTGTGCGAGGACTGGTATCAGACCGAGTACCGCCCGAGCGGCACGGTCATAACGCCGCAGATGCGATGCCGCTGGGTGCGCGGCTAGCGAGACGGCGGATTTCGAGGCCAATCGCGGCGAAGTCGGCTGAACAAACATTCAGCGCGCGGTCTTGTGATTTGCCGCGCCCCTGCCGCGCCGCAATCGAACGTGACCATGCCGGCAGTTGCCTCTTGGCGCGTTGGTGGTGGAGGCGTTGAGCCTTGGAGATGACGATGTCGAAAATTTTCGCCGTGTTTGCTGTTCTTGGCGCCCTGATCGCCGTCGCGCCGCCGACCTCGGCGTCGGCGGCGTCGAAGCAGACCGGTCTGCGTGCGCAGGCTGATCAGTATGAATTCAGCTCGACCTATTACTACCGCCGTTACCGGCCGTACTACCGTCCCTACTACTACCGGCCTTATTATTACGGATATTATCGTCCGTACTATTACCGGCCCTATCCGTACTACTATCGGCCCTATTACGGTTACCGCTACTATTGGTAACGGTCGCACAGTCTGAGGTGCAAAAGGCCCGCCGCGCGGCGGGCCTTTTTGCATCTTGCATCATCGCTGCCGTGAAAGCCGGCAAGCCGAACTTTTCTGCAAGTATGACGTTTTCGAATACAGCAGGTCTGGCCTTTCGGCAGGAGATGGCGATGCGTTGCTTCGTACCGTTCTTGGCATTGTGTCTCGCCGTGATGGCAAGCGCATCCGCAGGCGTGGCAAGCCCGGTGTTCCCAGCGCAGCCGTCAGCGGGTGCCCAGGGACCTGCGATGCTGGTGCATCACAAGCCCTGGCATGTGAAGAAGAAGGCTGATCGCGGTCGCCATCTCGGCTGGACGCGCGGCAAGCATAAGGGCTGGTCGAAGCGGTGACGGTCGGCGCTTGAACGAAAAAGCCCGCCTGAGGGCGGGCTTCTTTATCTAAATCGCGACTATTTCCATTCTCTCACGTCGACGAAGTGGCCGGCGATCGCCGCCGCCGCCGCCATCGCCGGCGAGACGAGATGCGTGCGTCCGCGATAGCCCTGGCGGCCTTCGAAGTTGCGGTTGGAGGTGGAAGCGCAGCGCTCGCCCGGCGCCAGCTTGTCGGGATTCATGGCAAGGCACATCGAACAGCCGGGCTCGCGCCAGTCGAAGCCGGCTTTGATGAAAATCTTGTGCAGGCCCTCGGCTTCCGCCTGTTCCTTCACGAGGCCGGAGCCCGGCACGATCATCGCATTGACATTGGCGTTGACGGTATGCCCGTTCACGATGCGCGCGACTTCGCGCAGGTCCTCGATGCGGGCGTTGGTGCAGGAGCCGATGAACACGCGGTCGAGCTTGATGTCAGTGATCTTGGTGCCCGGGGTCAGGCCGATATATTCCAGCGCACGTTTCTTCGACGCGCGCTTGGTCTCGTCGGCGATCTTGTCAGGATCGGGCACAACGCCGGTAATCGACACCACGTCTTCGGGCGACGTGCCCCAGGTGACCAGCGGCGGCAGCTTCGCCGCATCGAGACGGATTTCGTGGTCGAAATGCGCGCCCTCGTCGGTATGCAGGGTGTCCCAGTAGCGGCGCGCCGCATCCCAGGCCGCGCCTTTCGGCGACTTGGGCCGATCCTTCAGATAGTCGTAGGTCTTCTCGTCGGGCGCCACCATGCCGGCGCGCGCGCCGCCTTCGATCGACATGTTGCAGATCGTCATGCGGCCTTCCATCGAGATGGAACGGATCGCTTCGCCCGCATATTCCAGCGCATAGCCGGTGCCGCCGGCGGTGCCGATCTCGCCGATGATGGCAAGGATGATGTCCTTCGCGGTGACGCCGGCCGGCAGCTTGCCGTCCACGACCGCGCGCATGTTTTTCGACTTCTTCTGGATCAGCGTCTGCGTCGCCAGCACATGCTCGACCTCGGACGTGCCGATGCCGTAGGCGAGCGCGCCGAAGGCGCCATGCGTCGCGGTGTGGCTGTCGCCGCAGACGATCGTCGTGCCGGGGAGGGTGAAGCCCTGTTCCGGACCGATCACGTGCACGATGCCCTGACGCTTGTCGAACTCGTTGTAATATTCGACGCCGAAATCCTTCGCATTCTGCGCCAGCACCGCGATCTGCTCGGCGCTTTCCGGATCGGGATTGGGCAGCTTGCGATCCGACGTCGGCACGTTGTGGTCGACCACCGCCAGCGTCTTCTCCGGCGCGCGCAGCTTGCGCCCCGAGCTGCGCAGTCCCTCAAAGGCCTGCGGCGAGGTCACCTCATGCACGAGATGGCGGTCGATATAGAGCAGGCAGGTGCCGTCGTCCTGCTGATCGACCAGATGGTCGTCCCAGATCTTGTCGTAAAGGGTACGCGGTCTCATGTGTCGGTCTCGATTATTGTGTGTCGTTGATCGGGCGGGTATCGGCGCTCGGTGCGCCGCGCGTTGTCACGCGAATCAAAGGTCCGCCTGGATCGCCGCGGTCATCCGGCCGAAGAAGCGCCACGGCAGGCGCGCGTGATCGTCCAGCACGATCAGGTGCCGGGTCGCCGCTGCCTCAGTCGTCGTTTGCCGGTAGGTCATGGCCTGTATGTAGCAATTCCAGTCTCACCGGACAATGAAGGTAGCCCTTATGGACGACATACCGCGCTGCATGAAAAAGGGGCCTTGCGGCCCCTTGATCCAAGGTCCGGTATCCTGGACGCAAATTCTACTTCGCGGCGGCCTTCTTGGCCGGTGCGGTGCCGGACGCCTCGTTGCCCTCGCCATGATGCGTCTGCACCTCGGCGATGCGCGCCTTTTTGCCGCGCAGGTTGCGCAGGTAATACAGCTTGGCGCGGCGCACCTTGCCGCGGCGCACGATCTTGATCGAGTCGATCATCGGCGAGTAGAGCGGGAACACGCGCTCCACGCCCTCGCCGTAGGAAATCTTGCGCACCGTGAAATTCTCGTTGAGGCCCTGGCCCGAACGGCCGATGCAGACGCCTTCATAGGCCTGCACGCGGGTGCGCTCGCCTTCGGTGACCTTCACGTTCACGAGCAGCGTGTCGCCCGGCTCGAAATCCGGGATCTCCTTGCCGGCGGACAGCTTCGCCACCTGTTCCTGTTCGAGCTGCTGAATGATGTTCATGGCGAAATCTCCATCTGCGCGCGCTCACGGGGCGCCGCGCTCCGTCTGTCCAGTGTCCAGGATTGGCCGGGGTTCTAATGCAAAGAGTCCGGTTTGTCACCTTTTTGGGTCGTTTTTCTTTCCCGAGGGTTGCCGGGCCGCGTAGGCCGCCCAGAGGTCGGGCCGGCGTTCCCGGGTGAGCCGTTCGGCCTCCTCCCGCCGCCATTTGGCGACTTTCCCGTGGTCCCCCGATACCAGGACCTCGGGGATCGGTCGGCCCTCGAATTCCTGCGGGCGCGTATAATGGGGATATTCCAGGAGCCCTACGGCAAAGCTTTCCTCGGCCCCGGAGGCTTCCTTGCCCATGACCCCGGGCAACAGGCGGACACACGCGTCCAGCACCGCCAGCGCGGCAATCTCCCCGCCGGAGAGGACATAGTCTCCGATCGAAACCTCCTCGAGATCGCGGGCGGCGATCAGCCGCTCGTCCACCCCCTCGAAGCGGCCGCAGACGAGGACGGCGCCTTCGCCCTGCGCCAGCTCCGCCACCCGGCTTTGGGTCAGCGGCCTGCCGCGCGGGCTCATCAGGAGGCGCGGGCGGCCGTCGGCGGCGCGGGTGTCGATCGCCTGCGCCAGCACGTCGGCCTTCATCACCATGCCGGGGCCGCCCCCCGCCGGCGTGTCATCGACGGTGCGGTGCGCGCCGATGCCGAAGTCGCGGATGTCGACCGTCTCCAGCGACCAGGTTTTGTTCGCCAGCGCCTTGCCCGCGAGGCTCATGCCGAGCGGACCGGGAAACATCTCGGGAAAGATGGTGAAGACGGTCGCGCGCCAGGACATGGTTCTACCTCGGTCGTCTCCGCTTTTTGCCTTTGTCGTCCCGCGAAAGCGGGAACCCATGAACACAGAATTCTATTCTAGACGCGGTGCCTACGGTCTCGGCTCGCGCGCCGCGTGGCGGCGCTTGGCCGGGACGCTGAAGGTTTGTCCTCACCTTCTATCTCCACCGGCGGCACAATCGTCATCCGCCCTGCCGCAATGTCGATCTGCGGCACGACCGTCTCGTTGAACGGAAACATGGCGGTCGATTTGTCGGCGCGCCGCACTTCGATGATGTCGCCGGCGCCGAAATTCTGCACCGCGATCACCTCGCCGATCTTTGCGCCCTTCATGTCGAACGCGGTCAGGCCGATCAGGTCGGCGTGATAGAACGTGTCGTCGTCTTCGGTCGCAGGAAGACGATCACGTTCGATATAAAGCTTGGTGTTGCGCAAGGCTTCCGCGGCGTTGCGGTCATCGACGCCGCGCAGTTTGGCGATGAAGCAATCCTTCGCCGCGCGCAGGTTCGAAATTTCCAGACGTTGCGATCGGTCCTCGGTTTCGAGCACGCCGTATTGCGCGACCGCGGAGGGATCTTCCGTATAGGACCACAGGCGCACTTCGCCCTTGAGTCCATGCGCGGCGCCGATTTGCGCCACGCAGACCCGTGTCTCGCGCCCGTCTTTCGGACGCGACGCCATGTGGCGTTAGCTCGCGGCCGGCGCGGCGGGAGCGGCAGCCGGGCCCTTGGCGGCTTCTTCCGCCATCGCCTTGCGCTGCTTGCGCGGGATTGCCTTCTCGGGGTTGTTGCGCTTCTCGCGCTTGGCGACGCCGGCGGCATCGAGGAAGCGCATCACGCGGTCGGACGGCTGCGCGCCCTTCTTGATCCAGTCCTTCACCTTGTCCATGTCGAGCTTCAGACGCTCGGCATTGTCCTTCGGCAAGAGCGGATTGAAGAAGCCGAGACGCTCGATGAAGCGGCCGTCGCGCGGCGAACGCGAGTCGGCGGCGACGATGTGATAGAACGGGCGCTTCTTGGTGCCGGCGCGGGCCATGCGGATAACGACGGGCATTTTCAGTTTCCTTTCTTGAGATCGTTCTGTTCGCGTTGAATGGATGTCACTTCTTCTTCCCGAGGCCCGGAAGCCCGGGCAATCCGGGAAGACCGGGCAGTTTTCCGCCCGGCAAACCAGGGAAATTCGGCGGCAAATTTGCAGGCATGCCGGGCATGTTCGGCGGCAATCCGCCGCCTGCCCCTTTCATCTGCTCGGCCATTTTCGCCATCTCTTCCGCCGAGGGCATGCCGCCGCCGAAGCCCATGGCATTGGCGATTTGCGCCATCGGGCCGCGCTTGCCGCCGCCCATCGCCTTCATCATGTCGGCCATGGTGCGGTGCATTTTCAGCAGCTTGTTGATCTGCTCGGGTGTCGTGCCGGAGCCGGCGGCGATGCGCTTCTTGCGGCTGGCTTTGAGGATGTCGGGATTGCTGCGTTCCTGCGGCGTCATCGAATCGATGATCGCGCATTGCCGCTTGAGCAGCGAGTCGTCGAGATTGGCGTTCGCCATCTGCGCCTTCATTTTCGCGACGCCGGGAATCATGCCCATCAGCCCCGACATGCCGCCGAGCTTCTGCATCTGCGCGAGCTGCTCGCGGAGATCCGAGAGATCGAACGCGCCCTTGCGCATGCGCTCGGCGGCGCGCTGCATCTTCTCGGCGTCGAGATTCTGCGCCGCCTTCTCGACCAGCGAGACGATGTCGCCCATGCCGAGAATGCGGCCGGCGATGCGCGCGGGGTCGAAGGTTTCCAGTGCATCCATTTTCTCGCCGGTACCGATCAGCTTGATCGGCTTGCCGGTGACCGCGCGCATGGAGAGCGCGGCGCCACCGCGGCCGTCGCCGTCGACGCGGGTCAGCACAATGCCGGTGAGTCCGACGCGCTCGTCGAACGAGCGCGCGAGATTGACCGCGTCCTGGCCGGTGAGACTGTCGGCGACCAGCAGCACTTCGTGCGGCTTGGCGGCAGTCTTCACCTCCGCTGCTTCCGCCATCATCGCCTCATCGAGCGTGATGCGGCCGGCGGTGTCGAGGATGACGATGTCGTAGCCGCCGAGGCGTCCGGCCTCCAGCGCGCGGCGCGCGATCTGCTGCGGCGTCTGGCCCTCGACGATCGGCAGCGTGTCGATCTCGACCTGCCGGCCGAGCACGGCCAGTTGCTCCATCGCCGCCGGGCGGCGCGTGTCGAGCGAGGCCATCAGCGGCTTCTTGTTGTGCAGCGAGGCGAAGCGCTTCGCCAGCTTGGCGGTGGTCGTGGTTTTGCCGGAGCCCTGCAGGCCGACCATCATGATCGCGACCGGCGCCGGCGCATTCAGGTCCACCGCCTGCGCGTCGGCGCCAAGCGTTGCCACGAGTTCGTCGTGGACGATCTTCACCACCATCTGACCGGGTGTGACCGACTTGATCACTTCGGCGCCGACGGCGCGCGTCTTCACGCGCTCGATGAAGGCGCGTGCGACATCGAGCGCGACGTCCGCCTCCAGCAGCGCGCGGCGCACTTCGCGCAGCGCCTCGTCCACGTCGGCGGCCGACAGCGCCCCGCGCCGCGTCAGGCGGTCGAGAATGCTGCCAAGCCGTTCCGACAGGTTATCGAACATGCATCTCTCGACCTCGTCCCGAGGAGGCAGCGAAGCTGCCGTCTCGAAGGGCGAGGTCGCCCTTTCCTTGCCGCCTCATCCTTCGAGACGCTGCCTTCGGCGGCTCCTCAGGACGAGGCTCGAAAAAACACCTTCGCGCCCGAGGGCGCATCGCGCTGTCGGGCGGGGGCCTCCGGCCTCTCGGGACCGGTCGGCGATTAAACGTCAGATCTCTTGCGAGAGCGCGCGGAACCTAGGGACGCGACCCTTCCGCGTCAAGAAAAACGGGAATGGCATAAATATCAATGACTTGAAGGAGGTATTATTTCACCGGAACCAGCACATTGATGACCAGCTCGCTTTCCGGAGTCGAGCGCGGGTCGGTGACATATTCCTCGATGAACATGTCCTTGGCCTCGATATTCTTCTCGTCGAAGAAATTGGTGATCGCCTCGTAGGTATTTTCCATCCCGTCATACGAGCCGCGATGCACGAATTTGAAAGCCTTGCCCGAGGGTGCCGGCCCCACGGTGATATCGCCTTTGGGCGATGTCTGGGGCGCCGTGCCGATCGGCACCGCTGCCTGGAAGCTGAAGCCGGTGTCGTCCGCCGAGGTGTAGATCATCATCGGCTCGCCGGCGGGCGCGAGGCCCTCCTTCTCCATGAAGTCGTAGACGGTCCTGAAGGCGTCGACGAGCGTGTCGAAGGCGGAGTCCCAGGTGCCGTTGCCGGCCATGAACACGACGGTTTTCTCCGGCAGGGTCACTTCCTGCCCGAAATCTGCGGAAGGACGCGGCGCGTTGGTCAGGGCGCCGCGGCCCTGGGCCAGCGCGGCCGTCACCGTCAGACACAGCGCCAGCGCCGCTGCCAGGCCGGCGCGAAATACCGTCATCGTCATTCTCCGTCGCGGCCCCCGGCCGAACTCCCGACAAATCCTAGCATGAGCTAACACCGCACCCATGCCGCTATTAGGGCGGCGACAGCAAAAAAGCGGACGCTGGCCAATGGGCAACGCTTTCCCATATATACCGGTAAAATCGACGGCCCGTCATGACCAGCGCTCTCGCCAATCATGCCTTCGTGAAGATGAACGGTCTCGGCAACGAGATCGTGGTGGTCGACATGCGCGATCGCCCGCACGCGATCAGCGCCGACGAAGCGCGCGCGGCGGCGGCGCCGGCGGGCGCGCCCTATGACCAGCTGATGGCACTCTATCCGCCGCGCACGCCCGGCACCGATTCCTTCGTGCGCATCTACAATAATGACGGCTCGGAATCCGGCGCTTGCGGCAACGGCATGCGTTGCGTCGCCTCACTTGTCTTCGCCGAAGGCGACAAGGCGTCGTTGACCTTCGAGACCAGGGCGGGTCTGGTGAATTGCTGGAAGACCGATGCGGCAGACCGCTTCACCGTCGACATGGGCAAGCCGCGTTTCGCCTGGAACGAAATTCCGCTGGCGGAAGAATTCCGCGACACCCGCGGCATCGAATTGCAGATCGGGCCGATCGACGCGCCGATCCTGCACACGCCGTCGGCCGTTAACATGGGCAATCCGCATGCGGTGTTCTGGGTCGACGATCCTTACGCCTACGATCTGGCGAAGTTCGGCCCGCTCCTGGAAAACCATCCGATCTTCCCCGAGCGGGCCAACATCACGCTCGCCGCGATCAAGGCGCGCGATCACATCGTCATCCGCACCTGGGAGCGCGGCGCCGGCCTCACCAGGGCCTGCGGTTCGGCAGCCTGCGCGACGGCGGTTGCGGCCGCACGTCTGAAGCGCGCCGACCGCAAGGTGCGCATCACCTTGCCGGGCGGCGACCTCTTCATCGAGTGGCGCGAGAGCGACGATCATGTACTGATGACCGGTCCGGTGGAGTTCGAGTTCGAGGGCAGGTTCGACCCGGCCTTGTTTGCGGCAACGGCGGGCGCCTGACATGAGCGTCGATGTCGTCACTTTCGGCTGCCGGCTCAACACCTACGAGTCGGAAGTGATCCGGCGCGAGGCGGAAGACGCCGGCCTCGACGATGCCGTCGTCATCAACACCTGCGCGGTGACCAATGAAGCTGTACGACAGGCGCGGCAGGCGATCCGCCGCCTGCATCGCGAGCGCCCGACCGCGCGCATCGTCGTCACCGGCTGCGCGGCGCAGACCGATCCGAAATCCTTCGCCGACATGCCGGAAGTCGATCGCGTGATCGGCAATGCCGAAAAGCTCGATGCCGCGACCTGGCAGAGCGCACGCGACGCGCTCGCAGCGCCGTCCTTCGGCATCGACGTGGAAGAAAAGATCGTCGTCAACGACATCATGGCGTTGCGCGAGACCGCCCTGCATCTCATCGACTGCGTCGAGGGGCGCACGCGCGCCACGGTGCAGATCCAGAACGGCTGCGATCACCGCTGCACCTTCTGCATCATTCCCTATGGCCGCGGCAATTCGCGCTCGGTGCCGATGGGCGAGATCGTGACGCAGGTGCGGCGTCTCGCCGAAAACGGCTATCGCGAAGTGGTGCTCACCGGCGTCGACATCACGGGCTATGGCAGCAACCTGCCCGGCACGCCGAAGCTTGGTGCGCTGGTGAAGCAGATTCTGAAACATGTGCCGGAGCTTCAGCGACTGCGTCTGTCGTCCATCGATTCCGTCGAAGCAGATGACGATCTGCTCGACGCCATCGCCGGCGAAGAACGTCTGATGCCACATCTGCATCTGTCGCTGCAGGCCGGCGACGACATGATCCTCAAGCGCATGAAGCGCCGCCATTCGCGCGCCGACTCGATCGCGTTCTGCGAACAGGTGCGGCGCTTGCGACCGGACGTCGTGTTCGGGGCCGACATCATCGCCGGCTTTCCAACCGAGACGGAGGAGATGTTCAGCCGTTCGCTCGATCTGGTGGATGATTGCGGCATCACGCATCTGCACGTGTTTCCGTTCTCGCCGCGCCCGGGCACGCCGGCTGCGCGCATGCCGCAGCTGCACGGTACCGTGGTGAAGGAGCGGGCAAAACGGCTGCGCGAGAAGGGCGAGGCGGCGTTGCGGCGACATCTCGATAGCGAGGTCGGTGCGCGGCGGCAGGTGCTCACGGAACTGCGTGGCATCGGCCGCACGGCGCAATTCACCCCGGTGCGGCTGCCTGGTCCGATGGCGCCCGGAGAAATGGTTAACCTCACCATCGCCGCGCATGACGGCCAGAAGCTGATTGCCGCCTGATTTTCCGTGCGTCTCCGGCTAGGATCGCCGGATGAAGGTCAAACCCGGCGAGAAGTTTTCCGAGGTGATCCGGCTGACGCCGGAGGACGCCAGTGCATTCGCGCTGGCGGCGCGCGATCACAATCCCATCCATCACGATGCCGAGGCCGCTGCCCGCAGCCGCTATCAGCGACTGATCGCCAGCGGCACGCAGACCACGGCGCGGCTGATGGCGCTGACGGCGACGCATTTCTCCAAGCTCGGCGACATGGTGGGGCTGGAATTCTCGGTGAAGTTCCACCGGCCGGTCTATGCCGACGACACCATTCTGCTGGAATGGGAGGTGCTGTCGGTGGAGGAGTCGCTGTATCTGAAGGGGGAAGTCGTCGATCTGCGAGGCCGCGTGAGCAACAGCAACAACGAGAAAGTCGTCAGCGCGACGGGCCGCGTGCTGGTGATGGAGAAGACGTAGTCTCCGCTTGTCATGGCCGGGCTTGTCCCGGCCATCCACGTCTTTCTTCGTAGCCAAGACGTGGATGCCCGCGACAAGCGCGGGCATGACGAAAGTTGAAGTGCTTACGCCTGCTGCGTCAGTCTTCCGACTTTTAGTGGCTGTTCCACCCCATCCCACCCGCACATCTTCAACATCTCGCGCATATGCTCCGGCACCGGCGCTGTGACGGCAATCGCATCCCTGTTCTTGTAAAGCGGCACCACGATCTCGCGCGATTGCAGATGCAGCACGGGTCCGCCCGCGCGCGGCGCGTTCCCGTAAATAGCGTCGCCAAAAATCGGCCAGCCCATCGCCGCGCAATGCACGCGCAATTGATGCGTGCGTCCGGTGACGGGTTCGAGCGCCAGCCAGGCCTTGTCGCCTGCGCGCCCCATCACCTTCCACGTCGTCTCCGACGGCAGCCCGGCTGGATCGACCTTCATCCACCAGCCGCGCGTTTCGTCGCGGCGCGCCAGGGGCAGGTCGATGCGTCCTTCCTCGGAGGCTGGTGTGCCTTCGACGACGGCCCAATAGGTTTTTCCGATCTTGCCGTTCTTGAACAGCTTGCCGAGCTGTTCCAGCGCCTTGCGGTGGCGCCCGAGCACAAGGCAGCCGGAGGTCTCCCGGTCCAGCCGGTGCGCCAAGGCCGGCCGGCGCGGCAGGCCGAAGCGCAACGCGTCGAAATGGTCCTCCAGGCTTTCGCCGCCTTTGGGGCCGCGATGCACAGGCAGACCGGCGGGCTTGTCGATGACCAGCATCAGCCCGTCGCGATACAGCAGCCGGGAAACCATCTCTTCCGGTGTCATGCGGAAAGGGCTATCACGGCCAACCCATAGGAAAAACAGTGTGAGCGAACCCGAAAGGAAATCCCTCTGGCAGCGCCTGACCGGCGGGCTGAAGCGCACATCCTCCGCGCTCGGCAGCGCCTTGTCCGATCTCGTCACCAAAAGGCGGCTCGATCCCGCCATGCTCGAGGAGATCGAGGACGCGCTGATCCGCGCCGATCTTGGCGTGGCGGTCGCCGCGCGCATTGCGGCGGCGGTGGGCGAGGGCCGCTACGACAAGGATGTCTCGCCCGACGACGTGAAGGCGATTGTCGCTGCGGAAGTGGAGAAGACGCTCGCGCCCTTCGCCGCGCCGCTTGCGATGGGAGGCGCAAAGCCCTTCGTCATTCTGGTCACCGGCGTCAACGGGTCGGGCAAGACCACGACCATCGGCAAGCTGGCGGCGAAGTTCGCAGGCGAAGGGCGGAAAGTCGTGCTGGCCGCTGGCGACACATTCCGCGCTGCCGCCATCGAGCAACTCAAGATCTGGGGCCAGCGCACGGGCGCGCATGTGATCGCGCGCGAGCCGGGTTCGGACGCGGCCAGCCTTGCCTTCGAGGCGGTGACCGCGGCGAAGAATGAGGGCGCCGATGTGCTGCTGATCGACACGGCGGGCCGGCTGCAGAACAAGACCGAGCTGATGAGCGAACTGGAGAAGATCGTTCGCGTGATGAAGAAGGTCGAGCCCGATGCGCCGCATGCGGTGCTGCTCGTGCTCGACGCGACGGTCGGACAGAATGCGCTGTCGCAGCTCGAGGCGTTCCAGAAAACGGCCGGCGTCACCGGCCTGGTCATGACCAAGCTCGACGGCACTGCCCGCGGCGGCATCCTGGTGGCGCTAGCGGAAAAATTCCGCATTCCGATTCACTTCATCGGCGTGGGCGAAGGCGTCGACGATCTGCAGGAATTCAATGCGAAGGATTTCGCGCGGGCGGTGGCGGGGATGGAGTGACCTGTCGCCGCAACCTTATGGCCACATATACCGGCGCGATTACTTTCCGGAGGCTGCGCGAATGGTTGAAGTCAATTACTATTTGCTTGGCGGTGTGGTCCTCGGAGGAGCAATTGGGACAGTGTGGGGAACCTACCTGTGGCCCGTTGAACCAGGCCAATTCAAGGGAAAGTTGTTGGTGATCTTTTGTGTGACAATCGGCGCGTTCGCCGGACTATTGATCGAACGACTCGTGGCAATTCTGATTCGTTAAAGAGAGCGCATGCAAGCGCGAGACATCGAAAATCTTATGGACAAAAAACGTCAGCTCAATCCCTTCGTAAAACTCGCGCTCGATCTCGGGCCGCTGATCCTGTTCTTCTATGCGAATTCGCGGCCCGGTCTGTTCCTGCCGCTGATTGCGCCGTTCTTTCCCGCCATCGCGGCCGACGCAGATCGCTCCGGCATCTTCGTCGCCACCGCCGTGTTCATGGTTGCGATCGTCGTATCACTTGTCGTGTCTTACGCACTGATCCGCCGCCTGCCGGTGATGCCGGTGGTGTCGGCGATCATCGTCGTCGTCTTCGGCGGGCTGACCCTGTTTCTGCGCGACGACACCTTCATCAAGATGAAGCCGACCATCATCTATGTGCTGTTCGGCGCGGTGCTGCTGGGCGGGCTCGTCTTCCGCAAGCCGTTGCTGGAGATGGTGTTCGATTCCGTCTTCCATCTCAGCGAGGAAGGCTGGCGCATTCTTACCATCCGCTGGTCGCTGTTCTTTTTCGCGATGGCGGTCCTGAACGAGATCGTCTGGCGCACAATGAGCACCGACGCCTGGGTGAGCTTCAAGGTGTTCGGCGCATTGCCGCTCACCTTCGTGTTCGCCATGCTGCAATACCCGGTGCTGACGAAATACGCGGTCGAGCCGGAGAAGAAGTAGCCGCGAAGCGGTGTCCGTCGGTCAGCTCCTGCGATCCGAAATGCTCGTGGCGAGGAAGGCACGGAGCAGCGATCCTCCGCGACGATCATCGCCATCCTCGCGGCGGAGGATCGGGATTTCTACGAGCATGACAAGGCTTTGCTTTAGGTGACTCATGTAGGAATTGTTTCACATGAAACGCGGCGCGCGCAGGGCGGTTTTCACTGTGCTTTCAAGAGCTTCTCGATCGTAGGCTTGAGCACTGCCACGAGATTCTGCTCGGTGATCGGCCCGACCAGCTTGTAGGCGATGCGCCCATCCTTTCCGACCACGAACGTCTCCGGCACCCCATAAACACCCCAATCGATGGCCGCGCGCCCGTTCGGATCGGCGCCGACGGCCACGAAAGGATTGCCGTAGCGGCCGATGAAGCGCCGCGCATTGTCGGGCTGATCCTTGTAGTTGATGCCGACGATCTGGAAGCGCTTGTCCTTTGACAGCGCGTCGAGCAGCGGCGCCTCGTCGTGACAGGGCACGCACCAGGACGCCCAGACATTCACCAGTGTGACCTTGCCCGCGAATAACGCCGGCGAAAGGCCCGGCACCGGCTGCCCGTCGCGCAGCAATCCGTCAACCGGCGGCAATTCGGTTTTTGGCACTTCGCGGCCGATCAAGGCTGAAGGAATGCGGTTCGGATCGCCGATGCCAAGCCGGAAAAAGAACAAGGCGGCCAGCGCGAGAAACGCGATGAGCGGAATCAGCAACCATGTCCGCCGCCGGTTGGTCGCGCCGTCACCGGTTGCCGCAGTCATCGCGAAGGTCCGTCGGAGCGGCGGGTCACGCCCTGTTTCTCCAGCCCCGCCAATGTGCGCTTCAGCGCGCGATGATCGAACAGAATCCAGCCGACCAGCGCCACAAGGATGATCAGCGCGGCCGCGTAGGACAGCACAATGAAGGCGGCGTGAGGTCCGAGATCCATGGTCAGTGTCCTGGCGCCGCCTGCGCCTGCATGAGCTGCATCATACGCACGCGTCGGCGCAGGATTTCATTGCGCATGGCGGCCAGATGCAATGTGACGAACAGCAGGGTGAAGGCGATGGCCATGGTCAGAAGCGGGATCAGGATCGAGGCGTGAATGGTCGGGCCGTCCAGCCGCATCACCGAGGCCGGCTGGTGCAGCGTGTTCCAGAATTCGACCGAATATTTGATGATCGGGATGTTGATGGCGCCGACCAGGGTCAGGATCGCCACAACGCGGCCCGCGCGCGTCGGCTCCTCGATGGTGCGCCACAGCGCGATCACGCCCAGATACATCAAAAACAGCACGAAAACCGAGGTCAGCCGCGCATCCCACACCCAGTAGGTGCCCCACATCGGCCGGCCCCAGAGCGAGCCCGAGATCAGGCAGAGTAGGGTGAAGGCGGCGCCGATGGGGGCTGCAGCCTTTGCCGCGACGTCGGCGAGCGGGTGCCGCCAGACCAACGTGCCGAGCGCCGAGAGGCTCATCACGCTCCAGCCGAACATGGCGAGCCAGGCCGCCGGCACGTGAATGAACATGATCTTCACGGTCGCGCCCTGCTGGTAATCGTCGGGGGCGAGCGAGACCTGATACAGGCCGATCGCCAACAGCAAGCCGGTCACGCCGATCAGCCACGGCAAAATGCGGTCGGTAAAGCCCAGAAACCTGGACGGATTGGCAAGATCGATCAGACCCATCGGCACTCCAGACGCCGCACACGTTTCATCGGCCTTTGTCGCCCCAGCCACACAAAATGTTCGGCGGCATAAAGGCCAATACCCCCCACCTTCTACTCCTGCCCATGCCGCAGTGCCAAAGCCGCGGCAAATGGTCCGATCACCAGGCTGACCAGCGTCAGCGCGCAGAGGATCGTGAAGGGCGTGCCGAAGGGCAGCGGCCCGACGACGGCGGCGTTCGAGGCCGCAACCCCGAAAATCAGCACAGGAATGGTGAGCGGCAGCACCAGGACGCTGAGCAGGATGCCGCCCCGCCGCAGGGTCACGGTGAGCCCGGCGCCGACCAGTCCGATGAAGGTCAAGGCTGGTGTTCCGGCAAGCAAGGTGAGGGCCACGGCGGCGGTCGCCGTTAGATCGAGATTGAGGAACAGCGCGAAAACCGGCGTGGCGATGACCAGCGGCAGGCCGGTGGTCAGCCAGTGCGCCAAGGCCTTTGCTGCTACGGCCAGTTCCAGGGGGGTCCCGCCCATGAGCAGAAGGTCGAGCGATCCATCCTCAAGATCGGCGGACAACAGGCGGTCGAGCGCCAGAAGGCTGGCAAGCAATGCGCCGATCCAGAGGATCGCCGGCCCGATCCGCTGCAACAGCGCGAGATCCGGGCCGATGGCAAAGGGCATTAGCGCCACGACGGTCAGAAAAAACAGGACCCCCATCATGGCGCCGCCGCCGATCCGCACGGCAATGCGCAGATCGCGCAGGAATAGGGCCGCGAGCGCGCTCATGCCGCCGCCCCGAGGCGCAATTCGCGCACATTCTGCAGGTCGAGCTGTTGGTGGGTCGCGGCGACGACAAGACCGCCGGCGGCAAGATGCTTGCGCATCAGGTCGAGCAGCATGGTCTGCGCCGTCGCGTCCAGTGCCGAGGTGGGCTCGTCGAGCAGCCACAAAGGGCGATCGATCGCCACCAGACGGGCCAGCGACAGCCGCCGCTTCTGGCCGGCGGAGAGATAGCCGGCCGGCAAATGGGTCAGCGATCCGAGGCCGACGGCTTCAAGCGCGAGCTGGGGGTGCCCTTGGCCGCCCAGATAGTCGATCCAGAATGAAAGGTTCTCGCCGACCGTCAGCGACGGCTTGAAGGCGTCGAGATGGCCGAGATAGTGAGCCTGCTCGGCGATCTCCCGATCGATCGCGCCGCCCGTCAATTCAAGCCGCCCGCCCGCGATGCGGAGCAGCCCGGCGATCATGCGCAGCAGCGAGGATTTGCCGGCGCCGTTGCGGCCGGTTAGCAGCAGCCCTTCCCCCGATGCAACGGCAAAGCAGATGCCGCGAAAAACCTCGCGCCCGCCGCGCCAGCACATCAGATCCGATCCTGAAAGCTTAAATGTCCCAGCCACTTAAATTCGGTCCTGCAGGGCGGTCCGGCTTTCCTTATGCCGGTTCTGTCACGCTGTTGAAGCCTTTTGTTCATATGGCAGACGGCCAAAAAAGACCCTATAAGCCGCACCTTAGACCGCTTCTTGGCAGATTCCCTGCGCGGCCCCCCTCGCGCTTGAAATGTAATGCAATTCCAATGCATTAGATCGAATCGGCCAGCGCTCGGACCGACGGGACAGGGAACAGATTCATGACTTCGCTCGACAGCTTCCGGTGTTGCCGCACGCTCAAGGTCGGCAGCAAGACCTACGCCTATTACAGCCTGCCCGTCGCCGAGAAGAACGGCTTGAAAGGCATCTCGCGGCTGCCCTTCTCGATGAAGGTGCTCTTGGAAAATCTGCTTCGTAATGAGGACGGTCGCACGGTCACCAAGGAAGATATCCAGGCGGTCGCGGCGTGGCTGAAGACGAAATCGTCCGATCGCGAAATCGCATTCCGCCCCGCGCGCGTGCTGATGCAGGATTTCACCGGCGTGCCGGCGGTGGTCGATCTCGCCGCCATGCGCGACGCCATGAAGGTGCTCGGCGGCGATGCGCAGAAGATCAATCCGCTGGTGCCGGTCGATCTTGTCATCGACCATTCGGTGATCGTCAATTTCTTCGGCAACAATTCCGCGTTCAAGAAGAATGTCGATGAGGAATACAAGCAGAACCAGGAGCGCTACCGTTTCCTGAAATGGGCGCAGAAGGCGTTCAACAATTTCCGCGTGGTGCCGCCCGGCACCGGCATCTGTCATCAGGTCAATCTGGAATATCTGTCGCAGGTCATCTGGAGCGCGAAGAACAAGATCAAGGTCGACGGAAAGACGGTCACTGAAGTCGCCTATCCGGATTCGCTGGTCGGCACCGATTCGCACACGACGATGGTGAACGGTCTCGCCGTGCTTGGCTGGGGCGTCGGCGGCATCGAAGCGGAAGCCGCCATGTTGGGCCAGCCGCTATCCATGCTGCTGCCCGAAGTGATCGGTTTCAAGCTCACTGGCAGGCTGAAGGAAGGCGTCACCGCGACCGACCTCGTGCTGACCGTCACCGAGATGCTGCGCAAGCGCGGCGTGGTCGGCAAGTTCGTCGAATTTTTCGGGCCCGGCGTCCTCGACCTCTCGATCGCCGACCGAGCGACCATCGGCAACATGGCGCCGGAATATGGCGCGACCTGCGGTTTTTTTCCGGTCGACGAGCAGACCGTGAAGTACCTGCGCGACACTGGCCGCAAGGATGATCGCATCAAGCTGGTCGCCGCCTATGCCAAGGCACAGGGCATGTATCTGACCAGGTCGACGAAGGATCCGGTCTTCACCGACGTGCTCAAGCTCGATCTCGCGAAGGTGGAGCCGTCGCTCGCCGGTCCGAAGCGTCCGCAGGATCGCGTTGCGCTGAAAGCGGTGAAGGGCGAATTCGCCGGGGCGATGGAGAAGGAATTCAAGAAGGGCGCGGAAATCGGCAAGCGTGTGCCGGTTGCCGGGCGCAAGCACGATCTCGGCCATGGCGACGTCGTGATCGCCGCAATCACGTCCTGCACCAATACCTCAAATCCGAGCGTGATGATCGGCGCCGGTCTGCTGGCGCGCAAGGCCGCCGCCAAGGGCCTGACCGCGAAGCCCTGGGTGAAGACCTCGCTCGCGCCCGGCTCGCAGGTGGTGGGTGAGTATCTCGCCAAGTCCGGACTGCAGAAGGATCTCGACAAGCTCGGTTTCAATCTCGTCGGCTATGGTTGCACGACCTGCATCGGAAATTCGGGTCCGCTGCCGGAGGAAATTTCTAAGACCATCAATGAGAACGATCTGGTTGCGGCCGCAGTGCTGTCCGGCAACCGCAACTTCGAAGGCCGCGTCAATCCGGATGTGCGGGCGAACTATCTCGCCTCGCCGCCGCTGGTCGTGGCTTACGCCATTGCCGGCTCCATGCAGGTCGATTTGCTCAAGGAACCGCTCGGCGTCGACAAGAAAGGCAAGAAGGTTTTCCTGAAAGACATCTGGCCGACCACCAGGGAGATCAACACGTTCATCCGCAAGAACGTCACCAAGCAGCTCTTCGCCAAGAAATACGCCAACGTCTTCAAGGGCGATGCCAACTGGCGCAAGATAACGGTGTCGGGCGGCCTGACCTATGGTTGGGACTCCAAATCCACCTATGTGCAGAATCCGCCCTATTTCGTGGGCATGCAGCCCCGCCCCTCGGCGCTCGAGGATATCGTCGAAGCGCGCGTGCTCGGGCTGTTCCTGGATTCGATCACGACCGACCACATTTCGCCGGCCGGCTCGATCAAGCTCAATTCGCCGGCGGGAAAATATCTCGTCGATCACAAGGTGAAGCCGGTCGATTTCAACCAGTACGGCACGCGCCGTGGCAATCACGAAGTGATGATGCGCGGCACTTTCGCCAATATCCGCATCAAGAACCAGATGGTCCCCGGCGTCGAGGGTGGCGTCACCGTCCACTATCCGTCAGGCGAGCAGATGCCGATCTATGACGCGGCGATGCGCTACAAACAGGAAAAGGTTCCGCTTGTCGTTTTCGCCGGCAAGGAATATGGCACCGGCTCCTCGCGTGACTGGGCGGCCAAAGGCACGATCCTCTTGGGTGTCCGCGCCGTGGTCGCGCAGTCCTTCGAACGCATTCACCGCTCCAATCTCGTCGGCATGGGCGTCCTGCCGCTGGTGTTCGAGGACGGCACGTCCTGGCAGTCGCTGGGGCTGAAGGGCAGCGAGCAGGTCACAATCCGCGGGTTGCACGGCGAACTCAAGCCGCGGCAGAAACTGACGGCGGAGATCGTGATGTCTGACGGCTCGCTCAAACGCGTGCCGCTCATTTGCCGCATCGATACGCTGGACGAACTGGAATACTTCAAGAACGGCGGTATTCTGCAATACGTCTTGCGGCAGCTCGCGGCGTAATGAGAGCAAGCCTCTGCGTTACCCATGGCCGATAAGGATTGCTGAATGGCGGTATGCCAAATGATGATGCCACTCACTGCGAAGTGAGTGGCGCGTGACTGCCTGGTCCTCTATTTTGACCGCCGTCGAGGCCCGGCTTCCAAAAAGCAACATGGCAACAGACGTGGGACGTCGCCCATCAGCGCCAACGTTTTTCGTATCGGCCCTGTGCGCGGGGTGGCTGATGGCGGTGCCAGGACCTGCGGCGGGCGGCGAGGTTCGGGCCGTCGTCGAATTGTTCACGAGTCAGGGCTGCTCCTCCTGTCCGCCAGCCGACAAGCTGCTCGGTGAGCTCGCCAAAGACTCCTCGATCGTCGCGATGACGCTTCCGGTCGATTACTGGGATTATCTCGGCTGGAAGGACACCCTGGCGAATGCACGCTATTCGGCGCGGCAGCGCGCCTATGCGCGCAAGCGCGGCGATCGTGAAGTCGCGACACCGCAGGTCGTCGTGAATGGTGTTGTGGCAGTTGTGGGAAGCGACAAGGCCGCCATCGAGCGCGCTATCGCGCAAACGCGAAGCAAGGCGATGATTGCGCCGGTGTTGGTTGCGAAGACCGGCGACAATCTTACTGTGACCGTCGCCGCTTCGGAAAGCGATCAAGCCAAAGGCGAAGTCTGGCTGTGCGCGATGGCGAAAGCGGTGCCGGTGACTATTGGCCGCGGGGAAAATAACGGACGTTCGATCACCTATCACAATGTCAGTCGCCGCTGGCTCAAGATCGGCGACTGGAATGGCAAGGCCGCGACATGGACGATTCCGCTTGCCGACATCAAGGCGGAGGGCATCGATGCCGCCGCCGCTGTCGTGCAGAGCGGGATGCCCGACAGCCCGGGTCCGATCCTTGGCGCCGGCTTTGCAAGCCTTCACTGAAAGAAGCGGTGAGCAAAAAAAATCGGGCCGGCAAACGCCGACCCGAAGCATTGGGGGATTGAACCGTACTCGGAACTTTGGCCCGGTCCGAACGAGCCCCGGGGGGCTGGGGGGCTGAGGAATCCGGAACTCTCCGAACCGGGCCTGAAGCCTCCATGTCGCAAATCATAGGGGCGAGCGCGGGACCGAATTTGGGCGTTATTATGGTTCGCCTAACGAAGGCGTGAGTTGCGGCCTCTCGTCGCGTCCCTGATTTCATTGCAGTTTTCAGGAAGTTGCGCAGATGCGGAATTGCCGCATCGGCTGCTTGCGGCGCGGACCGGTCAAGGCGATCATATACTTGTCATACAGCAAGGAGGCGCCGCATGAGCTTTACGCCCGGCGAAGTTGATCCCAGCGAGTTTCGCGGGGGCGAGACCCCGGTCTTCCGGTCCGCCGCCCCCGTCAGTCAGGTGACATTCAGCCGACTGGAGCTTGAGCGCATCCTGCGGCTTTATGGACGAATGGTTGCGGCGGGCGAATGGCGCGACTACGCCATCGATTTTCTGAAAGACCGTGCCGTCTTCTCAATTTTCCGGCGCTCTTCGGAAGTGCCGATCTATCGCATCGAGAAAGATCCGAAACTGTCGCGCCGCCAGGGCGCCTATAGCGTGATCTCGGCCACCGGGCTGATCATGCGGCGCGGGCACGAACTCGACCGCGTCCTGCGAGTGCTCGAAAAGTCGCTGAGCGTAGTGGCGTAGATCAGGGTCCGGTTGCTGCGCCGGGCCCGAGGTCGCGCTGCATCAGGACCGAATCGAGCCAGCGGTCGAATTTGTAGCCGACGTTTTCGAGCACGCCCACCGTCCGGAATCCTAGCGCGCGGTGCAGTTCTATCGACGGAGTCTGCTGTGTGGAATCGCCGATCACGGCGATCATCTGGCGGAAACCGCGCTGTTCGCATTCAGCGATCAGGCGTTCTAGCAACGCCCGGCCGACGCCGCGCCGATGCGCGTTCGGACTGACATAAACGCTGTCTTCGACGCTCCATCGATAGGCCGGCCGGGTCCGGTACAGTCCGGCATAGGCATAGCCGGCAATGCCGTCGTCGTTCTCGGCCGTGAGATAAGGGAACCCGCCATCCAGAAGGCTTCTTTGCCGCCGCGCCATTTCGGCTTCGTCCGGCGGGTCAAGCTCGAATGAGGCGGTGCCATGCAGGACAGCATGGGCATAGATTTCGGTAATGGCGGGAATGTCGGCAGGTGTGGCAGGGCGGATGAGCATCGGCATGGACAAACGGTCGCGGCTGACCCAGGCACTTTAGCAAAAGAAAACGCCCCAGCATCAGCCGGGGCGTTCATGATGGCTATTCCGTTCTGCGTTAGCGGCGATCTCCGAACAGCCGCAGCAGCATCAGGAAGAGGTTGATGAAGTCGAGGTAGAGCGACAACGCGCCCATCACCGCCTTGCGGCCGGCGACGCTGCCGTCGTCGGAGGCACTGTACATCTCCTTGATTTTCTGGGTGTCCCAGGCGGTCAGGCCGGCGAACACTAAGACGCCTACGACTGAGATGACCCAGTCGAGCTGGCCGGATTTCAGGAAGATGTTGACGAGGCTGGCGATGATCAGGCCGATCAGGCCCATGATCAGAAACGAGCCCATGCCGCTGAGATCGCGCTGCGTCGTATAGCCATAAAGGCTCAACGCACCGAAGGCGGCCGCCGAGATGAAGAAGACGCGTGTGATCGAGGTTGCGGTGAAGGCGAGAAAGATCGTCGCCAACGAAATGCCGAGGATACCGGCATAGATGAAGAAGAGCAGGCGAGCCGTGCCGGCTTCCAGCGTGTGGACGCGGAAGCTGAGAAAGAACACCAGCGCCAGCGGCGCCAGGATCACGACCCACATCAGCCAGCTGCCGAACAGCGCCTGCCCAAGCGGGGTCATGCCAACGATGGCGCCGGCCTCATTGGTGACAGCGGAAAGCTGAAAGGTGAAGTAAGCGACAACGCCGGTGAGAGCCACCGCCGCGGCCATATAATTGTAGACGCGGATCATGTGCGCGCGCAGGCCGGCGTCGATGGCGGCGGCGCGGTCCGCATAGCCGCTGCGAGCGGCTGCGACATTCCGGTCAAAGTCGGACATCGAATATCCTCTCTATTGCCCGGACGCTGCCGGGCCAGTTCGGCCGCCCCGGCAAGGCCGGGCAGCCGAGATGCAAATGTAGTGAGGAGCCCCGCCATTTTCCAGCCGGCGCTCCGCCCTCGGTCCGCTTAACCCTTTCATCGTAAACGAAAAGCCCCGGACAAGCCGGGGCTTTTGCCAATCGAGATCTGCCGCCGGAGGCCTATTCCTCACGCTGCCCGAGCAGCTGCAGGAGCAGTGTGAACAGGTTGATGAAATTCAGATACAGCGACAGGGCGCCCATGATGGCGGATCGCTCGGCGGCCTCACCTTCCATGGCACCGTAGATGTACTCGTTCTTCAGCCGCTGGGTGTCCCAGGCGGTCAGGCCGGCAAAGACCAGAACACCCACGACCGAGACGATGAATTGCAGCGCCGAGCTCGCCAGGAACAGATTGACAAGGCTGGCGATGATCACACCGACCAGACCCATGATCAAGAACGAGCCCATGCCGGTCAGATCGCGCTGGGTCGTGTAACCCCACAGGCTCAGCGCGCCGAACGATGCGGCGGTGATGAAGAAGACCCGCACGATCGACGTGTGGGTGTAGATCATGAAGATCGACGCCAGCGAGATGCCGATCAGCGCGGAGAACACCCAGAACAGCAATTGCGCCGTCGCCGGCCGCAACCGCTCGATTCCGAACGACAGCACGAAGACCATCGCAAGCGGCGCAAGGATGACGGCCCATTTCAGCGGGCTGACAAACAGCGCATAGCCGAGCGGGGTCAGGAACACGCCGCTTCGTATCTGCGCCGGCACTTCCACGCCGTTGCGCAAGATCTTGGCTGCAGAGGCGGCATCGCCGGTCATGGACAGCATATAGATGCCAAGCGCTGCAAAGCCTGTGATCGCAAGCCCAAGCACCATGTAATTGTAGATGTGAAGCATGTATGCCCGCAGGCCCGCATCGACGACCGCAGTGGTGGTGCCGGTCGCCTGGCCGTAACGGTTGGCCATTGCATCACGATTCAAGTCCGACATTGCCGAACTCCTGTTCTGAATTGTTGTCGCCCAATCGAACCCGGACACCGACGCTGGAGGCCATATCCGGGCAACCGCGAACAACGTTACACGGGATTGCGGTAAAAATAATCCCGCCGGAACGTCGCAGTTTCGCGCCGCACACGCGGCTGAATGTCGCAAATTCTACAGGTTTCTCAATACCGGGGCCGGCTTTTGGCCCAACGCGCCGTACGTGCCGATCAGCCCGAACGCAATCGTGACAAAAAGGGCCGCGCAAGCGGCGGCAAAGGCTGGCAGCGGCAGCCAGACAAAGGTCAGGTTCATCACCCTGTTCACCACCATCCAGGCGGCCAGCGAACCGGCTGCCACCCCAAGCAACGCGGTTGCCGCGCCCAGCAAGGCATATTCCAGGGCATAGGCGGCGATCAGGCGTATCCGCGTCGCGCCCAGCGTCTTCAGGATGACGGCGTCGTAAACCCGGCCATGATGGCTGGCCGCCAGTGCTCCAGCCAGAACCAGCGCCGCCGCGACCAGCGTGACGATGCTGGCCCCGCGGATCGCTAAAATGAGATTCGAAACCACCGATCCCACCGCATCGAGCGCGTCCTTGACTCGCACTGTGGTCACTGCGGGAAAATCCTTCGCCATATCTTTCAACAGGCCGGTTTCCTCCTGCAGCGTCGTCTCACGCGGATAGGTGAGCGTCGCAATGTGAGTGTGCGGCGCGCCGCGAAATGCGCCGGGCGAATAGACCAGCACAAAATTGATGCCGAGATTCTGCCAATCGACTTCGCGCAGATTGGCGATGGGGGCGGTGATGTTGCGGCCGAGCACATTGACGGTGACGGGATCGCCGATCTTCACGCCGAGCCCATCCGCTATCTTCTTCTCGAAGGAGAGGAGCGGCGGGCCCTGGTAATCCGGGCCCCACCATCGGCCTTCCACCACGCGGGAGCCGAGCGGAATATTGCCGTCATAGGTGATGCCGCGGTCACTCTGCAGGACCCACGCGGTGTTCGGAGGCGGCTTCAGCTCGTCAGCCTTGACCCCATTGGCCGCGACGATGCGCCCGCGCAGCATCGGCACGCGCTCGAGCTTCGCATCCGGCGCGCGGGATTTTACGAACGAATCGAAACGTTCGGCTTCCGCCGACTGGATATCGACGAAATAGAAGGCGGGAGATCTGTCTGGCAATGCCTGCTGGAACTGGCGACGCAGGTTGCCGTCAATCTGGATCACCGTTACCAGCAACGTGACGCCGAGACCCAACGACAGCACGATCGTGGGTGTCAGCGCGCCCGGGCGATGGATGTTGGCGATCGCCAGCCGCAGCACGGTGATGCGGGGGCGCGGCAGCCGACTTGCGCTCCACATGATCAGCGCCGCAATTGCCCGCAAGGTGACGAAGGTTGCCGCCGCCGACGCAACGAAGATCGCGGCGATCCGCCGATCATACGCAAGAAAGATCGCCAGGATGGCGAGAAGGATCACGACGGCAGCCGTCGCCGCCACATAGCTTCGCCGCGGCCAGCGGCGGTCGGAGGCGACTTCGTCACGGAACAGCGCGGACACCGGAATATCGTGCGCGCGCCCGAGCGGCCAGAGCGCGAAAGCGATTGCGGTGGTTAGGCCATAGATGAATGCGAGCCCCAGCTCGATCGGCTGCAGCGCTGGTTCAATCGGCAGCGGAAGAATTCCGCCAAATACGCGCGCAATGACGAATGGCAGGGCGGCGCCCAGCGTAAGGCCGAAAAGCGCGCCGACTGTCGCCAGAAGAAGAACCTGCGTCAGATAAATCCCGAAGATGCGCGTGCCGGTGGCTCCCAGCGCCTTCATCACGGCGATGCTGTCGCGTCTGCGGTCGAGATGGCCTTTCACCGCATTCGCGACACCGACGCCGCCGACAAGCAACGCCGTCAGGCCGACCAGGGTCAGAAACTGCGTGAAGCGCTCGACATTGCGTTCGAGTTGCGGAGACGCATTGCTGCGTGTGCGGATTTCCCAGCCTGCATCCGGGAGATGCCGTTCAGCTGCGGTCACTAGCGCATCGGCGGCGCGGTCGCTGGCATCATTTTCAGGCAGCCGCACGCGATAGTGCCAGCGCACGAGGCTGCCTGGCTGCAGCAGACCCGTTGCGCGCAAGGCCGCTTCGCTGAGCAGGAGGCGCGGACCGAAGCCGATCCCGCCGGCCAGCTTGTCGGGCTCGGTGCGAATGGCGGCGCGGATTTCGATGCGCGCATTGCCGACGGTGATCTGCTCGCCGGGCCTCAGATCGAGACGGACAAGGAGCGCGGGATCGGCCGCCGCACCGAATACACCCTCCCGCTCCGCCAGCGCCGCCGCCAAAGGGATGCCGGAATCAAGAACGACGTTGCCGTAAAGCGGATAGGCGGTGTCGACCGCCTTGATCTCCACCAGCGCGCTCCGCTCACCGGAGGCGCGCGCCATCGCGCGCATGGTGGCGGCGGTGGAGAGTTGCCCGCGAGCGGCCAGAAACGCACGCTCTTCAGCGCTGGCTTCCCGCTGGATCAGCGAAAAGGCGGCGTCGCCGCCCAGGATTGTGCGGCCCTCGCGGACGAGACCGCCGGTCAGGCTTTGCGAGAATGACCCGACACCGGCAATGGCCATCACACCGAGCGCGATGCAGCCGATGAAGACATAGAAGCCCCGCAATCCGCCGCGCATTTCACGCAGCGCGAAACGCAGCGGCACGAGACGCGCCATGCGCCGCGGATAGCCGGAGAATGTTACGCTCATAGCGGCGCGACCTTGGTGACAGGCGCATCGTCGATGCGGCCCGAGCGCACACGCACCACGCGGTCGCAGCGCGCGGCAAGACCTGGATCGTGGGTCACCAGCACCAGAGTCGTCCCACGCGTCCGGTGGCCCTCGAACAACAACTCGATGATCTGTTTGCCGGTGTTCTCATCGAGATTTCCAGTCGGCTCGTCGGCGACGAGAATGGGCGGGTTGGGCGCCAATGCGCGGGCCAGCGCGACGCGCTGCTGCTCTCCGCCCGACAACTGAGCGGGATAGTGATGCAGACGGTCTTTCAGTCCGACGATCGAAAGTTCTTGCTCCGCCCGCCCGTGGGCATCGGGAGCGCCGGCCAGTTCGAGCGGCACCGCCACATTCTCGATGGCTGTCATCGTCGGGATGAGGTGAAAGGACTGGAAGACGATGCCGACATTGCCGCCGCGAAATCTTGCAAGCGCATCCTCATCGAGCTTGGTGAGGTCCTGCCCGGCCACCACGATCTTGCCGCTGTCGGCACGCTCCAGCCCGGCCATGAGCATGAGCAGCGTGGACTTGCCGGAGCCCGACGGGCCGACCATTCCGATCGCTTCGCCGCGCCCTATATTGAGACTGATGTCTTTGAGAATATGAACGCGGGCTGCACCACGGCCAAGCGAGAGATTGACGTTCTGGAGGGTGATCGCGGGCTGGGGACTGGGATGAAGCATGATGCCAATGTGTTGCCGCTGGGGTTGTGATCAGATGCGGTTTGTCCCGCCTGCTGATATGGGAAGATTTCTGGCATGGTTCATAAATTGATCGTTACCGCCGCCGCCTTGCTCGGTTATCTCATTGTCTCGGCGGTCTCGGCGCAAGTCGCGTCTGCCGACCGGCCGATCAGGATCGTCGCGCTCGGAGATTCCCTGACGGCCGGCTACGGTCTTCCCGCGCAAGACACTTTCCCGGCACAACTCGAACAGGCGTTGAAGGCCAGGGGCCATGCCGTGCAGATCGAAAATGCGGGCGTATCGGGCGACACGGCTTCGGGCGGGCTGGCGCGCCTCGACTGGTCGGTGCCCGAGGGCACCGATGCCGTCATCGTCGAACTCGGCGCCAACGACATGCTGCGCGGAATAGATCCTCGTGTCACGCGGGCGGCACTCGATACGCTTCTTGGCCGTCTGAAACAGCGCGGCCTCGAGGTGCTGTTCGCCGGAATGCGTGCGGCGCCGAATCTTGGCGAGGATTACGGTCGGGCGTTCGAAAGCATCTTTGCCGAGCTTGCCGTCAAATACGACGTGGTTTTCTATCCCTTCTTTCTGGAAGGAGTCGCTGCGCAGACCGGGCTGGCCTTGCGCGACGGCATGCACCCCAATGCCGACGGCGTGAAGGGAATTGTGACACGCATATTGCCGAAGGCGGAAGAACTGGTCGCCCGGGTCAAGTCCAGGCGCAGCTAGGCGCTTGCGCGGGCGAGCCGAATCCTCTTCAGTCGGGTCCCGACGCTGGAATGACGGAGGTGTCTCGATGCCGCGCATTTTTACCGGGCTCGAGATTCCCGCTGCGGTCGGGCAGAGCCTGTCGCTTTTTCGCGGCGGATTGCCGGGCGCGCGCTGGATTGATCCGGAAAACTATCATCTGACGCTGCGCTTCATCGGCGACATCGATGCGTCCACCGCGCATGAAATTGCTTCGTTGCTGCATCGGGTTAGCCGTCAGCCGTTCGAGCTGCGGCTGGACGGTTTGTCGTCGTTCGGTGGACACAAGCCGCGCGCGCTGGTGGCGACCATCGCGCCGTCGCCTTCGCTGATGGAGTTGCAGGCCGAGCATGAACGGCTGATGCAGCGTGTTGGTCTTGAGCCGGAAGGGCGCAAATATACGCCGCATGTCACCCTGGCCCGCTTGCGCGATACGTCGAGCCGCCAGGTCGCGGATTATCTGGCCGCCCGCGGGTATTTTCAGCCCTTGCTGTTCCGCGTCGAACGTTTCGTGCTCTATTCGTCGCGCGCTTCGGTTGGCGGCGGGCCGTATGTCGTCGAGGCCGACTTTCCTCTCGTCAGCCGTCAGGCGGTACGCGCGAGCTGATAGTCATGATGCCCCGGCATCATTTCTACGCCGCGGAAATGGATCTCCGCAAAGTGGTGTTTGCGCGCCTCCTCCGCAGCGTGCGCAATAAGAGACTGTATCAGCGCGTGCGACTGAAAACCCGGCTCCGCAGTCACAACGGCCATCGCGCGCCGTGCGTTGCGGTCCGGGATGATCTCGACGCTTGCGCGCTGCGTGCCGTCGATATACGCGGCCACGAGAATGGCGCGCTCTGACATCAGACGCAGGCAGTGTGCGTCGATGGCGCGGTCGTCGTGGCCGCTCGCGAAATGCAGACAGCGGTCGAGATAGTGCAGCCGCAACAGATGCGCGTGATGATCTTCGATCCGACCGAGGCCGGCGACCTGGATGCCGATCGTGTGGCTGGTCATGTGTTTCCCCGCAAACGTCCCGCCCCCAATGCTAGGACGGAAGTAGTACCGGGGAGTTAACGTCAGCCGGGCTTCAGCATCCGCGATTGCGCGTCGAGCAGCGCGGAGGCGATGCTCTGGCTGTCATCCATCATTTCCCGCATCAGTGAGAGGGGCGTCGGCCGCGGTGTTTCCAGTTCGCCCACCACGCCGCCGAAATCGAATGACAGCTCGGCGTCAAATTTGCGCGCAAGCTGTTGCATGCGGCGGTTATCGGCAAGGCAGGCCATGTGCAGGAATTTCACGGCGCGGTTGCGCGCCGCGAGCAAGGTACGTTCCAGCAGCAGGGAGCCGACGCCGTGGCTTTGCCAGGGCGCCTCGACGCTGAAAGCGGCTTCCGCTTCACGGGCCAGGAGGCGCGGGCCGAGAATGCGCAGCTCGGCGGCACCGCGTAGAATGCCGTCCGCGAAAAAGCCGTACAGGATGGCGTCGAAGCCCTTGGTGCCTTCAACGTGATTACGGATGTATTGGTCGGACACATTGCCGCCGAAGCGCCGGCGGCGGCTCTGCTCGTCGAGACGCAGAAGATGGTCCCGGTACTTACGGGTTTCGCCCAGCCACAATTTGCGGATGGTGCCGTTGCCGGCTAGCAATTCGTCCATTGAGGCCTCCAGACATTCGCGTCGAAGACCCTCCGGCCATCTCCTCCCCGAGACGGATCGAGCCCCGGACACGCCGGGAATCGCTGTTGAAGTAATGTTGCGATGCAGCAATTGTAAGACCGAGCCAAGCCCGAAATATGGGCGAAATCGGCCAAGGCGTTGAAAAAACGGTTAATAAACTGCTAACTAGCGCTGCCAGCCGGCCGCTTGATCTGCGGCAGGGGCGAAGCTTAAGGCTGGCCAATAACCATCCGCAGTCCGCCGGCAGCCGATTTCCCGACATGCTCGACAGTGTCAGCGCCCGTTACGCCGCCCTCGTGGCCGAGGGCCGGATCGAGGCCGATCCGGCGCAGGAATTCGCGGTCCGTCGGCTGGCGGCACTGGAGGGGCGGATCGCGCAGCATCGTCTCTCGCGCAAGTCGTCCTCGCTCGGCTGGCTTTTTGCCAAGAGCGCAAAGCCGACGGCGACCAAAGGGCTCTACATCCATGGCAGCGTCGGGCGCGGCAAGACTATGCTGATGGACCTGTTCTTTGAAACTTCGCCCGTCGCGCGCAAGCGTCGAGCGCATTTCCATGAATTCATGAGCGACGTGCACGAGCGTGTGCACAATTTCCGGACCAGGCAGAAGAACGGGGAAGCAGCCAGCGAGGACGCCATCCTTCTGACAGCGTCGGCGATCGCGGAGGAATCGTGGCTCCTCTGCTTCGACGAGTTTCATGTTACGGATATTGCCGATGCGATGATTCTCGGCCGCCTGTTTACGCGGCTGTTCGAGCGTGGCGTCGTCGTGGTGGCGACATCGAATGTCGCACCAACGGATCTGTACAAGAATGGATTAAATCGGTCACTGTTCCTGCCATTCATCGCGCAGCTCGAAGCACATATGGATGTGTTGGCGCTCGATGCGCGCACCGACTACCGGCTTGAAAAGCTGGTGCGCGGCAAGGTCTGGCATGTACCGGCGGACGCCGACGCCGATGCCGCGCTCGACACCGCCTGGTCGCGGATCACGCTCGGTCATGGCGGCTCACCGCTCGATCTCACGGTCAAGGGCCACAAGGTCCATGTGCCGCGCGCGGCGCATGGTGCCGCACGATTCTCGTTTCAGCAGCTCTGCGGACAGCCGCTGGGCGGAGCGGATTATCTGCGCATCGCGCATGAGTTTCACACGCTGGTCATCGATCATGTGCCGGTGATGGGATTTGCCCAGCGCAACGAGGCCAGACGCTTCATCACGCTGATCGATACACTCTACGACAATGCCGTGAAGCTGATTGCGTCGGCTGCTGCGCTGCCGCACAAGCTCTATGCCGCCGATGAAGGCGTTGAAGCCATCGAGTTCGAGCGCACGGCCTCGCGGCTGGTCGAAATGGGCTCGCAAAGTTATCTTGCGCTCCCGCACGGCAAGTCCGGGAGCAATGGCGAGATCGGGCGCATCGTGGATACCTAACCGGACCGATTGCCGCTCTCGACAAGGCAAGCAGTCGTTTCGCAGTCGGCCAACGGCGGCTAGCGGCCGCGCCTGGTGGTTGACTCATGCGTGCTGTGAATGAGTCGGTTTATCTTTGTGATTGGCCGACGGTTCGCTTTGTCCCTAGAACCGCATCATGACCGGTCACGCCCCCGCATTAGCCGATTCCAATCTCATAGACTCCCGTCTCGCTTGGTTACGGCTCGCCATTTCGCTTCTTATGGGTACGATCGGTTGCGTCGGCATGTGGTCCGTAGTCGTTGTGCTGCCTGCAGTGCAGGCTGACTTCGGCACTGCGCGTGCGACGGCGACGCTGCCTTTTACGCTTACGATGATCGGCTTCGCATTTGGCAACGTCGTGATGGGGCGGCTTGCCGATCGCTACGGCATCGTCGTTCCAGTAGTCGGCAGCACGTTGGCGCTTGGTTTCGGCTATTGTCTCGCGGCGTTCGCGCCGGAGCTTTCGGTCTTTGCCTTTGCGCATTTGCTCATAGGGCTTGGCAGCTCCGTGTATTTCGGTCCGCTGATGGCCGATATTTCGCACTGGTTCAAGCAACGTCGCGGTGTCGCGGTGACAGTGGCTGCGACTGGTAATTATCTCGCTGGTGCGGTCTGGCCTCCGATCATTCAATATTTCATCGCCACGGCGGGCTGGCGGCCAACTCATGTCGGGCTGGGTCTGTTCTGCCTTGTAACGATCCTGCCGCTGGGCTTTCTACTGCGGCGCCCCGCGCCGGCCCACAGCATAGACGCTGGTGTCCCCGCCTCTCGCGACATGCAGGCCGTGCTCGGGCTGTCGCCGCGCATGCTGCTGGTGCTTCTTTCAGTAGCAGGACTGGCTTGCTGTGTGGCGATGTCGATGCCGCAGGTGCACATCGTCGCCTATTGCGGTGATTTGGGTTATGGCCCTGCACGCGGTGCCGAGATGCTCTCGCTGATGCTCGGCCTTGGTATCATCAGCCGCGTCGGCTCCGGGTTTCTTGCCGATCGGATCGGCGGGCTCAGCACGCTTCTTCTCGGTGCGGTGCTGCAGGCGGCCACGCTCTTTCTCTATCTGTGGTTTGATGGGCTGGTGTCGCTGTATGTGGTGTCCGCGCTGTTCGGCCTGGTGCAGGGCGGGATTGTGCCCAGCTACGCCATCATCGTGCGTGACTTTTTTCCGCCGCAGGGCGCTGGACTGCGGGTCGGCATCGTCATTCTTTCGACCGTCGTCGGCATGGCGCTCGGCGGGTATCTCTCCGGTCTGATCTTTGATCTGACGGGTTCCTATACCGCGGCATTCGCCAACGGGTTTGCCTGGAACCTCGTGACCATTGCCATCGCGCTCTGGCTGTGGCTGCGATCAAAAAGGGCTTGGCAAGCTGCGTGACCTCTGGAATAATGTATTCCAAGGGAGTGAAACGCGGGCCGGACGTCTTCGTCAAAGGCCTTCTTGTCGATAGCCGCGTGAAGGGTTAACCACCGCGCGGCCGCGATTTTGCGGCAGTTCCATTCGAGGGTTTCTTCCACATGGCGCGTCCCAAGATTGCATTGATCGGCTCCGGCCAGATCGGCGGCACGCTCGCTCATCTCATCGGACTGAAAGAACTCGGCGACGTCGTCATGTTCGACATTGCCGAAGGCATCCCGCAGGGCAAATCGCTCGACATCGC